>Ga0181521_10000638_pt1 | contig 43364 bp, 38 predicted proteins | sample PEATcosm2014_Bin_32_FD_119764 | JGI IMG/M metagenome (GOLD analysis project Ga0181521, IMG submission 119764) | Peatland microbial communities from MTU Mesocosm Facility, Houghton, MI, USA - PEATcosm2014_Bin02_60_metaG | ecosystem: Environmental > Terrestrial > Soil > Wetlands > Peat | place...
GCATTCAGCCGGGGCGAGGCCGAGGTCATTCGGCACCTAGTGGTAAATGTCCGGTGCGGGCTTCTTGTGCAGCACGATGTCGCCACAACCGAGGCTGGCAAAATAGCTTTGCCAATCCCTGCCAAGCTCTACTTCGAGAAGTGTAGCGATGTTCTCCGGCGAGGTGGTAGCACCCTCGACTCTTTCGATGAGCATGCGAGCACCTCCTTCAAACACCGGCGCCAGGCTAGCGCGGCAGGTTGTGGCCGGCCGGCACGTTCAGACGCCGGCTGCGGACGACCTGGTGCGGACGAAACAAGAACCCGATCGTGGCAAATCCGCTCCAAACGTGCACCAGACGGCTAAACGGAAACAGCAGAAAGATTGTCATGCCGAGAATGAGATGCAGTTTGTATGGCCAGTCCAGCGCAATGAGACCCACCGCGTTGGGGCGGAAGGTGACGATGCCCTGCGCCCAGTCTGCCAGTGCAAGCATTGAGCTGCCATCGGCATGTTCGAGCGATATGGGCAGCGTGATCAGCCCGATAGTCAGTTGCACCCATAGGATCACAAGTATCGCGATATCGGTTCGGTGGCTTGTCAGCCGGATGCGCGGATCGAACAGGCGCCGGTACAGCAACAGGCTCAGACCGATGAAGCAGATGAAACCGGCAATGCCGCCGGAAAAAATGGCGACAAGTTGTTTGTTTTGCGGCGAGATGAAGTCCTCGTAGACCGCGTGCGGTGTCAGCAGTCCGGCAAAGTGGCCGAAGAACAGGAACAAAATGCCGACATGGAACAGGTTGCTGCCCCACCGCAGTGTGCCCCGGCGCAGGAGCTGCGACGAGTCGCTTTTCCAGGTGTACTGATCGCGGTCGAAGCGGGCCAGGCTGCCCATGAAGAACACCGCCAGACAGATGTAAGGGTAGACGGTGAAGGCGAAATTGTGCAGATAAGTTTGCAGGGCGCTCATGCCGTGGCTCCCGGATCCGCGGCTCGGCGGACGAGGTGGATTGGTTGTGCCTGGCCGGGCCTGGTCTGGCCCTTGGACGAGCAGCCGTCGAACACGGGCGGTTCGGCCCAGCTCTCCTCCAGCGACTCTTGGGCGAGCGGAGTGACCGGCCGCGACTCTTCACCGGCCAGTTCCAACAGTGCGGCAAGCACGCTGGCGTAGGCACTTTCGCGCTGGCGCAGCGCACCAAAAATTGCATTGAAGATGTGTGCCATCTCGGCCAGAAAGGCGCGTGCCTCGCGCGGCGGCTGGGTCGAGACGAATTCGAGCACCACTGGTAAGTAGTCGGGAAGTTCGCCCGCCTCGAGGACCAGGCCCGCCTTCTCGTAGGTCTGGCCAAGATCGACCATCGCCGGACCTCGCTCGCGCGAGTCGCCGTGGACATGCTCGAACACGTGCAGGGAGGTCGCGCGACCACGGTCGAACAATTCGACATAGTCGGCCTCGGCGTCGAGCGGCTCGGTGCGTGCCAGCGCGTCGATCAAGGTGTCGAGTTCGATCCGGCGCGACTGGGAAATTGCGCATTCTTCATGCAGGAGAACTTTCATTTCCAACAGGTAGCCTCGGATGCTTGCGTCGGGGTAATTGAGTAGCGCGGCCAGAACGCGCAGGCTCTTCGCCATCGGTCGGGGCGAGCTTGGTGCGAACATGTTCAAACCTCCACCTTGATGGGAATCGTGCGCTTTTTCTCGCTGCCGAAGAGGCTGGTCTCGCCGGTACCTTCCGAGCAGCCGTTGCCGAAGCTGAAGCCGCAGCCCCCGCGAACGTTAAACGTGTTTTCAGCATATTCGCGGTGGGTCGTGGGGATCACGAACCGGTCCTCGTAGTTGGCAATTGCCATGAGTTGATACATCTCCACCACCTCGGCCTGGTTGATCCCGACCTGCTTCAGAACGGTTTCGTTGATCCTCCCATGGACATTCTTTTCGCGCTGGTACGCGCGCATCGCCAGCATGCGTTCGAGCGCACGCACGACCGGCACGGTGTCGCCTGAGGTAAGCAGATTGGCCAGGTACTTGACCGGAATGCGCAGCTGGTTGACGTCCGGAATGTCCCCGTTGCACCCCACGTGACCAGCATTGGCTGCCGCGCTGATCGGCGACAGCGGCGGAACGTACCAGACCATCGGCATCGTTCGGTATTCGGGATGCAGCGGCAGCGCCACCTTCCATTGCACCGCCATCTTGTAAACCGGGCTGTTGCGCGCAGCTTCCATCCACTTGTCGGAGATACCGTCAATTCGTGCCTGCTCGACCACCTTCGGATCATTGGGATCGAGGAAAATGTCGAGCTGCCCCTGGTATAGGTTGCGGTCGTGCTCGACACTGGCTGCCTCCTCGATGCGGTCGGCGTCGTACAACAGCACACCTAAATACCGGATCCGGCCGACGCAGGTTTCGCTGCAAACCGTTGGCTGGCCGGCTTCTATTCGCGGGTAGCAAAAAATGCATTTCTCGGCTTTGCCGCTCTTCCAGTTGTAGTAGATTTTCTTGTACGGGCAGCCGCTCACGCACATGCGCCAGCCGCGGCACTTATCCTGGTCGATCAGCACGATGCCGTCTTCCTCGCGCTTGTAAATTGAGCCCGACGGACACGAAGCGACGCATGCAGGGTTCAGGCAATGCTCGCAAAGCCTGGGCAGGTACATCATGAAAGTGTTTTCGAACTGGCCGTAGATCTCCTTTTGGACGTCGTCGAAGTTCCTGTCTTTACTGCGCTTGGAGAATTCACCGCCGAGGATCTCTTCCCAGTTCGGACCCCAGACGATCTTGTCCATCTGCTTACCGGTAATCAGGCTGCGCGGGCGCGCCGTCGGGGTGGCTTTCATCTCCGGCGCGGACTGCAGGTGCCCATAGTCGAAGGTGAAGGGCTCGTAATAGTCGTCGATCTCGGGCAGCTTGGGGTTGGCGAAGATGCGCATCAGCAGCTTCCACTTCGCCCCTTGACGCGGCTGAATGGAGCCGTCGGCGTTGCGAACCCAGCCGCCGCTCCATTTGTCCTGGTTCTCCCATTCCATCGGGTAGCCGATTCCGGGCTTGCTCTCGACGTTGTTGAACCAGGCGTACTCCATGCCGGGGCGGCTGGTCCAGACGTTCTTGCAGGTCACGGAACATGTGTGGCAGCCGATGCATTTGTCCAGATTGAGCACCATGCCGATTTGAGCGCGGATCTTCATGCAACTTCTCCCTGAGCTTGCACGGGGCGGATTAGATTTTCGGCAACTGGTGTGTCGAGCCAGTCGATCTTGTTCATCTTGCGCACGACGACGAACTCGTCGCGGTTGGTGCCAATCGTTCCGTAGTAGTTAAAGCCGTAGCTGAGCTGCGCGTAGCCGCCAATCATGTGGGTGGGTTTTAGAACGATGCGCGTAACCGAGTTGTGGATGCCGCCACGCATGCCAGTGATCTCGGACCCGGGCGTATTCACGATCTTCTCCTGCGCGTGGTACATCATCACCATGCCGGGCTTGACGCGTTGGCTGACCACCGCGCGCGCCGCGATCGCGCCGTTGAGGTTGAACAGCTCGATCCAGTCGTTGTCGACGATGCCGGCCCGCTTTGCGTCGTCCTCGCTGAGCCACACGCAGGGCCCGCCGCGGCTTAACGTGAGCATGAGCAGGTTGTCGGTGTAGGTCGAGTGGATTCCCCATTTCTGGTGCGGCGTTATGAAGTTCAGCGCTATCTCGCGATTGCCATTTGGCTTGATTCCGTGGATGCCGGCGGTTGCCTTGAGGTCAATCGGCGGACGGTAACTGCTGAAGCCTTCGCCGAACGCGATCATCCACGGGTGATCCAGGTAGAACTGCTGGCGGCCGGTCAGCGTGCGCCATGGAATCAATTCGTGGACATTGGTGTAACCGGCGTTGTAGGAAACGTTTTCGCTCTCGATGCCGCTCCAGGTGGGCGAGCTGATGATTTTGCGCGGTTGCGCCTGGATGTCACGGAAGCGTATCTTTTCATCCTCGCGGTGCACCGCGAGGTGCGTGTGGTCGCGCCCAGTCTGCTTGCCCAATGCCTCCCAGGCCTTGACCGCCACATGGCCGTTTGTCTCAGGTGCCAGCATGAGTACTACCTCGGCCGCATCGATGTCGGTCTCGATCTTGGGCATACCGCAGGTCACGCCTTCGGCGGTGACGACCCCGCTGAGTTCACCGAGTTGTCGGACTTCCGTCTGCGTATTCCAGGTAATGCCCTTGCCGCCATTGCCCGCCTTGCCCATCAGGGGCCCAAGCGCGGTGAAGCGCTTGTAGACATTGGGATAGTCGCGCTCAACCACCTGCAGGTTCGGCGCGGTCTTTCCAGGAATCAGGTCGCACTCGCCACGCTTCCAGTCCTTGACTTCGAATGGCTGGGCCAGCTCCGACGGACTGTCGTGCATGAGTGGTGTCAACACAAGTTCGCGTTCGACACCCAGATGGCCGACGCAGCTCTCGCTGAATGTTTTCGCAAAACCCATGTAGATGTCCCAATCGCTGCGGGATTGCCAGGCCGGGTCCGCTGCTGTGGAAAGCGGATGGATGAATGGGTGCATGTCGCTCGTATTGAGATCGTTCTTCTCGTACCAGGTGGCGGTTGGCAGCACGATGTCGCTGTACAGGCAGGTCGTGCTCATGCGAAAGTCGAGCGTGACCAGCAGATCGAGCTTGCCCTCTGGTGCTTTTTCGTGCCAAACGACCTCTTCGGGTCTCGCTTTCTCGGCACCCAGATCCTTTCCTTGCACGCCGTTGCTCGTGCCGAGCAGGTGTTTAAGGAAGTATTCGTGCCCCTTGCCCGACGATCCCAACAGGTTGGAGCGCCACACGAACATGTTGCGCGGCCAGTTGTCCGGATGATCCGGGTCGATGCAGCTCATTTTCAGCGAACCGTCCCGCAGCGCCCTGACCGCGTAGTCCTTCGGGTCGACGCCCGCGGCTTGGGCATCGCGTACCACCTGCAAGGGATTCGTCTGCAACTGGGGTGCGCTTGGTAGCCACCCCATGCGCTCGGCACGGACGTTGTAGTCGATCATGCTGCCACCGTATGTTTTCCGATCGGCCAGCGGCGAGAGCACTTCGTCCATTCCCAGTTTCTCGTAGCGCCACTGGTCGGTGTGTGCGTAAAAAAAGCTCGTGCTGTTCGTTTGACGTGGCGGGCGGATCCAGTCGAGGGCGAAAGCTAACGCGGTCCAGCCGGTCTGCGGCCGCAGCTTTTCCTGACCCACGTAGTGCGCCCAGCCGCCACCGCTCTTGCCGATGCAACCGCATAGCATCAGCATGTTGATTACGCCCCGGTAGTTCATGTCGCTGTGGTACCAGTGGTTCATCGCGGCGCCGATGATCACCATGGATCTACCCTGCGTCTTGTGCGCGTTCTCGGCGAACTGACGCGCCACCGAGATCAGCTGTGCGCGTGGCGTGCCGGTGATGCGCTCCTGCCAAGCTGGCGTGTAGGGCATATCGTCGTCGAAACCGGTGGCGGCCAGCTCGCCACTCAGCCCGCGTGCAACGCCGTAGTTTGCTACTTGCAGGTCAAAGACTGTTGCGACAAGCGTCTCGCGCTTTTCGCCGGCCTTGCCCAGAGCGATGCGCCGCACCGGCACGGTGCGCACGAGCACGTCGGTTTGCTGGTTATTCGGGAAGTGCTCGCTCACAACGCCGCCGAAATACGGGAATGCAATTTTTGCCGTCTGCGTGCTCGGAGATTCGCCTTCGAGTACCGAAAGCTTGAGTTTTACTTCATGTCCGTGGCGCGCTTCCTTGGCCTCAAGATTCCACTGGCCTTGATCCGCCCTCCCTTCGGATCCCCAGCGAAATCCAATTGCTCCATTGGGCAATACCACTTTGCCGGTTTCGTCGAAAGCGACCGTCTTCCATTCCGGATTGTTGGCCTGGCCCAGATTGCCGTTAAAGTCCGATGCGCGAACATAACGGTCCGGCACGTTAATCACTTCGCCGCTGGGAAGGGTGTGCTCCTTGAGCATCACCAGCATTGGCATGTCGGTATAGCGGCGTACGTAATCGTCGAAGTAGGGGCTGCGTACGCGTCCGCCGTCAGGGAAATAGAACTCCTTGAGGATCACGTGGCCCATCGCCATCGCGACCGCCGCATCCGTTCCCTGCTTCGGATTCATCCAGACGTCGGCCAGCTTCGCGACCTCGGAGTAATCCGGCGTGACCGCCACCGTCTTCGCACCCTTGTAACGCACCTCGGTGAAGAAGTGCGCGTCGGGGGTGCGCGTCTGCGGCACGTTAGAGCCCCAGGCGATGAGGAAGCTGGAGTTGTACCAGTCGGCCGATTCGGGTACATCGGTCTGTTCACCCCAGACCTGCGGGCTGCTCGGCGGTAGGTCGCAGTACCAGTCGTAGAAGCTCATGCACACGCCGCCGATCAGGCTAAGGTAACGTGTGCCAGCGGCGTAGCTGACCATGGACATGGCTGGGATCGGCGAGAAACCGACGATGCGGTCAGGACCGTATTTCTTGATCGTATAGACGTTGGCAGCGGTGACGATCTCGTTGATTTCGTCCCAGGTCGAGCGCACGAAACCGCCTAGGCCCCGCACCTGCTGGTAGTTGCGTCGCTTTGCGTCGTCTTCGACGATCGATGCCCACGCGTCGACCGGGTTGTGTGTGATGCGCGCCGCGCGCCAGCTCTTCAGAAGGCGGCCACGCACCAGCGGGTACTTGAGGCGGTTCGCGCTGTACAGGTACCAGCTGTAGCTCGCACCGCGCGCGCAGCCCCGCGGTTCGTGGTTGGGCATGTCCCAGCGGGTGCGCGGATAGTCGGTTTGCTGCGTCTCCCAGGTGACGAGGCCGCCCTTGACGTAGATTTTCCACGAGCAGGACCCAGTGCAGTTCACGCCGTGCGTGGAGCGCACGATTTTGTCGTGGGCCCAGCGGTTTCGATATGCGTCCTCCCAGGTCCGGTCTTCGCCGGTTGTGACTCCATGGTTGCCAGAGAACGCTTCCCTCGGCTGAGAGAAGTAGTTGAGTCGATCGAGGAAATGGCTCATGGAGTGTCTCCGGGAAGCGGTAGCTCAGGGGTTCTTCACGTATGCGTTTGGTCGGAGGTAGAACCACCAGTTCAGCGCTAGGCACAGGGCATAGAACATCGCAAAACCGTACATCGCGATTTGGGGCGTGCCGACCTTGATCTGGGCGCCAATCACCACCGGGGCGATGAATGCCCCGTACGCGGCCACCGCCGACGTCCAGCCAAGAACGGGCCCGGCCTGCTGGCGGTCGAAGATTGCGCCAATGGTGCGAAAGGTGGATCCGTTACCGATACCGCTAGCGGTAAACAGCACCACAAACAGGCTCATGAAGACGAGGAAGTAATCCTCCGGGGTGGCCGATTGGTACGCGAGCAACATCACATAGCCCACGGCGGCCGAGGCGACCACCATGACCACCGAGATGATCTGGGTGACAATCGAACCACCGACCTTGTCAGAAATCCAGCCCCCGAGCGGACGCACCAGCGCACCGACGAAGGGACCGATCCACGCATAGGTCAATGCCGAAGGCGCGTTTGGATTTTTGAGTGTGTGTTGCATCAGCCCTGCAGCGTTGGGTACATGGCTGATACCGAAGATCACCGTTATCGAAAGTGGCAACGCCATCGAGAACCCGATGAACGAGCCGAAAGTCACAATGTAGAGTAGGGTCATCGACCAAGTGTGCTTATTGCCGAAGATCTGAAACTGCGTCGCGAGGTTCTCCTTCATCGTGCCAAAGGCGGTGAGCTTCAGAACCAGCAACGTGCCGGTGATGATGAGCGGCATCGCTGCCCACATGTTCAGCAGGCCCAGTCCGCTCGGCGCCGGCAGGTAAAGGTAAAGACCGATGCCGGCGGGCACGAAGGACAGCGTGTAGAGCCAGATGATCTTGAGAAAGGCTGCGATCGTTCCCCCCGTGTTGGGCGAGACGGTTTTCAGGTTGTTCATTCCGAACCAGCAAAAGCCAGCCAGCGGCACCAGCGAGAGAAGCCAGGCAAAGCCCGCATTTTGGATATACGTCGGCGTTCCGGCCTTGATCTTTCCCAAGATCCAACCGCTGTCCTTCACGAGCGTCATCGGTTCACCTCCAAAGGCGCCGAAGATGCCAATCGTCATTACCAGCGGAATGACAATCTGCATGCTCGTCACGCCGAAGTTGCCAAGCCCGGCGTTTAGCCCCAGCGCAGTGCCTTGCAGCCGTTTCGGGAAAAAGGTGCTGATGTTCGACATGGAACTTGCAAAATTGCCGCCACCCACGCCGGACCAAAGCGCCATCAGCTGGAACGCCCACAGCGGCCAGTCCTTGTGCTGCAGCACGATGCCCGTTCCCATGGCCGGAGCGAGGAGCATCGCAGTGGTGAGGAAGATGGTGTTGCGTCCGCCCGCCAACCGGATCAGAAACGCCGCCGGGATACGCATCGTGGCGCCGGCCAACCCGGAAATGGCGGTAAGTGTGAACAGCTCGCCCTGGCTGAACGGAAAGCCAAGATTGAGCATCTGCACCGTGATGATTCCCCACATGCCCCAGATCGCGAAGCCACATAACAGACTAGGTATCGAGATCCACAGGTTGCGGTAGGCGATGCGCTTGCCAGTGACATTCCAGAAGGTCGGGTCTTCCGGGCGCCAATCGACGATATCGCCGCTGCCCGCTGCTGACGGCACGGCATTGTCAGCCGTTGCCTTTACGCTGGTGTTCATTGAGGTTCCTGACAAAGGGCAATGCGAGTCAGCTTTCCGAGCCGAGCGTTCCGGCAAGTTCTGCGGAGAGTTGCGTGCGACGAACCTCGGTCCAGTACATCCAGATAAGCGACACCCAGACCATGCCGTACATCGGCATGAAGACGCTAGGGCGGTCGCCCGTATTGAACACGGGCACACCGAACAGGTTCGGAAGGAAAAAGCTGGCCATGCCGCCGGATAGAGCCACGATTCCGCTGACCATGACGATGCTCGCGGTATACTCGTCGCTGAAGCATTTGAAGACACTGGCTTTGCCGAAGGCGATGGCAGTAAACGGCAGGACCGACGCGGCGCGTCGGGCGAACTTGCTTCTGACGAATCGTTTCACCTGGTCTTCTACGAGGGCATACATCGACAGCGAGTCCCCAAAAAAAAGGGGGCAAGGAAGTTGCAGGCCGTTTAAAGATATATAAAATATACTGGTTACAATTTTCCTCGATCGCGGCTGGAGTTCCTTGACCTACGACAAGCCATCGCACCGAGTAGGAGTACTCCCGACCATATGTGTATCGTGGAAAAGGATGCTCGGCAATTAGTAACCGCGAGGGGGCGCTTCCCAGGCTGTACCGAAAGTTCGTTACGCCGATTCCATAGGTGCACGACCGCATTGATGAAACACCACAACGAGGTGAAATTGCATGCGACAACTGACCTTGTTGTTGTCAAGTCGGGGATCGGAAGTCGTACATGACCCCAATGGATTCCAAGTCTGCTTAGGGCGCCAAGTTCAAGGCGCTAAGCCTCCGGAAAAAATGGCGTTCGGTGCAATCCCGGCCGATCGCCAATGCGCCGGTAATGGTACTGGCGGGGGTCCTTTATCAGACCCAAGGGCAGATCCACGTACAACTTGCCGCCGTCCTTGTGCACCGATCGGGTGGTCAACAACTGGCCGATATGCCTGGTCTATCCGGTCTTCATGGACCAGGGAAAGCCTTCATAGTGCGGGCACCGCAAGCGCTCTGGGACGATCACATCGAGGCTCGTGTCCAGGACTTCCCCCGCGGCATATCCGAAGATCGTCTTGGCGCCGTGCTTCCAGATCCGAATCCGCCCGTGGGGATCGACGAAGATGACGCCGTCTAGCGCCTGCTCCTCGATGGCCCGGAACCGTTTCAGACGAGGTCAAATCCGGCACATTTTGTAATCGCTCCCTCGGATTTCTACTTCAGGGATAAGAGCTCCTTGCGGCGCAGACCCACTAGATGATCGAGGCATCGACCGACCTTATCCGGCATCTGACCTCTACGCGGCGCTCATCGATCTCACCGTGCAGCGCTGAACCAATCCGGTCGCTTCACATCGCGAAATCAACGACACAATACCGTGCTGCGTCACTTGCAGGCGCTCCGCGAGTTTGCCTACCGTCGCCCATTCCCTCCGTGGAAAGCCCTGAACATAAGCATCAGCCGGTACTGCAACATGGTGATGCCCGTCTCACGCGTCACGTCCTCGCCTAAGCGCAGAAACCGCCTCAACTGGTAGCGGAAATTTGCAAGAGTTTCGATATCCGCTTTTTCGAGGTTCGCTCCGAACTTTGAACATAGTCGGTGCGGACTGTGCCCGGTGCAATTTCGTCATTGTGCTATTTATATCAAAGTATGATACAAATACGCTTTTCAAAATTTCGCCCTCGCGATGGAAGAGCGAGCTACCCCATGATCACTACGGCACTGACCGACATGTTCGATTTGAGACATCCCATCGTGCTTGCACCCATGGGCGGCGTCTCGGGCGGAATTTTGGCCGCCACCGTCTCGAACGCCGGGGGACTGGGTCTGGTCGGCGGGGGCTACGGGGATGCCGGCTGGTTGCGCACCGAGTTATCGCGAGCAAGGGATGAGACGGACCGGCCTTGGGGCTTAGGGTTAATTACATGGTCGATCAAGCCAGCCGTTCTCGAGTTGGCACTCAGCTATCACCCTGCTGCTCTCATGCTCTCTTTCGGCGACCCTCGTGCCTATGCTCAAACGATTAAGTCCGCCGGATGCAAGTTAATCTGCCAGATTCAGGACTTGGAGCAGGCTCGAGTTGCCTGCGAGGCCGGTGCCGATCTCATCGTCGCCGAAGGCACGGAAGCCGGTGGGCACGGGGGTGTGCGGGCCACGCTGCCGCTGGTCCCGGCCGTGGTTGACGCGGTGGCCCCTACGCCCGTCATTGCCGCGGGCGGGATTGGCGACGGCCGCGGCTTGGCGGCCGCGCTGATGCTGGGCGCCCACGGCGCCTTGCTCGGTACCCGGTTCTACGCGTCTTCGGAAGCCTTGGGCCAGGATGAGGCGAAACGACGCATCGTTGCTGCCACGGGAAGCGACACCGCACGCACGAGGGTATTCGACATCGTCCGCGATTATGCATGGCCTGTGCACCATCTTGGCCGCGCCCTTCGCAATCGCTTCATGGACCATTGGGAGAATCGCGAAAGCGATCTAGCGGCGGCTCTGAAAATGGAGCGCATTGCGTATCGAGCCGCCGTTTCTGTCGGCAACTACGAGATTGCGGTCGTCTGGGCTGGCGAGGTCGTCGATTTGATAAACAGCATCGAGGGCGCCGCAACGCTCGTTGCGCGGATCAGCGCGGAGGCGGAAGTCCAATTGCGGACGGTAAGCAGGCTAGTTCAATATGAATAGGCTCACGCAAAGGGTTCTGTGCGCGCGGACCTGCTGCCGGGCTCGCGCCAGAAGGAGCGCACTCTTGGACAATCCGGACGAGATTAAGGAGTGAAGAAAGGCTCAGTGCGCGGATCTTCTCTCAGAGTGGCAATCAAGAAGATGCAGCGCCGCCGGTGGCGCGCGCGCCACGCAGTTGCTGGCGGAGGGCTTCCCAATTCTGTGTTCGAAGATAGTCAGTTTTTTCTGGCCGTTTCAAGGCGAGTTTGATCCTCGGTTCGCGATACATTAAATCCGAAAATACGGTGGGACGGTCGCACTCCCGGTCGTATCGCGAAAAGGATCGCCACTTCAGTTCCGTGAATGGCGGCCAGGCGTGCGTGTTAGCAAAGACGTGTTCGACCTGCCGGTGCCTGAGGGAACCGCTGTCGTCCGTCCACAAGCCATGCTCATCCCTCCCGTGGGTTTTGACTCGCGAGGTTACCGGCTTGGCTATGGTGGTGGCTATTTCGATCGGACGCTCACCATCCTGCGACCACAACCGCTCAAGTTCGGCGTGGCGTTCGAATTGTCCCGGATCGCAACGATTCAGCCGCAGCCTTACGACGTACCGATGGATTTTATCGTGACCGAATCCGGAATTCACTATGTAAGCCGAGATGCACTCGTATCCCTCCGCGATCCCGGTGAGACCATAGAGCTTTCCGGTTGGATCATGCGCAATCGCGATTGCTCAGCAAATCAGAGCGAAAAGTCAACCGGCCTCTTGGAGAGTAAATGACTAGTCCCGATGCCCCCACGGAGGCGGATGTGCGCCAGGCGCTGCGGGAGGTGCGTGACCCAGAGATTGGGGAGAGCATCCTAGATCTCGGTTTGATTCAACGAATCGAAATCTCACCGCAGGGCGTACATGTCGTGCTGATCCCGACCAGTGCTACGTGTCCCATGGGCGAATTGCTTGTTGAAGACTCGATCAAAGCTGTCCAGCGCTACTGGCCGGACAGGGTGGCTGTAAGCGTGGTTTTCGGCTGGAACGCAACCTGGGATCGATACAACATGAGCCCGGAATTGCAGAGGCGTTTTGGCTGGTGAACGTCCAAATCTGACTGGATGCGCATGCCATTAGACATACACGCCAATTCGAGTGACACCCTTGAAAGCACGAAAGTCATGTCGATCGAAAACTTCAATGGTCTACGGCGTTTCGGTACCGAGGGCAATCCTGCGCGGTTTACCTGAGGTGGGTGAGCAACGACGGGAGGAACCATTGCGTGCGCCGGTCGGGATAGGGTCCGTTTACTGCTTTGGCGCGGCGGGGTCGCTCTTAGCGCGGGGCTCGCGGCGCTCAATCTGCTGGTCGGGGCAAGCGGCGGCTTGGCGCGGTTGGGACTGGCCACGCCGCAGGCGGCGATCGACGTTCACGGCGCCGCCAGCGCAGGGCGGTTGGTTGCTGGCGGCAGCCGCATTGGCTGGCCTGTACATCCAAGCCGGTGTTACCCGCGCATGGTCGATACACCTGTTGGTGGAGCTGTGCGGTGCCCTTTGCTGGGGGGGCCGGAACGGTCGCATGGGGCGCCGGCGACCTTCCCGCGGCCGTGACCGGATGGATGGCCTTTCTTGTTCTGACGATCGCGGCCGAGCGCCGGGAGCTGACACAGATGTTTCGCCTCCCGGCTTTTGCGCGGCGCCTCTTCGTCGCGATCATTGCAGTCTCCCTGGTCGCGGTCGCGCTGGCCACTGCGGCGGCGTTTGGTGCCGCTGCAAATGCGTTTGCTTCGGGGTTTTGGTGGGCGAGTTGCGCGGTGCTCGCACTATGGCTGCTGCGCTGGGACATTGCGCCGCGCCAGTGGGGCAGCCCCGGCTGGAGAGGGCACACCGCGCAGTGCCTTTCTATTGGATATTCTTGGCTGCTGGCGGGATCTTTGCTCGGGTTAGCCGGGCTCCGATGGCCTGGAGGTGGGACGGCGCTGGCTTTACATGCGGTTTCGCTGGGGTTCGTAGTTGCGGTATTTGGACACGCTCCGATCATCTTGCCTGCGCTTATAGGCGTGCGGCCGGCCTATTTCGCCTCGGCTCGCGCGCCGATCTGGATCCTGAGTGCGAGCCTGTTATTGCGCGGCGTAGCCGCGTCCGAGGGTTCGAGGGAGTGATTGGCGGTCGCCGGCACAGGGCACGCAATCGCGATCGGCTGGTTTGCGTGCGTGATGTTGGTTGGAACGCTGCGTGGTCGGCACGCCGGCCGGTGAGCAGATTACGCGAGCCCCAGGGTAGGGGAGCGTTTCAGCGCCACGCCCACGATGTATGCCACGGCAAGAAGCGCTGCCAAGAAGGCAATTCGCCGCACCTTCACCGGGACACTTCGCCGCAGGGCGAGGCTACCCAGCGTTATGTAGGCACACAACCCAAGTACCTTGGCCGTGAGCCACAATTGTGCCAGCGGGTACTGGGCGCTCATCACCGCCAACGCGACGGCAGCGGTCAGCAGCAATGTGTCATTAATGTGAGGCACAATATTCAACCAGCGCCACCGCCGCCAGTCGATACCGCCCAGCTGCATAGCTCCGCGGGCTGTAAACAGGCTTACGCTAATGCCGGCACAGGCGATGTGAAGATGGCGGATCGCCGCGTAGTCCATCATGCGATAGTACGGTAGCGCGACGTCGGCCCGTTCAGGTTGACGTCGCACCGGTACAGGCCGCGGGCGTGCCAACAATCGAACCGCCTCTCATCCTTGCTAGCTACCCCGCTTTGCCGTCGATGCGTGGTCGCGCGAGGACCGGCCAATACCGAATCGCGTACAACGCGAATGCGCACGACCAGCATATTGCCGAGGCAACGACAGTTTTGAGATAGATTCCCGGGAAAAGCATGCCGCCAAACACTCGAATCGTCGCGGCGACTTGAACCAGCACGAAGGCTGTCAGCTCGAAACGATCCGTCGTCAACGGGCGCCCGGTATGGCCGCGGGCGGTTCGCGTCATCATGCCGATGGTCAGTCCACCGATTGCGCCTATGGTCAGCGCATGTGCGGCCAGCGGTTTGGCGACATATCCGAGGGACGCGGAGGCGTGCATAAGTAGGTAGATGATGATCCAGCCGTATGCCGCATGCAAAATCCAGACCAGCGGGGTTGACAATGTTCGCCACGGTTGCCACAAATAGAGGCGTAGCGCGTGGGCGACGGCAACTGCTAGCGCGAGTGCGGCAATGGCCGTGGGGCTGATTTGCAGCAAGTCGGCAGCGAACAGGGCGACAATGCCACCCAAGGCAAGCCTTTCGACCAGAACGTGGCGCTTGGCGTTGGAGCCCGGTATGCCGTTGTTGGTAAACATGGGTATGACGCGCCCCCCCATCACCGCCATGATGAAAAGCACAATGTCCAGTCCGGCATGCACGCTAACAAACTCTGGCCACACCAGTATCCCCAATACGGAAAGGTGCACCGCCAGTGTCGCGGTGGCAAGCCCAACTAACAAAGCGACAAAGAAGTAATTGCGCCGGTTGCGGCTTCGCAGTAGCGGAACGCAAATGCCAACGGCCACCGCCAGGGGGAAGGACGCGTTGACCAGGGCGGCAGCCAGAGCGTAGGGGGTCAATACCAAGACTCGGGCGGCCATCCAGAGCATGGCGTAGGCCGCAAGAAGCGGGCCCGTGGGCGTTGGTTGACCGGTCCAATTGCGCACGGCGGTAAATAAAAAACCGGTCATGACGGCCACAGTGAACCCGAACAGCATTTCGTGGGCGTGCCAGAGCGGCGCTCGAAGATAGGCGTCCGGCAGATATCCGGCGTATTCGAACGACCAAAGCAGCACCGATAGCGCAGCAAAAACGCTGGCCAGAAAATAAAATGGCCGGAAGCCAAGATTCCACAACGCAAACGCGGTTGAAGCGTCTGTCGGTTGCGACGGGCGTTCCAGATGCAGCATCCAAGGTTTCCCTAAATTTCCTTTTGCCAGTGCAATCGCATTGCCACGCGATGGGCGAGAAACGATTCAGGGCGCCAGGTCTGTTTCGATGCCATATTCGTCTCCGTGTTTTCCGCCAATGCTCGGTCTCGTTTTGTTGAACATCCGCATCGCTAATAGGATCGTGTTCGCGATTCCGTTTCGCGCTCACGCCATGTGCACGTACCGGCGTTGCCTGCGCGGCCCGCCATGTGATTGACCCCCGGCGAGCGGTTGGGCCGGGTCGACGAACGCCAGTTACTTCATTGCGATGAAGTAGATCGCCACGGCCAGGATCAGCAGCCCGATCCTCAATTCGAGCATATGTTCAGCAGGTTATCCAAGAAATAGAACGCCCATCAAAACGAGCGCTTTCGTCGTCTATGGACGACAAGACAAGGCGTCCCCATCAATTTGTGATTCAACGGATCGCCGCTACTTCTTGGAAATGAAGTAGATCGCTACGACGATGAGAATCAGCATTCCAATTGTCAGTTCAAGCATCTGGAGCATTCAACGCAGGATCATTCATTGGATTCTATGGAATTTAGTCTGCCGGGACGGTGGCTCTTGCATTTTATATCACGGCATGATGAAATAGTCGCCCCTGCCTTGGCGAGAAAGAAAGCCACAAGGAGAAGAGGGTAAAGATGCCGACGCTTGACGCCAAAGGGTACGTGGTGGAGTCGAGCGATTGGACGGAAGTTGTCGCGGAAGAGCTGGCGCGTCGGCTCGCGCTTCGCCGGTGTACCCCAGGTAATTCAGGGGCCAGCACCAGTGGCGGCGAACGTTCGCCGCTCGAATAATCCTACCGCTAAGGCCCGGTCCGAGGTGTATTGCGGTCGTTGATATGTCCGCAGTGCATCGCGATCGTCAGACCGGGTTCGGGCCACATTCGGTCATCCAACTTGGCTACGAAATTTCCCGGGGACCGGTCCTTAGACGCGGATGCTGCTTCGAAAAGAAGCAGCAAGTATTGTCTTCGCAATCAGCAGCAAACGAGGGAACTAGGGTCCGGCTGAATTTCAGTGGCGCTTGCCACCACCACCGTGACCTCGGGAGTGCCTCCCGCGATCACCACCCCAAGATCCGCCGCCAATATAGACCACCGGTGGCGGGGCATAGTAGGGGGCAGGCGCATAGACCACTGGGGGGGGATACGCTACAAACCCGAACGGACTGATGCTGATACTTACCCCCGCACTTGCGGCCGAGGCTGCCGTAAGCGCCAGAGCGACAAAGACAAGTGAAAGAATTCCTTGTTTCATGATAAATCCTTAAGGGTGAAGCCGTGCGGCGAACGTCACCGTGCGAAACTTGGCAGAGTTTTATTTCGTTGCTTTGGTTGTTTTCTTAACTGGCTGCGCTCGATGAGCGAATACGTCGTCGGCCACCTTTTTCTGGTCGTCAGACATCGAGGCATACAACGGAGCAAAGGCTGCAGCGAGCTTCTTGACGTTATCCGCATGCGCCTGGACGATATCGCCATAGGCATTCAAGTTATCGATCGCCGTCGCGTTGTTAACGATTGCTTCACGCTTGTCGATCGCTTTGTCAATTTCGATCGCGCTGTCACGCATCGTTTGGGCTACGTCGGTCCATTGGGATTCCTCAGCCGAAGTGATTTTGAGCTTTGCGTGCAAATCCTTGATGTGCGTCTCGACCTCCATATTGCGTTTGGCATCGGACTTCACCATCGCGGGGGTCGAAGCGTCCGGAGAAGGTGGAGTGCTTGCCGATACACCTGTCGACTGCGCGTATGCGCTGCTAATGAGAAACGTGGATGCGAGTACTGCGACAATTGTTTTCATGAGTTTCTCCCTACGGATGGTGGATTGTCTGGGCTTCGTGCGTTAAGGTCGGGAAACGGAGGCAACCACGGTCGATCTCGAATTTCCGGGAGCAATCAATCTCCAACGCGCACGGCTTCCGTTCTTTGATACTACGCGTACACAATGGTTTGAGATTTTCCCTCGCCCGGAAATTAAATGCAGTCTTCTCAACGGCGATTCAACCATGAGTGAACCGCTGCCGTCTGTGCGGCTGCGCACATAAAGGATGATTGCGCTGCACCCGACCAAGGAAATGTAACTGGCAAGACAATGAACTGCGTTTTCCCGCTGGCCGGCCCGCGGAAATCTGCCGCCGTCCGTTGGTGGTGCGAGGGGGATGGTCTTGCGGTCGAGGCCGGTTGCCCGCGCGATCTCAGGCTGGATCTCACGCCGGCCTTGGCCACGCGAAGGGAGCGTGGGATTGTTTGCTTGCAGACAGGATTTCGAGACAATTCCGTAGCAGAACGCGACCGAATGCAATTGCTCCTGCACCAGCGATCCGGCCGAAGGGGACTTGCTCCAGCCCACATCCCGACGGTCTCTACTTCCCAGCATTCAGTGGACAGTTCGGCGACCCCTAGTTGCCGCCTCAAATTCTTCTGGGTTCACGCCGCCGAAATGGCAGTGGCGTTGCGTTTGATTGTAGAGGGTAGTAGCGCAAGGCTAGTTGGCGCCCGTGCGCATATAGGTCCCCCGGGCGTCTTACGACGACCCCACAATTCCTTCGAGACCCCGCCGCGGTTTTTGGGGCACTTGTTAGCCCACAAAGCAACTGGCGAGCCCGCTATCGGCTGCCGTCACTTCTGCTGCGCGCACGCTATAGCGATCACCTGCGCCGATTTGAGCACCCTCGTTGCATCATCGACCGAGTCCACATCCACGGCAACACCGAGGAGATTGAAACGCACGACGGTTACACCTTCGCCAGGTATCGAGGCTCCGGTGAAATCGAAGTGCTCCGTGATGGTGTGAATCGAGTGGTAGGCAACATCCCAATTGACCTTTCTAAGATCCACCGCAGATTGATGATAAGGGCGGAATGCCCTAAGCGAACATGCACCAGTAGCGAAATAAACAAGTCGGGCAACGGCCGTTCGCCCAACTAGCTGCTCGAGGCCGACCGGTGGGGAGAAATCAGGAGACAAACCGAGCGAGTCGGCAATGGTCGCAGATGCCGCGGTGGCAGCATTCTGAACTGGAGCCTTTGCGCCGCGTTCCTTTAGCAAGCGATACATGCGCCGATCCAGTCTTGCGAATTCTGCGTTAAGAGTCTCCAACTTCTTCTGGTTCTCTGCAATCAAATCCCGTTGACCATTGAGTTCATCGGCCTTTCGTGTTTCGTCGGGTACCGACAATTGTTTTCGATCCGCAACGATTGTAGGATTGGCAGCACTGACTTCGGCATCGGTTATCCAGACGATATAAAACTGATGGTCATCATGTGTCAGTTCTGCGCTCAATACCACTTGGATTATTTCCGCAGAGCGGCAAACAGTGGATCGAATATTGTGCGATGTGAACAGGTTGTACTCGGCGGTAAGAATGTCTTCAACTTTGTTCTTAAGTTCCCGGGTTTCAGAACTCTTTAAGAGTTCTCCGCCGTTCGCCTTGCACCAGTCAGCTGCATCAGAGATCAAGGCGGCCGCCACACCTTCGGCCGGAGTCCTAACGATCTGCTTGATCAAACCACGTCGCGATGACTCCACTCGCAAGTTCACCTTACGCTGTGCTAGCGAAGCACTTGGAAGGTCTTTGAAGCCGACGCCGGCGTAGCCAACAGACGCAGGAATGTCGCCACCGCGTGCAGATAAATTTGGCGGCCCACTGGCGCACCCTGCTGAGATGGCGATGACCGTGGCAATGAAGGTGGCCGCCGCAAACCTGCGGGCGGGTACGCGTTGGTTGCCTTGGGTCTGCTGCAAGCGAACCTCCGCTGGTGCCATAGGTGCGCCTAGCCAGCAGTGCTGGCGACTCGCCAGCGGGAAGGGTGCGATGCGTGCTTGCCGTAAGCCGAGACGAGCATGGCGCGCACAATCTCAGGCGCGGACTTTGCCATTCGCGAGCCTGTCAGACTGGGCGGTCGAAGCAATAGGCGGGCGCATAGATCTGCGCGCAGCGTCTCCGCGCAGATTGATACACGCTTGCACTGGACCGCCATGCGGACGATTCCACACATAAGATCGCCAGTTTGTGATATCTCGAAAAAAAGCTTACGGGGTCGTTGGGTGAGCGGTCCTCAGAACTAAGGCTTTCTAGTGCAGGATTTTCGATGACTTTTGCCGGGTGCGCCCATATCAACCCGTTCGACCGCCTACTCATCGCCAAGCCCTGCCCTGAGGCCAAAATACGGCAGTGCAACATCGTCCACAAATCGACAGGAGAAGCCCTGTCTGCGCCGGCCGAAACTCGTCGACGAAGTCTTGATCATAGAAGCGCCCGGATGCCGATCTCACCTCGCGTGAGCTCGCGCGCGTATTCCATCAGCTCAACAACGCGCGCTGCGCCACGGCTATCCAAGGGGCGCTCGGCCCAGCGCTGCAGACGGGCATTGAGTTGCAATGGTTCGAGCGCCATGCGTACGGCGAGTTCCATGGGGTATTCGGCGCCCATCAGCGCAAATGGCTGCTTGATCGCGTCGCTGACCGACCCAGGCGGCGTGCGTCCCCGAACGCGCACGATTCCAGCATGATGCAGCCCAATTTCGGCGTCACTGCGGCGAGGCTCCACCGCGCGGCGCAAGAGCGACGCGGGCACTCGTGGTCGGTTCAGGTTTTCCTGTTTCCGGTATTTCAAGAGAAGTACCTGTAACGCTTCACTTCGTCGGTGCGGACACGCCAGGTCAGGTCGCGCAACACCAGCTCGTCGCAAACCGCATAGAGTGCTGGTAGTAATTGGTTGTGCCCATTTCGACAATGCAGCGCGTGGCCATCTCCTGCCCGCGCGTGGACTCGAGTTGTTCGGTCCCGCACAGCCTGGAGTACCCAACAACAGGCGGTGCAATCATGGGCGGAAACCTCATCTAGCACGTTAACCTGCTGCAGGCTCTTTTTGGTGTCGTTGGTTACATAGCTATGCGGTCATTGCTTGCCAGCTTCGGCAAAAGATTGCCACGATATTTTCAATCAACACAACAATTCAGAAAAGACCCGCAACGATCCCCGGCTCCCGGAGTTCCCGCCGCGATAGCCCCCACGAATCGGGAGTGTTCAAAATCTGGGGGTTTTCGGGCGACGTGACGAATCTGCGGTCAATCAGTTGCTGAACCGCCGATATGGAGCGCGTCGCCGATCTGCACGTGGGCTGACGGTCTCGTCCGGATGGACACGCGGCTGCGAAGTGATACAGTTTCGATCATGTATTTCTGAGACGTGGAGGACCCACTGCGATGAACTTTGTCAAACCACTGCCGTGCGGGGCACGCCGCTGCGTCAGTCCTCATGTGTCAGCGTCGCAGTTCGAGCACTAGACGATTCCGTCTGTTGCACAATGCAAATTCAAGAGGGTCTTCCCTATCCATGTGGGGCGTCGTGGGACGGCGACGGCACCAATTTCGCACTGTTCTCTGGCCACGCAACCAGTGTTGAGTTGTGCCTATTCGATTCAAGCGGTACACAAGAGATCGCTCGCCACACGTTGTCGGAATACACCAATCAAATTTTTCACGGATACTTGCCTGGCGTTGGACCGGGCACTTATTACGGCTATCGCGTGCATGGTCCTTACGAGCCCGAGGTCGGTCATCGCTTCAATCCCAACAAATTGGTGCTCGATCCCTACGCAGTGGCGCATGCTGGCCTATTGAAATGGGATCCGGCGTGCTTTGGCTATCAATTCGAATCCGGCGACGATCTGACTTTTGATGAGCGAGATAGCGCGCCATTTATCCCCAAATGTGTTGTCGTCGATCCGAATTTCGACTGGAAGGGCCAGCCACGCAGAAAGATAACTCCATGGGATCGCACGATCATTTACGAGACACATTTGCGTGGCCATACAATGCTGCACCCTGACGTGCCGTCTGGGTTGCGAGGCACTTACGCTGGATTCGGGACGCAGGCGATCATTGAATACGTCAAATCATTAGGTGTCACAACTATAGAACTGATGCCCGTCCATACTTTCGTTCACGATCAGGATCTGCTTAATCGATCATTGCGCAATTATTGGGGCTACAACAGCATCGGTTTTTTTGCGCCCCATCCGGGCTACGCCGCCGATATTGCCAACAGCTTGCGCGAATTCAAAGAGATGGTGGCGCGGTTTCATGACGCCGGGCTCGAAATCATCTTGGACGTGGTCTACAACCACACGGCAGAGGGCAATGAAAAGGGCCCGACGCTGTCATTCAAAGGCATCGACAACGCCAGCTACTACCGGCTACTGCCCGAGCAACCGCGCCACTACATCAACGATACTGGCACAGGAAACACCGTCAATCTGAGTCACGTGCGTGTCATTCAGATGGTGACCGACTCGCTGCGTTATTGGGCGCAAGAGATGCACGTCGATGGCTTTCGCTTCGACCTTGGTACGATTCTGGCCCGCGAGCCGAACGGTTTTGACGGCCAAAGTGGTTTCCTTAAGGCAGTTTGCCAGGACCCGGTGCTCGGCGCGCTCAAGCTAATTGCTGAGCCCTGGGATTGTGGTCCGGGCGGCTACCAGGTCGGCGGCTTCCCGCCCGGTTGGTCGGAGTGGAATGATAAGTATCGAGATGCGGTGCGCGGCTTTTGGAATGGACCAGCGACCGCCGAGGCGCTGGCGCCGGCGCTGTGCGCATCAAGGAATATCTTCAACAATCGAGGTCGGCGACCCTGGGCCAGCGTAAATTTCGTTACGGCGCATGATGGCTTCACGCTCCGCGATCTGGTGAGCTACGATGGCAAGTGCAACGAAGCCAACGGCGAGGATAATCGTGACGGCACGGACAACAATCATTCCTGGAATTGCGGTGTCGAGGGTCCGACCGACGACGCGGTGATCCTGAATTTGCGCCGACGGCAAGTGCGCAACTGTCTTGCTACCTTGCTGTTTTCGCAGGGAACGCCCATGCTGCTCGGTGGCGACGAATTCGGTCGCAGCCAGCGTGGCAACAACAATGCCTACTGCCAGGATAATGCGATCAGTTGGTTTGATTGGAATGTTGACGCACTGGGACGCGAACAAATTGAGTTCGTGCGCAGGCTGACGTCACTACGGCAAAAGTATCCGGTTCTGCGCCGGACACGCTTCCTCAGCGGTGAATACGATCGGGAATTTGGCATCAAGGACGTTACGTGGTTCGACTCCGTGGGCCTGGAGTTGCGCGCAGAAGATTGGGCGGCGCACAAGTGCTTCGGCATGCTGATCGACGGGCGCGCTCAGACTCAGGGTGCGCATGTGCCAGGCCATGAGATCGCGCTCTTGATCATCCTCAATTCGCATCACGAGGACGTGTCGTTTGCGCTACCAGAGTGCCTTGGCGGTCGCGCGTGGAATCAGCTGCTCGACACCGACACACCGGGGGTCGCCGAATCGCTGTATCGCTTCGGCGACCCCTACGCCGTTGCGGCGCGTTCCGTTGTACTGTTTGAGCTTCAGATGGATACAGAAGTCACGTCGCTCCCTGGCAGTGCCGACACGTCACAGACGTTGCCACCGGCGGCAACGCGCCAGCTGCGACGACGGCATCCCATGCGCTTTGGGGCTGAGGTGCAGGCTGATAACAGCGTACGCTTCAGTATCTGGGCGCCGGCACAAGTGAGTCTCAGTGTAGCAATTGATGACGCTGCGCCGCTGGCGCTGCGCGCCAGCGCCGATGGCTGGCACGAGCTTACAAGCGCTGTGGCGCACCCGGGGACGCGATACCGTTTTCTGCTGGCGGATGGCAGCGAGGTACCAGATCCCGCTTCTCGCTTTCAACCCGACGATGTTCATGGTCCGAGCGAGGTGATTGACCCGCTTTCCTACCGCTGGAGCGACGGGCGATGGGCTGGCAGGCCCTGGATTGAGGCCGTCGTCTATGAGCTGCACGTCGGCACGTTCACGCTGGAAGGTACTTTTCGCGCCGCTATCGACAGGCTCGAGCATCTGGTCACCCTTGGCATTACAGCCATCGAGTTGATGCCCGTCGCAGATTTCCCAGGACGCCGCAACTGGGGCTACGACGGCGTATTGCCGTTCGCGCCCGACGCGACCTATGGCCGGCCCGAAGACCTGAAGGCGTTGGTGGAGGCCGCTCATGAAAGGGGTCTCATGGTCTTGCTGGACGTTGTTTACAACCACTTCGGCCCGGATGGCAATTATTTGTCGCGCTACGCGCCGCAGTTTTTCACCGATCGTCATCAGACACCCTGGGGTAATGCCATTAACTTCGACGGCGATGGCAGCGGCACGGTGCGTGAGTACTTCATCGATAACGCGCTCTATTGGCTGGAGGAATTTCATTTAGACGGGCTTAGGCTCGATGCTGTGCACGCCATCGCCGATGACAGCCCGCTACATATTCTTGAGGATTTAGCGGAGCACGTGCGCGAACGCATACGCGGCCGAACGGTACATCTGCTTCTCGAGAATGAAAAGAATGAGGTCCGCTGGCTGACGCGCACCGAATCCGGTGCGCCGCGCTTCTACACCGCGCAATGGAACGACGATCTGCATCACGTGTTGCACGTTGCCGCCACCGGCGAGAATGAAGGCTACTACGTCGACTACTTGCCGCTCGCCAATCGCCTGGGCCGCGCGCTGGCCGAGGGCTTCGCGTTTCAGGGCGAACTGATGAAGTATCACGGCAGCGCGCGTGGCGAGCCAAGCGCGGAGCTGCCCGCCGCGGCCTTCGTCGCCTTCATTCAAAATCATGATCAAATCGGCAACCGCGCCCTCGGTGAACGCATTGCTGCACTGGCACCAATGCCGGTTGCGCGCGCGATTGCCGCCGTCTACCTGTTCTTGCCTCAGACACCGATGCTATTCATGGGCGAGGAATGGGGCAGCGTGGAGCCGTTCGCATTCTTCTGCGATTTTGGCGCCGAGCTTGCGCAAGCGGTACGGGAAGGTCGTCGCAAGGAATTCGCGAAATTTGCGGAGTTTCGCTCCGAAGCGATGCGCGAGCGTATCCCGGATCCGCAGGAGGAGGCCACCTTCGCCGCAGCCAAACTCGACTGGTCGAAGCTGGACAACCCCGCTAACAGTGCGGTATTGCAGTGGTACCGGCACGCACTGGCCGCGCGGCGCGTGCACATCCAGCCGCTGATACCCGGACTCACTGGCAACCAGGCGCACTACACTACACTGGGCGAGGGTGCCGTGGCCGTATCCTGGGACACTTCGGCGGGCACGCTGATGCTCGCGGCGAATCTAACAGGAACAGCGACTGCCGGCTTTCCGCGGGAGGCTGGTGAACCCATCTGGCAAGAAGGTGACCTCGGCGACGGTAGCCGCCTCGGCCCCTGGGCCGTACGCTGGAGCCTGCGGCGCAGCCCGGTACCATGATTCCGCGCGCTACCTATCGGCTACAGTTCCATAAGCATTTCGGTTTCGATGATGCAGCGGAGTTGGCGCCCTATCTGGCGCAACTCGGTGTGAGTCACCTGTATGCGTCGCCCTATCTTAAGGCACGTCCCGGCAGTCTGCACGGCTACGACATCGTCGACCATTCGCAGCTCAATCCCGAACTCGGCGATGACGCTTCGTTCCGACGCATGAGCGCTGCGCTGAAGCTGCAGCGACTCGGACAGATTCTCGATGTGGTCCCGAATCACATGGGTGTTGGCGGGGCCGACAATCCGCTGTGGCTCGACGTCCTCGAATGGGGTCAGGAGTCGGCATACGCCGGCTGGTTCGACATCGAATGGGACCCCGATCGCCGTTACTTGTACGAGAAGGTGCTCATACCCTTGCTTGGCGCTCAATATGGCGTGGAACTTGAGCGTGGAAAACTGCGACTTAAGTTTGACGATGCCACTGGAACGCTGGCGGTATGGGCCTACGAGACGCACATGCTGCCGATCTGGCCGCTGCATTATGGGCGTGTACTAGGCAATGGTCATGCGCAGCTCGAAAGGCTCGGCGATGCGTTTGCGTGGCTCACTGCTCGGCGACCGCAGATCGTACGACGCGCAGCCGACCTCAAGACGGAGCTCGCGCAGCTCGTGCAAACGCGCGCCGACGTGCGTGAGGCGCTCCGTGTTGCTTTGAATCGCTTCGAAGGCAAGGAGGGCGACGCCGCTAGCTGGCAGGCACTGCACGATCTGATTCAGGAACAGCATTGGCGAGTCGCGCATTTCCGAGCGGCCGCCGACGATATCAATTACCGCCGGTTCTTCGACATCAATGAACTGGCCGGTCTACGAATGGAACTGCCGGAAGTCTTCGACCACGTGCATCGCAGGCTCCTGGAGTGGCTTGGGGACGGCACGCTTGACGGATTACGTATCGACCACATTGACGGACTGCAAGAGCCAAAAGCCTATCTGCAGCGCCTGCGCGCACACATTTCTGCCGAGGCGCCGGGCCGACCCATTTATGTCGTCGTCGAAAAAATACTTGCGCCGCATGAGCGGCTCCGCGAGGAATGGCCGGTCGAAGGCACCACCGGCTATGACTTCGCCAATCAGGTGCTCGGCGTGCTGATCGATTCGGACGCGGAACCGAGGTTCACCGAGATCTATGCCGAATTTGTGGGTGAACGGCGCACCTTCGGTCCGCTCGTGCGAGAAGGCAAATTGCGCATAATGGATGGTGAATTGGCTGGCGAACTTAACGTGCTGGCGCGCGACCTCGCGCGCCTGGCTCGCCAGAATCCACGCACTGCCGACTTCACTCACAATTTGCTACGCCACGCGCTCAAGGAACTGATCGCCTGCTTTCCCGTATATCGCACTTATATCGATGCCGAAGGCGGCATCAGCGACGACGATCGGCGTGACATTGAGTGGGCGCTGGCGCATGCGCGGAGCCGCGATTTGGAACGCGATCCGAGTGTGTTCGATTTTCTCGAGCAACTGCTCGGCGGCGCAATGTGGCAGCCGCGAAGCGGTTTCAGCCGTCAATCCGCGCTGAGCTGTGTAATGCGGCTACAGCAATACAGTGGGCCAGTCATGGCAAAGGGGCTCGAGGACACCGCTTTTTATCGTTACCAGCGTTTTGTAGCGCTCAATGAGGTGGGTGGTGCACCTGAGCGCTTCGGCGCGTCATTGGCGGCCTTTCATAAGGCAAATGTGCAGCGTGCGCATAGCTTGCCGCATGCAATGCTGGGAACGTCAACGCACGATACCAAGCGCGGTGAAGATGCCCGCGCACGCCTAGCGGCACTGTCCGAACTGCCGGACGAGTGGCTGCGGTTGACGCTCAATTGCAGCCGGATTCTTCGCGGCCCTCCTGGCGCCACGGAAGCGGAGCCGGCGCCGGATCGAAATGATGAATATCTGTTCTATCAAATATTGCTTGGCAGTTGGCCAGTGGATCTGTTGCTGCCCGAGCGGCTTGACGCCAACACAGTAGAGCCGTACGCGCAACGATTGCGGCAAACGATGCGTAAGTCGCTGCGGGAGGCTCGCGTGCACTCCACCTGGGCGATTCCGAACCTTATCTACGAAGAGGCTACGCTGGCATTCGTCGATACTGCGCTGCTGTCGAATCGATCGGCGGTTTTTTTTGCCACCTTTCTACCGTTTGCCGGGCGCATTGCCGCGCTGGGCGCACATAACAGTTTGATACAAACGGTGATCAAGCTTACGGCGCCAGGAGTGCCAGACATCTACCAGGGAGCCGAACTCTGGGACTTGAGCATGGTCGATCCAGATAATCGCCGACCCGTGGATTACGCCCTGAGGCAGCGTCTGCTCGAGGAGGTAGATATCGCACTCAAGCTCGACCAGCGCGCTGCCATGCGCAACTACTTCGCGAGCTGGCAGGATGCACGGTTCAAGCTCGCTACATTGACAATCCTACTCAAATACCGGCAGCAGTCACCGGAGCTGTTCGCTGCCGGCGACTATCAGATTTTAGAGGCGCATGGCACCCAGGCCGAGTGCGTCTGCGCCTTTGCGCGCCAATATGGGGAGCAGGTATTGCTGAGTCTGACAGCGCGCTTCCCGTACCGGCTCGAGAACCGCAGCTTCGATGCCGACAGCACGATCGCACTACCAGAGAATCTGCAGGATTACGCCTGGCGGGATCTTCTGAGCGGACGCGAGCTCAGGGCCCACGACGGTTGCTTGTTTTCGCAAGCGGTGTTTGGCGATTTGCCGGCAGCCGTGCTCATTCGTCAGTGATGGTATCCGCCGGATTGGCGACCTGAAGGCCTCCGTGTGCGCGCAGTCGCTGCGTAGCGTGGTGCCCCCGTTTTTGGCCACTCCCGTTACCGGTCCGGGAACTTGCTGTGCAATGCCTCGATCAGGGTCTCGATGGTCAACATCTCGCTGAGCTGACGGCTCTCCTCGTCGAGCACCTTGTGGTGGATGTCAAACCGCTTGCCGATCTCCAGTAATATCCCAATGATCTTGGTCGTCTCGCGTTCAGTCAGCAAGTTGATCTGAAGAGCCAGATGGGCGCGCCGGTCGGCAAGTCTGCTCATGCGATTCTGCTTCATCAGCACGAATGCGGTTATTAACACAGCCTCCAACGCAATGATCTGGTTCAGGATGGGGAACGGGAAAGGATCGAAGGGGCGGACTGGCGGCATTAGGCCTGCGTTCATCGTCACCCAGAGGATCACGCCGATCAGCTGAAAGGCAACGAAGTTCAACGTGCCGAAAGAGCCGGCGACAAATTCGTAAATCGCCTCGCTACGGGACCGACGCCGGTTCGCAGCCTGCTCCGCGCCGATGATGGCATCGATGTTCTCGGAAATGATTGACGGAAGTGAGTCTTCCAGGTGCTTCGACATAACGGAATTCCTTTGCGGCTGTCTTGTACGTAAAGGGTGGGTTAGTGACGGCGCATTCCTGACGGCACATTTTTCAGACGGTGACGAACCTCGCTCGCGAATCGCGTCAAGGTGATTTTTCAGCGCCCCTACTATGTGCCCGGTTTTCCTTTCGCTCCGGGTGCTCTGACGCCCATCCAATCTTCGATTGCCCCTTGACGATCTGGGAGAAGGCGCACGGGCCCGAGCGTTCCCATTGGGCGATAGTACGCAGGATTTGGGCGGACTTACGTTGGCGTGGCGGGTAATCGAAGGGATAATAAATGTGCATGATAAGTGATAAACGCAAAGTTCTAACAATGGCCGTTCTTGCAGCGAGGCCACGGCTCCGCACCGCGATTGTCGCGGAACTTTTGTGGTGGCGCTGTCACTTTTCTACATGGAGCACGTTACCGGGTCAGAGCATGTCCTAGTGAACGGGGCAGTCGGCATCATGGACCAGATCGACCTTGCCAGGCGCATCGCCTTTGCGTTGTCCAAGGCCGCGGCCGTGACATTGGACGCGCACACCAATGCCCAGATGCTCGAGTCGAACGCGCCCGTAGCAAGCCGAGAGGCACTGATCGAACAACGGGTACCCGAGAACGAGCCGCCGAACTGAGCGCAAGGCCACAGGCCGGCGGGTACGAATGTCCTTCCAGGAACGGCGGACTTCCGCTATCGGGCCGAAACGCGCGCCTATCGTTACATTTCATCCGCACTTTGCGACATGTCGGCTTTCATAAACGCTGGACGCCGGCAGTGGACCCTTACGAGTCACTCGACTTTGTCAAAAGCGGGCATCTATATAAGAGTGGCGACGAAGCCGCTCAACAATGCGCTCAAAGTCGGGGGCCATCCCTTAGCGGGGACTGTGCATCAAATGTACGGCGGTACGTTAGCTGCCCGAACCGCGCAACGCTTCGCGTGTGCGCCGGGTTGCGCATACGCTCAGAAAATCCCGAACGCGCGCCCCGTCCTGCAGGCGTGAAAATGTCCGATCGTAATGTGGTCGGATTTCCGAAACCGGACGGTGCGTCTCGTTGGCAAGAGACTCAATCGCAGCTTCATGCTGCACCTCTTCGCCATCGTCTGCGTAATTCGTCCCCATACAAACTCTCCTACTTGCCCATCTTCGGCTGAACTTGCACGCGACGGGCGAAACGATGCTCATTAAGTTGCCACTTTGATTGATCATGCCCCCGATTTGCGTTCGCGTCTTTATCGAAGTCACGCCTTCGCATCTGTGTCCAAATCACTTGGTCTGCACCTCAGTTTTCGACTTGCTTAATGCAACGCTTCAGGCCCGCAAGATCAAGAACGCGAATGTGCCTCTGTGCTGCGCTAACGAGGCCATCGTCTCGGAATTTGGAGATCATGCGGCTGACCGTTTCGAGTTTCAGCCCAAGATAGCTTCCCACATCGCGTCGCGTCATGCGCAGTACGAATTCCGTGGGCGAGTAGCCACGCGCCTTGAGGCGCTGCGACAGATTCAGTAGGAAGACGGCAACGCGCTCCTTGGCGGTCATCATGCCAAGAAGCAGCATGACGCTATGCTCACGCACGATCTCGCTACTCATGGCCATATGCAATCGATGCTGCAGCTCCGGCATGGTGTCTCCGAGACTGTCGATGTGCGAGTACAGGATCGCACACACGCGGCTGTCCTCCAGCGCTACCGCAGTACAACCGTGAAAATGAGGTCCGATCGCGTCCGCGCCCAGCATGTCGCCGCTCATTTGAAACCCGGTCACCTGCTCGCGCCCGTCTTCTAAGGTCTGGACGGTCTTGAAAAAGCCGCTGCGCACCGTATACAGGTAGTGGAAGTCGTCGCCGGCTCGGAAGAGTGTCTCGCCTTGCTTGATGCGCCGATCGGAAATGACCATTGGGTTACCATGGCCCGTTCCCTGCAGCATCAGATCGCAGGGGAAGCAAACTTCCCGCAGGTCGCAGATTGAGCAATGCGGCGGCATTTTGGGAGCAATTCCGGCAACAACGAGTCGCAGCGAGACTGGCGATTTGGAAGAACTTTCAGAGGCGCGTGCGTTAGGGTCGGCTTTCACGGTGACTCCCATTGAGACACTTATACGCTGCTCTGTCATCTCTCGTCTGTGCAAAAGCGCACAGACGCGAACTCGGTAGGCTTGGGCCGCGTTGCCGGCCGCTCTGGGGGGTTTACGTTAGCTAAAAACCTTGGCGCTCATATTGGTTCCGGGGTGTGCCGGCGATGACGTGATTGCAATTGGGGTTGCACAACGCGCACATGGATATTGGCGGCGAACGCGCCGCAGGTACGCCTCTTCGAGCGGCAAACTGGGCTGATGTGTTGGAGCCGTTGGAGAACTTTTCGTACCCGGCGGCGCGGCTCAAGGACGTGGAGCTAGAAGGGAGGGACCTAACGGGTCTTGACCAGGCGGCTTTGGCGCAGCAGCTGGATGATTCGGTGCAGAGGGGTGCGCAGCAATAAAGTCCGGCCGAATGTGGCCATGGAGCAGTTCAAACAAAGTGTTTTAAAAATCGACGTCCGCTTGTATGGTTGGGGGTGGTTTTTCCGGCTTTCTTCTAGAACCGTGAAGAAGCCGCGGTGGGGTGGCCGATGTCCACATCATTGGAGCAAATTTGGACGCGGCCACGAGTGTCTGCAGTTGGCCGAAAACGCCGCAGACCGTTACATTTAAAACGAAAATCTCAATGTCCGTTACTGGAGCAGGCGAAGTGTCGCTCACGACCCAAGGCCGAACTTCGGGGCAGGAAAAGCCGACATTGGCCGGGCCGCAATTCTGGCGTCCGCAGGCCGAGGAATCGGTCGCCCAACCCAGGCGAAGACGCAGGCGAGCGGGGGGGCCGTGTCCGGCCCCGCGGTCCAGGCGTCGGCAAGGCGACCTTAGTTCGCGGGGTACGCCGTGCCGGTGTGGGCAATGCTGCGCGGCACTTCGATCGCCGGGTAATTTCCCGGGAACAGTTCGCGCGGGGTCACAAGCGCGGCGGTTGGGGGACCGAAGAAGCCCATGCTCTCATCGAAGCGGACGGCTGCTGGTCCAATCCAAAGTTTGCTTATGCCACTCCCAATTGAAGACTATGCGCTGATCGGCGATTGCCATACCGCAGCATTGGTTGGTCGCGATGGCTCCATCGATTGGCTTTGCTTTCCCCGATTTGATTCGGGCGCATGCTTCGCGGCGCTTCTGGGAGAGCCAAGGCACGGGCGCTGGCTTATTGCGCCGACCGAGGAGGTGCGCAGCATTCGACGCAAATACCGCGACGGCACCCTGATTTTGGAAACTGAATTCGAGACGGATGAAGGCGCCGTGCGGATCATCGACTGCATGCCGCTCTCGGATGAACGCTGGGATGTCGTGCGCATCGTCGAAGGTTTGCGTGGCCGGGTTGCCATGCGCATGGAGCTCATCATCCGCTTCGACTACGGTTCTATCGTGCCCTGGGTGCAACGGGTCGGCGACACGCTGCTGGCGACCGCAGGGCCTGACACGCTGGAACTGCGCACGCACGTGGCCGTCCGCGGCGAAAACATGAAAACAGTGGCCGAATTTTGCGTGAACAAAGGCGAGCGAACATCATTCACGCTGAATTACCGTCCTTCATACGAGGCGACTCGGCAAGCCGTCGATCCGGAGCAAGCGTTGGCGGCAACGGAGAACCAATGGCGCAACTGGTCCGGACGCTGCACCTACCAGGGTCGTTGGCGCGATGCTGTGGTGCGCTCGCTGATCACGCTGAAGGCGCTGACCTATGCGTCCACAGGCGGCATCGTTGCGGCGCCCACAACGTCTCTGCCGGAGCAACAAGGTGGCGCGCGAAATTGGGACTACCGTTACTGTTGGCTGCGCGATGCCACGTTCACGTTAAATGCGCTGCTGCTCGCCGGCTACCACGAAGAGGCGCTTGCCTGGCAGGAGTGGCTGCTACGTGCGGCCGCGGGCAGTCCGGACGACTTGCAAGCCCTTTACAGCGTAACTGGTGAGCGGCGTCTGAACGAATACGAGTTGGCTTGGCTGCCCGGGTACGGCGGTGCGACCCCGGTGCGTGTGGGCAACGCAGCATCGAAGCAATTTCAGCTCGACGTATACGGCGAAGTTATGGACACCTTGCATCTGGCCCGAGCCGCTGGCCTGGTACCGGAGCCGGCAGCTTGGAGAATACAGGTCGCCTTGCTCGGATTCCTCGAGTCGAACTGGGAGCAGCCCGACGAAGGGATCTGGGAGGTCCGTGGGCCCCGCCGCCAGTTCACTCACTCGAAGGTGATGGCTTGGTTGGCTTTCGATCGAGCGGTGAAGGACGCGGAGTTCTTTGGGCTTGATGGCCCGGTCGAACGCTGGCGGCAGGCGCGCGATGCGATTCACGCGCAGGTCTGTGCAGCTGGCTACGATGCGCGTGCCAAGACCTTCGTGCAGTACTACGGCTCCTCACATCTTGATGCGAGCCTGCTCTTGATTCCCCAGGTTGGCTTCTTGCCGCCCGACGATCTGCGTGTGCGCGGTACCGTTGCTGCAATCGAGCGCGACCTCGTCGACGATGGGTTGGTGCTGCGTTATTCGACTGCAGCAGATGTGGACGCGCTGCTTCCGGGCGAAGGTGTATTTCTACCCTGTTCATTCTGGCTTGCCGACAGTTTGGTGTTGACCGGTCGCCGTGAAGAAGGCGAGGCCTTGTTCGAGCGCCTGCTTGCATTGCGCAACGACCTCGGATTGCTTTCCGAGGAATACGATACCCGCGCGCGACACATGCTCGGAAACTTTCCGCAGGCGCTGACGCACATGGCGCTGATCAACACCGCCCGTCTGCTATCCATGCCCGAACAACACGTCAAATGCGCCACCGACAAAGGCGAACGGCCTGCGGCCGCGGCGCAAACATCGTGAAATGGTGGATGGACACGCGCATACCGCACCCCGATCAAGACGCTATTTCCGGTCAACGCGTCGAACGGGTCTTCCGGCGAAAGCAAATTGTCGTCTGCGGCGGCCTGCTCGCTACACGAGCCTTTTATTCAAAGAAAATTTCAAATCCGCCCTTCGGCGAAATTCGGATGTTCGGCGGCTTATGACCCACGAGCACACGAATCGCGGCGAAGCCGCCGCCCGCGACTAGAAGCCCACCAGTCGCCAGGGCAAACGCAATTTTACTGTAAGGTTCCGGATCGAGTATCGCCATAACCAAGAGATATGCGCCTGCGAAGCCGATGCCAAGAGCGACAAGCACGGCAATCCACTCGCGATGGGAAAGCTTCGCCTTCTTCCCCATATCGAGCAACGTGTCGTGAATCGGGTCAATTCCAATTCCTGCATCATCGATCAGCTCCACAGACCTCTGCCAACGGTACGCACTTGCCAAAGAAGCTAGCCAGCCCGGTGAACTGGTTCGAATTATGACGTCAAGGTTTGCTCGATTTGTCATTTTGTCTTTGCGCCGATTGCTATTTTGACCTATTGCGCCAGGATCGAGGGTTGCCACCGGCTCTGTCAGTTGCCGCGGGCTCTGGTGAAATGGGCCGATAAACGGCCCTTGCTCGCCCTAGCGTGGCTACCGGTTTCCGCCCGAGATCATCAGTCACTGCGTGCGGCGGTATTTCAAGTTCTCGGTCAGCTCTCGCGATATCGAGGAGTTGATGGCCGAGGGCGGCGTGACCGTGACATACGAGACGAACCGGGCCTGGTGCTACGAGTTCGGTCAGGACTACGCCAAGCGCATCCGTGCTTGACGGGGACAGCTCGGCGACAGGTGGCATCTCGACGAGGTATACCTCAAGATCGGCGCTTGCGTGCAATATTGATGGCGTGCCGTTGCCCTGGATGCAGCGTCCTCGATATCCTTGTGCAACCTCATCGAGACAAGGAAGCTGCTTATAGGTTCTTTAAGAAGTTACTGCGAGGCCTGACGTATGCGCCATGCGTTGTGGTGATGGACAGGCTCGCCAGCTACAGCGCGCCCTGCGCTGAATTGCTGTCCAACACCGTGCATTGACGAGACAAGGGATTGAACAACCGCGCCGAGAACGCCCATCAGTCGACGCGCGATCTGTTCGGTGTGGACCGCCACTTGCTGTCGGCGCCGAACGGAACGTGCGCGTCAAGTTGAACCGGACCCCGAAACGCGTATACCACGAGCTGCGAGAAGCGTTGTCCACGGCCGGCCGGTTCGGTCGCTTGCGACGAACCGGGAACCGGCCGGCGGTGGTCAACGCGGTGCTTGCCACGGCTACGATGCCTCAGCCCGCCCTTCGACTTCGGCGCGCCAGCGCCGCTCGAATTGCGTTGGCGGCACATATCCAAGCGCCGAGTGTCTGCGCTCCGTGTTGTAGTAGCCAATGTACTCGATGATTGCCTATTTTGCTTCGGCGCGGGTCTTGAAATGCTCCCCGTGAACGCATTCGACTTTGAGCGTGCCGTTGGCCGACTCCATGGGAGCGTTGTCCCAGCGGTCACCTTTGCGGCTCATCGACACCGTGATTCCACGCGCCTTGAGCACGTCGCGGTAGTCGTTGGCCGCGTATTGCGAGCCTCGGTCCGAATGATGTACCAAGCCGTCGGGCGGATCACGCCAGCCCAGAGCTACGTGCAGCACCTCGATGGTCAGTTCCTGGGGCATCGTCTGGCTCATGGCTCAGCCGACGATCTTGCGGGCGTACAGGTCCAAGACGAGCGCCAGGTACAGCTAGCCCTCGGCCGTCGGTACGTAGGTCAGATCAGCGAGCCACTTCTGATCCGGCGCCGTCGCCGTGAAATCGCGTTCCAGCACGTTGGGCGCGATCGGGTGGGCATGCTTGGAATCGGTCGTGCGCACGCGAAAGGGTCGACGCTTGCGGCTGCGCAAATCGTGCTCGCGCATGAGCCGGCCGATCCGCTTGTGGTTGATCGTCCGGCCGAGTGCTTCGCTGACCTCTGGCGTCATCCGTCGACGCCCGTAGCGCCCTCGGTGCTTGATCTGCGCGCGCCGGATCTGCTCGACAACCTCGGCCTCGTCTTGGCTGCGCTCCGAGCCCTCGCGCTTTGCCGCCTGGTGCAGTCCGCTGCGCGAAACGGCAAGCAGGTCACACATCATCGGAATCGAGTAATGCTCGCGGTTTGCCAGGATCCAGGCGTACCTCACATCGATTCCTTCGCGAAGTACGCCGCAGCTTTTTTTAACACTTCCTTCTCGATCCGCAGTCGGGCCACCTCCTGTGCAACCGCGCGACCTCGGCTTCGAGCTCGCTCACCGGTTTGCCCGCAGCGCGCTTGCTCAGCGGCTCCCCCTTGTTCGCCTTGGCAACCCAGTTGCCCAGCGTGCCGGGCGACATTTCAAGAGAGCGGGCAACCTGCATAATGCTTCGCCTCCCGTCGATCACCTGCTTGACGGCGGTAGCCCGAAACTCATCCGTATATTTCCGATCCGGTCCACCCATCGATGATCGACCCACCCCGGCAACCCATAAAAGGCGGCCGAACCACCCCCTCCAGGCTCATACCTCGTTGGAATCACGAGAACCGCCCGTCCAGGCTCATACCTCGTTGGATAACACTCCCTCTCTCGTCTTCTGCGCATCGGGAGTACTGTCGTGGGTAATCTCAAGGCTACGTACTTCAGCTCGCCGTCACCTCGGGCCAGCGTTACGTCGGCCTTCGCTGATGCGTGGGGAATCATCGGCGTGGAACAACTCCTTAAGACAAATCAATGCCTTAGAAGGGTGTTAGCACAAAAGGTGCATGGTTTCTAATGCTGAGCGCGACGCAAAGGTCGCTAAAAATTCCGTCTTACGAAATATTTGTTACTGAATCGACGCAACCACCCAAAAAAGTGCGGCAAATTCGCTAAGCCACTGATTTTCCTGTCGTGTAAGCGGACTGCAAATCCGTATAGGCCGGTTCGATTCCGACCTCGCGTCTTCAATATTGCGCGCCCCAGCTAATTCAGGGGCAGGCGTCAATAGCGTTGAAGGCGGCCGCTCGAACACTCCGATCGCTGCGTCCGGTGCGAGGTGCATTGCGGTCGTTGGAATGTCCGCAGTACATTGCGATCGTGAGACCGGGTTCGGCGAATTCCGGACATTCGACTTGGTCGCAGATCTTTCCCGATACGGGTCGTTGAAGGTGCCATTGCTGAATCCGAGGGCGGCAGGTTCTGTTCTAGGATCAAGAGGAAGCCTAGGGATGGAAATGGGCGCTTTGCCAGATATCGGTGATGACCAAATCGGCTGAGGCGCCATCGCAGGCAAGCCCCTCGATCTGGGTTGATGCTGACGCCTGTCCCGCCGTGCTCCGCGATGTGCTGTTCCGCGCCGCCGAGCGGACCCGGACCCGTCTGACTTTTGTGGCGAACAAGCCACTGCGTACGCCGCCTTCACAGTTCATCCGCGCGGTGCAGGTAGCGCGCGGCTTCGATGTTGCCGACGATCAAATTGTCGCGGCGCTGGTCGCGGGCGATCTGGTCGTAACCAACGATATCCCTTTGGCCGCACAGGCAATAGCACGTGGCGCCAAAGTGTTGGATATGCGTGGCTCCTGGGTGGACGGCAACAGCATCGGGGACAGGCTTGCCATGCGCGACCTGCTGTCGGAGCTGCGCGATCTTGGCCACGCGAGCGGTGGGCCTTCGCCCCTGTCGCTGGCGGAGCGTCAGGCTTTTGCCAATCGGCTCGACCAGTTTCTGACAGGCACGCGCCGCTGAGGCCACCGCGGCGCGCCAAATCGTTCGGGTGGATCGTGACGGCGCGTCTGTCGCATATCGGTTACAAGCCGCTGTTCGAGGACGCCGCGAGAATTTCCGCAGGGCGGTTATCTGCGTCTCGTTTGCGCTGTCAAGAGACTGCCGTAGTGAGAACTCTTCGCTCGCGCCTTGTTCATCCGTGCGCCTCCGCTAGCCTGGCCGGCGTAACTTCCTGCGTAGCTTCTCCTACCTCCAAGAGTTCATCGAAGAGGGCACGGAAATGCACCACCGCTTTGCGCAGATCCTCCGTGTTGGCTTCGCCGAGTTCATCGCGCATCGCAATTGCCTGTGCCGCTCGGTAATTGTGCACGACTCCAGGGTGATCAACGGAGATGTCAGCCGCACGGTGCTCGAAATCGCCCATAGGGTAGCCTCGCTTCAGCATCACCTCACGAACCAACTGGTCCGCCTGGACGACGACGCCCTTGGGGTTATCGACAAAGCCGCCCTGTAGAGTCTTCCAGGCTTGAATAAACCTGGTGGCGTCAGATGGCACCAGCGGTACGATATGGAAGCGCTCGGCGCGCTTTTCGCGCTCCTTGAGGTTCGATTCGGCCTTTGTTCGGCTCTTGAGTTGATCCATGGTTCGGCCGTATTCCGTACCGAATCGTTCTTGGAGTCTATGGGATTGCTTCCTTTTATAGGAGAACCACGCCCCGAGTCCAATCAGTATGAGGACTATAACGCCGCCAAGAATGATCCATGTTTGCGTGTCGCTCGTATTCATGTGCACCCTCCATTTCAATCAAGCCGTTAGTTGATTCGACTATTGGGTCCGTTGACCTGTCTTTCCTGTTGTCACCCTGCAGTCGAATGCCAGCATAAAATCGACTTTTCGATTGGTGAATGACCCGATCCGGGTGGACCATGCCTCACCCGGAATCTCAGCGAAAAATCAGAAATAGAATAATGAGCAATACAAGAAAACCGCCGCCGATATACATGTTCGTCTCCTTTGTCTAGATACGTTATTGAACACCGGTTCGATCCATGTCGTCTGTGCGGTACAGCTCCTAGTGGTGTGATCGCCAGCAAGAAAGAGCAGAAATTCGACGCAATCAATGTGTGCTGGCGTACGGCATCCGAACGTGCCAGTGGAGTACGCTTGTAATTTATGTAAACCCTATGAATCGACCTCACTATGCAGGCAGAGCCCAGCGAGCAATCCCATCAGGACCCCGCCGTCGAGTTCCTTGCCAAAGAATCGAAAGTGTCGGTCGGTGATGTGGCACGACTCTACGAAAACGAGCTCGCAAAACTTGAAGTTGGTGCGCGCCTTAAGGGATTCATTCCCATTATTGCCATCCGAAACGTCAGAGAAGTGCTTCGCCAACGCCGAACGGCAAAGCTTGCCCTTGCTTAGGCTGGCCAGCGTGGAATGGATAGGCGGGACCCGGAGTCCTTCGTGGAGCGGATCGGCAATTGACGGCGCTTCTCTTGCCGGATGTAGGTCAGTCAGGTAATACGTTGAAGTTCTGCTTCCGGGACATTTCCGCTTCGAGTCAACTGCTTCGGGAAGCGTCCGCTGCTGGCCCGTGGTCAGACGGCCCGCTATCCGGTTTGCAATGATGCTCTGTGATCGGCTTACATCACGCAATCAATTGGTGCAGGCATCTGTTCGGACTACGGCAACGGTCTCGGCGTTGTCGGTTGAGATGGCGCATTGCGAATGAAATGTAGCCCCTCTCCGTCACTCTTGATGCCGCCGCACCGGTTCGTCGCGATCTCAATACTCAAACTGATACGACAACCCAACGCTGCTTCCCGGATCATTCCCCGGTGTCGTGCCCTGAGCTGTCGCCGTGCCATAACCGAGGCGCGTTTGCAACTTAAGATGCTTAGTGAGATCAACGTCGACCTGTAGCTGACTGACCCCCGTGGTGCTCTGTTTTGCACCGACATAGACGCCGTTCGTGAGGTAGCGGCCGACCTCGGCACTCCCGCCCGTGTTTGCTGTGCTGGTGCTGGTGCTGCTGCCGCTGGTACCAGCACCGATCGACAGTCGGTCGAGCCCTAACGTCTGTCGGACTTTAGCGAGCGGGTCAAGTCCGCCGCCGGCGCCGCTAAGAGTGGCCACGGCGCCACCAATCTGCGCCAGTTGCAGTGGCGTAAGCTGCGCGGCGCTCTCGCCGAAAAGCAGTCGCGCGAGAATTTCATCCTGCGGCAACTCCGGGATACTGCTGAGTTCGAACTTCGGCGAGTCGGCAACGCCGCTTACGCGCAATGTTGCCGTAATGTTGGCCGTCGTGGTTTGTGCAGTAAAATCTAAGCTCGGGTTGATCCTCTTTTTAAGTCCCGTTCCGTTGAAGCTCACGCGGCCGGTCGTAAACTTTAGCTCGGTGCTGGCGAGCGTGAAACTGCCGCGCTGCAGATCAAAGCCACCGCTGATGAGCGGCGCGTCGCTGGTGCCACCCAGATGCACTTCGCCGCCGAGCTCCGCATCCAAACCGCGGCCCTGTACGAGGAATTGGTGCGGCGCTTGCACAGTGACGTCCAGGGCAATAACCAGCGGATTCTTGCTTTGTGCCGGGGACGTTTGTCCCGGACGACGCACGTCAAGCACCGCGACGTCGGCCGGCATGCCGTGCGGGATGCGGACATTGGTGCGATTGAGCAGGATGTTGCCCGCAAATTCGAGTCGCTCGCGCGCCATACCACTCAGGTGCAAATCCGCATCCAAATTGGCGGTTACCAAGTTGCTCGCAATCGGTTGCGCATTTTTGGCGGTGAGCTTTAGATCCAGCGGCAGCCCCGGCTGGAGCACACCGATAGTGCCCACCACGGACAAGCTGCCAGGAGCCGCGTGCGCCGTCAGACTCGTGATTCGCAGCATCCCCTGATTGCCCTCGAGTTGCGCGGTGATATCCGAAATGTGAACACCCTGGACATAGTCGCGCAGCTCGCCCCGACTAAGCTGAACCGTACCGGCGATGTCCGGCGCCGCCGGCGAGCCGGTCACTCGAGCATTCAACGCGAGCTGACCCGCCGCGCTGCGGCCACCGGCCTCAAGCAGCGGAGCGAACAACGCGACATCTAGCTTGCCGGTCAATTCCAGATCGAATGCGGCGTCGCGGGTAAGCGGCGCGCGGCCGCTGAGCACAAGTTGTGAAGAATTGCCGGCGACGAGTTTCGCTTCAAGCTGTGCCGTCGCTCCCATCAGCGTGGCTGTGACATGCACGTCGATGCCCGGTAGCGTGCGTGCTGCTTGGTTGGCCAGACGCAAACCCGTGACATCCAAATGCACTTGCCCGGTCGCTGATGCAACGGTGCCGCGCAACTGCGCGTCGAACCCCAGGGTGCCCTCACTCAGCAGATCGGGCACGAACGCGTTGATCAAGGCCGGTTTGAGCTGACGCAGCGATGCGTGCAGATCAAGCGCCGGCGCAACGCGACCATTGACCTCAAGTACCGCCTGCTGCGCCCCAAGCTCTAATCGGCTGATAGACAAGCCATTGGCAAACGATATCTGCGCGGGTGACAGCAGCCGCAATGCCTGGCCGCGGTAACGAGCCTCGGCGCTGGCCAGCTTCAGTCCACGGGTCGAAAGGTTTAATTGCGCCTGCGTGGACAGGCTCGCGGGCGCGCCGTACCAGTCGGGCCATTGCACGCGAAGATCCACGCTCAGTGCATCCATTGGGCCGTCCGCCGTCAACTGGGTATCAGCCGCGATACCCCCAAGCACCAGGTCGTGAGTCTCAAAATTGAGCCGTGCGTGCGTGCGCCCAGCAATGGGTGTCAACGTGACGAATCCTGCGACACTACCCTGAACGTTCGTGCCGAGCAGTCGATCAAGATCAGACAGTTGCTCGACACGCAGCTGAAATTGCCCGCGCGCCTGCGTCACGTCCGCGCCGCTCGCCACATCGGCGGCGAGATGCGCACTCTTCCAGTCGGCGTGGTGAACCATAACGTGCCATGCGTTGGCACTGAAGCGTTCAAACGCCGCCTCCAGTTGCAGCGGTGCGCCATCCACGTCCCCGTTTGCCTGCAGCGTACCGCTGGGCGCCCCTGGCAGACCATGCGAATGTAGAACTGCGCTGACCGTGCTGTTCGGTGCGCCCCGTACCGACAGCGTCGATGTCAGTTCGGCCTCAGCACTGAACGCGCTCAACGGTCCCGTGCTCCTACCAGAGAGCTTCAAGTTGCCCGCAAGTTGCGGCTGTAACGCGGCTAGATTCGACAGATTTAGCTCCCAACGAACGTCCAGTTCCTGCTCGCGCCCGCGGCTTGAGGTCGGTGCACCGGCGGAGCTACCATCTGGCGACTGGGCCGCAAGCGGGACGCTGCCAGCGAGCGAAAGCGTCAGCGCCCGCCCCGTCAAGAGCGCACTCTCGACGCTCAGTGCGTCATCGCTCAACGCCGCCGAGACCTGCAGGCGTGCACGGTCACCGAGCGCGCCGACCCATACTGCTGTCCCGCCGTGCAGCGCAACGCTGGCATCCAGATTAATGCGCATTGCCGAGCGTTCGCGCCTGAGCTGTGCGCCGAGTACGACCTCGCCGCTTGCGTCCTGGCCGCCAAGCGCCGCAAGCGGCGCGAGCTCTGGTACGTGCAGTTCCAGCGTCGCATTCTGCTCGCCCGCCGTGATGGCTTTCATGTGCAGTACAAAGAGGCGATGCACCGCCGCCAGTTCGAGCGGCCGTGTGGCCTCATCCAGGCGCATCGACGCATCAATGGTCAGCGGTGCATCGTGCAAAAGACGCGACACCGGCCCAGGAATCGTCAAACCCTCGAGCGTCGAGTGTATCGAAAGCGCGCCGCCGTTGGCCTTGAGGTTTGCGCTGAGCGACGCGACTTGCATGCCGTGATCAAGCCGCAACTCCTGTATCTGCAACCGCACATCGGCGCTGGGCGCCGTGACGGTACCGTGCCAGTTTCCCTGTATGGCGACGTGCTGCCACGCCAGATGGGCGCGCGGCGCCACCGCCGGTGCCTCCAGTGTGTAGTCTAGGTCTGCTGACAGCTGAATGAGGTTGATCACGCCTTCAGCGCGGCCGCGCAACGCTCCCGCATCCAGCGAAAGCCGGATGCGCTCAGCCGTACGTGGCCCACTTAAAGTTGCCATCACCGACAGGCGGCCCAGACCTGGCAGATGCAACAGATTTTCCAACGGTCCGCTGGCCGGCTCCTGTAGCCTCAATGTCGCGTTTATCTGCTCCGGAGTGAACTGTATCTGCAACTCGTAATCGCCGACACCATTGGTACGGTGCGCGACAACGGTAGCCATCCCCTCCTGCAGGGACCGAGCATGCGCGTTGCCGCGTACCGAGAGCGATGTGGGCGTCCCAGCGAGCGTGGCCCCGAGTTCGAGGGCGTCGATCGAAAAGGCATCCACATCGATGCGCGGCATTGTGGTGTTGGAGCTTTCCTGTGGGCCTGGGCTGGCGACCGGACGCCGCTCGATGTGCAGCCGAGTCAGTTGCAGGCTATCGATCCGCACCTGTCGCTCGAGCAATGCCAGCGGCGACCACCGCAGAGAGACGTGTTCGGCAGTCAGCCAGATACCGTCTTCGTCGCTGAGCCGCAATTGTTTTATATTGATAGCTGCCGGAAAGGATCCGCCGAGGCCTGATAGCTGTACGTGCCCCGCGGATAGGCGCGCCGTGAGCCGTTCGATCAGCGCCCGACCGTCGTCCATGTTGCTGACCACGAGGACGGCGCAACTGAGCCCCACCCCCAGCAGAAGCAGTATCGTCAAGCCCCAGGCAACAGTTATTAATGTGCGGCGCATCAAAATGCCTGCCCCAGCCCAATGTAGACCTCAAAGGCATCTTCAGTGGGACGCCGGTTCGTCGGCACCGCAATATCCAGCCGAATCGGGCCGATCGGTGTGTAGTAGCGTACGCCCGCTCCGACGCCTATGCGAAACGACCCGGTCAGTGGATTCACTATCGCGCTGACCTGTCCGCCGTCGACGAACACGGCCGCGCCGGCATTTGAGCCGATGCGTTGACGAAACTCCACGCTCCCAGTATCGATTGCGGTCCCGCCAATTGGACTTCCATCGGTGAACTGTGGTCCGACTGACTGGTAGCGATAGCCGCGGATCGTATCGCTGCCGCCCGCGTAGAAACGCTGATCGGGGGGCAGACCGAACTCGCTAGCGCCCTGCGCGATACCTGCCATCGCTCGCGCCGCCAGGATGCTGCGCCCCGGGTCGGTCAGATCGAGGGCATGCAGGTCGAGGTATGCAGCGACGGCTGCCTGAGTGATGATGAAGGTAGCACTCGGATCGCCGATCGACTGGGTGGGGACGACGCGCAGCGAAGCACGAAGCCCGTGACGAGGATCATCGAGCGGCGAGGCAAGTCCGGTGGAGTTGTAGATAATTCCGAGCGGCACGGATAGCAGCGTGTAGTCCCGTGACGTGCCCTGCTGAACGACGTGCTCTTGGGCACCGGCAAGTCCGATGCTGGTCGTCCAGATACTCGAGATTTTGCGGCTCAGAGTCGCACCTGCTGAGGCCATCGTCTGGTCATAGGCCTTCAGCGACTGCTGAATTGCACCAACGGCGAGCTGCAACGACTGATCGCGATGTCCAAACTCAGGCTTAATGAGCTTGAGACTCGTGTCATAGCCAATAGCGGTCGCGGCATCGCCACCGACATTGATGACCGAGGCGGCAAAAATCAGCTGCTCGGCATTGCCAAAGAGGTCGCGGTTTTCCCAGGTGAGCCCGCCGCTGCCGCC
>Ga0181521_10000640_pt1 | contig 43263 bp, 37 predicted proteins | sample PEATcosm2014_Bin_32_FD_119764 | JGI IMG/M metagenome (GOLD analysis project Ga0181521, IMG submission 119764) | Peatland microbial communities from MTU Mesocosm Facility, Houghton, MI, USA - PEATcosm2014_Bin02_60_metaG | ecosystem: Environmental > Terrestrial > Soil > Wetlands > Peat | place...
CCAGCGAGCATCCGCTCGCAGGTCCGGCGGCGAAGCTCGGCGGGATAATGCCTTGGCATGTTGGCTCCTGTGGGTCAGGGCCAAATTGTCCTATGGGTGGTCCACTTTTTGGGGTCCAGGTCAGCTTTGTCGGAATTACAACCTATTTCCTGGTAGGCGGCGCAATTCGACCGCCGGTCGCCGACCAAGGCAAATGGTGATGTTCGAACCCCTGGATCGGCCGATTCAGCTGTAGCGTCTGGGACCCGGCACAGGAGTAGATCGAGATCGTCCGCGGGTGCCACCGACCGGCACGACTGGGGCAGTCACCATCCACTTATCATGACCAGAGCGTTGTTCTCGATCCTCAAACGAGGAGCGGATTGGGGTCAGGGATGGACGTGGCCGAACGCGAGCTGCAGGTGCGAAGTTTCGTCGAGGAGGTCTGGAATGGCCGAAACTACGAAGCGGCCGCCGATCTCTATGGCGAGAGCTATGTCAATCCGTTCGGGACAGGTCCGTCCGCCAGAGTCGAGCCCATCCGCCACTATCACCAGGCGTTCCCCGACTTGCACCTTGATGTCGAAGAGCTGATCGTGGCCGGTGACACGGTGGTGCTCAGGGTCACCTTCCGCGGGACCGACACAGGAGGGCATCTGGGGCGGCCCCCGACCGGGCGGGCGGTAGAGGAATGGGTGGTTGACATCATGCACTTCGAGCGTGACAGGGTCGTCAGCGAATGGATAGGTGCCGACAACCTCGGCCTCTTCATCCAACTCGGGGTGCTCGCCGACCCGTGGCCGACGCAGATCGAGACACCTGGCGCCGCGCGATAGGTGCTGTGTGAACGCTTTGGCCATGTGAACGCTTTGGCCATCGACCGAGGAGCCGGGGCGAGATAGTGAGTGGCCGCGTAGTCGTCGTCACCGGTGAACATGGCCTTGTTGACCGGGATCCACAACAACAGGCCGGCGAAGTGCGCGGCTGCCGTTGCCGCGTCGTCAACGGCGAGCAGCAGTGGGTCCCCCAGGGCTCGGAAGCTCCTCGAGAGTGCTGCGAGGGCCTGTCGAAGCCTCTCTCGTACCACGCACTACTTTGGGGCTGCAGAAGACCTCAGTCGGTGTCCCGATCTCAAGGGAGATGGTGACCGTTTTGTCATAGGACGCCGAGGTGCATGGTGTGACCCGGTCGGATAATGGTGTCGTGAGGTATCTCACCATGCCCTTGCAATGCCTTTACGCGAGCAGTGCCTCCAACTGCGTCCGGTCGGGCCCTGGCGTCACATACGGTGGGTTTTCGGAAGCCACCTCAAGAACGCGCTCAAACACTCCGGATCGCCCGATGACATCCATTGGGAGGGAGATACAGCTTCCTATTCGGAGAACCACGAAAAAACCTCAGCGTCGTAATGACTGGCCGAGGAGAACGCCCGGGCCCCCGCGATATTGGGATCGTCAGGATTGTGGGGATCGGGCTGGCCAAGCCGGAAGGCCTCCACTTCGGGACCCCGTATCCGGTCGAACTGGACCGTTGCGTCGTGCCACGGCTGAGCATGCATTTGCGTTGCCCTTTCCCACGCCGCTGCCATCTCGGCCGGCCGTCCCAAGGTCTCAGCTATGGCATCGACAACCGCGACGGCGTGTTTGAGCCCGAGAGTGATGCCCCGACCGATCGATGGGTTGGTGAAACCCCAGGCGTCACCAATCGGCAGGAGACCGGTGGCGCACGGCTGACCGTCGACGATGAACTGCCGGGTCGTGTTGGCTGTGCTGGCCATTGAGACGACCTCACCCACCGGCTCGCCATCGACCCAGTGGGCGTGCAAGGGCAACGAACGGACCACCCGGTCGAACACCTCGGGGTCGCGAACCTTTCTCATCGCCCTATCCTCCGGAGCGTGATAAAGGGTCACGCTCCAATAGTCGCCGTCCCCCGGCGCCGTAAGGACCGAGATCGACCCCACCGGCGCCAAGAAGTCACCCCGGTACTCGGGCAAGGCAGAGCCGCGGTAGTAGCGGGTGTTGTACACGAAGCCGACATCTTCGGATCGCTCCAGCGGTCGTCGGCCGCCCGCTGCCTCGACGAGAGCGGGAACCGGGGTCCGCCGTCCCGACACATCCACGATCACATCGCCTGACACTGTGTCGCCCGCCTTAGTCTTGACCCGATCACGTGGGGGACCCCGTCGATCACCTCGGGGCCGGTCAACAGTTCAGTGACTGGGCAGTTGCTTCGGATCTCGACCCCGGGACAGGACCGAGCGGCAGCGACGAATCCAAATTCCAGCACAGGGCGTCGGCAGGTCGTGATGGTCTCGAAAGTTGAGAAGTCGACATCGTCCGGCCCGCCCGGCAAGAACCTGGCTCGCCGCTCGGCCAGGTTGAAGCGCACGGCTCCGGCCGCGACCATCTGACTGGCAACATCGGGCAGGTGCTCTTCCAGCAAGGCACGGCCGGCGGGCTGAAGGTAGTGCACCTGGTGGAACTGGGCGACACTGCGCCTCCCCCAGTCAGCCCATGCACGCTGGGCGTCGCTCGGGGCCGGATCATCGCGGTCAAGCACCACCACTTCCAAGCCTTGTTGGGCCAACAGCATCGCCGTCGCAAGACCCGTCGGCCCGGCGCCGATGACCACGGCATTCGACATTTGGGTCCCCCCTCCCACCCTTCTGCACCAAGCAAGACGGGCCCAGTTCTCAACAGCACATGACTTTCGCCCTACCGCTCGGTTGCGACCTGCATTTTCCCAGGCTGCTACAGCGCTCAAGTCGGAATGCTTTGCAAGCAGGAAGTCGCGGGTTCGAGTCCCGTCGTCTCCACGACGTTGTAGGAGTTACAACGTGTGCCCTGGTAGACGGCGCAATTCGACCGCCGCTTGCCGATCAGGGCAAACGGTGATGTTTGAACCCCTGGATCGGCCGATTCAGCTGCAGCGTCTGGCACCCGGCATAGGAGGAGTGGACCGAGAACGTCCGCGGGTGCCCCTGACTGGCACTTGCGGGACGTCCTCAACCGTCTTGACTGGGCTGCCATCGACCGGTTTGCCTCTCTCTGCCGAAGGGGTCGTCATGCGGATGCAATGCGGGCTGCGAGCCGTCCGCTGTGAGGGGCAGGGTCCATCGTCGGAGTGTTGGAGAGTCCGACTTTCGGAGGGTACAATCTCGATATGGCACGGACGACCCTTCGCGCGAAGGGGCAGCTCACCTTGCCCGAGGACATTCGCAGGGCCGCCCATTTGGAGGCCGGCGACCTGCTGGAAGCGGAGCTCACTGCCGACGGCATCCTGCTGCGCCCCCAGAAGCTCATCGACGCCACCCAAGCCTGGTTCTGGACGCCCGAGTGGCAGGCCGGGGAGCGAGAGGCTGACGCCGACCGCTCCGCCGGGAAGGTCGAGGAGTTCGGATCGGGCGACGAGTTCATCGGAGCGCTCCGGGCCCGGACAAGGCGCACCGGTCGACGCGCGTCGTCCTGACGCACGTTGCCCACCTATGCGTGGCTGGCACGATTCGCAGCCGACTTCGATTCGCTTTCTCCCCAACAGCAGGCAGCTTTCCTGACCGCGGTCACGCAGTTCGTCGACGACCTTCAACGTGGGAAGCACTTCCGCAAGGGTCTGCGCGTGAAAGGCGTGAAGGGTGCCGCTGGGATCTTCGAGATGACCTGGGGTGACGACGGACGGGCGACGTTCGAATACGGCGATCCGGTTGCCGAGGGCGAGGCGCACGTGGTCTGGCGTCGGATCGGAACCCACGCGATCTTCCAGAAGCCCTGAGTCACGAGGGTCCTCCAGCGAGCCTCGCATCGTCTAGCTCGAACGCGTCCCCATGACTTCCGGTAGCAACGTTGTGACGAGCGACTTGGGCTCAACTTTCCCGGAATTCCGACGCTGACGCGGCATTTCAGACTCAAGGTCGGCAGTCAACAGCGACTTCGAGGGCAGCGCAGACTTCGCGCATGCGGGCATCGGAGAGACGACCCAGTCGCTCGACGAGGGCACCCACGGCAACACTTTCGATCGAGTCGAGATTGATCGCCGAGGCCCGCGGGATGGGATCGTCAGCGACCTCGAGGAGCACTTCGCTGGGCAATCCCCGGATCGTCGTGGTGCAGGGAGCGATGATCGTGCGTCCCAATCGTGGGATCGCTGCATCACGTGAGAGGACGACTACCGGACGGCGACCAATGGCCGCGAGTTCACACCACCAGATCTCACCACGGGCGGGAACTGGGCTCACGACGCTGCAGCAGCTTCACGGAACGAGGCCAGATCTCCCCACTCATCGACCTCGTTGAGGGGGTGCGCGTCATAAGCGGCGTAGCTTGCATCGGCTTCCGCAGCACGGTGCTTGGAGAGGAGCGCAATGAAGGCTTCGTCAAGGAGGGCAGAGTCTGGCGTTCCCTCGCGGACGAGACGAGCGCTCTGCAGGAGCTCTTCATCGACAGTGGTGCTGACACGAACCCTGGGCATGCCATAACTATGCCACAAGGGTGCCACAACCCGATCAAGAGCCTTGGTGGGGGGTTCGAACAAGCTCACTGAGCCGGCGACCTTGGCACTGCGCGGGGTTCCCAACCCGGGATAAAAGTGATATCATTTTCATATCACTTTTATCGAGGAGTGGGAGCGACCATGAGCGAATCTGTCCAGCCGTACCGCGAACCCGAGGCGACTCCGGTCGGCCACTCGGGGGTCCGCGTCGAGATCCACGAACGGCAAGCGTGGGCCATCAACGGATGGCTCGGTGTCCTCGTCATTGCCGGTTGCATCGTCGCGACGGTCCTCGTGGCCCATACCTCAGCGAAGGCCGCCGTCACCGCGCCGATCGTGGTGGGCTTTGTCATCCTGACCTCGCTGGTCATCGTGCAGCCCGGCCAGACCAGGGTCGTGCGGTTCTTCGGCAGCTACGTGGGCACCGTGCGCCGTACTGGCCTGTCCTGGATCCTGCCGCTGGCCGACCGACGGAACGTGAGCATTCGGGTCCGGAACTTCGAGACGAACCACCTGAAGGTCAACGACGCCGACGGGAATCCGGTGGAGATCGCCGCCATCGTTGTCTGGCAGGTCGCCGATACCTCCCGTGCCCTCTACGCCGTCGATGACTACCTCAACTTCGTGCGCGTCCAGGCCGAGTCGGCGTTACGGCACGTTGCCACCACGCATCCCTACGACGACCCGGCAGATCAGGGCGTGTCACTGCGCGGGTCGACCGACCTCGTCGCTAGTGAGCTTGCCGAAGAGATGGCTGAGCGCGTCGCTATCGCGGGGGAAGAGATCGTCGAGGTGCGCATCAGCCACCTTGCCTACGCGTCGGAGATCGCCCAGGCCATGTTGCGCCGGCAGCAGGCCAATGCGGTCGTCGCTGCCCGCTCTCGTATCGTCGACGGCGCGGTCGGGATGGTTGAGATGGCCCTCGACCGGCTGAGCGAGCGTGGCATCGTCGACCTTGACGAGGAACGCAAAGCGGCGATGGTGAGCAACCTGATGGTCGTGCTGTGCAGTGACCAACCAGCTGCTCCGGTCGTCAACACCGGGACGCTCTACTCGTAATCCGTGAATGACCGCAAGCAGGTTTTGCTGCGAATTGATCCCGCGGTCCACAATGCCCTTGCCCAGTGGGCGGCCGATGAGTTCCGCAGCCTCAATGCCCACATCGAGATGTTGCTGCGCCGGGCCCTCGACGATGCCGGGAGAATGCCGAAGAGAGCTGGACCCTTGCCCAAGCGCGGCCGCCCACCCATCGCCTGACGACTTCTCTGTGAGCCGGTCTCCGGGCGGTCTTGGCGGACTGCCGGAGAACCCAGGGAAGCCGGGAAAGCGCGCTTGGCTTACTCGGTGATCAGCCAGTCTCCAGTCGAAATGTTCGTCCCATGGATGTGGTAGGTGAAGTTTGACTGGGCTCTGACGCTCTGACGCAGTCCCAATCTCACCAAAGTCCGAACCCAGACCGAGTCCTCGTTTCCTTGCATCGTCCATTCCAGTTCCGCCGGGACGGGAACGGTGTCGAGCTTCCGGATGCATTCGATCCCTCTCCGAGAGAACGCCATGGTTGGAGGCATTACTTCCTTCACTCCGAGGGTGCGGTCAATGTCGCTCAGACCGACTCCTGTCATGGGCTGGTCGCTTAACCACCGGCTGCCGTTGATGCGACCATCGGAGTGCGTTCCGGAGTAGTCCCAACGGTCGCGACCAAAGTCGGCGACGACCTCCTCGATGTAGTTCAGACGGTAGATATCGTCGTCGTCGATCTTGCAGAACAGATCGTAGCGCTCATATGGAGCTGTCTCGATGGCGCGGACGTAGTTATCGTGCATGCCCATGTTTGGGCCAAACCGCAAGAAGAGACTCTCACCGAGAAGGTCATCGTAGAGCCTCCCGGGGTTGTCAGCACCGTTGATGTACACCGCGTGGTCGACGGCGTAGGTTTGACTCCGCATTTGCAGAATGCAATGTCGCAGGAAATAGGGGCGATCCTTGGAAGCCGTGAAGGCAAGTACCCGAATCGGCTCGGAGACCTTCCGCGGCATTGGCCCGACCATTCGCACAATGTCCTGAGCCGCCAGCTGCTCGACGCACGCCGTCACCTCGGCCGCAGGCGCGGCGTCCAGATCGAGCGCAGCCTGTACCGCAGACGCGATCCGCGTGACCGTCGCCGCTCCGGAGCACAACTCGAAGATCATCGCCGCTGTGCTGTTGAGGTGATGCACTCGCTGACGCGAATGCTGGTGGACGACGAGACCATCGGAGCCCTCGTCAACCTTGAGCCCGGGGGCACGGATGGGGATATCCACGGTCATGGTCAAATCCCCAGGCGGAGGCCGCTCACCGTTTGCTCATGTACACGGCCGCTCCGCTGCGAAGCAAGGAGTGATAACTCCGCCATCAAACTCCTCTTAGGACACGCATCCCGGGGTGGGAGGCAAGCCCCTCGGCTCGTTTGGACGAGACGGTGACAGCGTAGCTGGAGGTGTAACGACCCGCTCAAGGCTGGAGGTGGTGCGGCAGACCATCGATTGGAGATCCCATCGTCTCCACTCGTTGTTGATGTGACGACAGCCGCCCCGGTGGGGCTGATGGGTTCGAGGCTTCGTTACGCTGCCGCGATGCGCTTCCGGTGCATGAGGCGAACACTTGGGGCGCTGATTGTGCTGGCGGCCATGGCATCGGGAACGTGCTTTCAACCCTCGATGTCCGCTGCTACTTCAGTCCGTCGCTCGACGACCGCCACACTGGAGAGGATCACCTTCTTCAATTCGGCCGTGGGCTACGGGCTGTTTGAGCAGGAAGGTTCTCTTACCTGCGGGTACCTGGCCGCCAAGACCACAGACGGCGGGGCACACTTCGAATACCTCAGCACCGCGACGTCGTGGCCATGCGCCGACAACGCGCCGGTGATGTTTCTCACGTTCGACACGCACGCTGACGGGTTCCTCTATGGGCCCAAGCTCTTCGTGACACACAACGGTGGTCGTACCTGGAAACCCGATCTACAGCCTGGGACGGTGGTTGCCGTCGCCGCAGTCGGCCGCTCGATTTGGTTGTTGGAGGGCGAGTGCGGGGCGAACGCCTCGCCAACATGCCCGCTTCGACTTCTCGAATCGACCGACGGCGGTCGCACATGGTCGCCGGCGTCAAATCAGCCTCCCGATGCCGCGGCCACCACCGGGGCGCTGGGGCTCGAGCCGGCCCAAGGCCAGAGCTGGCTTGTCCGGCTGACCGGGGCCTCGGCCTACCTGATGTCGAACCCATCTCCCACCCAGAATGGCTCTTCTGATGTCGTCCCGTTGTGGTCCACGAATGACGGCGGTGCGACTTGGGTGCCCGAAGAGGTCCCTTGCGACCTGGACGCCCTGTCGGCGGTCCTGTCGGTGGCGCCCGACGGGTCCTTGGTGGTGGTGTGTGCGGCACAGCCGAGTGCAGGTTTCCAGCCCAAGTCGATGGCGGTCTCCTCGGACGAGGGTCGCACATGGTCGGTGCAGAGCAGCTGCGTTGGACCGTTGACGTCCCGGTGCACCTCGAGTCCGCTTTCCTACGGCTACCTCGGGGAGGTGGCCGCGACGTCACTGACAACGGCCTTTGTGACCGGCGGGCGAAGCGAGCTGTTGACGACCCATGACGGCGGCGCACGCTGGGAGGCTCATCGGAACATCGGCGACGTGAACGGATCACCCGCCCAGGTGCTCTTCTTCGATGCCTCTCACGGCGTCGTGCTCGGCCGGCAGAACACGGCGGCGTCGCCGGTCGCCATCTGGCACACCTCGGACGGAGGGTCGAGTTGGAGCGTGCTGACGCCGCACCTGGGCAGCAAAAGATCGGGTTTAAGCGGGACCTAACCCGATCGCCCGCTGCAGCTCGGTGACGGCCCGCAAGAAGCTGTCGGCCGGCGTGGTGGCGGGGTCGATGAGCCGATGGAGGCGAAAGCCGTCCTCGAGCGCGAGCAGCATGCCGGCCCAGGACGGGTCGACCAGGTCACCGTGGCCCGAGGCCTGGTTGGTCGTCGCGATGATCTCGGCGATGACCGCCCGGCGAGCCCGAAGCCGCTTGGCCAGCTCGGGCCGGTGACGTTCGGATCGGGCCACGAAGAGGATCAGCTCCATGTGGAGCAGCGGCGAGCGACCCAGCGGATCCTGCTGACTCCGGTCGACCGCTCGGAGGGCCGTCACGAAGTCAACCGGGTCGCGGTGGCGGTCCAGCAGTTCGAGGTTGCGCTGCACCGTCTGCTCGACGTGGTCTTCGAGCATCTCGATGATCAGCTCTTCCTTGCTGGCGAAGTTGGAATAGAAGGCGCCCCGGGTGAATCCGGCGGCTTCCGAGATCGCTTCGATGCTGGCCGCCCCGATGCCCCGCTCCTCGAAGACCTGGGCGGCGGCCTCGAAGAGGCGCTGACGGGTCTCGTCACGGGTCGGGCGGTTGCGCACGCTTGACACTGACGACACGATACACCATTGTATGGAGTCGATACAGATATGTATCGACTGTTGGAGATGGGTGCCGAATGATCGAGTCCAGACCCACGGGGGCCACCGTCTTGGAGGTGCACGGGGTGACCAAGCGTTTCGGCGACCAGGTCGCGCTGGACGGCTTTGACCTGACGGTCTCCGCGGGTGAGATCGTCGGGCTGGTCGGGCACAACGGGGCCGGGAAGACCACCTTTGCCAGGGTGGTCACGGGGCTGGTGGATCTCGATGCCGGCGAGGTCTTGGTGGCGGGACACGACGTGTCGCGGAGTCACCCGCGCCAGGTCCGACGATTGCTCGGCCTCGCTCCTCAGGTCCTGGCCCTGTATCCCACCGCGACCGCGCTCGAGAACCTGCTCGTCTTTGCCGGTCTCTACGGGATGCGACGACGCGACGCCCTTCGGCGAGTCGACGAGCTGGCCGAGGCTCTGGTCCTCTCCGAATTCCTGCACCGCCGGGCCCGTGACCTCTCAGGCGGTCAGCAGCGACGCCTGCAGGCGGCCACCGCGATGATTCACCGGCCCCGCCTCCTGCTGCTCGACGAGCCGACCGTCGGCGCCGATCCGATCACCCGAGAGTCGCTGCTGGCCGTCGTGCGCTCGGCCGCCGATGACGGCGCCGGGGTCGTCTACACGACCCACTACCTCCCCGAACTCGACGTGCTCGACGCGACCCTGGCGGTGACCGACCACGGACGAATCGTGGCCCGGGGCGGTCGGGCGGAGTTGCTGGCCACCGTGCCGGGCCGTGCGGTGCTCGGTTTCGGGGGAGTGGTCCCACCGTTCGACACCTCTGGGTATGAGCAGGGCCAGATTCACGTCGACTCCGACCACATGACCATCACCTCGAGGGACTCGGCCGCATTGTTGGTGTCCCTGCTCTCGGTCAATCCCGAGTTGTCCCGGCGTCTCCGCTCCATCGAACTGGCACCCCCGAGCCTCGACGACCTCTACCGCCACCTGGTCGCCCATGAACTAGTGACCCATGAAGATGACTGACCGCGACTTCGGCACCCGCCTCGGCGCGGAGGTGCGTCACCAGGCGGTGCTTCTGTCCCGGGACCCCGGCCCGATGGTCGCCTACGTCTTCATGGCCCTGCTGCTCATCACGGTGACCCGGCCGATGTATGGCGCCCTCGGCCATCTCGTTCCGAGCCTCCCCACGGTCGGCATCGACCAGGCCTCGGCCGGCATGGCGGTCATGTTCTCCTTGTTCGCCCTCAAGGTTGTGGGCGCCCACATGCTCAACGAGCGGACCTGGAACACCTGGGACCGCCTCCGGGCCACCCCGGCCGGGTTCGGGGAGATCATCTTCGGCAAGGCCCTACCGCTGTACGGCGCCATCCTCGTCCAGCAGGCGGTGCTCTTCGGGTTCTCGGCCGCCGTCTTCGACCTCAGACCGAAGACCGGCTGGTGGCCGCTCATCGTGTGCGGCTTCGCCTGGTCGGCGTGTGTGCTGCTGCTCGGGGCCGCGTCATCCACGCTGGCCCGAAGCCCGGCCCAGCTCGGCGCCGGTGGAGACATGTTCGCCATCCTCACCACGATCCTCGGCGGGGCGCTCGTCCCGGTCGTGCTCCTGCCGGGCTGGCTCCGGCACCTTGCCCCAGCGTCCCCTGGCTATTGGGCCATGGATGCGTACAGGACCGCGATGGTCGGGCCCGCCGGTGCGCTGAGCCGTCCCCTGGCCATGCTGGCCGTGTTCGGCGTCTTCGGAGTGCTGGTCGCTGCGGCAATTGGAAGGTCCCAGAGATGAAATCCAGCGCGGGCAACGAGACATATCTCGCGTTATAGGAGTAGACGGTTCTCCCGCAGCCGTCTAACGCATGCGACAACTGCCTCTAACGGTGGGTCGTTAAGTCGAAAGGCCCGGCGCATCTCTTCGGCGATCTCCTCGGTTGTTCGCTCCCCTGTGGATAACTCAAAAACGAACGCTGCCGTATTGTTGAGGTGGTGCACGCGCTCTGGCGAGGCCTGGTACACCACCAGACCGTCCGCCACCTCATTGACCTCGAGATCGGGGACCCGGACAGGCCTATCGGTGTTCTCGTCGGTCATACGCGCGGCATTCTAGGAGCCGTGCGGGCAGGGTTCGGGGGCTGTCAAAAGGTGCTCCGGTGACGAACGCTCGGCGTTTTCTCGAGGACCTGGCTCGTCAGTTGGCGGCGAAAGAGGAGGCCAGCCGACCGATTCCGGAGGCAAGCCCGCCGGGCGAGCATCGACGACTGTGCGTCGGGATGTCGACCTACGATGACTTCGACGGCGTGTACTTCACGGTTCAGGCCATCCGCTTGTACCACTCCAAGATCCTCGACCAGACGTCGTTCCTGGTGATCGACAACCATCCGGAGGGGTCAGCCGCGGCCGAGCTCAAGGCTCTCGCTGAGGCGGTTCCCAATCTGCGCTACGTCCCGTTCCGGGGCTATCGCGGCACGGCAGTTCGCGACCTCGTCTTTCGCGAGGCGAACGCCGACATCGTCATGTGCGTCGACTCACACGTCATGTTGCGCCGCGGCGCGCTGCGGGCGCTACTGAATTATTTCGACTCCGATCCCACATCGCTCGACATGGTCCAGGGGCCGCTCCTGGACGACGGCCTGGCCAACGTCGTAGCAACGCACTTCTCCCCGAAGTGGGGCGAGGGAATGTACGGGCAGTGGGACACCGATGAACGGGTCAACCAACCTGACGGAGCGCCGTTCGAGATCGAGATGCACGGCCTCGGCGTGTTCGCGTGCCGACGCGACGCGTGGCCAGGGCTCAACCCGCGCTTTCGCGGATTCGGCGGCGAGGAGGGGTACCTTCACGAGAAAATCCGCCAGAACGGCGGGCGAGTGATGTGCTTGCCAGCACTGGCTTGGGCGCATCGGTTCGGCCGCCCGAACGGAACCGCGTACAACGTGACGTGGCTGGACCGAGTCCGCAACTATTACATCGGTTGGGCTGAGGTCGGTTGGGATGTCACTCCGATGGAAGAGCATTTTCGCGACCACCTCAATCCCGAGGGGGCGGAGATCCTGTTCAGCCAGGTTGGTCACCAGGTGGCCAACCCCTTCAACTTCTTCGACGGCATCTTCTGTCTCAACCTCGACAGTCAACCGGAGCGTTGGGAGACGATGACCGAACGGTTCAAGATCCTCGACATCGGATGGCGGGTCGAGCGGTTCCCAGCCATCGTGGCGTCGCAGGGAAAATCGCACCACCACGGTAACGCTCTGTCGGTCCGGGCCATGGTGGCCGAAGCTCGTCATCGCGGCTACCGAAACGTCCTGATCTTCGAAGACGACGCCGTGTTCCTCGATCAGACGCTGGCCGTCGTCGGAGCCGCGATTGACGACCTGCGCGACCGTCCGTGGGATCTGTTGTATCTCGGCGGGTGTGTTTGGTCCCAATCATTCCCGTTTTTGGAAGGCAGCCGGGTACTCCAACGCCCTTCCAACATGACAACCTCGCATGCGGTGGCCGTTAACCACACCGCCTACGATCGTTTTCTCGACGAAGTCCCCCCCGAGGAAGGTCCAGCGTTCGATGCCTTCATGGAGGAGTACGTCGCCGTGGACCAGTACTTGCCTCGCCGAATCGGCGAAGGCGCCTATACGGCGGTTGTCACGTCACCGCGAGTCGCCTCTCAACCATTCCTGATGCAGGGCGCTGACGCCGACCTTGGGCTGCGTGAGCGCTACATCATCTAGAAGCGCTAGATCATCTAGAAGTAGGCGCTAACCGACCGCCGCCTGCAGCGCTGCCAAGACATCGGCGCCCACGGCCAGCGGACCCCCGAAGACGTAGCCCTGAGTTCCCACCGCGAGGCTGGCCAGATAGGGGAGGATCTCAGTCGGGAGTGGTGCGGTCGGGTTCACGAGTAGGAGCGGCCCCATACGCCCACCTGTCGCCATGTACACGCCGCCGCCCAGGGCGTCGGAGAATTCGGACGCGGTCGCCGCACCGAAGATCGTGGCGTTGGGAAAGAACTGGGCTGCCACCGCCGCCGACGTGCTGAACAGATCTTGGCCATAGATCGGGGTGGCGGTCGGGTCGGCTCCGTACGCGGCCAGCGGCCCGCCGATGGCGTAGCGGGTGTCCCCGGGGTGCGCCGCCAGGTAGGTGGCGGTCTCAGGAGCTTGGGTCGATCCGTCGGTGAGGAGGATCGCCGCATGCTCCTCGATGGCCGCCGGGACTGCCGACAGCGCGTCGTAGAAGGTGAGCCCGGTGGCCTCGAAGATGGTCGTTGGGTTCCCGAGCTGCTCGGCGATGTCGACCGCAGTGGCGTACTCGTCGGCTCCGGCCTCCCGAACCACGGTGTAACCGAGACCCTGCAGGGTGGTGTCGATGTTCGGGCTCAGCGCGAGGTCGCCGCCCAAGATGTAGACGGTGCCGCCCGTCGGCAGCACTCGCTGGATCTCCGCCTGGGTACGTGGGTCCAAGCTGGCGCTCTCAGGCGTGCCCTCGGTCAGCAGTAACGGTCCGTCGATCGCCGCCGCCAGCGGGCCACCGGCCAGGGCGTCAGAGAAGAAGTCTGAGCGGGCCAGCACCACGGCCTGGGCGGAGCCAGCGGTCGGGAACTCGGCTTGCGATATGGCGATCGAAGTCCCGATGGCATCGGTGCCGTAGATCTGGTTCGGGAGTGGCGTGGAACCAACAGGAGAGACTGGGACGACGGGAACCACTGGAGCGGCGTCAACAAGCGCTTCTACGCCGTTGTCAGGAATCATGCCGTTGAGTACGGCAGCGCCGGTGGCGCTGCTCGACCCGAGGACATAGGTCGACGTGTCGGTTGTTCCGTTGCCGGTGCTGATCGGACCGAATGACGTGTTCGCCCCGGTTGTGTAGCTCACGTTCGTGATCACGATGTCCCAAAGTCCCGATGGCGATGGCGACTCGTTCACCGGGGCGTTATTCAAGGTGATGACGAGGACGTCCTGGAGATTTGCGGCGAAGTCAGCCGCCGTGTCATTGGGGTTGGTCTCCGTCTTGACGAAGCAACCGCTGGAAAGACAAGGGGACGCCGCACCCGGCGTCGGGGTCGGCTGGGACGCGACCACGCTCGGGGTGTTGGCGAAAACGACGTAGTTGTCGTTCGTGTAGTCGTTGACCCCCCCAGACGCGAGGGAAGACGATGGCATGACCGCGATGTAGATGGAATCTCCGACAGTCCAGGCCGCAGGCGAGGCACCGTAACCGTTCAACCCGAGGACCCAGCTCGCAGCCGGCTGATCGCTCGCTCCTGCCACGATGCCGTAGGAAGAGCTCCCCGGAAGAAGCCCGATCACATTGGACGCGACCGGCGTGACGTTTCCGGGAGTAGTGGCAGAAACGGTGCCAGCGAAGGTGAGTGTGGCCCCTGCGACGCTCATCGTCGTCAGGATTGCAATGGCAAGCGGTTGCAGCAAACGGTGAGAGCGAAATCTTTTTGGAATCTTCAACTGGATCTCCTGTGTCTCACCAAGGTACCCGTTCACAGGACGTCTGATGTGTCGGGTCATCTGAGGGTGTTACTCGACGAAGCGATCGCGACGAGGTGCAGTTTCGGCCTCCTGTGATCTCGGTAGTGCTGTGAAGACCTCCCGAGCGATGTAGCGCTTCAAACAACGGATGATTTCGCATTTGCCGAGTCCTTCGACGGTGCGCCGGTCCGGGGCTTCGATCTTTTCGAGGAGGCTCTCCGTTTCGTGGGCGACGAGCTTCACGGTTGAACCCACCGGTCGGATCGCCAGCTCAGACAGATCGGAGCGGCTCCGAAGTGCCCGGGCCTCCTATTCCCAGAACTAGTGTCAATCCGCACATCCGGACCGGAACGAGCCTGGAGGGGAGCACGCTGTTCGTGTCGGGACTCGGGACGAGGTCAAAAGAATGATTCGCTCCAAGGTGGCCCGCCGGGCCGGGCGTTTTCTCGGCGTGTCGGACCTCTTCAAGTCAGTGGAGCAGCTGCAGCGCCAGGTCCAGTCACTCGAGCGTGAACTGGTCTCGTGCAAGGCCGCCGTGCCGCCACCGACCGGCCAACCGATCACCGAAAGCCCGGCCGATGGCCAGGGCCGGTCGCGAACGGCACCGGGTTCCCGGGATCGGTCCGGGGCAGGGATCCGGGCCCGCCTGCTATCGCGTCTGGCCACCGGCACACGAAAGCGCCTGTGCCACGGCGAGCCTTCGTCAGAGCCCGAAGCGACCACCGCCAACGCGACCCAAATGCCCATCGCCACCCCGGGGGAGACCTACGCCGGCTACGCCAGCCAAGACTTGTGGGTGTTCGACCTCTTCACCCACGCCCATCCGGAGCCGGCACCGGGCTTTGTGACCGACTTTCTCGGCACCCGCACCCGAACCTCCTCTCTCTGGGACTCGGTCCGCAATCTGGACGGCCAGGTCATGGGCCGGCCCGTCCCGCACGACCTGTTTGAGGCGGTCGAGTGGGTCGGTCTCTTGAAGGCTGTCGCCTCGGCGCGCAACGGGCGCTTTGCAGCGATGGAGCTCGGGGCCGGTTGGGGCCCGTGGCTGGTCGCAGGCGCCCGGGCGGCCCGTCTGCGGGGGATCGAGGAGGTGCGTCTGCTCGGCGTGGAGGCCGATCCGGGGCGCTTTGCCCTCATGCGCCAGCACTTTGTCGACAATGACCTGGACCCCGAGACGCACACCTTGATCTGTGCCGCCGTCGGGGTCGAGAAGGGCCACGCCCGATGGCCGAAGATCGCCGACCCGGCCAACGCCGGCGGGGCACGTCCGGTTCGAGAGGCGAAGGGGAAACTGGACCAGGGCGACAAGGCCTACATGGGCGCGATGGACGAGTTCATCGATGTCGACATCGTCCCCTTCGGCGACCTGCTCTCACGGGAGCCCACCTGGGATCTTGTGCACATCGACGTACAGGGCTGGGAGGCCAAGCTCTGCGCCGGTTGCGTCGAGCCGTTGAGCGCCCGTGTCCGCTGGCTGGTGATCGGCACCCACTCGCGGCTGATCGACGGCGAGGTCATCAAGATCCTCCACGGAGCGGGCTGGGTGCTCGAGAACGAGAAGCCCACCCGGTTCCGCTTCGACGCCACCCAGACCTCTCTCGAGCTCATGACCGAGGTGGATGGCGTGCAGGTCTGGCGGAACCCACGGCTCTCGTAGGGCAGGCCCCACCAATCCGGAGGTGACCGATGGCGGTGGCGGTCCGGCAGACCGGTGGGTTAGCCCGACCAAGCCGGCCGGCCACGGGACCTTTGGCCCTTTCCTGACCAGGGCAAAATGCGTTAGCGTGAGTGCGCAGGGATATTCGCGCCGGCGAGATCAGAGAGTTGGTCTGGCCCGTGCTGGGATCCAGAATTCTGGAAGGATACGGGCAAAATGGGCAAGTTCACCAAGAAGTTTGTCACCATCGGTGCGGCGCTAGCGGCGCTTGTAGGAACATCGCTCGTGGTCGGTCTTGATGCTTTGCCGGCCAGCGCCGTTTCAACAAGCGTTACATCTGTGTCGCTCGCCCCGACTACGACGATCGAGCAGTCGACCCAAGTGTGGACAGTGAATTTCACGCCGGCCACCAGCGTCGCCACGAACGGGACTATCTACGTAACTCTTAGCGCCGGGTTCGAGGCCAGTTCATCCACGCCTACGCTTGGGAGCCTTACCGGGTTGGGAACCTGCACCGCCGCGGCGTCGGGCACCACAACCATCACGATCACGCTCACGGGTAGCGGCTGTCTCACAGCAAGTACGGCCGTGAGTTTTACCATCACCTCGATTGTCAGCCCCTCGACGGCTGCGGTGTACTCGGCAGATGACTTCAGCGTCTCTACGTCGGGGGACATCACTCCGGTCCCACCAGCGAGCGCGGAAACCGTCGTCTTTGGAACGTCTACTCACCTTGTGTTCACCCAGGACCCGAATAGTTCGAGCGCCGGTGTTGATTTCTCATTCCAGCCCGTGGTGAGCATCGAAGACAGCGGAAACAACGTGGTGATCAGCGACGCCAGTAGCGTCAAGTTGACCATCACGACCAATCCCGGCTCCGGCACGCTCACGTGTGGGACTAACCCGCTGGCAGCCAGTGGTGGGGTCGCCACCTTCTCGGGGTGCAACATCAATGACGCCGGGGATGGTTACGTTTTGACCGCCACGGATGGGACCTTGGGAGCTGCCAACACCCCACCGTTCAACATCATCGGTCCACCGGACAAGCTGGTCTACACGCAAGGGCCGACGAGCGTCGGGGTAGCCCCGGCTACCCAGACGATTCAGGTGAGCATCGAGGACACCTTTGGAAACGTGGTCAACGTGAGCGATGAAGTCGCGCTCACGATCGACAGCAATCCTGGCTCCCCTACTCCGGGTGTGCTCGCCTGTACGGCGAATACGGTATTTGCAGTCGCTGGCATAGCTACGTTCAGCAATTGTTCAATCAGCGAGCCTGGCACGGGCTACACGCTTGAGGCCAACGACAGCACGCATTCGCTTAACAGCCCGCTGGTTAGTCCAGCCTTCAACGTGGGCAGTGTCATTCCCACCGTCACCACGACCGCCCCAACGTCGGTCACCACGACGAGCGCCGTCTTGAACGGGTACGTCGTCACGGGCGGCGCCGCCCAAACGTGCTACTTCTTCTACGGCACCAACCCCACGGTAACCCTCGACTCGACGACTGGATCGGTGTCGGCGGGGTCGGTCGGCACTGAACCGGTATCGATCGGGGTCGGCAGCCTCACCCCGGGTGCCACCTACTACTACGCGTTGGATTGCAATGGTGTCCAGGGCAACACGGTCTCCTTCATCGCGACTCCCGTCAGCGGCATCGTCGTCACGACGACCGCGACTCCGGTTGGTTCGACGACCGCCACCTTGAACGGGACCGACAATCCGGGCGGGGTTGCCCAGACCTGCTACTACCTGTACGGCACCTCGTCAGTCCTTAGCGGGGCGGCGGCGACCGCGTCGGTCCTGACCAGCGCGGTGACTTACGCGGTCTCGGTGCCGATCAACGTGACCACTCTCACCCCGAGCACCCAGTACTTCTTCGAGCTCGTGTGCAGCAATGGCAGCGGCGGCATCCTCAGCTTTACGACCTCGTCGGGCGGGTTAGCCGTGACTTCGACCGCGACTCCGGTCGGTTCGACGACCGCCACCTTGAACGGGACCGACTATCCCGGTGGGGTCGCCCAGACCTGCCACTACCTGTACGGCACGTCGTCAGTCCTTAGCGGGGCGGCGTCGACTGGGTCAGTCGTGACCAGCGCAGTGTCCAGTGCGGTCTCGGTGCCGATCAACGTGACCGGACTCACCCCGAGCACCCTGTACTACTTCGAGCTCGTGTGCACCAATGGCACCGGCGCCATCCTCAGCTTTACGACCAGTGCCACCGGCACCCCCCTGCCCATCCAGATCTACGGCACCGACGCCATCGGGACCTCGATCGCCATCTCCCAGGCCGAGTTCCCGGCCGGCGGTTCGGCCGGCGGGGTGGTGCTGGCCAGAGACGACTTCTTCTCTGACGCCCTGGTCGGTGGGCCCCTGGCCGCCGCGATCAACGGTCCGCTGTTGCTGACCCAGGGAGCGCCCGAGAGCGCCACCATCGATGCGCGGACCCTGGCCGAGATCCAGCGGGTGCTGCCCGTCGGAGGCAACGTCTACATCCTGGGCGGGAACCTGGCCATCAACCCGAACGTCGACAACACCTTGCGGGGTCTCGGCTACACCGTGATCCGTGAGGCCGGGGCCGACCTGTACGCTACCGCGGTGGATGTCGCAGAGACGCTCGGGAACCCGACGACCATCTTCGAGGCGACCGGGACCAACTTCTACGACGCGCTCTCGGCGGCGCCGGCGGCCATCAAGGAGAATGCGGCGATCCTGCTCACCGACGGCCCGACCGAGTCCCTCGAGACCTACGTCTACCTCGTGGGGCACCCCGGGGACACCCGGTACGCCATCGGCGGACCGCTGGAAGCTGCGGGAGCCGACACCGGCGCGACCGCCGTCTACGGCCAAGACCTGTTCAGCACGTCGGCCGCGGTGGCCAGCACCTTCTTCCCCAACGCCACCATCTTCGGTCTGGCGACCTGGGCCGAATTCCCCGACGCCCTGGGTGGCGGGGTGTTCATGGCGACCGGTGGTCGTATGGGGCCGCTCCTGCTCGTCTACCCGAACGCGCCGTTGCCATCAGAGATCGTCCCGTATCTGAACAGCCTGCCGGTTGGCGCCCAGGGATATGTCTTCGGTGGACCGCTGGCCATTGGATCGAGCGTGCTGACGGCGGCGCAGGCGGCGGTCGGATAGAAGGGCTCGGCCTTCCCGGGCCGCGCCCGGGTCATCGAAATTCATGGGGCGCTAAGACGCCTCCAAATATTCAGGTCAAACGCTTGATCGGTCCTGAGCGCGGACGCACCGTGTGACGTCCGGCGTCGAGGGATGGTCCACGATGCCGGTACGATTTCAATCTCTGATCGTCGTCTGACGGTCTCTTCCCCCTCTCCTTTTGGAGCGATAGTGAAACGACGGACAACTCCGGCCGCCGCACTCGGCATGATGGGCGCGTTTGCGCTGATCATGCTCACGGTGCTGCTCGCGCAGGTGCCGACCGCCGGCGCGTCTTCCCACAAGGCGACGTCGCACGACACCACAACGACCAAGCCCGCGACTTCAAAGCAATCCACGACATCGAATACGGGGGTCGTGCCCGACTACAAGGCGTCATCCAAACTCGGGCACTTCAAACTGAGTGGACAGATCAACGCGAGCTGGAGTCTGAGCGTGGCCGCAGGGTGTTCGGCGATCCAGACCAGTTCTGACTTCGGGGTCGAAGTGCTCGGTGTGGACGGTGACATGTTCGCCGCCCTCCCCGACTCCCCTAAGACGGCGCCTGGGCATGGAGCATCGTTCCCGTCCTCGACTTGGGGTGCGCTCATCCGCTACACGAGCCCGACGGGCGCGATCTACGTGTGGGATGCATCGGGCGGGTTGGGCACGACTGCCGCCACCGGTCCCGCCGCCGGCGCCGACGGTTCGGGGAACGTCACCCTCACCAAGGGCTTCTATCAGGGCTCGGTCAAGCTCAAGCTGCAGCCAGGAGGCCCGCACGCTGCCTTCACCGACGGAGCGGCGAACCTCGCCGTGGCGCCCGAGACGATCACGGGTCGCTGGTCGTGTGCGAAGAAGACCATCGCGCCACGACCGTCCAAGAAGTGACCGACCGCGGCTGAGAGGCATTCGACACTCGGGTTCCGCGGGTCCTCGGATTTTCTAAAGGGCCGCCAGGACGTCGTCGCCGACGGCGAGAGGACCGCCGAAGAGGTACCCGTTGGACAGCTGGGCGTCTCCGCCGAGGTAGCTGGCGATACTCGGCGGTAGCGGCACGGACGGCTCGACCAGCAGCATCGGGCCCTGTGACCCCGGTGCGCCCATGAAGACCCCGCCCGAGAGGGCGTCGGGGAAGTTGGTGCCGGTGGCGGCCCCGAACACGGTCGCGTGGGGGAAGAAGGTGCTGGCCACGGCGGCCGAGGTGCCGTAGAGGTCCTGGCCGTACACCGGAATCGCGCCCTGGTCGGCGCCGTAGGCGGCCAGCGGCCCCCCGATGGCGTACCGGGTGTCCCCGGGGTGCTCCACGATGTAGACGTAGGTCTCAAGTGACTGGGACGACCCCTTGGAGAGCAGGATCGCCGCGTGGTCCTCGATGGCCGCCGGCACCGCCGAGAGGGCGTCGGGGAAGTTGAGCCCGGTGGCCTCGAAGATCGTGGTGGGGTTGCCCAGTTGCTCGGCGATGTCGACTGCGGTGGCGTATTCGTCGGCCCCGGCGATCCGTTGGGTGACGTAGCCCAGCGCCCGGATGGCCGTGTCGATGTCCGGGCTGAGCGCCAGGTCTCCTCCCAAGATGTAGGCGGTCCCGCCGGCGGGCAGCACCCGTTGGATCTCGGCTGAGACCCGTGGGTCGAGGTTCGAACTGATCGGAGCTCCGGGGGTGATGAGGAGCGGCCCCCCCACCTGTGCCGCCAACGGTCCCCCGGCCAGGGCGTCCGAGAAGAAGTCAGAGCGCGCCAGCACCACCGCCTTGGCCGAGCCGGGTCTTGGGAACTCGGCTTGTGAGACCGCGATCGAGGTTCCGATCGCATCGGTGCCGTAGATGCGCTGTACCGGCAACGCCGGGGGGGCCGGCGGCGGCGTGACGACGCTCTGGGGCAAAGAGATGGGGGCGATGTACAGCTCGCGCTGGCCGCCGCAGCCATAGTTCGTGCAGCCGGCCGGCGCCCAGGTTTGGTAGGAGATCCACCAGTTGCCCGACGCGTCGGTGAAGACCATGCCACCTCCGGCCCCCCCGGAGGTGCTGAGGATGGGGTCGGAGGGCTCATTCTGGTCGCAGGGACCGCTGGGACCGCTGCACAACACGTAGCCGGTCGCGTAGTTGCTCGAGAGATAGTTGCCCCCGGAGAAGAAGAGGTAGTAGTTCCCGCCCGCGTAGGCCATGGAGGGATCGTCGGTGGTGGTCTGCCACGGGTAGGGGACCGAGGCGATGGTGAAGATCGCGGTCGGCGACCCGCTCAGGCTGACCCCGTTGGACGCGATGGGTGCCGACCAGACGCTGGACGCCTCCGAAGTGGACCCGTCGTTGCTTTTCCACAGGAGGTACGGGTCTCCGGTGGTGGGGTCGATGAAGGGCTGGGGATCGATGGAGCCGCCGGAGGAGGGTTGGCAGACCAGGGGCCCCGAGGAGGTGTCGATGTAGGGCCCGGTCACCGTCGACGCCGTGGCCACCGAGATGCAGTAGTAGCCGGTCGATCGCTGTTCGGCGTCGTAGAACATGATCCACTGGCCGTCGTACTGGAAGACGCCCGGCGAGTTCGGGGTGTTGTTCAACTCCCAGGGGGCCGGGGGGGCCGTATCGTCGTTCTCGGCGAACGCGCTCGATCCGGACAGTTGGCCGCTGAGGGTCGTCCACCCGAGCTGGGGGTCGCTGAAGGTCGTTTTCGCGATGGCGATCTGATTGCCCCAGGCCGTCCCGGTCGTGAACGCGTAGAACGTCCCATCGGCGAGGACGATGTCGGGGTCGGGGGCATCGAGGGCCAGGGCGGGGGCGGAACTCGGTGAGACCACCGGAGTGGCGGCCGTCGCGCCTGCGGGCGACGCCGGGACGGCGACAACGGCCAAGCCCCCGAAGAGAAGGCAGGCCGTCAGTGACGCCGAGAGCAGGTGCCGCTGGTGCGAGGTTCCGGCGTGTCCCGGTCGGTCGCGCACCGACCTCAGTGTGCCATACGCACGCGGCCTGGCAAGGCGATCGCTCTGACCTCGGGGATCGCAACTGGGCATTGACACCACCGTGACCCCATGATCAGCTGGCCATTGCTGGATGCCCGCCGGTGGCGGCATCTCTGGTGGCTCGGTGTTCAGTGGCTGCAGCACGTGGGCAATGACGAGCGAGCGGAGTGACCGGCGGTGGAGCACGCGAGGAACTTGACGCGGAGAGGGCCGGCTCGTCGGTGGGAGCGCTCCCGCCGGTTGGCCAGGATTGTCCCGATCGCCTTGGCCCTGGGTTTGCTGGTGGGAGGTATGGGAGCCGCCCTGGACGCCCTTCCGGCGTCGGCCGGAACGGTGTCGGCAGTGACCTTCAGCGGCTCCTCGTACGTCGCGGGAGCAACGAACACCACCTGGACGGTCTCGTTCACCCCGGCCACCACCCTGACGGACACAGACACCATCTCGGTCACGTTCGCAGAAGGCTTCGTCATTCCGGCTTCACCGGCGGTGACCCTCGGGTCCGGCTTCACCTGCACCACCCCGCCCACGACGGGGTCGACGAGCGGCCAGACGGTCGCGATCGACCTGACCGGCTCGGGCTGTACGTTTGGGAGCTCCGAGACGCTGACGATTGCCGGCATCACCAATCCGGCGGCCGCCGGGTCGTACGCGAACACGGTCGCGACGTCGGTTGACAGTGCCGGTTCGGCCAACGTGACGATCACCGGCGTCGAGGACGTCACCTTCAGTGGCTCCTCCATGCTCGGTGGTGCGACGGGCACCACCTGGACGATCGGCTTCAACGCGGGCGCCGGCTCGACCGGACCGGACACCATCGTGGTCGTCTTTGGCCCCGGGTTCGGGATTCCGACGAGCCCAACGGTTGGCCTCGGGGCTGCGTTCACCAGCTGTACGGGGACAACGACGGCTTCGGCCAGCGCCACCACGGTGACCATCCACGTGGGTGCCGGGTGCGCGCTCGCATCTGGCGCCTCCGCGACCCTGACGATTGCCGGCATCACCAACCCGGCTGCGGGGTCCTACGCCAACACGTTGTTCTCGGTGACCGCAGACGGCGAGTCGGCCGGTTCCCCGGCAGCCAACGTGGTCATCTTCGATGCACCCGACGGCTCGGGGACCTTGACCGTGTCCCCCACCTCGGTGCCCGTTGGCTCGTCCGGTGACACGTTCGTCTTCACCTACACGGCCGCCGCCGGAGGGCTCAGCTCCGGCGAGCTCGAGTTGACGGTGCCGACCGGCTGGTCGACTCCCTCGGTCACCCCTTCGGCGGCCGGCTACGTCACCTCCACCTGCGGGGTGGTGTCGGTCGGGAGCTCCCTGATTGCGGTCTCCCATGTCACCTTGGCCAGCGGGGCGTCCTGCACCATCACCTACGGCTCTCAGGCCGGGGGTGGTCCGGGTGTCTTCGCCCCGTCGATCGCAAACACCTACCCGTTCACCACGCTGGAGGTGTCCACCATCTCGGGCATCCTGACCGGCTTGGCCAGCTCGCCCGGGCTGAGCACGGGCACCCCGTCGCTGACCCAGATCTACGGCGTCGACGCCATCGGGACCTCGATCGCCATCTCCGAGGCCGAGTTCCCGACCAAGGGCTCGGCCGGCGGGGTGGTGCTGGCCAGAGACGACTTCTTCTCCGACGCGCTGGCCGGCGGTCCGCTCGCCGCAACCGTTGACGGCCCACTCCTCATCACCGAGGGCGCCCCCGTCAGCTCGACACTCGATCCCCGGGTCTTGGCGGAGATCCAACGCGTGCTTCCCGTCGCCGGGACCGTCTACATCCTGGGCGGCGACCTTGCCTTGAGCCCCAACATCGACGCCACCCTGCAGGGTCTCGGCTACAACGTGGTCCGAGAGGCCGGGGCCGACGAGTATGCGACCGCGGTGGACATCGCCGAGCAGCTCGGCAACCCCACCACCGTCTTCGAGGCGACCGGGCTCAACTTCTATGACGCGCTCTCGGCGGATCCGGCGGCCATCGAAGAGCACGGGGCCATCCTTCTCACCAACGGCCCGTCGGAGTCCCTCGAGACCTACGTCTACATCGTCGAGCACCCGGGGGACACCCGGTACGCCATCGGCGGACCGCTGGCTGCCGCCGGCGCCGACGCCGGCGCCACCGCCGTCTACGGCCAGGACCAGTTCAACACGTCGGCCGCCGTGGCCACCTACTTCTTCCCTCATCCGTCGGTCTTCGGCGCGGCGACGGCGGCCGAGTTCCCCGACGCACTCGGCGGTGGGGTCTTCATGGCGACCGGTGGTCGCTTGGGGCCGATTCTTCTCGTGAACCCGAGCGCCCCGCTGCCAACGGAGATCACGCCGTACTTGGCGTCCCTGGCCGTCGGCACGCCGGGCTACGTCTTCGGGGGACCGCTGGCGGTCGGCCCCGACGTAGTGACGGCACTGCAGCTGGCGGTCGGGTAGGAGGCGCCCGAGCGTCCGGCGGGGGTGGAGATCACCCGAGGGCGGCTGCTCTTTTCGAGCACGGTACGGTTGGGCCGGGATGGACCGCCGTGACGACTGAGGGCCCCCGGAGCGCCACTCTGCCCGTCGGTGGATCGGGGGGCATCATCGAGACCGTCGAGCTGACCAAGGTCTACGCCGGGACCGACTTTCGGGCCGTGGACGGGCTGAACCTCCAGGTCGACGCCGGTGAGATCTTCGGACTCCTCGGCCCCAACGGCGCCGGCAAGACGACCACGGCCGGGATGCTCACCACCCGGGTCGTCCCGACCTCGGGGCAGGCGTCGGTCGGCGGGGTCGACGTGGTGGCCCACCCGGCCCTGGCCAAGCAGCTCATCGGCGTGGTCTCGCAGACCAACACGCTCGACCGGCAGCTGAACGTGTGGGAGAACCTCTACTTCCATGGACGACTGTTCGGCATCGGCGCGACCGAGTCCCGACGGACCGCCGACGAACTCCTGGAGAAGTTCCAGCTCTCGAGGTGGGCGAAGGCGTCGGTCTACGCCCTATCGGGCGGCATGGCGCAACGCCTCATGGTGGCCCGGTCGATCTTCCATCGCCCAGCGGTGCTGTTCATGGACGAGCCCACGGCCGGGCTCGACCCACAAGGCCGGCTGGCCCTGTGGGACATCCTGCGGGAGCTCAACGCGGACGGTCAGACGATCATGCTGACCACGCACTACATGGAGGAGGCGGACCAGCTCTGCCGCCGGGTGGCCATCATGGACCACGGCAAGATCCTCGCTCTCGACACCCCATCGGCGTTGAAGCAGAGCGTGGGGGCCGACACCATCGTCACGGTCAAGGCCAACGGCGACCAGGACCGGTTGGCCGAGGTGCTTCGGCGCGACGTGCCGGGCATCGCCCGCATCCGCCCGACCGACGGCGGGCTCGAGCTGCACGTCCGGGACGCCGATCGCCTGCTGGCCCGGGTTGTGGCGGCCGCCGAAAGCGGTGGGTTCGAGGTCGCCGACCTGTCCGTCGCCGAGCCCAGCCTCGAAACCGTGTTCATCAACTTGACCGGAAGGGACCTGCGCGACTGATGGTCACCACCACGTTCGATCGCCCGCCCATCGCCACCAGGCCGACGCGTTCGGCCGCCGCGGCCAGCTGGACCGCACTGCGGGCCCTGATGCTGCGGGATCTGGTGGTGCTGCGCAAGAACCTCCCCGAGTTCGTCATCCGCACGTTGGTGCAGCCGTTCTTGTTGTGCTTCGTGTTCCTCTTCGTGTTCCCCAAGATTGGACAGGCCGTCGGGGGCGGAAACGGGAGCCCCCTGGCCGAGTCGGCCTTCGCCACGGTGCTCGTACCGGGCGTGTTGGGCATCTCGGTCATGTTCCAATGCGTGCAATCGGTGGCCCTCCAGATGTCCCAGGATTTCGGCTACACCCGTGAGATCGAGGATCGGGTCCAGGCGCCCTGCCCGATCTGGTTGGTGGCGATCGCCAAGGTCTTTTCGGGCACGATTCAAGGGATCCTCTCGGCGATCATCGTGCTGCCGATCGCCTCGGTGGTGCACTCGGCGGGTGTGGAGGCGCACATCACCATGGATTGGCTGGTGATCCTCACCCTCGTTCCGATCTCCTGCATCGCCTTGTCTTCGCTCGGACTGGTGCTCGGGACAACCTTCGAGCCGCGCAACATCGGGCTCATGTTCGGCTTCGTCATCCTCCCGATCACCTTTCTCGGCGGTACCTACTACCAGTGGACGCGGCTGGCACCGGTGAAGGTGGGGGCGTGGCACTGGTTGCAGACGGTGGTGCTCGTCAATCCGCTCATCTATGTGAACGAAGGGATGCGGGCCGCCTTCACCTCCGCCTCGCACATGCACCTTTACGTCATCTACCCGGTCATCGTCGGCTTCGGGGCCGTGTTCTTGTGGATCGGGCTACGCAACTTCGGAGGTCGCGTCCTGTCCTGAGGCCGAGTGTCGGCGGGGTCGGTTTAACGGTCGGCCGTGGTGGGGACGGTCTCGTCGCGCAGCGGCACAGCGAAGTCGCAGTCGGGCCTGCTGTCGGCGGTGACAACCGGGGGAGCAGTGAAGGTCACCCGGACCCCCAGGTCGCTCGGCAGTTGACCGTGCTCGGCTCCCCATGCGTGCAGGGCCTCGGAGACGAGCTGCCATTGGGCCGCCGTGAGCTGGGCCGTCCCGAGATGGACAAAGGCCTCTCGGTGTCCCGGCTCGGTCCGGAGTGCGAGGCCCGGGAAATCGGCGGCAATCCGGTCGGCCTGGTCGTCGGGCACCGGGCGGCACCACTCGACCGGGCCGTCGCTGTCCTCGCTCACCTCGCCGTGGTAGATGAGGAAGGCCGACCCGGCGATGCCCTCGAGGCTCGGCACCGCCTTGTCCCTGAAGAGGGCGATGAACTCCTTGCCCAGGGCGACGACCCCGGCCTCGTCGGCCACGTTTCGCGCGAGACACAGCACGCGACGTGCCGGGATCTCTCGAAGGGCGACTTCGAACACGGCAGACCTCTTTCCGTTCAGGCGGTCCACGAGGTGATTGGCCAGCTCGCGGCGGACGTCGTGGTCGGCTTCGGCGGCCGCCCAGTAGCGGGCGATCTCGTCAGCGGCCTCCTTTGCTGGCAGGTCCACGATGCCCTTGATCTGGGCCAGCGGGAGACCGATCTGGCGCAGCGAAGCCACCAGGCGAGCCCGCTCCAGCTGCCCGGTCTCGTACCAGCGGTAGCCGGAGTCCGGGTCCACGCTGGCCGGCGGCAGCAGCCCCAGTTCGTCGTACAGGCGGAGTGCCTTGGGGGAGAGCCGGGACAGCCGAGCAAACTCACCGATGCTGATCAGGTCCATGACCGACCTCGCTCCGGGCGGGTTCCCGGTCCCCAAACTGTGCCGCTTCCCCCATGGTGAAGGTCAAGGGGGCCGGTCGGCCAAAGGGGGTGGGGCGAGGATTCGGGTCGATTCCCGGTTCGGGATCGTGGGCTAGGTGCCGGAGGCCTCGAAGTAGCGCCGGGGGTTCCCGACCAGCATGTCGTCGATCTGCTCGTCGGTCACGCCGCCCTCTCGCAGGGCCGGCAGCACGTGCTGGTGGATGTGGGTGTAGTTCCAGTTGGGCAGAAAGATGGGTCGCACCGCGTCGTCGACCCAGTCGATGTGGCACGCCGCGTCGTGGGACAGGACCATGCTCTTTGACAGGCCGCGCCGGCACAGCTCGATGACCATCCCTGCCCGTTGGTCGGCCGTGATCGCGTAGTCCAATCCGAAGCGATCCATGCCGAGAACGAAGCCCAGCTCGGCGAGCTCCTGGAGATGGTCGGCGTCCTCGGAGTCGCCGCTGTGACCCAACACCACCCGATGGGGGTCGACCCCCTGATCGATCAGCACCCGCGCCACCTCGAGCCCCCGTTTGGTTGCCGGGTGGGTGTGCACGGTGATCGGGGTGCCCGTCGCCCGGTGGGTGGCCGCCACGGCCAGGAGTATCCGCTCGACGCCCGGGGTGAGGCCCAACTCATCGACGGCGCATTTGAGGAGCCCGGCCTTGACCCCGGTCTTGGCGATGCCGTTGGTGATGTCGTGGACGAAGAGATCGACCATCGGGTCGGCTCCCCCGTCCCGGGGGAAGCGGGTGCGGAAATAGAACGGGACCGAGTCATAGGTGTAGATGCCCGTCGCCACCACGATGTTGATGTCGACCTGCGCGTTGACCCGCTGGATGCGCGCGATGTTCCGACCGAGGCCGATGACGGTCGGGTCGACGATGGTGCGGACACCGAGATCCACCAACGCCCGCAGCTTGGCCACCGCGTCGGCCACGTGGCTGTCCTCGTCGAAGGGTTCGGGCAGGTTCGCCTGGACGTCGGCGGTGAGGACGAAGACATGCTCGTGCATGAGCGTCGTGCCCAGCTCGGCCGTGTCGACGGGTCCCCGTACGGTCTCCACGTTGGCCACCTCGCCACCTCCTGTGCCCCCGATGTGCGACCCTTTTCGTAGCACGCTTGAATTGCGTCGTCCCGTTCGAACGGCCTGGGCCGGCCAGGACCCCGAGGAGCGCCCGTGCCTGAGGTGAACGATTGGAACGCCACGATCATCGATGAATTCCGGTCCAACCAGGGCCGGGTTGGAGGCCGGTTCGAAGGGGCGCCCGTCCTGCTCTTGACCACCAAGGGGGCCAAGACGGGCCAGGCGCGGGTGAATCCGATGATGTACCTGGACGAGGACGGGGTCGCGTACGTCTTCGCGTCGTTTGCCGGCCGGCCCACCAATCCGGCCTGGTATCACAACCTGGTCGCTCACCCGCAGGTGACCGTCGAGATCGGGACCGAGACCTTCGACGCCACCGCACGGGTGATCACCGGTGCGGATCGGGACCGGATCTACGCCCGCCAGGCCGAGCTCTACCCGGGGTTCGCCGAGTACCAGGAGAAGACGTCTCGGGTCATCCCGGTCGTGGCCCTCGACCGGGTTTCCTGACCGGTCGCCGGACCACCGGCCGACCGATGTGGCGTCTCCGACCACCATTTGCGCGCGCGGTATCCCCTCGGCGGTCACAGCCAATCGTTAGTGTCAAGGCCATGGCCCGGCCGAGGATCTACGACGGCCCGCGGGTCACGACCGCCCTGCGTGTGACCCCCGAGATGAGAGACGCCCTCCGCAAGGTGGCTCGCGATCAGGGGGTGTCGGTGAACCAGCTGGTCGTGGCGACGCTCTCGGAGTACCTGGGCGAGCTCCCCCGAGGCGACACCCGGTCGTCGCAGCGCCGGGCCTCGTGACCGCACTCCCCGAGTCCCGGCCCGGCCGGGTTCGCCGGCCCACGGCCACCGCGTCGTTCGGCTCGTCTCGGCGCGAGAGTCACGACGCGTCGGGCTTCTACCGGCGGTTCGTGGGCCCCGAGGTGTCGGAAGACGAGACGGTGGTGCGACCCAAGCGGGTCGACGTCGTCTACAAGCGCGACGCCCGCGACATGTCCAACGTCGAAGCCAGTTCGATCGCCCTGGTGGTCACCTCCCCGCCCTATTTCGCCGGCAAGGAGTACGAGGAAAGCCTGGGCCGCAACGGGGTGCCGGGCAGCTACTTCGAGTACCTGGCCCTGCTGAAGGACGTCTTTTCGGAGTGCAAGCGGGTGCTCGAGCCGGGCGGTCGCATCGCCGTCAACGTGGCCAACCTCGGGCGCCGGCCCTACCGCTCGCTGGCCGGCGATGTCGTCGAGATCCTCCAGGACCTCGGGCTGCTGCTGCGCGGGGAGGTGGTCTGGTGGAAGGGCCGTGCCGCCGGTGGCTCGTGTGCATGGGGAACGTTCCAGCGGCCGAGCAACCCGGTGCTGCGGGACATCACCGAACGGATCGTCATCGCGAGCAAGGGCCGGTTCGATCGGGCGATCAAACCCGAGAAGCGGCTGGAGCTCGAACTGCCCTCGACTTCGACGATCTCGCGTGACGAGTTCCTCGAGGCGACGACCGACCTGTGGGAGATCCCTCCCGAGAGCGCGACCAGGGTCGGCCACCCGGCGCCGTTTCCCGTCGAGCTCCCCCGACGCCTGATCGACCTGTTCACCTACGAGGGCGATGTCGTGCTCGACCCCTTCATGGGCTCGGGTACCACGGCGGTCGCGGCCGTGCGAAGCGGCCGGCACTTCATCGGCTTTGACACCGATGCCTCCTATGTGGCCCGGACCAAGGAACGGGTGAAGGCCGAACGAGACCGACTCGGTCGGTTACACGACCCGTTCTCGTCCCGCGTGCAGATCCGCGCGACCTCCCATGAGATCGATGGCGAAGGTGCCGTCGCCCGGGGGTTGCGCAACGGCCTCCAGGCCAAGGAGCTCGCCGGGATCCTGCTCGAGGACTGCGGCTTCGTCGGCGTCCGGCCAGACGTCAAGCTGCCCGGGCTCGGGCTGGAGGTCCACTTCACGGCGACCGACGGCACCGGGGCGGAGTGGGCGTTCGACGTCTCGGGCGCGTTCACGTCGAACCGGTCGGGGCTGAAGCGTGCCGAGACCCTGTGGCGGGCCATCGGGCGCGCGACGGTGCTCCACCAGGTCCGCCCCGATCTGCCGCTCGTCTTGTTGACCACCGGCCGGCCCAACAAGGGGAGCGCCGGCCACTTCTCGCTCGACGCGGTGACCGGCGTCGGCCGCCCCGTGTTCGACCTGGTCGAGCTGCTCGACGTGGGCGGCCACGAGCGACTTCGACAGTACGCGTCGCGGGGGCGCCCCGAGATCTGACATGGCGTCGGAGCGCACGTTCGTCACCGAGTTGGCCACCGGCCTCGGCATGTTCGGAGATGACGACCTGGACACCGTGGTGTCCAGGCGCCCGGCGGCCTTCGTCAGCCTGTCCCAGCAGGACTGGGACCGGCTGGCCCACCTGTGGACCCACCACCAATACGGCGCCGAGTTCGTGGACGGGTTCTTGAACGGCAAGGCGTTTCTCGCTGCCCCCGACGCATTGAACGGCCGGGTGCCCCGGATCATCGAGTGGACCGGTGGGCGACGACCGCCCGGAGACGAGGTCGTCCCGAGCGACCTCCGGATCGACCACGTCTACCTGGTCAGCTGCAAGTACCTCTCCGGGATCCTCCACAATCCGAGCCCGGCCCGTCTGGTCGAGGGGCTCCTCAGCCAGGCCCCGGTAGACGACGCGCGGGACTGGTATGAGCGGGTCGCCCCGGTCGAGTACCAGGACCTCTACGAGGCCTGTGCCGAGTCCGTCCCCGACCTTCCCCGACTGGCCACCGAGTTGAGCACCGCCCAACGGCGGGCACTGGCGGTCAGGCTCCGGGCCGGCTGGCCGGTCGGAGGGACGGAGGCCTACGAACGACTCTGTCGGACCGTGGCCAAGGCCACCGCCGACGCATGGAGCGCCGCCGTCGGGGCTGCCAGCCCCGAGGCGGTCATGTGGAGACTGCTCCGGATCGGCTCGGCGCCGTACTTCGTGCTCGGTTCCAACCGCTCCGGGGCCATGCGGCTGCGCATCGACACCCCATGGGACTGGCGTCGGGCCTACCGGTTCCGCCGCCTGGAGATCGAACCCCAGCCGGGCGGCCAACCCCGGGTCGGGTGGTCGGTCGTTTACGAGGTCAGCCGCACCGGCGAGGAGCGGATCGTGCGCGGCCACGTGGAGATCCGGTGGAGCCACGGCCGCTTCGCCCAGCCGCCCGAGGCCAAGGTGTACCTCGATTCGCGCCACCAAGACGTGCCGGGATATCACGGCCTCTAGGGTTCGGTCCGGCGCACGATGAAGATCCAGCCGGTCGACCCTCTCATCGCAGCGGTCCTGACCCAAGATCGCGAGCGGATTCGAATCCTGACCGCGGTCGACCCGGTGCTCGGCTGACCTGCAGTACGGGAGCGTCAAGGCGCGGTGGGTCCTGCTCGAAGGAAGTCGGGCTTAGGGTAAGCACCATGAGCGCCCCGTCGTTCGCCCAGGTTCAGGAGAGCGAACAGGAGAGTGCGCACGCCACCCTCCTCTCGGCGTTCACGCACGACCCGGTCATGCGGTGGTTCTATCCGGACACCGCGCACTACCGCACGCACTTTCCCCAGCTGGTGGTCGCGCTTGGGGGCCGGGCCTTCGACGAGGAGACCGCCTGGAGTCTCGACGGGGGTTCCGCCGTCGCCCTGTGGTTGCCACCGGGCACCGAAGCCGACGGCGACGCCATCGCCACCGTGCTTCTCGAGAGCGTGTCGGCGGCACAATACGACGACCTGTTCTCGCTCCACCTCCAAGTTGACGAGGCCCATCCCAAGTATCCGCACTGGTACCTGGCCTGGCTCGGCGTCACCATGGCCCGGCAGGGCACGGGGCTCGGTGGCGAGCTGATGAGGCACTGCCTGGACATCGTCGACGGGAGCCATCAGCCCGCCTATCTCGAAAATTCCAATCCTCGCAACACCCCGTTCTACGAGCGCCACGGGTTCGAGGTCACCGGCGAGGCGCAGGCTGGGACATGCCCGCCCGTGACGTTCATGCTGCGGGCGGCGCGTTAGACCTCGACGAGTCGGATTTCACGCCGAGACCCAGTCCCGTAACCGGGCATGCCATGAAGCCCATTGAGGACCGCCAAACCAAGAGGCCACTGGTCGTACGGATGGTTGTGCTCATGTCCAGTGACCGCATCATCAATCGTCGGCAACGGGATGGCGAGCGCCTTCGACAAGATTTGGGCCCTTCGGCTCTACCTGGCTCGAGGACCTTCACCCCAGGATGAGAACGCGGACAAATTCCTTTGATGTCCACCACAGATCGAGGCAAGGACCGTGGCCAATCCGATCAGGGACCAGGAGGCTCGTCGACTCTCGTCAGCGCCAGCGACACCTGGAGCATCTCTACCGGGCGATGCGCCGCGGAGCATGTCGATCGAGAAGCAGACCGGTGCGCCCGCCCCCCGACGAACCGGACGGTACTGGGTCCGGGGGGTCGTGTTGCTGTGCCTGGCCTTCGGCTCCCTCCCGTTGATCCTGTCTCGACCGGCGTCGATCCCCCTCGGTGCCACGGCACCCGTTTCGGACCCAGTGAGTGCGGTTCCGCTGCAGGAATTCCTGTCGGACCATGCCTGGGGCCGAGTGTGGAACTCCTACGACCAGACGCAAAATGCCGGAGGCCCCGTGATTCTGGGGTCCCCGAGCTCGGTCAACCTTGGGTCGCTGATCCACGTCTACACCGAGGCTGCCAACGGGCACTTGGTCGAGTTCGTGAACGATGGGGCCAACGGTCGGACATGGAACTCCTACGACCTGACCGCGATGGCCGGTGGCGAAGCACTGGGCGGTGATCCCCGCGCAGTCGTCGATGGTCAGGGGCTCGTCCACGTGTACTCCCGTGGCATAAACGGTGACTTGGTCGAGTATGTGAACAACGAGTTGAACGGCGGGCAGTGGAATGCCTACGACCTGACCATGACGGGCGGTGGGGGCGGAGCGGTAGTCGGCACCACTGACCCCATCTACCAACCCCAGCAGGGATTGATCCACGTCTACGTGCAGTCAGCCAACGGAGACCTCGTCGAGTACGTGGACGACAACGCGTCTGGCCGGACTTGGAACGCGTATGACCTCACGGCGGAGGCCGGCAGCGGAGGGCCCATCAATGGGACACCAAGCGGTGTGTACGACACCGCTCAGGGGCTGATCCACCTCTACGTGAGGTCCGCCGGCGGTGACCTGGTCGAGTACGTCAATGACAGCTCTCGCGGCCACCTCTGGAACGCCTACAACCTGAGCGCGGCGGCCGGCAGCGGAGGGCCGATCGCCACTGCGCCCGACGCCCTTTACCACCCCGCGCAGGGCCTCATCCACGTCTACGTGCAGAACACGAACGGCGACCTGGTCGAGTACGTGAACGACAGCGCGTATGGCCGCCTCTGGAACGCCTACGACCTGAGTGTGGCCGCCGGGGCCGGGGCCTTCATCGCGGGCGTCCCTGACGCGCTCTATATGACGTCCCAGGGACTCGTCCACGTCTACGTCCGGGGCGCGAACAACGATTTGTACGAGTACGTGAACGATGGAGCGTACGGGCGGCTATGGAATGCCTACGACCTGAGCAATGCCACGTACGGCCCGTCGATTGGCACGGACCCAAGCGCCGTCGAATGGGGAGGGCTCGCACACGTCTACGTCGGCGGGCCGACGGCGATGGGCGGTGCGGTCATCTCCAATGTGGCTGACGTTCCGAACTCCCCGTACCCGCCTGGGAGTCGGGTGGTCGCGCTCAGCTTCGACGACGGCCCGTCGGTGTACACGCCGCAGATCATCCAGATCCTGACGGCATACCGGGCCCCGGCCAGTTTCGAGGTGGTGGGCTCCCAAGGTGCCCAGTATCCGGGGCTGCTGGAGGAAGAGGAGCAAGGCGGGTTCGGCCTCGTGAACCACACGTGGACCCATGTGGATCTCACGACCCAGTCGCCGGCTGGATGGGTGGCACAGGTCGACTCCACGGACAACCTCATCGCCTCGGTGACCCACCGGCCCGTGGACTGCCTGCGGCCGCCCTACGGGTACACGAACTCGGGCGTGGTTGCCCAACTGGCCCAACGTGGGCTCGGCGAGTTCATGTGGGACATCGACCCCTCCGACTACGCGCTTCCGGGCACCTCGGTCATCGTCCAGCGTGTCCTGAGCGCCTTGCACCCCGGGGCTGTCATCATCATGCACGATGGTGGCGGCAACCGGTCGGAAACCGTCGCCGCGCTTCCGACCATCATCAATGGGATCCGTGCGGCCGGCTATTCCATTGTGGAGGTCTGCGGGTAGGAGAGCCCGAAGACGGACACCCGACTCCCTAATCGGTCAGCCACTTAGGGCGGGCGCCATAGAGGCAGAGCTTCTCTCGCTCGGCATCGACTCGTGCCACTCGAGGCCCTATCGTCGGCGGATTCAAGGGGTGTCGTCAGCAATCCCGATCGGCGAAGCCACCAGACGAGGCACCGTGGACGACGTACCCGTGGGGTCCTTCGCGCACGATTCGCGCACGCGATCGAGCGATGACCGTGGAGCTAGAGGAGTGTTCGCGCTCCTAGCTGGCGATTCTTGGTCGGGCTGCCCGGATTTGAACCGGGGACCTCTGCGTCCCGAACGCAGCGCGCTAACCAAACTGCGCCACAGCCCGATGCGCCGGTGTTCGGCCGGCGGAACGGTCAGCCTAGTCGAGCGTGCCGTGCCGCTCCGAGGCGACGACCTGGGGTGATGGGTTGGCCGGGGCGGTCTTCGGGCCGGCCTCGACGTCGGGTCGTTCGTCGGGCGTCGGTCCGTTCGACCCGATCGACTTCGACGTGCCGTCTTCTTCGGGCGTCGTGTGCTTGGCCAAGACCTTGGCGATCCGGCGCTTGTCGAGCTCCTCCACCCGCAGCTCCCACCCGTCTACCGTCAGGCGCTCCCCCTCGGTCGGGATGTGCCCGAAACCGTCGAATAGGTAGCCGGCGATCGTGACGTACTCGCCCTCGGGCAGGTTGATCCCCAACCGCTCCTGCACCTCGTCGACGCTGGTGCGGCCGTCGATCAGCCAGCGGTTGACGTCGACCCGGACGATGTCGGGCTCTTCGTCGCTGTCGAACTCGTCGGAGAGCTGGCCGACCAGCGGTTCGATGAGGTCCTTGACCGTCAGCACCCCGGCCACGCCACCGTGCTCGTCGACCACCACCGCGAAGGCGCGTCGCTGCTGGCGCATCTCGGAGAGCACGTCGAGCACCTGGCGCGACTCGGGGACGACGTGGGGCTGGCGTATGCGGCGGGAGATGTCGAGCGGTGTTCGTCCGGTCAGGTCACCGGCGGACCGCCTCGGTGTGGCGCGGAAGAGGTCGTTCACGAACAGGACGCCGACCAGGTTGTCGAGATCGTTGGCCACCACCGGGAAGCAGCTGTGCCCCGACTCGCGCACCGCCGCGACCACGGCATCGGCGGTGACCGGGATGGTGAGCGCCACCACGTCGACCCGGGGAGTCATGACCTCGCGGACCTCCATGTCCCGTAGGTCGGCCAGGCGTTCGATGATCAGCCGCTCCTGTTCGGCTGCGGCCGGGCTGTGGCGCCGGCGCGGCTTGGTGTGATCGCGCGAGGCCGACGACTGCCTCGACCACGGCCAACGGCGGTGGTCGGGGTGTTCTGGTGGGGGTTGGCCGTCGGCCCCGGTCACATCAATCGCCCGATTGGGCGGGTTTGAGGGAGCTGCGGTTGGCATCGACCAGGACCGGGACCGGCTGGTAGGAGTCGTCGAAATACTCGTCCCCGGCCAGGATGGCCCGGATGGCCCGGCGCAACCGGAGCGGGTCGAGCGGCTTGACCAGCCAGCCCTCGGCACCGGACCGGCGGGCCAGGTGCACGTCGGGTCGCCGGTCGAGGAGCATCAGCACCGGGATGTGGGGGAGGTCTCCGTAGGACTCCTGGAGCCGCAGCTCGAGGCAGACGGCCATCCCTCCCATGTTCCCCATCTGCATGTCGACCACGACGAGGTCGGGGGGATCGTCGCGGCACTCGGCGACGACCTCGGCACCGGAGTGGACCTCGCGGATCTCGACGTCGGGTCCGTCGGCCACCGCCGCGATCTCCTTGCGGAGGTATGCGGCGTCGCTGGCCACCACGATGACGGGCACCAGAGCAGGTTACCCAACCGGACCGAGGCCGAAGAGCTGGTCGGCCACCGCCCCGAGTCCCCCCAGGTCGTGGACGTCGGAGTCGAGGAGGGGGACCCGGACGACCGGCGACGGTGCCACCTGGGCCACCAAAGCGCCCACCGATCGGCCTTCCACCTCGGCCACCGTTCGCAGCCGAGCGTGGTTCTCGAGCAGCGCCGTGAGCGGGTCATCCGGCCGCCCGCCGGTGGGCGCCGCCGAGACGGGTCCGAAGGCGGGATGGACCCGGTTGACCACCAGGGCGGCCGGCTCGACGCCGGTCTCGGCCAGGCGCGCCGCGAAGTAGGCCGTTTCCTCGATCGAGTCGGGCCGGGGCGAGGTGACCAGGACGTACGCGGTGGCCGGGTCGGCCAAGAGCTCTCGCACCGCGCCGGCGCGGGAGGAGAACCCCTCCTCCATCCCTTCGAAGGCCTGGAAGAAGGCCACCGCGTCCTGCACGATCTCGGCCCCGGCCACCTTGGAGATCGTGCGCAGCAGGGCCTGGGTCGCGATCGACAGCAGACGGAGCGAGGCGCGGGTCGGCCCGAGGAGGGCCCGGAAGAGGCGGTTCTCCAAGAACCGGGTCAGGCGGCGCGGCGCGTCGAGGAGGTCGAGGGCGTTGCGGGTCGGTGGCGTGTCGACGACCACGATGTCGAACTTCCCGGACTCGGTGAGCTCGTAGAGCTTCTCCATCGCCATGTACTCCTGGGTGCCCGAGAGCATGCCGGTGAGGTTCTGGTAGATGCGGTTGTGGCGGATGGCCTCGGACTGGGCCAGCGAACCCGCGTACCGGTCCACCAGGTCGTCGAACGTTCCCTTGGTGTCGAGCATCAGCGCGTGCAGGGTGCCTTGGAACTCGCCCGCCACCGGGGCGGGCGAGTTGGTCAGTGACTCCACCCCGAGAGAGTCGGCCAAGCGGCGGGCCGGGTCGACGGTGATGACACACGCCCGCCGCCCGATCCGGGCGGCCTGCAGCGCGATCGCTGCCGCCACGGTGGTCTTGCCGACCCCGCCGGGCCCGGCACAGACCACCACCTTGCGGTCGCGGGCCAGCGAGTCGACCGACCACCGAGCGCCGCCGGTCACGGCCCCAGCACCTCGGGGCTCAGCCGACCGATACCGGCGCCGAGCGCGTCGGCGAGCTGCTCGAGCTCGGCCGGCCCGATGACCGCCGAGCTCAGCAACGGGGCATGCAGCTGGGGGAGCGGCAGCTCGCGCGCCAACCGCTCGATCTGGGTGGCCTGGAGGTCGTATCGGTGGAGGGCGAACACGCGGGACGCGTCCAGCGCGGCCAGGTCAGAGGCGCCGAGGCTCACCCCCGCCCCCTCGGCCGCCTCCGCGGCCGGGGTGGAGAGCTTGGACCCCGAGCCCTCGACGCAGTTCACCACCACCGGGCCCAGTTGGACCCCGGCCTGGTCCTCCAACTGGTAGGCGGCCTCGATGGTCTCGCTCACCGGCATCTCCTCGGGCAGGGTCACCAGCAGCACCCGGCAGCGCGTCGGGTCGTTCAGCATCTCGAGGACCTCGGTCGCCTGGGTGCGGATCGGCCCGCCGCGCGCCGCGTCGAGCAGGCCGCGCGCAGAGGTGAGGAACGTGACCGCGTGGCCGGTGGCGGGCGCGTCGACGACGACCAGGTCGGCCGCCCCCGAGCGTTCGAGCTGCTTGACCTTGCCCAGCACGAGCACGTCTCGGATCCCGGGGATGGCGGTGGAGACAACGTCGATGACCCCGGCGGAGACGAGCCGGCGTGACACCCGATGGAACCCGTGGTCACCCAGGTACTCGAGCAACGCGTCGTCGGGGGTGATCCAGCGTCCGCGCACCGAGCCCCGGCCGTCGTCGAAGAGTGTCGCGTCCTCGTAGTCGAGCGGGCCCCGCTGGCCGAACGCGGTGGTCACCGCGGGCTTTCCCTCCAGCTCGACCAAGAGGACGGACAGTCCGTGGCGGGCCGCCAAGAAGGCCAGCGCCGCCGAAGTCGTCGTTTTGCCGACCCCACCCTTGCCGGCGACCACCAACACCTTGCTCTCGGTGCAGAACGCGCCAATGTCCATCTGTGGGCGAGCGTAGTTCTCGGGGCCCCCGATGACGCCCACCGAAGCGGAGAAGTCCTGGTCAGACCCCTTGTCGGTCGGACAGATAGGGAACTACCCTGTGCCCCCAGGGGAAGAGGGTTGGGGGTGGAGTATGCGTCAGGGTCCTGAGTCCTGGCAGTCGGGCGCTGCATGTCGGGGCCCACAGTCCAAGACGTTTTTTCCTCCTTCGCACGCTGAGCGCAAGGAGGAGAAGTTGGCCCGGGAGGCTCGGGCCAAGTCAATCTGTGCCGAGTGCCGAGTCCGGCCCGATTGTCTCGACTACGCGATCAGGATCCGCGAGCCCCATGGGATCTGGGGCGGACTGAACGAGGTCGAGCGCAAGATGGTCCTCGAGGTTCGGGCCGGCTGAGGCTCAGCGGGCCGGGGTCCCGCTCCGGTCCCCGCCCCAGCCGAGCATCGTCGGCACGGTCGACATCACCAGCAACAGTTGGGCGAACGTGACGATGTGCACCCCGGTGCAGTAGATGCAGATCGCCTTGATGATCAGGAGCTCGGCCGACACCAGGTAGAGGACGAAGCCGATCCCGACGACCGACAGCGCGAGCCGGGCGATGTGGATGCGCCGGTCCGCCGCCCGCCATGCCCACGGCGAGTTGAGCGCCGTCATGACCACCCAGTACCCGAGGCCCAAGATGGCGACCGGGATGCCGAAGACGTAGGACTGGGGGCTGGTCGTCACCTTCGTGCAGTCGATGACGCCGTTGCCGGCACACTCCAGGATCTGCGCGCCGGCGAAGTGGGCGATGGTGAGGTAGGTGGACAGGCCCAACCCGCCCAGGGACAGCACCATCGAGAGGGCGATCCGCCATCCCCGGACTGGTTCGACCGGTGGCCCTTCGGCATGAGCGGCCCGGGTCAGGACTTGCATCGGCTCAACCCAGCTTCATCGCCTTGGCGGCGGCCGTGACGCCGCTGCTCGTGCAGACCGAAGCCGGCATCTGGCCGTCGATGTTGCAGACCGAGGCGCTCAAGTAGTTGGCGCTCGTGATGATGGCCTGGGTGATCGGATTCTTCGCGTTCTTCAGGCCCGCGGCGATCTCACTGCGGGACAGGCTGGCGAGTATGGACGGGCTGTAGATGAAGTCCGCCAAGATCTTGTTGCCAAAGTCGATGAAGGGGAAGCCATTCTCCCCCTGGGGCAACGTCTGGGGGAAGTACGTGGAGGTGTCGTACTTCGTGATCAACGCCGCCTCGGCGGGCGTCGGTTTGTGCAGCACCGTGTAGTTGCCGGCGGCGTCGACCTCGTTGCTCAGGTATTCATCGGGCTTGAACACGAAGTAGGGGCTCGTGTACGTCGCCTTGGAGAGCGTGAACGTCTGGGTGTTCGCATAGACGTCCGAAGAGCTCGACTGCATGTCGCCCAGGTTGTGGAACGTCCCGAACCGTGACAGCGCCGTGATGATGGCCCACCGCGCGGCGGCGCAGAACGGGCAGTAGTCGGCACCGTAGTAGTAGACGCCCGGCAGGCTGGTCCCGCCGGGGCCCGGGTAGGTGAGGGGCTTCTGCCCGGAAATCGGGACGGGCGGGTTGACCTGGGTCGCCGGAGAGTTGATCCCGACGGCGTCGAAGACCGAGGCCGGGACGTGCGTCACCTGGGCGGCGATGGCCGCCGGCGTCGGCGACCACTGAGGACCGCTGGTCGCCTGGGTCCCTCCGCCGGTGAGCTTCACCACGACCAGGACGATCACGATGACCAAGACCAGGGCGGCGGTCCCCCACGTCAAGAGCGCGGTGGGCGAGCGCCGGGAGGGGCGGCTGGGCGACGGCCTGGCCGCGGTCCGCCTACCCCCGCCCGATCCACGGTTGGGCGGTCCCCCCGACCCCGCGCGAGGGGCATTGCGTCGAGGGCCGCCGGACCCCTGGCCCGACCGACCGGTCGGACGTCCGCCGCTTTTCCCGGGCGGGTTGCTGGCGACCGATCGCGACATCTGCTTGCTGCGTTCCTTGTCGGTCTGGGAACGACCCGATCCGGTGGTGTTGGCCATCTTGGGGTTGGTGTCCTCGGCTCGTCGGCGAGATCTGGCGCGGTTCTCCTACTCGGAGACCGTGGTGACGTGGTGCATCCAGCGTAGACGCGCCGCCCGCATCCTCGACGTCGCGGCGGTGGCCGGCCGATGGCCCGGGGACCCCTGAGCAGGCATGGAGCGCCCCGGATAGCCTCGGTCGGTGAGCCCAGTCCTCGTGCCGAGACCCGCCTCGACGGTGATGGTGCTCCGCGACGGCGAGGCGTCCTTCGAGGTCCTCATGCTGCGCCGAAGCCTGGCCTCGGAGTTCGTGAGGGGGGCGTACGTCTTTCCCGGCGGGGCCGTCGACCCGGCCGACGGCGATGCCGAGGTGCTCGGCCGTTGCACCGGCCGGACCGACGCACAGGCGAGCGCCGTCCTCGAGCTCGACTCCGGTGGGCTCGCCTACTGGGTGTCGGCCTTCCGGGAGTGCTTCGAGGAGGCCGGGGTCCTGATGGCCGCCCGGGCCGACGGCCGCCCCCTCACCTTCGACGACCCCGAGGTCCAGGCCCGCTTCGTCGACCATCGGCGCTCGCTCAACGCAGGGGAGCGGTCGTTCGCCGAGATCTGCGAAACCGAGGACCTCACACTGCCGGCCGACGCCCTGCACTACGTCGGTCACTGGATCACGCCGGAGGGACCGCCGCGCCGCTACGACACCCGGTTCTTCGCCACGCTGGCCCCGTCGGGCCAGACGGCGGTGCACGACGAGGTCGAGACGATCGACCACATGTGGGTCACCCCGGCCGATGCCCTGGCCCGGCACGATGCGGGAGAGATCGAGCTGGTGTTCCCGACCGTCTGGAACCTCCGGCTGTTGGCCCGGTACGCCACGAAGGCCGAGCTGGTGGCGTCGCTGTCGAGCCTCCAAGCCGTCCCGACGAACCAACCCGAGCTCGTGGTCGACGACCAGGGCCATCGCCAGGTCATCGTCACGCTCGACCCCGAAGAGGTGGCCGATGCCCGCAAGAGGCCCTGAGGGGACCGCCGCCCCCTCGCCCCGCCCGGTGCTCGACTCGAGCGTCGGGCCGGTGGTCGTGTCGGGGGAGCCGGTCGAGGTGGCCGACCGGGTGCTGCGGGTCACCGCGCCGAACCCGTCGGTCATGACCGGGCCCGGGACCAACACCTACCTCCTCGGCAGCCGAGACGTCGTCGTGATCGACCCCGGACCGGTCATCGACAGCCATCTCGATGTGATCGAACAGGCGGTTGCCGACGCCGGTGGCGCGATCCGCTGGATCGCGGTGACCCACCACCATCGTGATCACGCGCCGGGGGCCGTGCAGTTGGCCGAGCGGACCGGGGCCGAGCTCCTCGCCTTCGGTCACCCCGAGGGAGTCGACCCCGACCGCCCGGTCGGCGAGGGCTTCGTGCTGGCCGGTCCCGACTTCCACCTGAGGGCGTTGCACACTCCCGGGCACGCATCCGACCATGTGTGCTGGCTGCTCGAGGAGGAGTCGCTTCTCTTTTCGGGTGACCACGTGATGCAGGGGTCGACGGTGGTGATCAGGCCGCCCGACGCCAACATGGCCGACTATCTCGCCAACCTCAACCGCCTGGTCGATCTCGATCCCCCCATCGCCACCATCGCGCCTGGCCACGGCCGCCTGATCGGGGACCCCGCCGGTGTGATCACCTCGATCGTGCGCCACCGGCTCGAACGAGAAGGCCGGGTCGCGGCAGCCCTGCAGGACATCGGGCGGGGGACGGTCGACGACCTCCTGACCAGCGTGTACGCGGATGTCTCGGAGCCGTTGCTGGCCATCGCCCGCTTCTCGCTGTGGGCCCATCTCCAGAAGTTGGCCGCCGACGGGAGGGCCCGACTCGTCGACGCCGGGGAGAGCGATCCGCGGTGCTCGTCGATCACCAGCACCTGGGAGGCGGTGCCGACCTAGGGGGGTGGCTGGCCTAGGAGGTCAGGCGGTGGTGGGTGCGGTCGGGACCGGGGCGCTCGCCACGGCCTCGGCGACCCGGTCGAGCAGTCGGGCCGTGCATCCCGAGGTCTCGATGACCGGCGCGACCACCTCGGTGATGACCCGGGCCAGCTCGGCGAAGATCTCGGCCAGTTGACCGTCGCCGAGCGCCACCGGGGCGCCGGCGTCGCCACCGGCGGCGATCTCGGGATGGATCGGGACGCTGCCGACCAGCGGCACCCCGATCTCTTGGGCCAACCGGCCGCCCCCGCCGGAGCCGAACAGCCGATACGAGGTGCCGTGCTCGCAGGTGAAGTCGCTCATGTTCTCGATGACACCGGCCACCCGCAGGTAGCCGCGCCGCGCCATGTCGGCCGCCCGGGAGGCCACCTTCTGGGCGGCCACCGGCGGCGTGGTGACGATGAGGAGCTCGGTGCGGGGGAGCATCCGGGCCAGTCCCATCTGGACGTCGCCGGTGCCCGGTGGGAGGTCGACGAGGAGGTAGTCGAGGCGCCCCCACTCGGCGTCTTCCAAGAACTGCTGCACCGCCCGGTTGAGGACGAGGCCCCGCCACATGATCGCCCGATCCTCGTCGGCCA
>Ga0181521_10000645_pt1 | contig 43173 bp, 45 predicted proteins | sample PEATcosm2014_Bin_32_FD_119764 | JGI IMG/M metagenome (GOLD analysis project Ga0181521, IMG submission 119764) | Peatland microbial communities from MTU Mesocosm Facility, Houghton, MI, USA - PEATcosm2014_Bin02_60_metaG | ecosystem: Environmental > Terrestrial > Soil > Wetlands > Peat | place...
CGCGACGGCGGGCACCGCTGTATTCAGGATGGTGGTATCCAGCGACTCCATGAAGAACGCGACCGCGACGAGCCACGGCAACAGTCGCTGGCTGGAGGTACCGGCTTTCATGAGGCGCCATGCCGAATTTCGAACTTCACGACAGCAGACTTGCCGGGCTTCACTGTGTTCTGTGGAATACGACGAAGAACACCAGTACGCCGAGGCTTGCCACCCACTCGACGAGCGAGGTCAGCAAGGTCACGGCCGGAATAAAACCGCGCAGAACACCGGAGACATTGAGGATCAAATTCACCGTCAGGAGGACCGTCAGCAGCGCCATTCCGACTAAAGCGAAAAACGCGGCGTACTTGAGCGTCATGACGAAAGTATGAACGTTTTCGGCAGGAATCGCCAACCACCATTAAGAGTAAGAGGTCCAGCCGACCGGGGGGTCGGCCGCGGACCGGGGGTCCGCCCCACCCATGAAGAGATAATAGCTTCGAGCGTCTCAAAATGGATTTCAAGGAGCAACTCAGGGCGCAAGTCGATATCGTCCGCGTGGCTTCGGACTATGTGCGGCTGCGGCGTGTGGGCAACCGATACTCCGGTCTCTGCCCGTTCCACAACGAAAAGACACCTTCGTTTTCGATCTCGGCGGAGCATCAGTTTTTCAGATGCTTCGGATGCGACGCGAAGGGCGATGTTTTCAGCTTCGTAATGATGATTGAAGGCCTTACTTTCTGGGAAGCGCTCAAGAAGCTTGCCGACCAGCATGGCATCGCGCTGCCCAGGCAATCGCTCGCGAGCGACGAGGAAACCCGCCTCCGCGCTTCACTCTACGAAATGCACGAGATCGCATTCGAGCATTTCCGCAGGAATCTGGCCGGCCCGGGCGGCGAGAGTGTGCGCGCCTACATTGCAAAGCGCGGCGTCACCGAAGCGTCGGTGCAGAAATTCGGCCTGGGACTCGCCGATGGCTCCGGACGGACGTTGCTGCGGATTCTGGAACAACGTGGATTCAAGCCCGAGCAACTGGAAGTTTCCGGTTTGGTGGGAAAACGCGACGACGGCTCTTTCTACGACCGGTTTCGCAACAGGCTGATTTTCCCGATACAGAACGAATCCGGAAAAGCGATCGCTTTCGGAGGCCGGGCACTCGATCCCGAAGACAAAGCGAAATACCTCAATTCGCCGGAGACGAAGATCTACAAGAAATCGAATGTTCTGTACAACCTGAACCGCGCCAAAGAAACGGCCATGAAGCTCGACCGGATTGTGCTGGTGGAAGGCTACATGGACGTGATTGGCGCATGGCAGGCCGGAATCACGGAAGTGGTTGCCTCATGCGGCACGGCGCTCACAACGGAGCAGATCCGCGCCATGAAGCGGCATTCGCAGAACCTTCATCTCAATTTCGATCCGGACGCGGCGGGCGCGAACGCAGCCGAGCGTTCCATCAAACTGCTGCTTGACGAAAATGTGCGGGTGCGGATCGTGGAACTCGAAGGCGGCCTCGACCCCGACGAATATTGCAAACAGCACGGCGCCGAAGCTTACCACCAGCGAATCGCCGGCGCGAAGACATACTTCTACTGGCTTGCCGACAGGGCGCGGGCCCGGTTCAACATGCGCGAGCCGCAAGGCCGGGTCGACGCCTTTCAGTTTCTCCTGCCGGCCATTCAGGGGCTCAACGACAAGCTGGAGCGCGTGGCGGTGGCCAACGATCTGGCTTCTTATCTCGGGGTCCCGCCAGGTATGGTGCTGGATCATTTCCGCAAAGTCGCGGCGGATCGCGTGGAGCGTTCGCCCGCTCCGAAAGCCGAATCCTCACGCGCCACCGACCGTATTCTGCTGCCCCTGCTGGTGAACGACAGCGAAGCCCGCGCGCAACTGATAGATCAGCTTCGCGACCTTCCGGCTTTATTGCAACTGAGCACGGCGCCAATTTTTGAAGCGTTGTTAACTATGGATAACGCGGGCGAAGCCATCAGTTTTAATACGCTGCATGCGCGCATCCCTCCCGCGCTGCAGGACACTCTTGCGGCCATTATTCTCGATGCCGGCGCGGACGGCGGGGCCAGCATCGAGGATGGTCTCGCGTGCGTGGAAGCGCTGCGGCGCGAAGATCGCGAGGCAATTCTTCGCGAACTAAAGAGCCGTATCAAGTCGGCCGAACGCGAAGGGCGTCTCGCCGAGGCGCTCGCTCTGATGCAACAACTCTCACAATTCGCCTGATAATGCCGTTCACGGGCCTGTAACAACCGGGATTCTCGCGTCACGTGGTTGAAAGTACCTGCGCATTTTTTCAGGTACAATGGGTGAATTCGTCGCCGATCAGGAATTAATCCCAGTGGCGGAAGATAAGTTTGAGGCCGTCGATCCCCTTGCTCGTGTCAGTCGAGAGCAGGGGTATGTCTTGTTTGAAGATGCCATCGAGCTGATCCCTCCGGAAGTGGAGGGGTTGTCGCTTGAGGCTCTGACGCTGGATGCTCCGCTCGTTGTCGAAGAGAGACCCGAAGAAAAAGCCGACGACCGCCGCTTCGAAGAGGCTGACGATTTCATCGAAATCGAGAGCCTGGACAAGACCCACGATCCGGTAAGACTTTATCTGCGTGAAATGGGTTCGGTGCCCCTGCTCAACCGGGACGGCGAGATCGGCATCGCACGGAGGATTGAACGAGGCCAGACAAAGACGCGGCGGATTCTGTCGCGGTGCCCGGTAATCATTCAGGAAATGGTCCGGCTCGGAGAAGACGTTCGCTCGGGCGCTGTCGCGGCGCGCGATATTCTTCAGTTCAACGATCCCATTCCGACCGACGAAACGTATGAAGCCGGCGCGCGGGCAATGCTCGCGGCCTGCGACGAACTGGCGAAGCTGCGCAAGCGATTTCTGCAATTGAAGCAGAAGATGGTCGCCGTTCCCCGTCAGTCGAAGCCGAAGCAGAATCGCAGGCTGCGGTGGGAACTGGGCAGGTTGGCGGTCCAGATCTCGCGCACCGCCTGCGCCGTCCAGCTGCAGAATCAGGCGGTAAAGAGTCTGATTTTCAAACTGCGCGCCGCCGTGGACGAGGTGAGGCCGATCGAGCAGAAGATCGCGCGAAATCAACGGGCGATTGAGGCCAGGGGGTCCGCCTCCGTTGAAGTGATGAGAGAATTGCGCCGCGAGCAGCGTTACCTGGCCGCGGCCATGCAGGAACTCGAAGACAAGTATGCCTCTCCCGCCACCGAACTTCGCCGAGCGCTGGAGCTGGTAAACCGTTCCGACCGCGAGGCCGAGGCTGCCCGCCAGGAATTGATCGAAGCCAACCTCAGGCTGGTGGTGAGCATCGCGAAGCGTTACAACAATCGCGGTCTGCAGTTTCTGGATCTGATCCAGGAAGGCAACATCGGATTGATGAAGGCGGTGGAGAAGTTTGAATATCGGCGGGGCTACAAATTTTCCACCTATGCGACGTGGTGGGTGAGGCAGGCAATCACGCGGGCTATCGCGGACCAGGCGCGCACCATCAGGATTCCCGTGCACATGATCGAAACCATCAACAAGCTGATCCGGACATCGCGGATTCTGGTGCAGGAGCTGGGACGCGAGCCGACAAGTGAAGAGCTTGCCGCAAAGATGGAACTCCCGGTTCAGAAGGTCCGCCGCGTGATGCGCGTCGCGCAGGAACCCATTTCGCTCGAAACACCCGTTGGCGAAGAGGACGAATCGCATCTGGGAGATTTCATCGTCGATCAGGCGACGCTCTCCCCTTCCGAGCAGGTTATCAATCTGAATCTTCACGAGCAGACCGCCGAGGTCCTGAAGACGCTTTCGCCCCGCGAGGAGAAGATCATCCGCCTGCGGTTCGGCCTGGAGGATGGCAGCGAACATACGCTGGAGGAAGTGGGACAAAACTTCGCCGTTACGCGGGAGAGGATCCGGCAGATCGAGGCGAAGGCCCTGCGGAAGTTGCGGCATCCGAGCAGGAGTTACCGGCTGAAGACGTTTCTGGAAGAAATCTGAAATCGGGCTGCCGCTATTTTTTTCGCGACGCCAGTGCCTTGACCGGCGCGGGAGGATCAAACCGGTCCTTCGGCAGCGAAACATTATAAGAGATATTCCCGAACCGCATGACGATGGTTTGACTCATTGCCTTTTCCGTCAACGCAAAAGGCGTGAGAATGCCGGCGACCGGACGGAAGTCGGACATTGTCGATTCGGCCGAAAAATCTCCCAGCGGCGTGGTGTAGACCCCGGAAATCCGCACCAGCAGGCCGGACTCGCGATCGAAAAAGAAGGTTTCCGGTTTCCCCTCCTTCGCGGTCATTTCAACCTTCCAGGCCGGTTTACCGTCGAGATCTTCGGAGCCGACTGTATGGGCGTCTTTGTAAACATCGCGCCAGGAAGTGATCCGCGAGAGCGTGGCGGCACGTTTCGCCTCAATCTTCTCCTCGCCATCCAGAATCCGCGGACCCTGCAAAGCGCTGTTTTCCCAGGCGGTTTCGCCATCGAAACCTTCCTCGATCTTCCCGATCCCAGCGAATTCCATTGCCGTATAGGACTTCTCACCCTCTTCAAAGATTGAAACTGTGCCGGCGATGTTCTGCGCCGGCATTTCGACTGTGCCGGTCATCGCCATATCCTTCGCCTTTGCATAGGCTTCGGCGCCGCCGCTGCGGTCGATATAGCGCTGCAGCAGACTCTCGCCGGAGGGCATGTCCGCAGCCATCGAGAGAGAGGCGGCTATGGCGAATACGGCTGAGAACAGCAGTGTGAATCGATATTTCATTGCCCGCAGGTGCATGAATCAAATTGTGACAGCTTCTCTGCCGATGTCCACCCCCGCGAAGCCGACATACTGCACTTCTTCTTCGAGCGGGATGCCCCAGCGTTGTTCGACGCGCTGCTTCAGTTCGGCGATGATCCCCACCAGATCCCGCGCGGTGCCCTGCCCTTCGTTGTAAATCAGGTTGGCGTGATACTCGGCGACGTGGATGCCGCCCGCCCGCATTCCCTTCGCGCCCACGCGTTCGAGGAACCATGCCGAGGGGACCTTGCCCTCAATGATGACGTTCGCGGGGATCTCATTCACCACGCGGGGAGGTAATTCGGCGAGAAGAAAATTCTTGAAAATGCTGCCTGCGCACTTCATAGTGGGCGGATATTTCTTGTTGCGGATAGCGAGGATCTTGTCCGCCGTCTCGCGCAACGCCGCCGCGTCGCCGCGCTCCATTGCCAGTTCAGTCGAGAAGATAATCCAGTCTTTGTGCCGTTTGAAGACGCTTTCACGATAGTGGAATTCGCACTGTGAATTATCGAGGGTGCGGATGCCGGAGCCATCGAAGAACGTCACCCGTGAAACTCGCTCCGCGATGGAATGCCCGTACGCGCCCGCATTTCCGTAAACCGCGGCGCCAACCGACCCGGGTATGCCCGTCATCGTTTCCAGACCTTTCAATCCCGCGTTAACCGTGAAGTCGACAAGGGCCTGTAAGGATGCGCCGCTCTCTGCATGGACCGTTTGCCCTTCGGAGTGGATTCGATTGCTCGAGAGCTTGAGCACCACGCCCCGAAAACCGTCATCGGAAACGATCAGATTCGTTCCATCGCCGATGACGACCGTATCCAAACCGCTGGCGTGCGCAATGCGCCAGGCGTCGATGAAACTGGCTGGGTCGTGCGTCCCGGCAAAGAGATCCGCCGGCCCGCCGATGCCAAACCGCGTATAGCCTGATAGAGGAGCATCGCGAAGAACTTTAGTTTCGGGCAGCACGCAGAGCCGTTCAAAGGTCTCTTCAAGGCGCGCAAAACGGGTCGCGTCCGCGTCGCCCCTGAGGATTGCTTCTTCGCTGTATGGCGGCGCGGGACAGCGCCCTTTGCGCTCGTGAACGCGGCTCATTGCTTTAATTATAGAGACAGGCAAAGGAGCGCACAGGCCGAAGGGTCCGTTGTGCGCGTAGAAAATATGAAAGGCACGTTTCCCGGATTTCCCAAAGAAGGCATCGCATTCCTGCGCGCGCTGAAGAAGAACAACGATCGCGAGTGGTTCACGCCGCGCAAGTCCGATTTTGAAACTACAGTCCGTCAGCCGATGATCGAACTGGTGAGCGCCATCCACCGCGAGATGCTGCGATTCGCTCCCCAATATGTGGGCGAGCCGGCGAAATGCGTATACCGAATTTATCGCGACACGCGGTTCTCGAAGGACAAGACGCCTTACAAGACATACGCCTCGGCCTTGTTACTGCGCAACGGATTCGACAAGTATGCGGGCTGCGCGGCTTACTATTTCGCCGTATCTCCGGAAAACATCGAAGTCGCCGGCGGCGTTTACACACCGGACCGGGACGTCCTGCTCGCGGTTCGCCGGCATATAGCGGAAAACCACAAGCAATTTCGGGCGACGTTCAGCTCGCCAAAGGTGAAGAAGCTGCTGGGGGAACTGCAGGGCGACAGTCTGTCCCGCGTACCCAAGGGCTTCGATCCGGATCATCCCGCCGCGGACCTGATCAGACGCAAGCAATATCTGCTCGATACCGAGCTCGATCCGAAGGTGGCCACTACACCCAAACTGCTCGGTGAACTCGTGGCGCGCATCGAAGCAATGACGCCTTTTGTCGAGTTCCTCAATCGTCCGCTCGTCGCGCGACAATCGAAACTGAAGCGAGACGAGACGTTTCTGCGATGATGAAAGTCCGCGAATGGTAAAAGCCTGGTACGGCCGGCGCATGAACGCCTGGGAGATGGATCTTGCGACCCGGTCCACCGACCGCGTCGTGCGGCCGTTCGATTGGGGCCTCGACTGGACTGCCGGATGGCCCGTTCATTCCAATGAGCAGGACCCGGAAACGCGCATTCGCGAGCTGAATCGGCTTGCCATCGCACGCAGCGCGGAGTTCTTCGACTATACCCCTCCAACCGATTTCCGCATCGAGAACTCCTCGCTCCTCTTTACGTCCGCGGTCGACACGCCATACCGTGAAAACAATACGGTGCACGCGCGCTACTTCCCCGCCAGCCCGCGATTCAAGCGCGGTCCCAAAGCGGTAGTGGTGCTGCCGCACTGGAATGCCAGTCCGCAGCAGCACGTCGCGCTCTGCGAGGCAATAGCGAAACTGGGGATTTCGGTGCTTCGCATCAGTCTTCCCTATCACGATCGCCGCATGCCTCCCGAACTCACACGGGCCGATTATGCCGTTTCGGCCAACGTCGGCCGAACCATCGACGCAACGCGTCAGGCCGTGATCGACGTGCGTTCCTGCTACGACTGGCTGCAGCATCGCGGTTACACGGATCTCGGCATCGTGGGCACCAGTCTGGGCTCCTGCTATGCCTTTCTGGCTTCGTCGCACGACCCGCGCATCCGCGTCAACGTTTTCAATCACTGTTCGACTTATGTCGCCGACGTCGTATGGACCGGCCTGTCGACGCGTCATATCCGCCGGGGCATTGAAGATCAGATCGACCTGGATCGCCTCCGAACCGCCTGGGACTGCATCAGCCCTATACACTACATGGACCGTTTCGCGCCTATGAACAAACGGTCGTTCTTTCTCTACGCCACCTATGACACAACTTTCCTGCCGGAATTCTCACGCCAGGTGCTGGAGCATGTGCGCAAACGGGGCGTCGATCACAAGCTGGTCGTCATGCCCTGCGGGCATTACACGCTGGGCGAAGCGCCGTTCAAATTCGTGGTCGGATACCAGATCTGCTCGTTCCTGAAGCGGAACCTGTAGTCTTGACTTGGGACAGGCGCTGTTCGGCAAAGACCGAGGCCGATTGCCAATCGGCCGCAGGTTACCAACCTGCCCCACAGGAAACAGCTCTGGTTCCAGTAGTACAGGTCTTAGAATGTTGAGTTCGCATGTTTAAAATCAATTTCGACCTTGCCGCATCCGCACGCATGGAGATGATCCGGAACGGTTTCGACCCGGATTTTGCGCCCGGCACGGATGAGGAGATAGCAGCCCTGGAGCAGAAGGCAGCTCCCATGCCGGTGGATGGCATTCGCGACCTGCGCGGCCTGTTGTGGTCATCCATCGACAACGATACTTCCAAGGATCTGGATCAGATTGAGGTCGCCGATCGAGTCCCGAATGGCATCCGAGTCCTGGTGGGAATTGCCGACGTCGATTCCGATGTGCCACCGGAATCGCCCATCGATGGGCACGCCGCGCAGGAGACTGTCACTGTCTATACGGCAGTCAGGAACTTTCCCATGTTGCCCGAAGTCTTGTCCACCAATCTCACTTCGCTTGCGGAGAATCAGGACCGGTTGGCGATTGCGATCGAGATGGTTGTGGATGCGAATGGCTCAATCGCGTCCTCAAGCATTTACAGGGCTATCGTGCGCAACAAGGCTCAGCTGGCTTACAACGCGGTCGGAGCCTGGCTCGAAGGGAGGTCCGGACCCGACGTGAAAGTGGCGGCAAACGCCGATTTACAGGCCCAGTTGAGACTGCAGGACGAAGCCGCGACAGCGCTGCGCAGTCAGCGGCATCGTCTCGGCGCGCTCAACTTCGATCGAGTCGAAGCCGTGGCGACCCTGAGCGACGGGCACGTTTCAAACATTCAGGCGGCGCAGAAAACCCGCGCCAACGACCTGATCGAAGACTTCATGATCGCCGCCAATGGGGTGATGGCCCGGACGCTGAAAGAGAGCGGTCAATCGTCTATCCGGCGCGTCGTGAAGTCGCCCGAGCGATGGCCGCGCATTGTGGAACTCGCGGCGCGCTATGGAGCGCACCTGCCCGCGAACCCGGATGCCGCCGCTTTGAGCGCATTTCTCGAAAACCGCCGTCAGACCGATTCAATACACTATGCCGATCTCTCGCTGGCCATCATAAAGCTCATGGGACCTGGTGAATATGTCATGTCGAAGGCCGGCGATGCAGGCATCGGGCATTTCAGTCTGGCCGCGCAGGACTACACGCATTCCACGGCTCCCAATCGACGTTACGCAGACCTTGTGACCCAGCGGCTGATCAAAGCCGTTCTGTCAAAGACTGCCGCACCTTATGCCGATGCGGATCTTGAATCCATTGCCCGTAACTGCACTCTGAAAGAAGACGCGGCAAGAAAGGTGGAGCGAGTGATGGGCAAGCGCGTAGCGGCCGTCGCCCTGCGCGACCGAATTGGGCAGCACTTTACCGCAGTGGTCACCGGAGTCACGCCGAAGGGCACGTTCGTCCGCGTGCTGAATCCACCGGTGGAAGGAATCCTAAACCGCGGCCAGGCGGGAGTTGACGTGGGCGACAAGCTCCAGGTAACACTGTTGTCAACGGATCCCGAACGCGGGTATCTCGATTTCGGTCGTTGAGAACGCCGGGCAGAAGCCCGGCGGCAGGGCGGAAGCCCTGGCCCCACAATTACTTCTTGAAAAGTGGCCGGTAGTCCCGGTTGTTCTCGCACACGAATTCGTCGATCTTCTCCAGCTCCGGGCGCAGGGGAAAAGTTCGCGACGGCATAACCCATGGAGACGCGAAAACGTTCGGATCTTCGACCGTTACATCATAGAGCAAGTTGCCGCTTTCAACACGGCTGAGCCTCTCCACCACATGCAGCTTGTCGGTGTGCCGGTAACCGTTCACTTCGGTCTTCTCATTGAAACCGACACTATCGATGACCAGGGTGTCCCCATCCCAATGGGCGACCGAGTCACCCATCCATGTCGGATCGGGGTCGGCGGGATGCGGGCGGCCGTCCGCCGGAATGATGCGGAAGACGTTCGGGTACTCATAGAAGATCACGACCAACTGAGGAGTCTGAACGATCTGAAACGGATAAGGCGCGCTGAATGACTGCGGCACGCCGGGCGGCATGCAGTCCGCATAGAGTCCAACGTCGTCGGGACCGCGAACCACTTTGAACTTTTCCGCTCCGGGCTTCAAAACCGGCGGTGTTCCGCCGCGCACGCCGGCGGAACCATATACGCCCGAGAAGTCCGGCTTCCCGTTTGCCAGACGCGCCAGTTGTTTCCGCGGCGTTTCCGTCAACGCGGCAACGGGGGTGGTTCCAGCCACGGTCACAGTTACTTCCTTCGTCACAACACCGTTAAATCCTTTTGTGGTCAAGGTGTAAGTGGTGGTCGCTGCAGGAGTCAGGCGGCGGCTGCCGCGGGGCCTCACAATGCCGATGCCCTGATCGATGTTTGTACCCTGCGGATTTTCGACGGCCCAGAACAGCGTGACGGACTGCCCGGGTTGAATGGAATCCGGCTCCACGCGGAATTCGGTGATGCGGGCCGGTGGAGCGGCGCGCCTCTGGATGGCTGTTGACGGGCCTACAGGCGGGGCTTCCTGCGCGTTTAAATCACCGGCGATCAAGACCCCGGCCAGCGCGAAAACCCAAGCGTATTTGACTAATTCAGGCATGATTGTCGTTCCTTGAACATCTTGTTCTACTTCTTGAAGAGCGGCGTATAGTCGTGATTGTTTTCACAGACGAACTCGTCTACCTTGTCGAGTTCCGGGCGGAGAGGAAACGACCTTTTGAGTGTCCAGGGTTTGGCGAATACGTTGGGATCTTCGATAGTCGCCTCCCACTCGAGGTTATCGGCATCCACGCGATGGAAGCGCTCGATCACGTGTAAGGCTTCGGAATGGCGGTAACCGCCGGGAAGCTCCGTCTTGTCGTTGAAGCCGATGGCGTCGATAACCAGAGTGTCCCCCTCCCAATGCCCGACCGAATCGCCCATCCAGGTGGGATCGAGATCCGCCGGATGGGAACCTCTGCCTGTTGGAGCCCCAACGATTGGAACGACGCGAAAGAGGTGGGGATATTCGTAGAGGATCACGATGCGATCAACGCCCTGCACGATCTCAAACGGGTAAGGCAAAAAGTAAGCTTCCGGAACGCCCGTGGGCATGCAGTTGGAAGTGAGCCCGGTGTCGTCGGGGCCGCGGACAACTTTGAACCTCTCCGCCCCGGGCTTGAGCGTGGCGACAATCGGATCGCGCATTCCGCCCACCTGGCGGCCGGCGAATATGAAGGAACTGGAATTGTAAACGCCCGTGAGGTCCGGTTTGCCGTCGGGCATACGCGGTGTTTTCTTCGGCGCGGCTTCGGTTCGGACGGTGGACGGGTCCAGAGGTTTCGTACCGGCGACAGTAACCGTGACGGACTTTGTAAGAACGCCGTTGGGGCCGCGGACGGTCAGGGTGTAAGTCGTGGTTGCCGCAGGTGAGATCCGACGGACATCTCTGGGCTTGACCGGCCCGATGCCGGGATCGATGTCGATGGAAGCGGGATTCTCCACGGACCAGCGCAAGCTGACGCTCTGCCCGGGCTGGATGGAAGCCGGTTCGACGGAGAAGTCGAGAATTCGCGCGGGAATCCTCCCCGCTTGCTGATAGGCGCCGTCCGGAGCCGCGGGGCGTGGCGCAGCAGGCGTTTGCCCGAAAGCGGACGACATGGTCCACACGACGAGCGCGGCGGCTGAAACTGTTTTGATTGTCATGTTTGGCAGTAAACTGGAGGTTGTCAAGACTTGATCATGCGGCCGTCGGCCAGCTTCATCATCGAACTCAGCATAGTGGGCGCTCCACTTTTGGCTGCGCCACCCGTACAGCTGATCACGTCACCAGGTTTTACCAGATCGCGCGCCCAACCGTACGACTTGAGGTGGTTCAGGCTCATCATTTCGATAGCCCACTCCTGCACGATCCCCTTGTCGTCTTTGACATCGAGATAAATGAACGCATGCGGATTGGTCCACTCAAACCGCTTCACCACACCGGTCACGGTAATGGGCGCCGCCATGTCATACATCGCGGTGGAATGATGCGCGAGCAGAGGTTCGGTAGTGCCGGCCAACGCAAACCCAAGTATCAAAACCGGCAGCGGCGATCTCATTTTCATTCGAGCGCTCCTGGTTCGACATGATATGTCTCAGGTGGAGACGCTGTCAAGGCTACTGTAAATAGGGAGGACTGATGAAGAAGCCGCGGCTAACCTGCCTGATCGCGGTGTTCGCATGCGGAACACCGGGGTTTGCCGCCGATAACGCGGATCGGTGCGCCGGCGCCCGCGATCTGAAGCTGGTCAACGGGAAGTCTACAACCAGATGAAATAACACGCCGGGAAAGGTGCGGATTCAAAAATGACAGACAAGTATTATCGCGAGAATGAATGGTGGGTCAGTCCTTATAACTTTGTGCCGGAAGTGCGCAACACCTTCCAGCTTCCCGCGAAGGTGAGCATTCACGACGCTACGCTGCGCGACGGGGAACAAACGCCGGGGGTGGTATTCAGCATCGCGGACAAGATCGCGATCGCGGAAAAGCTCGATGAAGTGGGCGTCGACCGAATCGAGGCCGGGATGCCGGCCGTGTCGGAGCAGGATTTCCAAGCCATAAGAGAGATTTCGAAGATGGGGCTGAAAGCGCGGATTTACACTTTCGCGCGGGCCATGAATACGGACATCGACAAGGCGCTGGAATGCGGGTGCCACGGCGTGATCATCGAGATTCCCATCGGATATCCAAAGCTGAAGTACCAATTCAAATGGACGTGGGAAGACGTTCTGCGCAAGAGCGTGGGAGTTATCAACTACGCCAAGTCGCAGGGCCTGCACGTTGTCTACTTCCCCTACGACACAACGCGGGCGCGCGAAGAAGATTTGCGGAATCTGCTGAGCCGCATTGTGCTCGATTCCAACCCCGACTCGGTGGGCGTGGTGGACACCATGGGTTGCGCGCTGCCGGAGGCGATCAAGTACATGGTCCGGCTGGTGACGTCGTTGACGAAACTGCCTGTGGAAGTGCATACGCATAACGATTTCGGCATGGCGGTAGCGACGGAGTTGGCTGGCGTCGAAGCGGGCGCGGAGTGCGTTCACAGCTGCGCCAACGGCTTGGGTGAGAGAACCGGTAACGCCGCTTTGGAGGAGCTGATCGTCGCCCTGCACGTGCTCTACGGGTATGACACTCAGTACCAATTGAGTAAGCTGCCGGAGCTGGGCGAGCTGGTAAGCCGGATCAGCGGATTCGAGACGGCGGTGAACAAGCCCATTCTGGGAGAAAGGAATTTCACGCGGGAATCCGGCATAGGCGTCGACCTGGTGGTCAAAGAGCCGCTGGCCATGTTCGGGACCCATCCGGCGCTCACCGGACGGCGGGGCGAAGTGGTGCTGGGCAAGAAAAGCGGCAAAGCTTCGATTACTTACAACCTGGAACAGATGGGGATCGCCGGAACGGACGACGACGCGGTAGCGGAGATGCTGCGGCTGGTGAAAGACAAGGGCATCGAGAAGCGCGGGTTAGTGAGTCCGGGCGAGTTCAGGGATATTGTCGAAGGTGTGCTGGCGGCCCGAAAATAGAGGCAGGTGGCGGAGAGACAGGGATTCGAACCCTGGATAGAGTTTCCCCTATACACGCTTTCCAAGCGTGCGCCTTCAACCACTCGGCCATCTCTCCGGTTTGTGAGTTTCGCGCAAACGCGAGACAGACAAGTATATCAGTCGGGCTAAATCAAACAGGTCTGAAGGCGCTTCTCAGCGGTGTCCGCCGCCACCGCCGGCGTGCCCACCACCACCGGAAGACATGTGACCACCGCCGCCACCGCCGGAAAAGCCACTCCTCGCCAAACTGGCTGTATTGGAGCCCACTGCACCGCCGCGAACGGCGGAGCCGGCCGCGGAAACGCCACCACTGGGACCCCTGGGTTGAAGGCTGGAAAGCGGGGCTCGCTGAGTCGTGGACTTGTCCGCGATTCCGGAAAGAGGCCGCCCTATCGAACCCGTGCCGCGGGCTCCACCGCCGCCGTACCAGTATGCGGACGGCGAGTAGTAGCTGTAAATGCTCCCTGGACTGAAGAACCCGTAGCCAAACGCATTCCAATATGTCCCGGCGCCCGGCACGAACGTGAACATGTTGAAGTACGGGTTGTAATACCAGCCACTGTTCCAACCACCCAAGCCTGCACCGTAGCCACTACCGTAACCGTATCCACTGCCATAGCCGTATCCGCTGCCATAGCCGTATCCACTGCCGTAGCCGCTGGAATTGAGAGAACGCGCGGACGACATATTGGCCGCCGATATGTCCTGCGACCGGTCGCGGGCCCACAAATACAGGTCATCGCCAACCTTGTCGTTAAACGATTCGGTAAGCAGCGCCGCGGAGAACGAAAGCATGCGGCCCTCTTTCACGGTGGCGCGGTCATTGACGGTCGCAGCGCCTGTGGTACTCAGGCCTGTCGTACTAACGACAGCCTCACCCTTGTACACCTTCATCTGCGCCGGGTCGGTGCCGATCTCAACCAGGCCGTGTTTCACCATCCGGATCTCGTAGTCCTTATAGATCAGCGAAACCGGCGAATCCTTGATCGACATTTGCGGATCGTCGGATTCCACAATCGCGTTGCCTGAAACAATCTCGACCCGAGTGCTGATCAATCTGTTGTCGAGCATTTTGACGGCGCTGTTCTCGCCAACGCGAAGGAAGACGCCGGGTGTCAGCAGCACTTCCGCGCGGCCCTGGGCAGTGCGCAGCACGCTCTGCTCCTTGAGCTCGGAGAACCTCCCGACCTTCGATTCAACGGGTGTGCCGTCGATCGAAACGTCGCCCTGGAAGTAGTGAATCGTGCCGGAATGCGCCGAAGTCACGCTCTGGGCGGAACAAATTGCGGCCGTCATCGCCATCAAAACGACGGCGGACGAGATACGGCTCTGCTTATGCATAAGGAACCTCTTGTGTGCAATGATCCCGCCTGGAAATGCTAAAGTCAATCCGCTTGAACTATCAAAAAGTACTTTAAATAGTAAAGTACTTGAAATACGATATCTTCATGAAGACTTTATCGCTCCTTCTGGTTTCGCTGTTTGGCTCAGGATGCGATCCTGGAGTCCCTGTCCCGCCGCTTTGCCTTGCCGCGCGTGCCGGAGACACCGCAGGAATCGCGGAGTTGGTCAGGGCCGGCGCCGACGTCAACGAGCGCGGAGGTGTCAATAACTGGACCGCGCTGATGCATGCGGTCCACAAAAACCAGCCCGGAGCAGTAAGAGCGCTGTTGGGTGCGGGAGCGGATGTAAACGCGACGGCGGGCGCGCGGGGCCGGGACACCGCGCTCAGGCTGGCGGAGATACAGGGCCTTCACGATATCGCAACCATGCTGCGAGAGCATAGAGCCGCGGACAAGCCCGGGCTATAGCCGGACGATTTTATCGGACTTGAAACCCTTCAGTGCGTTGCGGGTGTCCACAATCAGGTTCGCCCGTGCCACCAGTTCTTTGTAATCGAACGCGGAGTGGTCGGTGACGATGACGACGCAATCGGCGGCCGGGAGAGCGGCCGCGTTTTCCGCCAGCAGCGTCTCGTCTTCCAGACGGATCTCCGCCACGTGCGGATCGGAGAAGGAAATCGACGCGCCGCGCTTTTGCAGCAGGTGGATAATGTCGATCGCCGGCGATTCGCGCACATCTTCGATGTCCTTCTTGTAGGACACGCCGCAGATATGAATCTTCGATCCCCTGACCGGCTTGCCGATATCGTTCAGCGCATTCTGCACCTTGTTCACCACAAATTGCGGCATTTGTCCGTTGATGTAGCCGGCGAGTTCGATGAACCGCGCCTCGATGCCCGCCTGCTTGGTCTTCCAGGAAAGGTAAAAGGGATCGATCGGAATGCAATGTCCGCCCAATCCGGGGCCCGGGTAGAACGGCATGAAGCCGAACGGTTTTGTCGCCGCCGCTTCAATCACCTCCCAGACATCGATGCCCATCCCATCGCACATAATCGCCATCTCGTTCACCATGCCGATGTTGATCATGCGAAAAGTATTTTCGAGCAGTTTCACCATCTCGGCGACCTGGGTGGAACTGACCGGCACCACCTTTTCGAGGGCCTGGGAATAAAACAGATGCCCCAGGGCGGTGCAGGCCGGCGTGGTGCCGCCCACAACTTTTGGAATGTTTTTGGTCTGGAACTTCGGATTGCCCGGATCCACACGCTCCGGCGAAAAGCAGAGGAAAAAGTCTATCCCCGCTTTCAGGCCGGATTTCTCGAGCATGGGAAGCACCAGTTCGTCGGTCGTGCCCGGATAGGTTGTCGATTCCAGAATCACGAGTATGCCGGGGTGGAAGTATTTGGCGATTTCCTCGCACGCCGCGACGATATAGCTCATGTCCGGATCTTTGGTCTTGCGTAACGGCGTCGGCACGCAGATGTTGACCGTATCCAGATCGCGGATGACGGAAAAATCGGTGGTGGCCCGCAGCTTACCGCTTCTTACCAACGGCTCGACGACCGACGACAGCACGTCGCCGATATAGGAATCGCCGGCCATTATGCGCGCGACCTTGCTTGCGCTGAGATCGATTCCGGCGACCTCATAACCGGCCTGCGCGAACTCCACCGCGAGCGGAAGGCCCACATACCCCAGGCCCACCACACCCACCCGTGCGGTCTTCGATCGGATCTTTTCGGAAAGCGTTTCCGCTGGAAGCAAATCCGCCGACTCCGGCGCCGCGGTCTTTACGAGAGTCATGAAGGAACAATTTTCCCATAATGGAAGCAACCATCCGCAATATACTCAGCGGGACCGGTGAGCCAGGCCTCCGGTTCGAAACGCAATTGAAGCGGACCGGCAGGCGTCAGAACGCTCACCGGACTCTCGGCGAATCCACGCGCAACCGCTGCCATGGCCGCTCCTGTCGACCCCGTCCCGGAGCTATTGGTTTCGCCCGCGCCTCGTTCCCAGAAGCGGACCTCAATGGTGTGACGATCCACTTGCCGGATAAACGAAACGTTGGTGCGATTGGGAAAACGGGAATCCCGCTCAACAGCCGCGCCGGCCGAGCGCCAGTCGAAATCAAAGTCGTCCACCGGGATCGCGCACTGCGGATTACCAACGTCCAGGATCACCGCGTCGTGCCCCTGAAGCTTCGCATGCAGATCCAGTACGCGGACACTGCCCATGTTCATCTCGAACCGATATTCGAGGTCGTGGCCGCCGGAAACAAGCCGCAGTTCCTTAATGCCCGCCCCGGTTCGAATGCGAATCCGATCGCTCTTGCCGGGTCTTTCGCGGGCAAGCAGCAGGGCGGCGCACCGCGTGCCGTTACCGGAAAGTTCAGGCTCGCTGCCATCGGAGTTGAAGACGCGGATTGTCGCGTCATAGCTCTGCCCCGGGGTATCCGGTCCTTCGGTGCGATCAAGCAGTATCCAGCCGTCGGCGCCCACGCCCGTGTAGCGGTTGCAGATCGCGATCGCGAGTTCCTGCAGATCGGTAATGGGTACGTCCGCAGCCGGAGTCACCAGAAAGTCGTTCTTGGCGCCATGCAGTTTAACGAACGGGATTTTCACTGGTTTGCCTCAATATGGGTTTGCCTCAATGGGGATTCGCCTGTATATTTCGACGGCTGGCGCGCCTCTCGCAGTAAACCGCCGCGCCAGTTCGTAGCGCGGACCGTGCAGCCAAGCCTTGTCGATAACACCCTGGGCAGTATCGCCACCCGTAACCACGGCCCAGTCCGTGAAGAGAAACAGGTCGGGCCGGGCCACAGCCGCGGCCCACTCCACATCATTGTCGCCCGTGAGCGTTTCGCGCAGGGGAATGCCCAGCGTACGATAGATCGCGGTCAACTCGCCGAAGCTGGTGAAGAACGTTTCGTGGGGACCGGCGGACGTTCCCAGAAATGCCGCAGCCTCGGAAATCCATTCGCGGCGGGCCCGCGAGTTGACGTCCGCCTCCTGAAAGACAATGGCGCGATCGTTTGGATGGATCAGGAACGGCAGCAGCACGATTACGGCAACTGCGATTGCGGCAGGCTTTTCGAACCGCGGCGGCGGCAGCGTAACCATAGCGGCAGTCCCGAGCGCGATCAGAGGCAGAAAGGCCAGGGCGTACCGGATGTTGTACCAACTGTGCGGCCACAATGTGGGCACGAAAATGGGCGTGCCCGACGAATGAATGCTCCACACATAGAAGATCGGCGGCAGCGCCAGAAAAGTGAGCGGCCAGAACGCGCGGCGAAACAGCGCAATCAGCACTCCCGCGCCCCCCACCAGTAACGCCGGCCATCCCGCGACGAGTTTCCCGGCCGCGAAGAAATATTGTGCCGCGGCGCGCCAGTCTCCCCGGCCCGGATAGTTCATCTTCCCCTGAATCGCCAGTGCCGAATACGGCCCGCGGTAGAAGTACAGCGGGTCCCCGAAATACCAGCGATTGTGCGCCAGCCAGAGCGCCGGCGCGGCCCCGGCAATCACGCAGAAGATCACGAAGCTGGTCCATCGCCTGCCGCGCCCGCGAATCAGGAAGTAAACCGCCGCGAAAGGCAGCAGAAACCAGGCCTCGTATCGTGTCAAAGCCCCGGCGAAGCCGGCAAGCCCCGCGCCGATCAGCGCGCCCCAGCCGCCCGTTTCCCCGAATCGAATTGTGAAGTAGAGCAGAGCGAAGAGAGCCGCGAAGAACGTGGGCTCCGTCATCGGGACGGATCCGAGATAGAGCGTGTTCGGGTTCAGCAGAAACACAGCCGCTGCCGCGCCGGCAGCCGCGGCGCTCCGGAAAATCCGATGCACAGCCGCAAACAGGAACGCCGCCGCAACGGTCATCGAAATGCCGGAAACTATCGCGCCTGCCAGACCCGTGCGCCACATAAAGTCGTTGTGCACCAGCGGAATCATCAGCAGATGCGGCAGCGGCAACCATGTAGTGCCAATCTGCGACCATCCCGGCGTGCGGGAGTCGATGATGCGCCGCGCGATGTTGAGGTGCGCTTCAGCATCGCCCGAGTAAAGCGTGCTGCCCGACCGGTAAAAATACGCGATCGCCGCGGCCATAACTGCGGCGCTCGCGAGAAAGCAAACAACGGTGGAACCGAAACCGGCGCTAGAACGACGTGAACTCTTTGAATTCCTGATACCGGGCATCGATCTCCTGGCGCGTCAGCGTGCGGAATCGCTCCACACCGAAGCGTTCGCAACAGAAGCTGCCCATCACCGAACCGTATATCACAGCGCGCCGGAGTTCGTTCGCATCCACATCTCTGGCCCTCAGGTCGACTCCGGAGCCGGCAAGGGAACCCATGAAGCCTCCCGCGAAACAATCGCCGGCCCCGGTCGGATCGAAGACGTCTTCCAGCAGATATCCCGGCACCATGAAGTGCCTATCCCCATGCCAGAGAATCGCGCCGTGCTCGCCCCGTTTGATCACCAGAATGCTGGGGCCCATGCCGATGATTTTGGCAGCCGCCTTGCGCAGATTATTCTCGCCCGACAACATGCGCGCCTCGGAGTCGTTGATCAGCAGGAAATCCCATTCCGCGATCGTTTTGAGCAATTCCTGGCGGAAATCGGCGATCCAGTAGTTCATGGTGTCCCCACCCACCAGCTTCTGCGCGCCGTTCATCTGCGCCTTGACCGCGCGCTGCAGGCCGGGTTGAATATTGCCCAGCAGCAGGTAGGGTGAACTCTTGTAGGATTCCGGAAGTTTCGGGTCGAAAGCGGCGAAGACGTTCAGCTCCGTCGTGAGCGTCTCGCGATCGTTCATATCCTGCGAATAAACACCGGCCCAGAAGAATGTCTTGCCGGGAACCCGTTCGAGTCCGGCGAGATCGATCCCGCGTGAAGCGAGCAAATCGATGTCCTTCTGATCGAAATCGTCGCCGACAACCGCGACGATCTTCGGCTGCGTAAAAAAGCTGGCGGAAAGCGCGATATAAGTGCATGCTCCGCCGAGCATACGATCCACTTTGCCGTGGGGGGTTTCCACCCCGTCGTATGCGACTGAACCAACGATAACCATAGACATTCGTTTGATTGTACAAGCAGGGTGTCTTCCGACTAACTCGCGCAAAACGGGTCGCGTCCGCGCCCTTTGCGCTTCCCCCCCGCTTCTGTGACGATTTCATGAAATAGCTGTTACAAATGTCGGTCGATGTTACCGGGGCAGGCCCCCGCGTACTAGAATCCGAAAGATGGAACAGATGGAAGTTGTGCGCGACTTGGGCGCCACGGGCTCGACGGCCATTCTGCGGCTGAAGGGCCCACTGACGCTTTCGACTTTATTTCACCTGCAGGATAATCTGCGCGCGATCCCCGATGCCGATACCGTAATCGACGTCAGCGAGGTACCGTATATCGATTCCGCCGGCCTTGGAACAATTCTGAGCCGCTGGGCCCACACGCAGCGGACCGGCCACAAGTTCGCGTTGACCGGCGTCAGCCCGCGCATCGGCGTGCTGCTGGAAATCACGAAGGTGAACACGGTCCTTCCGATGTTCAAAACGGCGGAAGAAGCCGACTGTAACTTCACCGGCAAAACCGCCGCAGCCTGATTTATTTGGCGCTACGCCGCCGCGCGCATAACGGACGGCCGCGTCGACTGAGGGCGCGATGCCGACCAGTCCCGGATCCAGCGATTGGCGGGCGCTTCCACGAATTCAAACGCGGCGATCGAAACCCCAATCACAGCGGCCATAAACAGGAAGCCCGTCCAAGCGGGAGGCGTCGCCCCAAAACGGAAAGACGTGTAGCGGCTGAACCACCACAGCAGAGGAATGTGGAGGATATACATCGAGTAGCTGACCTTACCCATGTACCCGGCGGCGGCGGTCGAGAGCAACCGCACCACGAACCCGCCCCCCGTCGCCAGCCCGATCAGCAATGCCACATTGATGGGCCGAAGCACGGTATTGAGATTCATCACGGTACCGTCGAGAACGTGCGGATTGATGATGAACGCCGGGCCGGCCACAAGCGCAGCCGCGGAGAGCCAGAACCCAAGGCGCTTCGTCGCCTTCGTTGCCATCCCCGATTGGACCAGCGCACCGTAAATCCTCGCGGCTGCGATTCCAGCGACGAAATCCGACAGATGGTGGATGGGTTTCCAGATACCCGGAACACCCGCCTGGGCAAGCAGGATGGGAACCACAAAACATCCCCCGAGCGCCCCAAATATCCGCAGCAGACCTCCGCGACCCAGCCATACGAACAATAACGGGAAACAGAGATAGAAGAAGAATTCGCAGGAGAGCGACCATGCGGGCGTGTTCCATCCCACATTTAAAGATCCCGTCCAGCCCTGGAGGACGAACGCGTAGTCGCCGACTACCGCGGCTTTCTGCGCCGCGCTGCGTCCCGAATTCAGCAGAAATTCGAAAACGAACCAGGACACCAGAGCGAGACTCAGCAGATACGCGGGATAAATTCGCGCGAAACGCGCGACCGCGAACCGGGTCAGGCTCCGCCGGTTCCAACGGGTCGTGGCGTAACTTTGCGCCAGTACAAAACCCGACAACAGAAAGAATGTCTGGACCGCCAGGTAGCCGCCGCGGAAAATGCTTTGCATGGCATACGGCAAGGTCTGGTTCCACTGATCGAGGAGCATTCCCCTGCTGGTCAGATGATGCAGGATCACCCACATCCCAAGCAGGAATCTCAGGCCGGTAAGCGCAGGCAGATACTGCGAATCCTTGCCGGGGCGGGCCGCATTGGGACGAAAGGTTGTAATGTACGATATTCTACAATTCGCGACTCCGCGGCGTGAATTTCAGCTCCAGGCGCTGGTAAGTGTAAGCTATCGAAAGAATCCGGATCCGCCCTGCCACCGAACAATCCAATTGGCTTTTCCGCAGGCGACTTCATCGAACTGGCGCTGGGAGCGTTTCTTGTCGTCCTCGCCATTTCGTGGCGTTCCCGGATCGCGCTCTACGGGGAAAAGCTGGCGCGGCGAACCGGCTGGTGCATGCCGGCGCTGGCTGTCCTTCCGGTCGTCCTGCGCCTGGCGCTGCTGGCCAGGCATCCGGCTCCTTCACCCGATATCTATGACGAGTTCGCTCACCTGCTGGTGGCGGATACGCTGCGCCATTTCCGCCTGGCGAATCCTCCGCATGCTCTGCCGCAGTTTTTCGAGACATTCTTCGTCCTGCAATCGCCCGCTTACAGTTCCATCTACCCGGTCGGCCAGGGATTGGCGCTATTAATCGGATGGACGATCTTCGGAACACCCTGGGCCGGCGTACTGCTCTCGACCGCAGCCTTCTGCTCGCTCTGTTATTGGATGCTGAGGGGTTGGACCACGCCGTCCTGGGCGCTCGTCGGAGGCATGCTGGCGGTGTTCGAGTTCGGACCGCTCAATCAGTGGACGAACTCATATTGGGGAGGCGGATATTCGGCCGCGGCCGGGTGCCTTGTGTTCGGCGCGTTGCCAAGGCTTCGTCGCCAATACCGAATGAGAGACGCCGCGCTGCTGGGACTGGGACTCGCGCTCCATCTGCTCAGCCGGCCGTTCGAATCGATCTTCCTGCTCCTGAGCGTGGTTCTGTTCCTGCTGCCGGATTTCCGAAGGCTCGCCAGCCCGGCGCTGGTCGCTGCGCTGGTTTGTCTGCCCGCTATTGGTATCGTGCTGGCTCAGGACAAGCAGGTCACCGGAAATTGGACGACGCTGCCTTACTCCCTCAGCCAGTATCAATACGGCGTTCCCGCCTCGTTTACGTTTCAACCCCATCCAGTCCCGCACCACGAGCTGACTCGGGAGCAGGATCTGGATTACAAGATGCAACGGGCATTTCGTGCGCGGGAGATCGACACGCCGTCCACTTACTTCCAGCGTCTGGTCTACCGCATCCGCTACCTGCGTTTTTTCCTGTACCCGCCGCTCTATCCGGCGCTGATCGTGTTTCTTGCCGGCATAAGAGACTACCGGCATGGCTGGATGGCGCTGGCGCTCCTGATCTTCGCGTTGGGTACGAATTTCTATCCCCTATTTCTTTCTCAATACGTCGCGGCGGTTGCGTGTCTGTTCCTCCTCGCAAGCGTGGAAGGATTAAGAATACTCAGCCGATGGCCGGCGGGCGCGGCAGCGGCGCGAGCCCTCATCTACCTTTGCATCGCGCAGTTTGTTTTCTCGTACGGTATCTACGCATTCGACAAGGACCGCAATCCGGAACGCCGCATCGAGATTAACCGGCAACTTGGGAGAACGCCGGGGAAACTGCTCGTTCTGGTCCGGTATTGGCCGCAGCACATTTTTCAGGACGAATGGGTCTACAACGCGGCGGATATCGACCATGCGCGCGTCGTCTGGGCGCGCGATCTGGGCGACGCCGAGGATCAGAAGCTGCTTCGTTACTATCCCGATCGTACGGTACTGCTGCTCGAACCGGATGCGCGGCCACCGAGACTGGCGCCCTATCACCCCGAGCCGCCAAAACCACCCGAGAAGCCGCACGGGAAGACCGTTCCGAAAATCGTGTTTGAGCCCGTAGTTTAGTGGTTTATCCAAGCGCCGACTTTACCGCTTCGATCGCTCGCTGCACGTCCTGCCGGGAGGTCTGCCAATTGCACACGCTGACCCGCATGCACCGAATACCTCTCCAGGTAGTAGGCCCGAAAAACGCCTCTCCGCCGGCAACAATCCTGCCAATTACCGCTTCGGTGTATGCGTCGTGATCCGCGGCTGAAGGCGCCGGGCCTGGATCGGGAAAACGCAGCAGGCCCTGATTAATTCCCGGTTCCCGCACAACTTGAACGCCTGGCAGGGATCCGATACCAAGAACAAGCGCGCGTGCGAATTCACAACAACGCTCCACGAAGGCGGCGACACCCGTGCGCCCCAATTGACGAAGGGCTGCATAAGTCGGAAAGCCTCGCGCCCGCCGCGACCATTCCGGGTTCCAATCGATCTGATCGCGCGCCTCCGCATCGTGTTTGAGATAGACGGCCCGGTGGGATATAGCAGCCTTGTGCGCGCGGCTATCCGCGATGATGGCGTATCCGCAGTCAAACGGGACATTCAACCACTTGTGACCATCCGTCGCCCACGAATCCGCAGCACCAACGCCCTCAACGAAGTGTTTGTAGCGAGGACTTGCCGCGGCCCACAAGCCGAACGCGCCGTCCACGTGCACCCAGGCGCCAAAACGTTTAGCGATTGGAATCAGAGTCTGAAAGTTGTCGTAAGCGCCGGTGTTGATATCCCCCGCCTGAAGGAAAACAATTGCCGGGGCCTGGGGATCGGCTTCGAGCGCCTGCTCCAGAGCCTCCGGGATGAGACTGTCCTGCTCATCCACCGGCAGGTCTTGTATCTGGTTCCGGCCCAGGCCGAGCAATCGAACTGCTCTTTCAAACGCTCCGTGCCGCTGCGAACTCGACAGAAGCCGGATTCGTGGCGCGCCGAACAACCCTTGCCGCTCCACATCCAGGCCCCGTTTCGCCAGCAACGAGTGTCTGGCCGCGGCGAGACAGGTCGCGTGCGCCATCTGGCACCCGGTGACGAGCGCGAAACCGGCGGAAGAGGGAAGGCCCAGGAGGTCTTTCAACCATTCTCCGACTACTTCCTCCACGACTGCAGCGGACGGTCCGCTCGCGTAAATCGCCGCGTTCTGATCCCACGCTGAAGTCAGCCAGTCGGCCGCCAATGCCGCCGGAAGCGATCCGCCTATGACCCATGCGAAGAAGCGACCACCCGCGGAACCCAGCAGGCCGTCCCTGGCATCACGCACCAATTCTTCGATCACCAACTCCGGCGCGAGCCCATCGGCATTGAGCGGTTTCCAGAGACGAGCCCGCAGTTGCTCCAGAGTCGCCGTGGCGGCTACTGGCCGCTCATCGAGGTCCTCCAGGTGGTCGAGCGCGGATTCGAGCGCTTTATTCAGGACCGGCCGGAATGGTGAAGTCGATTGGGTCACAGGACGAGAATACGGGCCGGATTTCGGACTGGCTATCCGATTCTTGCGATACTTACTCAGCAAGAATCGGATAGCGCCGGCGCCGGGCGAGTCCGAAACTGAGAGTGTGAAACATATAGACGGGAACGCGGAACGCATCCGAAAGGTATGCGACTACATTCGGGCTCATCCAAATGAACGATTTCCGCTGGCCCGGTTGGCTGCTTCGGCAAGTTTAAGCAAATTCCACTTCCTGAGAAGCTTCAAATCGGTGGTAGGGCTGACTCCGCGACAATTTGTCGACGCGTGCAGGTTTGACGAGTTCAAAGGCAATTTACGGACGCAGCCATCGGTGACCGATGCGATCTACGAGGCCGGCTTTGGTTCGGGCAGCCGCGTATATGAGCGCGTGAACACACGGCTGGGGATGACGCCGGGTCAGTATCGCTCAGGCGGCAAAGACCTGACCATTTCTCACGTGTCCGTCGAATCCGGCCTTTCCATCCCTGGCCGAATGATGATCGGCGCTACCGACCGCGGCTTGTGTTTCATTCAGTTCGCCGATCGCGATGAGGATCTGCTACGGACGCTCCGCACGGAATACCCGGCCGCCCGGGTGGAAAAGATGCGCAAGCCCTGGCCCGCGCAGTTCGACGAATGGATGGTGTCTCTTGAAAACCATTTGAAAGGAAAGGAGCCGTCCCTGGGCCTTCCTTTAGACCTCCGGGCCACGGCGTTTCAAATGAAGGTTTGGAGGTATCTGCAGTCGATCCCGTACGGAAGCGTTCAGTCTTACTCGGAGGTGGCAGTTGGAATCGGTCGGCCAACCGCTGCCCGGGCCGTGGCTCGCGCGTGCGCGACCAATCGCGTTGCGCTTGTTATCCCCTGTCACCGGGTGATCCGCGGCACCGGTGACTTGGGAGGGTATCGCTGGGGTATTGAGCGCAAGCGTATCCTGATTGAGCGGGAACGCTCCGCTATCTCCCCGACGAACCGAACCCGGCGTCCCCCCGCACCGAATCTCCCAGCTCGCCTTCTTCCCACTGGACCCCTTCGTAGCGCGCAATGACCATTTGGGCAATTCGTTCGCCCGGCGAAATCTGAAATGGCTCCCGTCCGAGGTTCTGCAGAATCACGCGTATCTCGCCGCGATACCCGGGGTCGATCGTCGCCGGACTGTTCGGCAAGGTGATCGAGTGCTTCAGCGCCAAACCGCTGCGCGGCCGGATCTGCGCTTCATAGCCCGCGGGCAGCTCGATCGCGAGGCCCGTGGCCACCAACTTCGTCTCGCCCGGCTCGAGAGTTACCGCTTCAACGCTGTGCAAATCCATCCCCGCGTCTTCGTCGGGACCGTGCGCGTAGCGCGGGATCATCGCGTCTTTGTGAAGTCGCTTAATTCGTACTCGAAGCAAACGCTATGATAACCGTTTGACGAAAAGAGTCATCGCTGTCTCCCCGATGCCGCCGGAGAAGAGCGCCTACGCGCTCGCGCGGTACAGCCGCTCGGCCGATTCCATCCGCCAGTCCATCGATTGGGTCCGCTCGCATAACTCGCAGAATTTTCTGGAGAGCTTTTACTTCCAATACGGCCACCAGTCGATTGCCGATTTGGGCCACACCGTCCTGTGCTTCGAGGGCATCAGCGAACTGGCCGCCAGCGAGATCGAAGACGAAACGCTGTGGGATGGCCAGGCGAAGTCCTCGCGCTATCAGGACTTTTCGAAGTCCGGCTTCATCACGCCGCCGGAGCTGAGCGGAGATGCCGCCGCACTGTATCGGAGTGCGGGCGAATCCCTGCTTCTCGCGTATCAAGAGGTCCACGGCCGCGTCAACGAATATCTCACCCGGACTTTGCCTCGTCCGGAATCGATGAAGCCCGATGCCTATGCCCGCAATATCGCGGCGCGAGCCTTTGACGTAGCCCGATATCTGCTCTTCTGGGGCGTGCCGACCAATGTTGGCCAGGTCACGAGCATCCGCACGCTGGAGAAACAAATCAAGCGCATGCGCGCGTCCGAGTTTGCCGAAGTGCGGGATTTGGGAGAGGAGATGGCCCAGACATGCGCCGCTCCGCCGGATTGCGTCTGGAGTAAGGAGAACGACGAGCCGCTGGCGCCGACTCTCGCCCGCCATGCGGAGCCGGATGTATACGCCTCGAAATCGCGAGAGGACCTGAAGGTGTGGGCCGCGCAGAACCTCAGTGTTGCCGATAGCGGCCTCATCCGCGAGGTCGATCTGATCAAACCGGACGACGTCATTTCCGAGATTGCAGCGACCTTGCTGTATCCGGTCTGCGACCATCCGTTTCGCGCCATCTTCGAAGCGGTCCGGGGCTGGAGCAAAGAGCGCAGAGTGGAAGTGCTGGATCTCGCGGTGAAATCGCGCGGCAGCCGCGACGATCTGCTCCGCGGATTTCGCGGCGGCCAGTATTGTTTCGACATGCTCATCGATATCGGCGCCTACCGGGACATGCACAGGCACCGCCGCTGCCACCAGTTCCGGCAGGCTTACCGCTGTCACGGTTACCCCGAGCCCTCGCTACTGGCGGAAGCGGGCGCGGAAGGGATCTATGGCGCGGCGATGAGAAACGCCCTCATGGCCATGCAGAAACTGCCTGAGCCGGCACGCCAATACCTGCTGCCGTTCGGCGCGCGCTCGCGTTTCCTGTTCAAGATGGATTTCGCGGAGGTTGAGTATATCTCGCGGGTCCGAAGCAGTGTGAAGGGTCACTTCAGTTATCGCGAAATTGCATGGCAGATGAAGCAAAGGGTGGAGGAGATTGAACCGGAGCTGGCCAAGCTCATCGATGCCACGCCACCGTGGGTGGAAGATCCGTTGAAGCGGTAGCCTATCCTTCCTTGCTATCCTTACGTAAGAAAGTTGAGTAAGGAATGACGGTCAAGGCAAAAATCACCAGCAAGGGCCAGATCACGCTTCCGCTGGAAGTGCGGATGCGGCTCGGCCTTCGCCAAGGCGATCAGATCGAGTTCGACCTCAGCAAACCGGAGACTGTCATTCGCCCCGTGAAGCGTCGCGAGAGCCCTCTCGACAAATGGGTGGGGATAGCAAAAGGCGCCTTTCCTGGCGGTTCGGACGAAATCGACGCCTGGATTCGGGAAATGCGCGGCGATCGGGACGAGGATGGGGATTGAGATCCGCGATTGACACGAATGTGATCTCCGAAATATGGTCGGCTCAAGCCAGGCATGAGGAAGCAAAGTCGCTTGTGAGCGAGGCGATGGATCGGGGCGCGGTGGTCATCTGCGGAATTGTCTATGCCGAGTTGCTGGCTCATCCGATCATGGACCCCGAGACCACCGAAGCTTTTCTCAGAGAAGCGAATATCGAAGTTGACTCCGCGATGGATAGAACGATCTGGCGTGAGGCTGGACTTCTCTATCGGGCGCATTCCGAACGGCGCAGGCGGGCGAAAGCCGACGCTCATCGCAGGCGGATGGCGGATTTTGTCATCGGAGCTCACGCGTTGTTGCGCGCGGACCGCCTGATCACTTTCAATGGTTCGGACTTCCGCCGCGATTTTCCGGAGTTGCGGATCGCACCGGAGCCTTCCTAGACCGGGCACACACTTCCAATACGCGGGCGGCGGCACGGTCCATCTCCACGCGCTCATCGGCAAAGGCTGTGTGCTTAAGTGCGGTAGCGATTTGTCACGACTATCGTCAGCACCGCTCCGGCGATCAGAATGCCCAGGCCTATGCCAAACAGGATGAACTGGAACTTCATAAGCCAGAATTCCCGCCCCCATGCGGTCGCTCTTCATGTCGTTGATACTGATTTCCTTTTCTTTCGACAGTTGCTCAACGATGTCCGGCAGGGAAAAAAGCAGCTGGGCCGCATAGTAGATGGATCCAACGAAGCAAGCGGCGGCGACAATCAAAATCGCGTCTGGCGCGATCGCCCACTTCAGAGGTATTGCCTTCGGGAGCGGCGACTTCGTCAACCACGTGAAGACCCCCGCAAGGGCCGCGGTCTCGATCGTGACTACCCATTTGCTCCAGTCGCTCAGGAGCTTGATGGCTTCCATCTGTTGTTTCTTATAAAGAGCGAGTTCCGCGGCCACAAATTCCTCCTGCGGAGCGCCCGCTTTTTCTTGAGGAAGTTCAATAAAACAGATACTTGCGCCACTGCTCGTCGCCCTTGCCGAGCAGACGCATCAGATGCCGGCTGGTGTGCAGACTGAAGGGGCGCGGCTGGCGGGCCAGCTTGAACCCCGCTTCTTCCGGCGTGCGGCTGCCTTTCCTGTTATTGCAGGCATGACAGCAGGCCACCAGATTTTCCCAAGCCGATTCGCCGGCGCGCGATCGGGGGATCACATGGTCGAGCGTCAATTCCGCCGCGGGCAGAACCTTCAGGCAGTACTGGCAAGTGTACCGGTCGCGCATCAGAATGTTCTTGCGCGACAACGCCCGCGTCTGGTGCGGAATACGGCGGTATTCCAGCAGACGGATTACCGACGGCACCCGTAAGGAGCGGCGCGGCGAGTGCACCGCGCTGGACGAGAGTTCCTCGGCCGACGCAATGCCCTTGAGGACGAGCACAAGCGCGCGGCGCGCGGCGCAGATGTTGATAGGTTCATAGCTCGCGTTCAGCACGAGCACGGGTTTTTGCAGTCTGCTGTAGGTCGGCATTTCACTCCTCAGGATCTAAACCGTCGATCTACTCTGGCCAGTGTCAGGAGGGAGACGGAACCGGCTCCCCCGCGTTTCAGGGCGATAGCGCAGGCACTCGCCGTCGCTCCTGTCGTCATAACATCGTCGATAAGAAGAATCTTCTTTCCCGCGAGTTTCGCATCCAGCTTCGTCTTCGCTCTCACCACAAACGCGCCCGCCACGTTCCGCCGCCGGCCCGCGTTGGCCAGCCCCGCCTGCGTGGCGGTCGCGCGTTTGCGCCGGAGCGCATTCCACACAGGTATTCCCCGGCGCTTTGCCACATAGCGGGCGAGAAGTTCCGCCTGGTTGAATCCTCGGCCCCACTGCTTGCGCCAATAGAGCGGCACGGGAACGATGGCGTCAAAATGTTCGTCTACCGGAATGGCCCGCTCCAGGTAAGCCGCCAAAGGCCGCGCCAGCGGCTTCATCCCGGAATACTTGAAGAGGTGAATCAGACTGCGCAGGGAGCCTTCGTACATCCCGAAGCTGGCCGCATGATCGAACCCGCGCAGGCCCGAACGGCACGCCGCGCAAACGCCCTGCTCGTCGAGCGGCCACGCATTGAGGAAGGGGGTGTTGCAAACCACGCAGAAATAATCGGCATCCAGTGGCGCGGGCGAAGCCAGACAGTCGGCACAGACCGGAACCCGGGTCCATTTGAGCAGCGCGCGATCGCAAACGCGGCAGTCGTCAGGGAAAAACAGCGTAAAAATTCCGTGAGGGATCCCGCGAACGAGATTGAGGGCAGCCGTTCTCGCTATAGAACTACTCGAGAAGGCGCACCTCCCTGTTTAGAGCCGCCTGGTGTTGATCCGGCAATGCCGCGTTTACGGTCTGCAATCTCCTGATCCCGGACGCACAGCAACGCCCACGGCACCGCATCGAGGCGCGACATCGGAATCTCCCGGCCGCATTCCCCGCATACTCCAAACGTGCCTTCGCCGATACGACCGATCGCGGCTTCAATTTGCCGGAGCCCTTCGGTATCGCGGCCCGCTTCCTGCAGCAAGTCTTCCTTTGCGGTATTCGCGGTGGCACGATCGCCGTAGTCAAACCGGCTCAATTCGTCCTGTTCAACGGCTTCAGCCTCGGCGCGCGCAACCCCGAACGCAAACTCATCGCGGCGTGCGACGAGAACTCGCCGGTACTGTTCGACCTGGCTGGGCGTGAGTGCCATGTGAGGCTCTCTAAACCTTGAGTGTACACCAAAGTCCGCTCATGGACACAGGGGCAATAAAATCAGGGGTGCGAGGCCATCCCTGCCCGGTAGCCCAGCGGGCGAGCGAGGAGAATTCCGGATGTCTCAGAACAGGAAACTCAGCCCCATTCGGATCAGAACCCACACAACCCACAGGCTCAATACCGCGAACAGTCCAAAAGAAACACTCGATCGGTTCACCTTCGCGAACCCATAGGACAACAAACCGATCTCGGCGAAACTGAGAATGTCGAAGGAACTCAGGAGAGTATAGAGTCCGCTCGACATCGTGTGTTTGTTCATAAACGCGCCGATGTTTGTCGCCAGCAGGTTGTTGATGTCGAGCACACTGCGATCCGGCGCTACCACCAGAACGAGCACTGACATAAGGCAAACCACCAGCGTGTAGGGAAAGTAGGCCAGTGTAACCATCGAAAAATTCGTGCTGAACTTCGGTTGCTTGCTCCCCACCAGTGCGAATAAAGTCAGCAACCCGGCTATCACGAGCAGCGCGACCGTGCCTCCCACGATGACCCCGGCGTACGTTATATAAAGCTGGGCGGGTGAATTCGCCCGGTCCAGCGCGGTCTGCATCTGTTCCGGGCTGAGCCGCATATTCTGGAGGCGCTGCCGGGCGAGCGTTTCCATCCCGACAAGGCGGACCGCCGCTACGGTGGTTCCAAGCGTAAAGAGCAAGCCCAGAATTAATGGAGCGACCCAAGCCGCGCGCCGCTGCTCGAGACTGGCGAAAAGCTTGCCCGGCTGATAGAAAACTTCAAATATCCCCATATTCTGATGCAGTGTATCAGTTTTCGATAGCCCGCCTGGAGCCCTCGTTCAAGATAGTCGGCAAGCGCCGGAAAAACTTACAGCGTCGGTCGCTGTTAGACTGTCCGACAGGGATGGCCGAACTCGAAATCAAGCCGACTCCGCGGATGCGCCTCCGCGTATTCACGCTTATCGGCGCCGGGGCGGGAATTTCGTTCGTCCTCATGTATCTGCTGGTCGGCGGCGGCCGGGACTTCTTCGCGCGGCGAACCACGCTCACTACCTACATGTCCGACGCCGCCGGAATTACCAAAGATTCCGAAGTGCGGCTGAGCGGTATTCGAATCGGCACGGTTCAAAGGGTGGAGCTTTCAGGACGGCTCGAGCCCCGGCGCGCAGTTCGCACCCAAATGCGTGTTTTGACCCGCTACTTGAAGAGCATTCCCGAGGATTCGCAAACCGACGTCAGCGCCGACAATCTGGTGGGTTATCAATTCATCGATATTGCCGAGGGCAAGAGCCCCATTCCAATCAAAGAGGACGGCGTTCTCGAAAGCGAGCCGGTCAGGCAGGCCAAGGATCGAGTTGACCTCATCGAGACCCTCCGGAACAATCTCGCCCAAGTGGACCAGATACTGGCCGACTTGTCTTCCTCCAATACGAAAACCGGGAAATTCGTCGTAGGCGAGCTGGAATACGATACCGTTCTCCTGCGCATCCGCGGCTTCGACAGTGCTTTGCACGCGTTTCTTACTCCCCAAAGCGATCTTGGCAAAGCCTTCTACTCCGCGGAAATCTACAACCGGATTCACGACCTGGCCGTACAAGCCGATAAAATGCTCGCTTCGATTCAGAACGGAGAAGGTGGGGCGGGCCATTTATTCTCGAGCGATGCACAATACAACGAATTCCTGAGAGAGCTGACCAGCCTGCGATCGACCCTTGCCGATGCGAACGCCGGTAAGGGCAGATTGGGCGCGGCGCTTCAGGACGACTCGGGGTACCGGCAGATTACCCGCCTGTTGTCAGCCACCGATGCAACAATCGCGTCGCTGAACGCCGGCGAGGGACAGGCGGGCCGCCTGCTTACCAATGCGCAGCTTTACGAGGCGCTGAATGGTTCATTGCGGAGTATGGAAGAACTTATGCGCGATGTGCGTGTGAATCCGCGCAAATACCTGCGCTTCAAGCCGTTCGGAAAGTAATCAGTCCCTCTCCAGGCGGCTTTCGCTACTTCGCATCGGCGAGCCCTTCAGGACACGCGAACTCCCGAAGCTCATCGGTCTTTCCCGGCACCGCTTTCCGGTATGTTTTCACAGTTTCCCATGGTTTTGTGAGCGCCTTGGGATCGGTAACGGTTATCCGGTCCTCCAGAAGTCCGTCCGAGTTGAATCGAATGCGCTCTTTGATTGTCATGGCGTCGCTGTGCGGGCTGAAGCCCTCGATGAAAGAGTTTGCATTCAGCGACACAGTGTCGACCACCAGAGTGTCGCCTTCCCAATGGCCCGTCGAGTAACCGGCATAAGTAGGGTCGTCGAGTACCTTCTGTGAAGGCTTGCGCCCGTCCAAATAAACGCGCCGCAGCGCGTCGTTCAGTTCGCTGAAGAAGGTGATCTTGTCTTTGGTCTGCATCACCTCCATGCCATATGCCATATTCATCATCGCCGGCATTCCGGGCGGAAGACATTTAGCGGTGTAGTCGTATTCGTAAGAACCGGCAATGCGCGATTTGCTGATCATCTCCCACTTCGCCATATATTCCGGCGTAAGCGAGGGCGCATCCGGAGAGCGTCCCCGCGAGCCGTCTGAAAGCGGCGCCGACGAGGTGGGTCGCGGCGGCGGTCCCTGTCGCTGAGCGGCGGGCGGAGGCGCACCAGCTCTCCCGCCGCCCGCGCGGCCAAACGGCGAGAGGGGATAGTAGACGCCGGAAAAGTCGGGAGTCGGATTGGGATTGGCGGCCGTTGTGGTCTGCGCGCCCAGCGTAGCCGGGATCGCCAGACCGAGCATCGATATGACGAACTTCTCCAGTCTCATATGTTTTATCCTTACTTGAGCTGTCGTTTCCTATTCCTGAGGCGGTGCGTTAGGAAGAATAGTGCCGTCGGCTTTCGTCACCCGCGCAATCAGACTTGTAAACGAGCCGTCCTTCGCGGGACTCATATCGATGGTGACCTTGTCGCCGACCGCAAGCGATTTGGGTGTCCAGCCAGCACGCAGCAGCACGCCAGGCGCGCGCCCTTCGCATGCCCACTCCACCTTCCCGCCCTTCCCGTCATCGACCGTCAGGTACACCCAAGTATGCGGATTGGACCATCGGAATCCTTTTACAACGCCCGTGACGGTAATAACCTTATTTACCTCGAACCCCACGTTACTGTGGTGAGACCAGGCAGGGTTTGCGCAAAAGAGAGCCGCCGCTCCCAAAACAAACGCCAGACCGGTCGGACGTACGCTCATCGGTTCAACCTCCTAAAATTTCCTCTGTAGCATAACAGAGTTCCCGGAGGCGCGGGGTCCCGGAGGGGGCGCAGATATGGACGAGAAAAAAACGCCGCGGTTACTTTCGCCCTGCCCGTTTTGCCGGAACCGCGGCGGCTGCCCGCTTTGCCGCCCATCTTTTCTTGAGCGCCTCGGAAAGTCTTCTCCGGCCCTCAGGCGTCATTCCACCCTTGCGTTTCGCTTTGGCTGGAGCCGCCGCGGGAGCGGACGAACCGGCCTTCTTTGCCGCCCATCTCGCTTTGAGCGCTTCCGAGAGTCTCCTTCGGCCTTCGGGAGTCATACCGCCTTTTCGTCTGGCCTTACGCGGGCGGCCAAGTGCCGGTGCGGCCGCGGGCGCAACCGCCGCCGGGCCTTCAATCTCGCGCAGGGCCGCCAGTGCCCGTTCGATTCCTGTCCGTTGCTGTTCGAGCTTCTTGATTACTTCGTTCAGACTGTTCGCCATCTTTTGCCCCCGGTCGACCTATGGAATCGACCAACACAAATCATAACGCATTCAACCACGTATTCTTACTAAGTTGCTAAGTCTTTCTTAGCGCCGCGCGTAGTCAGGAGGAAGCAGTTCCCGCAAGTATGCTGCGCTGGCACCCTTATGCAGGCTGCCATAAACCGAGGAAATCGCATTTGTCCTGCTGGGCTTTTCTTACCTCCTGAATGCCCAAACAGGAATCTATGCCATCAAAGCCGCGAGGCTGTTCGATGGCATTGGCAGTACATTGGCGGAACCCGGTCTGGTGGTAATCTCCGGCGGAAAGATTCAGTCGGTCGGCGATCATCCCACCGGGCGCCACGGTCATCGATCCGGGCGATGTAACCCTGTTGCCGGGTTTTATCGATGCCCATACGCATCTTTCCGATGAGTCCAATGCCAACTACGACGCGGCCACTCTTCTCAGCCTGCAACGCCCTGTGGCCGAAGCCGGGATTCGAGCGACCGAAAACGCGCGCAAGACGCTGATGGCGGGCTTCACAACGGTTCGCGATGTGGGCAACAGCGATTTCATCGGCGTCGGCCCGCGCAACAGCATCAACGCGGGCGTGGTGCCGGGACCCAGAATGCTGGTAGCTGTGCATGCCCTCGGATCGTGCTGGGTACGGATGCAGGCGTGTACCCTCACGGGGAGAATGCGGCGGAATTCGGCTATATGGCCGCCGACGGAATGACTTCGGCGCAGTCGCTGCTGGAGCCGATGTGATCAAGACCTGCGCCAGCGGCGGCGTCCTCTCGCCCACCGATGACGTGGATGTCCCGCAACACGACCAGGGAGTGTTCCTGGTCCGTCCGTCGCCGCCGAGTTGCTCGGATTGCGCGATGGGATGGGGGTGCTGAAGGCGGGTATGCTGGCCCACATTGTGGGCGTGCCTGGGAATCCGCTGCAGGATAGCAAGGTTAAGCCGAGTGTTGTCTTTGTCATGAAGGATGGGGTGGTCTACAGGAACGAGAGGTTTGAGGTGAACCAGCCCGCCGTAAACAACAGAGCCAGGTGAACTAAAGATTCCCGCGAATCTGCCGATATTCTAATTATGGCGGTGGCTGTCAGGAAAATCTGCGATCCCGAGCTCTTCCCTCTGAGCGACGCAATTCAGCATGCAAAAAGCGGCGCAGCGGCCTCGCCTAATTTTGAAATCGAGCTCGTCCGCTTTCTCCAAACCCAGTGTCTGTCCAACCACATAGACCTGCCCACAGTGTTTCGTGGTCTGGAGGTTCTTGGCGGCATGCTGGATAGCGGAATGGGGGATCAAAGCAGGCTCATCAGGCTGCTCAGGCCGTTTCTGAAGTCCAGCGATCCTCAGATCGCCTCGAAATGCGTGCTGGTGCTGGGCCGTCAGTCCAGCAGCACGGAGTGGCTCAGCGGCATTATGACAGAGACGGACGGCCGCGTCCGCGCCAATCTGATTGAGGCTCTCTGGAAACGGAAAGAGCCGGAAGTAGAACTGGTCTTGCGCAACGCTCTCAGGGACTTGCACCCGAGAGTGGCGGCAAACGCCGTCTATGGCCTTTATCTGCTGGGCGTCGGCGCCTGGGTGGAAGGGCTCGAAAGGCTTGTCGGCAGTCGCGACGCTAAATTCCGGATATCCGGCATCTGGATGCTCAAATTGAGTGGCGCCCCCGATGCGGCGGAAAGAATAAAGCGTCACATCGGGGATACCGATCCGGACGTCAGGCGCGCCGCTTTCGATGCCCTCAAACACCTTCGGGAAAACGGCTCGAAGAAAACAGCGGCATCGGCAGACCCGTTGTTGCCAAGTCCGTCCGCAGCGGACCCAGCCGCTGCTTGAGTCAATTCGCGGCTTCTTTGCCCCACAACTGCGCCGATGCCAGGCGCGCGCCCTCGCTGAGCGCCTTCATCTTCATCCAGCAAAACGGCGGATATACCGATCCGAAGCCCGCGAAGGTACCGAACCCGCAGTCGGAACCCGCAATCACTCGCTCCTTGCCGACAACCCCGGCATAACGAATAATGCGCTGCGCCACTACTTCAGGGTGCTCAACGTAATTGCTGTTCGAACCAATCACGCCGGGGATCAGAATCTTGTCGGCCGGAAGTTTGATGCTCTCCCATACCTCCCATTCGTGCTCGTGACGCGGATTCGCGCCTTCGACCGATAAGGCCATGGGCTTGGCCTTGATCGCAATCGGGAAGATCCGCCTGCAGTCCATATCGTCGACGTGCGAGCCTTCGTAATTCCCCCAGCAAACGTGCATCCGGACGCGATCCGCCGGAACGTTCGCCAGCGCATGATTCAGCGCTTCGACCTGCAACTCGGCATTGCGCAGGAATTCTTCATCGGTCAGAGTCTTGAACCGGGTGTGGCGGCCCATCGCCAGGTCGGGGCAGTCGATCGAAAGGATCAATCCCGCGTTCACGATCGTCTCGTATTCCTCACGCATCGCAGTCGCCAGCGCATCGAGATAAGTCTGGTGTGACGGGTAATACTCGTTGGGCTGGAACACCGCGATAGTGCCTGGCGAGACGGCATTCATAAAGCCGTCTTTGAATTTGGCCTTCGCCAGCGCGTCCCTCAACCGCGCGATATCCTGTCGAACCGGTTCCAGATTCTTTGTCGCAACAGGGCCCCTGCAAACCGGCCGCCTGTAGGTTGCGGAATGTCCCGCTTTGACCAGCCGGTCGCGGTATTCGGGATAATCGTCGAGATCTTTCGGCGTCGGCCGCGGCGAATCCCCTTCGAACCCGGTCAGCCGATGGCGGATGTAAGTGGCATAACTGATCTTGCTCATTTCGCCGTCGTCGATAATGTCGACGCCGGCTTCGACCTGCAGACGGACCGTTTCATTCACGGCGTTGCGAACCACGCGGTCGAACTGAGCCTCGTCAATGGCCTCGCCCCGATCCTGCGCGAACAAAAGATCCACTACGTCCTGCGGGCGCGGCAGGCTGCCGACGTGGGTGGTGAGAATGCGGTCCGTGCTTACTTCCATCTGTATTGTCAATCTCCTGAAATTTGACGTTCAACAACGATGATCAAACTGCGTCTCGCGGGGTCAGGCTTCCGGATGCGGCTCAGCCCTCGGCGCGCCATGCCGCAACGGGACGCTCCGCAGCAGCAAATTCAACACAATCGCCACCACCATGATGGCCGCGCTCGAAATGAAAATCAGATTGATCCCGTGCACCAGCGCCGTCCGCACATTCCCGAGTAAAGTCTTCAGCAGCGCCGGCCCGCCCGGAGTCCGGCCAAAAATCCCACCCAGTTGCGGCAGCATCTGCGGCAGCATCAGTGGATTCAAGAACGGCTTCAGAAGCTTCGCCGCAGTCCCGGCCGGCACGCCTTTCGCGAAATCGCGATGGTAGTTCGTCAGCAGCACGGTTCCAAATACGGCCACGCCAACTGTACTGCCGATCGACCGGAAGAAAGTCGGCACCGCGCTGGCCGCTCCCATGTGCTCGCGCGAGGCGGCATTCTGAATCGCGACCGTATACACCGGCATCAGCAATCCCATGCCGAATCCGGCGACCAGCATAGCTCTCAGAACTTCACCGCGTCCGGTCGCCGCACCCATAAGCGCAAACAAGATCATCCCCGCCGCGACCAGGATCGACCCCGCCACAGCCGACGGCTTGTAAGTCCGGAACCGCAAATTAATCTGGCCGGTCAGGATGCTTCCCACCACCGACGAGAGCAGCAGGGGCGTCAGCAGATTGCCCGACTGTGTCGCCGAAACACCCAGAACCCCCTGCATGAACAGAGGCAGATAGATGATCACTCCGAACATCCCCATCCCAAGAATGAACGAAGCGGCCGAGGCCATGCTGATCACCGGATTGCGGAACAGCACCAGCGGAATGAGCGGCTCCACGGCTTTACGCTCGATCCGGAGGAACGCCGCGAGCATCACCACAGCCGTCACAAGCAGCAACTCGACGCGTGCCGATGTCCAGCCGTAATCCGTCGCCCAGGTCAACGCCAGCAGCAGCGGCACAATGCAAAAGATCAGCGCCGCCACACCCGCCCAATCGACGCTGCGTTTCACTCCTTCCGGCCGCCAATAAGGAAACTCGAGCCAGATCGCCACAATAGCAATAATGCCGACGGGCAGATTCACATAGAACACCGCGCGCCACGACACCTGGTCGGTGAGCCAGCCGCCCAGCGTCGGCCCGAAGATGGAAGAAAGCCCGTAGGTGGCGGCGAAAAAACCCTGATATTTGCCGCGCTCGGCGGGTGAAAAGACGTCTCCGATGATGGTGAACGCCAGCCCCATCATCATTCCGCCCCCCACGCCCTGCAGGCCGCGGAAAACGATCAGCTGATTCATCCCGTCAAAAGGCAGGAAGGTCAGCGTGCCCGAAGCCCCGCACAACGCGGAGGTCAGCATAAACATCCCCGCTCCCGTTAGAAAAAACCATTTTCTACCGTAGATATCGGACAGTTTGGCGAAGATCGGGATCGCAAGCGTCGACGTCAGCAGATAATTGGTCGCAACCCAGGGGTACCGGTCAAAACCCGAGAGCTGCGCGATGATCCTCGGCTCAGCCGTCCCCACGATCGTCTGATCGAGCGACGCGAGCAGCACTGAAAGCAGCAGCCCCAGCATCGTCCCTACCAGCTGAGGGCGCGTCAGCGGGACTACTCCGGAAGTATGGTACTCAGCCTGAACGGCGGTGGACATCGAGTTTTCTCCGGAAAAGGAACATTCTTGAGAATAAGCTACCGCCCATCGCACCGTCATTGCGTGATCTCCGATTCAGCGATCTCCGACTCAGCCGGCAAGTGGGAAGTGCAACTGCGCAAAGGATGCGTCGAGCTGGCAACCCTCGCCAGTCTCTGGCCCGGCCGCCTCTATGGCCTCGAAATGCTGCGGCGGCTGGAAAACTGCTCAGGCCTGGTCGTCTCCGAAGGCACGATCTATCCTCTATTGGGCCGACTCGAACGGGGAGGGCTCATCGAAGCGGAGTGGGTGGAAACCGGCCTCGGACATCCCCGCAAGTACTACACCCTCACTGCGGCAGGTTCGCGCCGCACTCTGGAAATGACGCGCATCTGGTCCCGATTCATGCAGAGTTTCGACCAACTGCTGCTTCCCCTCCGCGAACAGGAATAGCGCTACTTCAACCGCAACCGCACGATCGTCTCCAGGTGGAAAGTCTGCGGAAACAGGTCCACCAAAGTGATCCGCGCAATTTCATAAACCGGCTGAAGCCCGGCCAGATCCCGCGCCAGCGTCGCCGGATCGCACGCCACAATCACCAGCGCCGGCGGACGCAAATCCGCCAATCGCGCGGCGGCGGTCTTCCCCAGCCCCGCCCTCGGAGGATCCGCTAGCGCGAAATCGGGCGCAGTCTTTACCTTCGCCAGAAACACTTCCGTCTGTTCACCCGCGACCTCAACCGCCGCTTGTGCGCGGTCCGCATTGTGCCGCAAATCCCCCGCGCTTCGTCCCGCTTCCACAGCCACCACCCGTTCAAACCGTCTGGCCAGCGGCAGGGAAAATAATCCCGCCCCTGCGTAGAGATCCCATGCCACCGTTCCGACGGCATCTCCAATAGCCAGATCCGCCAGCCTAGGCAGCAGAAATCGGTTCACCTGGAAGAACGATGTCCCGCTTACCTGAAACAGGTCTTCATTCACCGCATACTCCAGGGGACCCGGTACCGTCCCCGGAACTTCTTCCGCCAGCCAGTCGAAGAACCGCTTCGCCACCGGCTGCTCACTTTCGAGCACGTTCCATTGCACCTGCCGCTCATCCGTGAACACTTCGAGCGATCCCGGAAATCGAGGCCACCGCCGGTCCCGCACCATCCGGTTCAGCTTCGCAAGAATCTCGTTGATCTTCGGCGAACCAATTGGGCATTGCTCAATCCCGACGAGCCGCCGTGAATTCATCTCGCGATATCCGATCCGGTGATTTTCGAAATGAAACTGCGCTCGATTTCGATACCCGAACGGCTCCGCGTTCTCGATCCCGATCTGCCCGGCGTCGAACTCGATTTTCCCCACCCGCCGGAGCGTTTCCACGAGGATGTCCCTCTTGAACCGCAGTTGCGCATCATACGCAGCGTGCTGATATTGGCACCCTCCGCAGCGGCCAAACACCGGACACGGCGGCTCCACGCGATCCGGCGACGGCTCTTCGATGCGCAGGAGCCGCGCCCGCTGGACATGCTTCCGCGCTTCGGTCCGCTCAGCCTCGACCGCCTCGCCAGGCAATACAAAGGGCGTAAAGACGACCTCGCCATCCAGCCGGCTGAGCCCGTCGCCGCCATAAACCAGCTTTTCAATGTGGAGTTGCAGACTTGCAGAGTACCATCACCGAAAAGGCGCAGGCCGATGGCCCGCTCCACACTGATTTCTGGTGGAGCAGGCCATCGGCCTGCGCCTCTGACATTAGCGGCGGAAATGCCCGCGAGGACCAAAGTACGCCCGTGGCGCGGCCCAGTAGCCCGAACGCCAAACATGGCCAGGACCCCAGAATCCAGCCACCCACGAGTAACCCGGACCCGGCGCGACGATCGGCGCTGGAGGCGGCACATAGGCCGGAGCGACGTAAGCCGGCGCCGGTGCGTAGTATCCGTAGCCCGCGACCGGCACTCCTACGCCCGCCCCAATCGCAATTCGCGGCGCCGCGAATAAGCAGCTTCCCGCCAGTAAGAATCCCGCAATCAGCTTCGTTTTCATTTTCGTTTCCTCCTTACGGCCCGAATAAAGGCAGGCTGGCTGCCAATGTTTACAGCCTGTAAATTCAATCACTTACGGGAAGGCGAAGGGGAAATAAACTGGTCGCGCGGTGATTTTCAGCCACCAATCTGGGCGTGGTCGACCTGCGCGACGGCCAGGCGGCGGAGCATCGAGCGCTTCTTCGAATGATGGGCCTGCATGCGGTGCAGAATGTGATCGAGGAAGCGGACGGCGTCGAGAATGTGCTCGCCCTTGTTCAGCATCACGCATTCGGCCCGGACGCCCATAGCGGCGTCCGTAACCTCTGCACGCGAAGGGATACCTGTCCTGGCGAGCGTTTCGAGCACCTGCGTGGCCCAGATCACCGGAATGTGCGCGGCTTCGCTGAGCCACAGGATCTCCTCCTGAATTTCGGCGAGCCGCTCGAAACCGACTTCTATCGCAAGGTCGCCGCGCGCAACCATGATGCCGACCGGATGATGGCGCAGGGCCGCGATCATGATGAGCGGGAGCCGATCGAATCCCGGCCTGCTTTCGATCTTGAGGATGATTCCCAAACGGCTCTTGCCTCGTGCGGCCAATTCCCGCTGCAGCTCGAGCACGTCCTCGGGCCGGCGCACAAAGGACAGGCCAACGATATCGGCGTGTTCAGCGACAAAATCGAGGTCGTGCCGGTCTTTATCCGTCATCGCGCCGATTCCGAAGTCGGTTTCCGGAAGATTGATGCCTTTGGCCGAACCAAGCTTTGCCTCGCGCGCGCCCGTGTGCATGATCTCGACCAGCATGTGCTCCGGATGCACCTCGCAGATGCGGCCTTCGATTTTGCCGTCGTCGAAGAAGATCGGCTGGCCGGCCACTGCGGTGGTGAATACTTCGGGAAGGGTGCAGGAAATGTGCGGGGTATCTTTATGCGGAGCGGGAGCCCTGTTTTCCCCCCTGGTCAGAACCAGCAGATCGCGCGGCTGCAGGCGGATCGGTTCCTCCACAAAAGGAAGGTCGCCGATATGGCCAGTGTCGATTTCTTTGCCGTCCCGCTCCAGAGACAGCTCGGCGCGGCTGAGCACCCAGGCGCCCCGCTGGCAGGTACACAGGCACGCGTGATCCGCCTTGTTGATCACCGCAAGCTTTCTTGTCTTTCCGCGGCTGTCCTTAATCCGGAAAGTATCCCCGAGGCGGGCGGCGCGCAACAGCGTCTCCGGCACGGGAAGCACGACGTCGGAGAAGGGCAACGATGGCAGTGCCGGCACCGAGTCCGCGTCCGCGTGCTTGCCGACCAAGGCGATACGCGCGGGAGTGACGACTGCGCCGCGCGCGTCCTTGCCGATCCGCCAGCGCACCACGTGATATCCCTTTTGAATGGGGCCGGTGCGCAGCTTGGGACCGGCCAGATCCATCAGCACCCTGCAATGCCTGCCCGATTCCTGATTGGCCCGGCGCATGTGCGTGATCATCGATTCCCATTCACGCTCGGTATCGTGGGCACAGTTGACGCGCATAACGTCCATTCCCGCCTCGACCAGGCCTTTAACCAGATCGTAAGACTGGGAAGCTTCCGATGGCATGGTAACCATGACACGGACGGCGCGGCCTTTTGGGACAGGTCCAAGGAGATCCTCCGCGTTCTTCGCCAGTGTGGCGGGACCGGTCTTGAACGTAGCCACTGAGGCCGTATGCGGTGCGGCCGGGTACAGCGATGGGTGCGAGCGCTGTTCTCCCGCAAGCGATTCCAGAATCGCGATCACGGCCTCGACCCCGGCCAGCGTACTCGATTCGCTGCGTCCGAGTGAAGAGAGCCCGAGAGCAGCCAGCCGGGATTGCATATCGCGGAGATCGTGCCTGCGCAGAGCGAGGTAATCGAGGAGGTTTTGAACACTGCGGCGGGACTGCGGGCAAGCCTCGGCGATGGACGCGCCAAATTCCCGCTCCATCGCGAGGCAGGATTCGCGAAGCTCCTTGAGTTCGGCCAGAAGCCGGATCATCTGCGCGGGACTGGCGGGCATGCTTCTGAACTTGCAAATGACTGGCCTTATTACAGACGGGTTAAGCGATACAGGCAGGCGACAAAATATTCTTCGACAAAATTTGCGGACCTGTCGATCCCGCGCCTCTTCGTTCGACCAACGGTTAGAGGCCCGCGACCCGGACTCTGAACCAAATAACAGGAGAGCTATGAAATTTCTATCCGTATACACACGCGACTCAAAATCGCCCGCCCCGATGAGCAGAGAGCAGATGGCGGAAATGGGAGAACTGATGGAGGAAACGACGAAGTCCGGCGCGCTGATTTTGACCGGGGGAATCCTGCCCATCGCAAAAGGGGGCGCACGCG
>Ga0181521_10000646_pt1 | contig 43169 bp, 42 predicted proteins | sample PEATcosm2014_Bin_32_FD_119764 | JGI IMG/M metagenome (GOLD analysis project Ga0181521, IMG submission 119764) | Peatland microbial communities from MTU Mesocosm Facility, Houghton, MI, USA - PEATcosm2014_Bin02_60_metaG | ecosystem: Environmental > Terrestrial > Soil > Wetlands > Peat | place...
AAGCGAGACAGCGGCCAACAATGAGACTCCAACCACCGCGAAGATAAGCAAGGCCACCTTAATTCTCCTACTAATAGTCAGACCCGCCGATTCTTCCCTAGTCTCGCGTGCATCACGAACCTTTGCCAAACGCTCACCCGCGGAAGAACCTAGACCCGACAAATCATCCGTTAGTCCTTCGATTGCTGTGCGCTCCTTCTTAACATCTGCAAGTAGTCTAGCATGTTCAGCATTGAGCAGGTCTACATCGGTCTCGGTCGCATCCCGCCTGTTGCACAGATCGATGACGGAGACGTTGAGCGATTCCGCCTCCTCCCGTAATCCGTCAATTCGTTCCGTTAGGATAGCGACTTGCTTTTGAAGTGCTCCTAGGTTTTCCTCTGCGACGAAACGGGTTCGATTGAGTTTCTCAATATCCTCGTTCAGCGAGCGGGCGGACGCATCTAATTGGCCGATTTCGGTTTTGATTACGTTTCGGCTTCGGGTAAGGCCGGCGAGTTCTATACGCGCCGCGTCCTTCTCTAGGTCCAGGGCTTCGTTGTCTTTCTTGGGTTGAATGTTGTTCACTGTTAAGGTGTCGTTTTCGGCTCGGAACGCTCCAAGTTCTTCATCGTACCGGCTACGTCTAACCTCAAGGCTTCGAACCGTCTCTTGTAAACGGCGAATCGCCTCCCTCTGATCCGCGCCGCATCGATCGCAAAACCGTACCCCCTCCCCTAACGGAGAACCGCAACGCTCACAGTACCCGACCGTCGGCAAGAAACTCCTCCCCTAGACATTCAACAGAATTGTCTACACGCGCCATGTGTAGAAACCGTTAAGCAAACGGCCACCGAAATCAGCATGAGAAGCAAGAAACTGCGCAGCAAGAGATTGAACGACCAGTTGTTTGGATTGTCGTTAATGACCTATAACCCTTGGCATATTCGATTCGAGAGACAATTCATGGCCTACTGGTTCCTGAGCCGGATCGACTGGGGCGCAACTCTACCACGTTGATCTACCCAGTCTCAGTCAATCGTATTCCCACTTAATTAGAGAAGACGACTGAAGTCGTCGTATACTTTGCTTCTGTGTGCGATGTGCAGGACAATTACTCTCTTCTTCTTTCTGTCTATCTCGTAGATCGCTCTGTAGTCGTCGACTCTGATTCGCCAGAACGTAGAGGGAGAGAGGCGCTCACCTTTCGTTTCAGGAGAATCCTGCAATTCTCTTAACGCGTCTTTGATTCTCGTTCGCAAAGGTTCCCTCGATCCGGAGAGGAACTTGGCCGCTTTGGGGTGAAGGAGGACTTGATAGGTCAAGGAATCTCTTCGAGGGGAATCAGTGAGTTAGGTCTCTTCTTGGCTTCTTCACTGCGGTTAAGGAGCTTCCCATAGAATTCCCTAATCCTCTCCCTCTCTTCGTATAACGAAAGAACCGTCTTAACCGCCTCGCTTCTGTTAGCAAACCGACCCTCCGCTATCCACCTATCTATCTCCTGGACCACTTTCTTCGGTACTCTGACCTGAACCTGAACCGTTGCCATTGCGTGTAAACAATCTCGTTTACGAAACTATAAGCGTTGCTAATTCCAGATTATTCGGGGGCAGGTGGGTTGGGTTTCGTTTCGAAACTCTCAGGCGTCATCCTCGTCGCTAGGTAACACCGGCGTTACTAAGAATCATGGGAACGGATGGGTCTCCAAGGAGATGTCGTTTCGCTATTTTCTTTAGGGCTTTCAGCATCTGGTACGCCTCGTCTGAAATGCCTATCTTTCTTGTCCCCGTGATTCGTCTGTTCATGTGACCCAATTTACGTCTCGTTCCAACTCGACGAACCATATGCCTCCATACGGTTTGAGAGGACACTAAGATTCGAGTTAAAACTAAACTCTCTAATCATCGTCGTCCAATAGAGGGAACTGCTGCTACAACATCGTGGTTAGCCGGGGTTTTCGTGGATAGGTCGAAGGCGTAGATTCGCGTAGAAGCTCTTTGCGGATAAGCTAACTCCACCCGCTTCACTGGTTTTCCGATCATTCCTTCGAGGGTGCCTGCGATTGTTTCAGGGGAGAAGACGCTGTCTAGGACAATGATTCTGTTGAGGCGTGGGTTGTAGTCGAGGCTTCCCCAACCTGCGAACTTCCATGTTTCTGCTACGTGGCTCCAGTTGTCGAGTGATCGTAGGTCTCCGTCTCAGGTTTGCGCTCTGGCGGTCCAAGCCTCCGCCCACATCTTACCGATCGTTAAACCCACTTCGTACCTCGCTTCCGGTGTGAGGTGCTCCTCGAACGCTTGCATGTCTGCGTCGGACATCATGACCCACCTTACCATGTGGGATTGTAGTACGCCGTCGTCGGGGCGCCATGAGCCTATATCGTAATGTCTATGGTAGGAGAGTAGTTTCAGGAGCATGCTTCGCATGCTTTTCTCTTTGCCGTTGACAATCTGTTTCGTGATGTAGTCGTAGCAGGACTGTGGAAAGTCGATTGAGGTTCTCCTGTTAATGCCTCCCTCCTTGTCAACGGTTCGATGAACATCTGCACGAAAAGGGGTGCTTAACGAAAAACTTGCAGAATCATTTAAGATTGCTTTAACACTTAAGTGCCTATGTACAATTGTGCTTGGCATACTAGTGATGATTTTCTAGGCTACGAATCGAAGCGGCTCAACCCTTTCCTTACATTGAAGAACAAATGGGGACTGGAGTTGCAGGTTCCCCTACCTGAGGCAATAATCGCAACCAGACTCGTTTTCGTCCACCAGAAAGGGTAAGCCAATTCAATGCTTCAAGACTGAACCGATTCATCAGACACATCCGTCACGTCGACTGGAAGACAGTGAATGCCTTCATCGACGCATTTGAATTGAGTACAGTCGTCGCAGAAAATCTAACAGAGCTTAGAGCAAAGAGAATTTCGATAAATGGCGCATCGAAAATCATTAGTAGTTCCTGATGATGAGTTGTGTGTCAGACATCCGTGCGAAAAAGTGCGCCTAACGAAGACTTGACAGAATCGGCTCTGTTAACTTGTCGGCTCATTGCTTTGCTGGGACGTGTGGCTGATGCGTGGCCTATGCTGCGGGGCTAGACCCACCTGGATTTGAGTTCCTTCATGTTCAGAAGGTGCTCGTCATTTGTGACGCAAGTGGTCTTCATTGTCATCGCGGTTGCTGCGATAATTGCATCCGCCATTGGAACCCTGTATTTCTTCCAGACGAGCGCGGCTTCCTTGGCTATTGCCCAGTCAACGTTTACAACCGTGAAATCCTGTCTTAAGAGTCGAATTCGTAGCTCGGCGGTTTGTTTGTCTTCAGCCTCAAGACTGAGTTTGTACACCTCGTAGACGGTAACGCTGGATATGGACCTTGACATCGTGCCTGCCAGCTCACGTCGAACCCTAGCCGCTTCCTCCTCGTTTTTGGGATAGTACGTGGCGGCAATGAACCGCGTGTCGTATAGCACTCGCGTCTTAGCGTTCATCTTCCTGTCTCATTTTGTCCAGAAACGCGAAGACTTCTTTCTGAGAGCGTCTCCCAGTTCCCACTAGGTCCAAAGTGGACTTAGCCTTCTTTAACAGTATCCCACTTCCCGTGTCCTCAACCTCGAGTGAAGTTCCCTCTTCGATACCGTACTTCTTTCGTAAATCGATCGGGATAGTCGTCTGTCCCCTTCTCGTCACCGCTACGGTGGTCATAGGAATCGTGGCAATCCTATCTAATGAATTCCTATTAAACCTTAACCAGCGAATGTCGTGCTGTATTCACTGGCACCGTAAAAGAACCCTAACCTAAGTCAAAGAGTGCGGAACTACCCCCGCATACGCAATCAGCGAGAGATTACCAAACGAAGAGGTAACAGAACCTACTCGTGCATCCTCCTTACGTCCTTGAAGCGATCAAGTGAAGTTATAGGACTATCCGACGGTTTCTTACAGCCCTTTTGAACCGACGGCAACTATACAGGCTCAAAGCTGGTAGGCCGCAACTTTCCTCGACTCATCTTGACAATGAATATTTTTGTCCCTTTTACTGTGTAGGTGGAAATGCATCGCATGCGAAGCGGCACCTCTTGGTCATGCTTGTCAGGGTCTCTGCGTAGGGGAGCCGTTGGGCTTCGTTCTGTGCATCTAGCTTCCATGGATTGTTTCCTTGTGCGTATGGGTTGGTTAATATTCTATGTTGGGAAGACTTTTAAGGATGGTACATTGCTGTTCCGTTTATGACTAGTCAGCGTATCGCCGTGTTGGTGGCCCTCGTCCTCCTCATCCCACTCACCGTAGCCCTCCCCCTCACTACCCTCGCCTCCAGCCACCCGACCACCTACACGACCTCCGCAGAAACAACCCTCACCTCTACCTCCATCGTTCTCCGAACCTATTTCGGGTCGACTCAAGGAACCGAGCTCGTTCAGACCCCGATGAATCTGCCTCCGAAGGCCATCGGGTTCATGGCTCCTGAGGGAAAGTGCAGCTACTACACGTTGCCCGTCACCGTCACCTCCGGTACAGTATTGAATCTGAAGATGACGTCCACCAACCCAGCAAACCTCTACCTCCTCCCCACCTACGTCTTCCAAACTTCTCCGGATGGCTGTAGCTTAGTTGGAGGTGCGATTCTGTCAGCAAGTAATTTCACCGCTTACACGATGCATTGGACTGCGCCCGAGAATGGCACATTCTACATCCTCATTACCGGGCCGAATACAATTATCATATTGAACGACCAGGGAAGTACGAAACCCGTTCAACAGGACGCAGCGATAACCTACGCGACAAGTACAGAAACCAACTTCAACGATTACTCCTCCACAAGCACCACAACCTACACAACCACAACCCCAGACGCGCCCCCACTCTACCTCCAACCTCCAACCCTATCCAGCTTAGAGATCGTTGGGCTCCTAATCACGTGTCTCGGAATAATTCTAGTTGCCGTCCTCAGTCGAAGGAGAGTATAACCTCGCGGACAGGGATCCTCGCACTCGCGATGGCACTTACCCTAGTAATGTTTGCAAGGCCAGCATACGCTACTACCTACTCCATCCCCGTGGTTGGTCGCTGGCCCACCCTACAGGTTGGGCTTCAGATTCCATCAACCCCATCTTGGGCACACGACCTCGTCCTGAACGCATCGCGGGTTTGGAATAGGGCACAGGTATGGTTTACGCAGAACTATTTCCAAGGCGGGAACGTTTACACGTTCGTCGATTCCCCTGTCGGGAACGCAACTGTTACGTTCGGAATGGCTGCGGGGTATGCGTGCATCGCGGTCGGTTGGACTCAGTACACCCTCGACAAGTCATTAACAATCCTAGGGGCCAACGTCTTCCTAGACAGTGACGTGTTCAATGCCAGTCAGGCGCATAATGAAACAAACCTCGAATACGGGTTCCGCATAGCTCTTCACGAGTTGGGGCGCGTGCTAGGGTTGGGGAGTTTGGTGGATGGGTCGGATATCATGGACCCGATCGGGACGATAAGCCATGCACTCGACCCTCCTCTCCTTTCGATGATCGACCTATACGCGTTACACGTCCTGGCCTCGGAATCATTCTTCTCCTCGCCAATAGTGTTGAATACGGATCAGCATGTGTCGATGAACGGTTGGAGCGTTCTTGGTTTCTCGTCGAACAATCAAACGTCCGTACGTTTCGATTTCTCGACGGTAGACTGCCCGTTTATGAGGGTGAAGTTTTCGGCCTGCTACTCATGAAAGCATGGCGCTTGGCACGTTTGTTCATCGTTCGGCCCGGAGGGCGCCTTCTAGAACCTTCTTCTTGTTACTTGCGATCTCGGAATGTTTCTGTAATTCGTAGAAGTCTGATAGGAATTCGGCTCCTCGTGCTGTGATGTTGTAGATTCGCTCCCCCTTCTCCTTATCATTGACTTCTACCAAGCCTAATTGTTCGAGCTGTTTGAGGTACTTTTGGACCAACTCGAAGCTTAGGTTTCCAAGGTACATTATCCGTGTCTTGCGGGACCCCTGCTTCGCTAACTCGAGTATGTTGGCGGTGATCTCGATCCTGTTACGGTACGGCCGTTTATCCAATTCTGCCACTCGACCTGTGGACAGACTGTATTTTATGGTATAAAGGCCCATAAGGACAAAAGTTCTGGAACCATGTTCCGTTCTAAGATGCTAGGCTAGCAAATCACAGAACCCGTAAATCGTGTTTTGAGTGTTGCGCTTAACTCGACGACGGTTTAGCGCCTAAATCGATGTCGGCAATTTCGTGAGTTCGAATTACCAGTCGTAACAGACGGTAATAAGCGAACGAACTGAGGGTAACGGATAGTTCTCGGCACTTAGGCTAGATTCTTGTGGGTGGATAAAACCGACCCTAGAAGCCCTAACCAACTGGTTTGGTCAGTCAGACTTTTGTGTTTTGTGCGATTCGTTTCCTACGTAACATCTCATTCCAACCAATTCCAATCAGTGGGATAGTGAAAACCAGTAGAATCCAGTAAGAAATCATTGTGAATCGAAGTCGCCTTGCGCAGCATCGTGTTTAAGGGTTATTTCGATTTTTGTAGCACACACATTCGGTGTTTGAACAGTGAGGTAACGTCACGTTGTCGTCTGCTCCTTTTCTCGCGTAAAATTTCGTCTGCTGAGCGGCGTTATCGGATTTTCGAGGTTGTCTAACTTCAGGCATTTGGGTTATGCATGAAGGACCACCAGACTCCAAGAAGTCCTACAGTCAACAGTCCTAGCCCTAAAGTGCTTAGAAGAAACATCCCAATCATACCAAAGGAAACCATTTGGATATCCTTCGGAAGCTTATCATGATTCTGCTAATGGATTAAACCGATATCAAATTATGGCCAATCTTTCTGTCAATCCTAAAACCGCCCTTGCGCATTAATGTCACAGAGAATACTAGAAGTTGCAAAATGATTCGAAAGAAGCGAACCCTAGGTCTTCTGCTTACTCGGATTCCGTGCGATCACCGGACTAATCCCGTATTTGAACTGTCACTTTGGCCTATTGACAAGCCTGCCTTCCAAGCCGTTCGGTGAGGAAAAGGGGAAGAGTTAGGTGGAGGGGGTTGCGTTGGGTTTGGGTTGGCGTTGTTCAGATCTCAGGTGGAGTCTTGTGTTCCACATCGTTACAGCGGTGGCCATGATGAAAGAGAAGACGAAGGCTGCTTCTCCAAAGTAATCCAATCGGATTGGCAACCAAGTCGCGACCGGCCAGTAGAGTGATTTGGGGTAGAAGAGTTGCATGGATACGACATAGAGCCAAACCGCGAAGGCATAGCCCCACACGACTAGTAGGAGGCCTTTGAAACGAGAACGTGTCAGCTGGGCCCGTTCGGCACGGTACCTAAGAACCCTGTCGGGTTCGCTTTTGGGGGCCATTATGGTTCTGCTATCGAACGCGTTCTCAATGCCGGCGAGGAATGATTTGGCTTCTTCCTTAGTGAACCCTATCGAGGTTAGTGTGTCGTAGGGTCTGTAGAGTTCATCCGATTCCGATTCCTTTACCACTGTGCTCACCGTTGACATTATGGCGAGCGGAGGATTTCTGTCAACTGTAACCCGCCAGTCAGTCCGACGGGTGACACTGGTACCTCAGAATAGTTTAGACATTTACAGGAAGATCGGTGATAACGTGCTATCGGCTTAAGTCAAGTCAAGGGCAGAACCACGGTTAGCTTCCGAAGTGTGAATGGCTTTCTTCCCAGGCGTGGTTTGGTTACTCGTGCTTTTCACCTCAGCGGCAGGGCTATTGACGATAGGGTTTGTTGGAATCGTATGGTCACTCATGCACAATCCAAACGCTTGAAGTTGAAACGTCTCGGAAGCATGGATCACCATTTTAGACCGATAGTTTATGGCAGCTCACGTAGGGTTACGGAGAAAGCTACAGGCTGCAAAACGATGCGAAAGGAATTGTTCTATAAGTAGCTGGAGATTCGGGCGTAGTCTTTCAGAAATTCGAGGCCCTTCTCTGTGACGTGGAAAAAGGTTACAGTGTCTTCGGACGTTCTGGCAAGCATGCCGTTTGTTTCGAGGAAGTTTAGGTATTTTTCAAGTTGACGGTGGCTCAGGTTTGCCTTGTACATTATGTGTGTCTTGAGAGTTTGCTCTCCGGCAACCTTCAGAATGCTCGCAAGAATCTCCACCCGTGTCCTATTTGATACAGGCTTTTCTTCTAGAGCATACATTCGCTAACCACTGGAACATTAGTGGCATAACGTCTATACGATATAAAAGGTTCGACTAATTTTAACCCTTAATCCTAATTGTTTCAAACACAAATTTCGGAGCCGAAAATTCCTGGAATTTCTAAACCAACCATAAACGCCAAGTACCATTTTATTAACTCAAAAAGCGGACTAAGCTCCGCGTTTGCTTTGGTTGAGTTATTGTGTGAGGTGTGTCATCGTTCGCCGGCGAAGAGAGACGACATACTCTGCGCAGAATGCAGCCATTACTACACTCTCCTAATCGAACTACTGGATAAGGATCCGCACCCTGACTTCGACCGACTCGCACAGATGTTCGAATGGCGTAAGGCCAAAACAGGAACTACTCAGTACGCGTAAACTGCCCTGTTGCCTCCAGCAGCCCCTTGAGGCCATGTCTCAGTTCTACCTTACTCTGAAAATCTAACGTTTCTTTCGCCCTGGTTGTGTCGGCGTAGCTGTCTTTGATGTCTCCCCTCCTGGGGTCCAAGTGGTTAGGAACTATCCCGCTCCTCCCGTACAGGTCGGCTAGTATGGAGGCGAGGGTGTTGATTGAGGTTGGCTGTCCTGTTCCAACGTTAAATGCCTCCCCAATTCCTCTCGCAGTCTCCAGTCCCGTTAGGTTGGCTTCAACCACGTCTGATACGTGAATGAAATCGCGCGTTTGTTCTCCGTCGCCGAAAATTTGTAGTGGTAGTCCTTTGCGTAGTTTGTTGGCGAAAATTGAAATGACGCCACTGTACGGGTTTGAGCTCTGTCTGCTCCCGTATACGTTGAAGTACCTGAAACAGATTGTCTCCAAACCGAAAGTTTGGTAGAACGAACCACAGTACTTCTCACCTGCTAGTTTTGAGACGCCGTAAGGGGTGATTGGTTGTAAGGGGTTGGCTTCAGTGATTGGCAGAATCGTTTGGTTCCCATAAACCGATGACGAAGACGCACAGACGACCCTCTTAGCTCCGGTCTTTAGGGCGGCGCGTAGAACGTTAAGCGTCCCCGCGACGTTCACCTCATTAGCTAATTCGGGCTTCTTGACCGAAACAAATGGGCTAACAACGGCCGCCAAGCTGATGATAGCGTCAACTTTTCGAGCGAGAAATTCTACGGTACGGTAGTTAGTAATGCTACCTCGTTTGAATCGGCATTGAGGGTTTTTGCGTAGGTGACGGATGTTGCGAAGTGAGCCGCTGGATAGGTCATCAAGAATCCATACTTTCACTTCTTCTTTGAGCAGCGCATCGACTGTGTGGCTTCCAATGAAACCCGCGCCTCCGGTTACGAGAATCCAATCGAATCCCCTACCCAACAGCATCCCTCCGCCGAGACCATTTAATTGTGGAGAGGCCTATTCAGGTTATACGTAATCGAACATCATAATTGGTTGAGGTATTGCGGTAGACTGCGTAAGATTCAATAGCAGCCGGCGTGTAGCCTCTGTAAGCTTACTGACCGAACAAGTCAGCGCGAGGTTTTCTATTTTGGTATGCACCACTTGTAATGGTACAGGCGAGGTCAATTGCAGTAAATGCAAGGGCACGGGTTCCATCCCCTCCAAATGTGATGAATGTAAAGGAACGGGGAAACTCACCACCGAGAAAGGAGTTGTGGAATGTGACATTTGCAACGGCAGCGGCGTCGTATCCATCAAATGCACCGAATGCTTCGGTGGCGGCAGACAAGTCTGTGAAGCATGTGACGGAACCGGGGGCAAAGAAAGCGACATAGAAATTCCCCCCTAAATAAGAGAAAAATTGGCCTCGCCCGAGATATCAATAACTATCGCACTCAACCGATCCCCCTATTGTAAATTGGTTGGGTTTTGGGTGGAGAGCGGAGAGGATAGGGGATAGGGAGTCCTATAAGCGACGGTCCTCTATCGGTTCCTATGTCGAGTCGGATTTTTCTCTGCAGTTGCCAGAAATGTGGTGCCCCGTTTGACTTTACGGGAAATTACGAGGCGTTTAGCGAATTCTTGGGCTCAAAGAACTTCACGTGCGTTGGCGGCCATACCGAAAGCCGTTCCCCTCGGGCCTTTGTTAAGGTTGTCAGTATGAGCGAGCCGTCCTCCGTCCTTGAGTGGAAGCCCACTGTGGGCAGGAATTACGTGGACATACTTGATACCCTCACCGCCCGCATCAAAGGCATGCAGATAGATCACCTCGGCTCAGGCATCTACATTGACCGCCGAACAATGAAGAAGTACGATTACGAAGAGGACAATAAAGGAAAACGACACTACTTCGAAGTTCCACCTCAGCAACATATAAGAAATTCCGCTTAAGAATTAAGTGCCGAGTTTTTCGGCGACCTTCTGCAGAAGTTCCGGTACATTTTCCCCGGTCTTCGAGCTAATCTCCACTATCTCCACCCCACCGAATATTCTACGAGTCTCCTCAATGAGTTCATCTAGGTGTTTACGCGGCGCGATGTCCACCTTATTGATGCAGATCAGAATTGGGACGCCACTGATTTCTTTTTCCAATGCCTCATGCGAGGCTGCGAGCTTTCTTCTTGAGATTTGGATGCTGTCACTGCCGTCCACGAAAAGAAGAATTAGATCCGAATTAGCGAGTTCATTCAAGGTCGTGTGAAACGCATTCATAAGAATAGGGTTGAGATCTTCGATAAATCCAATGGAGTCGATGAGGATGAAGGAATTCATAGATGCTTCTTTCCAAGGCATCGAGACCTTTCTGGCAAATGTAGATAGGGTCGTAAAAGGCCCCATGCCTGTTTCTTTTGATTCCGAGGCGACCTTGTTGAATAGGGTGGTCTTTCCGCTCTGAGTGTAGCCCGTCAAAGCTACTGTTCGAAAACCGGCTTTTCCCCTTTGTTCGCGAAGATTCACGTTCTTCGCTCTTGTCTCTCTAAGTTCCCGCTCGATCTTGCTTATGCGTTTGCGGGACATAGCCTCGTAGGCTTCGTAAGGGTATTGCCCAGGACCACCTCGCCCCATCTGCTCACTAGCAAATCCACGCATCCTGATTGATTCTCTGCCCCAAGAAAACGTGTAACGCAGCTTAGCTAATGCAATCTGGAGCTTAGACTCTGTCGTCGTGGCGCGTTTCTCGAACACCTCCAAGATGAGTAGGTTTCTGTCGAGAACGCGGACTCCTTCACCTATTTTCTTTTTAATCCGAAACAGTTGGCCGGCAGATAGCTGCCGAGTAAAGATCAACACTTCGATTGAGTCTTTTCCAACGCGTTTCGCGATCTCGTTGAGTTTTCCTTCACCTATGCAATAAGCGCCATCGATGGCCTCGCGGTGTTGTATAACTTGGCCGACGACATCGTATCCAGCAGCTTTCGCGATGTCATTCACTTCGTCCGTCCGAGGTTTACTCTTGGGAGTGAGGCACTCTACTAGGAGCGTTTTCAGGTCCGGCACAAGCTTCGAACGGGCGACAACCGAGACATCTTCACTCAAATCTGAAACTCATTTTCTTGGCAGCTTCCAATCTGGAACATCGACCGCAAAGGTAACCCTCTGAACGAGGCCCCTGGGAGAAGATAAGGGCGCCACATTTCCGACAGTTCTTCAGAGACATCAAAAATAACCTACAACAACCACATACTCCACCGCCGGTAATAAGATGAGAGCAGAGATCTATTCTTGAACTAAGATAGTCGCTCGCTCGGACGGAAAGAGAAAAACGGGCCGCGGACTACTTCCGGTAGGCTTGATCGCGATTGGCTTGTTCACGGCGGTCACTAACTTCTTTCGCTGATGACTCAGCAGTACGTCGCCAGTACCAGTAACTACTTTTCAAACTGTCTCACCGCCGCAGAATAACACATTTCTTCCTCAATAGTAGGGGGAGGATAAGCCTTGAATATCAATACACCGTAAGAGAATGGTTCAGAGAGGAAACGATCATTCAATCCCCTAACCTTGACCAATTGCGAAGGCTTGATTTGGCGGAATCTGAAGATCAGAAGAAATGAGCTAAACATCCTCAGAATTGATGCGAATTGAAGATAGTTAATGCAGATGACGCGAAAAGCATGGCGCGAAAGTACGTTATTGGTACCAGGTCGCGACATGGAAAAATAGCTTCAATCACAATGGACGAGGAAGCCAAAGGCCCAGATACTAAGGGGGTATGGACCGTAACAGGAATGTTCGTTACCGAAGAAGGCGAGAAAGAGCAATTTGTCGCGTCCATTACTTCCCGCGGTGAGGTCATCATGGCAACCCCCGCACCCCATGAAGTCAGCGGAAAACCTTCTCCAAAACTCCGGAAATGAACACCGACTCATCCCTTAAGTAGAGACCACGGCAACTAGATACCTAGGTCCGCTGCACTGGCGGTGAAGCCGACCGAAGCAGAAGGATGTTGAAGAAAATGCAGAAAATGCGGTCGAAACCAAAGCCTAAACCACCCGTTTATTGGACCAAAGGGACAGTCGGCTGGTACAGTCGCTACAACCGCATCGGCAAACAGCAGAATTAGATAACTGATTTCGTTTCGGTGCCCTAGAATAATCTGGTCATTAACTAGCTTAGATGTTCAAGGTTGCTTCCAGTTCCGGTTACTCTTGCTGGCCTAGTCGCTGCGGTGAAAGTGGCGGGTCGGCGGTCGGGGGTTACGTAATTTGTACGTGGTCGATTTGGTAGTAGCGTTTCGCTAGCATTCGGGTTTTGTCTATCGTTCGGCCGTTCTTTCCTATTGCTAGCGCCTTGTCTTGTGGTTCCACTTCAACGACCACGATTTTCTTGTCAGGTCTTTCGGTTATTCGGACTTCTTTTACTTTGGCTGGGGATAGGCAGTTTCGGATGAGGCCTTCCACGTTGTCTGAGAATTCGACGACTTCAATCGGTTTTCCGGTCATTTTGCGGAGCATGTTGATGTTCTTTCCGCCCTTCCCGATCGCCAACCCCATTTCGCCTTGTTTCGCCATGAAAATTATCCTGTCACCCTCGGTGTCGACTATGCAGTCGTTGGCTGTTGCGCCGGTTATGTTTTCGAAGAGGGCGATCAGTCGCATTGTTTCGCCGGTGAGTTTTATTCCAGAGGTGGCCATGGGGTTAGCGCTCAGCTAATTTTAGTATCTCGGAGTCTCCAGGTTCTTTTATCGTCAGTGCGGCTACAACGAAGTGTTTCAGGCATGCGGAACCTAGGTCTACACTGGTTCCGGGGTAGTCGAAGATTGGGACGCCTGACTGCTGCGCGTAGTTAACGATGTTTAATCTGTCTCGGGCGGGGCAGTTGGAGGATAAGATTAGGAGTTTGCATTTTGCGAATCTTGCTGCGTCCAGGGCTTCCTTGATTCCTAGCGCGACTTTGCCGGATCTTACGACTATTTGCAGTTGTTTATTCACGTCTATCTTTTGGGATTGCATATTACTTCTTGCCCTTCTCTGGCATTGACATGTAAACCTCGATGAGGCCTGTTCCCATCGGCACTTGTTGTCCGACTATAACGTTTTCCGCGACGCCTCGGAGTGTGTCGCGGGTTCCTTTGATTGCTGCGTCAACTATGGTTGGGATGGTGATTTCGAATGCTGCTTTTGCTAGGGTGCTTGCTTTCTCGCCGCTGACTCCGTGTCTCCCCACTTGCAATACTTCCCCTGACGCGGTCATGGCGTCGGCTACGAGCATGACGTGGCGTACATCCACGTCCAACCCTTGCTCCTCTAGCACTGCCGTCGCTTCCTTGATGATCACGTTTCTTGCTGCCTCGATGCCGAGTACTTCTGCTACTTCATGCATGTTGTTTGATGTGGTTCTAGCGGGGTCTACGCCTTCAGTTTCCAACGTTAGTTCCAGGTTGGAGCCTTCGGTCCTGATTACCCATTCACTTTTGTCCGCAGTTTTCTCTTCCATGACGAGGGCTCGTTTCACTTGGGGTATGCCTTTCACGTGCATGAGGGGGAGGCGTAGGACTAGGCGGTTGAATTGCGGGATGTCCATTTCTTGCGGGGTTATGTGAACCGTGTTTCTTTCGACTTCAACCTTGCATCCACCCGGTGTTACGGCTGCCTTGATGTCTTTGAGGGTTACTTCTCGTTCCTTCATCGCTTCATTGTTTAGTGTAACTACTATTCGCATCTTAGTTATGTCGGATTCGAGGCTTGAGGCAATGTCCCCCAGCGTCGTGTGGGTGATGTTAGTCGCTACTTCCTGGGCTTTCTCGCGGCTGCCTCGGCGCTTCTTGTCTAGGAATACGACCATCATGGGGGTTGATGGGATCTTTCTTGCGTCCACGATCTCGATTAAGCGTGGGAGGCCGAGTGTGACGTTTTGTTCTCTGACGCCTGCGAAGTGGAATGTTCTGAGGGTCATCTGTGTGCCTGGTTCGCCGATGGATTGGGCTGACACGATGCCTGCGGCTTCGCCTGGTTCAATCATGGATTTGCGGTAGTTCTTGACGGCTTCTCTTACAGCCTCGTCAACCCCCTTTTTGGTTAGCTTTCTTTCGAGCAAACTGGCCTTAAGTTGCCCGAGGAGGCTTGGGGTTAGGTCCTTCTTCACATCGGAGACTTTCTTCTCGACGTAGGGTTTGCTGGCCTTAGCGCCTTTCTCAATCGTGAGTTCGACCCGTTCGACTAGGCGTTCCGTGTTAACCGCCTTACCATGGTCGCTCTTCGCTGTGTCAACTCCGTCTTCTCCGTAACGGAATTGTATGATGTCCCCCCTAGAGTCGCGCACGGTGCCGTCGTATTCGACGCGGATGTGCTCGAGGGCGTTGATTAGTCGTCTTTGCATGTAGCCGCTCTGTTGTGTTCGGACGGCTGTGTCTACGAGGCCTTCGCGTCCTCCCATGGAGTGGAAGAAGAATTCGACTGGGGTTAGGCCGTCTTGGTATGAATTGTAAACGAAACCGCGCGCTTCCGCGCCTACGTCTCCTTTCTCGAAGAACGATAGGGCACGGTCCCTGTACCCTCGCGTTATGCGTTGGCCGCGAATGGATTGCTGTCCTACGGACGCTACCATCTGGGCGATGTTGAGCATTGACCCGCGGGCACCGGTTTTGGTCATGATAACTCCAGAATTATCGGTTTCCGTCTTCAAGTACTGCTCAGCCAACTCCCCGGCTTGGTCGCGAGCTTTGGAGAGTTCGTCCATGATGCGCAGTTCTAATGACTCTTCAAATGACCTTCCTGGTAGTCGCTCAAGTGTTCCTTTCTTGTATTGGGTTATGAGTTCCTGAACGTGGTCTTCGGCTCTCTTAATGGACTTGGCTATCTTGTCTCTCACTGCGTCTGCGATGTCAAGCTCGTCGATTCCGTATGTGAATCCTCTTAGTGTTATGAAGCGGTCGAGAAGTTTGATCAGCCCGTTTAGGAAGATGCGGCCTGGCTCTGAGCCGTTGTCTTTTACGATGCGGTGAAAGAGCGTTTCGGAGCGTTCTGCGCCGATAGTATTCTTGTCGATGACACCTTCAACGAGTTCTCCGTCCCTTACGACTACTGAGCTGCCGTCTTCCTGGGTGACCATGCTGGATTTGGCTACGAAGTTGAAGCCTTGGGGAAGGAAGAGGCTGAAGATTTGCTTTCCACTCCATAGCTCAATGGGGCGTTTGATTACTGGAACTGGTAACTCTCCGCGGAAACCGGCCGCGACCAACAGCTTCCCTACCTCTTCTATATTCAGAAATGTTGACTTTCTGGTCAGCAGGTAGGCTGCGGTGAGAAGGTCGGTTTTAGCGCCGATAATTGGTCCGCCGTAGCGTGGTGATAGAATTTGGTCTTGGACTTGCATTAGCAATTTTGCTTCGGTTCTGGCTTCCTCGCCTTGGGGTACGTGGAGGTTCATTTCGTCTCCGTCGAAGTCTGCGTTGTAGGGTGGGCAGACGCAGGGGTTGAGTCTGAAAGTTTTGTAGGGGAGAACTTTCACGGTGTGGGCCATGATGGACATTCGGTGAAGTGATGGTTGGCGGTTGAAGAGGACGATATCTCCGTCCCTGATGTGGCGTTCAACTACGAAGCCCGCCTGAACTGCCTCTGCTATGCCATCGCGTTCAGTCACGAATTCGAGTCGCACTCTTCGCCCGTCGGGTCTTACGAGGTAGAGGGCGCCTGGGTATTGGTCCGGCCCGTTTCTGATTAGCTGCTTTAGCTCATCGATGTTCCAGGGCGTCACTCGCTCTGGTATCGTGAGGCGTTGGGCTACATCGAGGGGAACGCCGACTTCGTTTATGTCGATGTTGGGGTCGGGTGAGATTACGGTTCTGGCGGAAAAGTCGACGCGTTTTCCTGAAAGGTTACCTCTAAACCTCCCTTCCTTGCCCTTAAGCCTCTGGCTGAGCGTTTTCAGGGCGCGGCCGGATCTGTGGCGGGCGGGGGGTAGGCCTGAAACTTCATTATCGAAGTAGGTTGTCACGTGGTATTGTAGTAGTTCGTGAAGTTCTTGGATTATGTTGACTGGTACGCCAGATTCTAGTGCTTCCTTCAGCTTTTGGTTGATTCTTATGATGTCAACCAGTTTGTGGGTGAGGTCGTCTTCAGATCGGATTCCGGATTCGAGTGTGATCGAGGGTCGGACGGTAACGGCTGGGACGGGGAGAACTTGAAGTATCATCCATTCGGGGCGCGCGGCCGTTGGTTCCATTCCAAGTAATCTTAGGTCGTCGTCTGGGATGCGTTCGAGTCGTTCTCTGATCTGGCTGGGGTTGAGCCTTGCAGCGCCTCCCTCAACCATCTCGTGGAATGTGGTTGGCTTACCGTGTTCTATTGGGTATTGTCGGGCGCCGCAGTGTGGGCATTCCTGGCTTTTCTTAGCGTCCTTCATGACGGCTTCGTAGAATGTGTGAGGGATCTCGTTTAGCTGCCTCTGCTCCCGCTGCATCCGTTCGTTGTACGCTTTGATCTTCTCTGCGGAGAGGAGAACTCGGCCGCAGTTTCTGCATGTTACCTGTAGGAGTTTGTGAAGCAGCTTGGCGAAGGCTACGTGGACTACGGGTTCAGCGAGTTCTATGTGGCCGAAGTGTCCGGGGCATGCGGAGGCTGTGTTGCCGCAGGTCTTACATTTCTGGCGCGGCTCTAGCGTGCCGAGTCTGCCATCCATCAACCCAGATACGATGGGGACTCCGTCTTCATCGTAGGTGTCTGCAGTCTGAATTTCTACGGCTGAAAGTTTCCTGATCTCGCTTGGGGAGATGAGGGTGAAGTGTATGCTGCCGATTACTTTAGTTGCTTCTTCTGTTACCGACATTTTATGCACGCTCCGAGACTTCTAGTCGCGGCGCTACTCCAAGCGCCATTAATTCTTGTAGTAGTAGTTTGAATGCGTAGGAGAGTTGGACGGGGGAGATTACGGCTTTGTCTCCGTCGATTCTGCAGATGTACTTGTTCTGTTTCACGTCGTGGTAGGCGAGTAGTCCGCAGGTTTCGCATACCATTACCATGTACTTGTCAGACTCCTCGAGCAGTCGGTCTCTCAACAGCGCTGAGGCGCCGTGTCCGATTAGGCAGTCGCGTTCCATCTCGCCGAATCTAAGACCGCCGCCTCTTGCGCGTCCTTCGGTCGGCTGGCGTGTCAGCATCTGCACTTGGCCTCGGGCTCGGGCGTGCATTTTGTCGGCTACCATATGGTGAAGTTTCTGGTAGTAGACGACGCCGATGAAAATGTCGGCTACCAACTTTCTTCCGTCTACTCCGTTGTACATTACTTCCCGTCCGCTATGCTGGAAACCTAGGTCGAGAAGGGATTCGCGTAAAACTTTCGGTCCCTCATTGCTGAATGCGGTTCCGTCTACTGGTTCGCCGCGTAAACTCGCTACCTTGCCCCCTACTGCCTCGACGAATTGGCCGATGGTCATGCGTGATGGGATTGCGTGTGGGTTGATGATTACGTCGGGGACGATTCCTTGTTCCGTGAAAGGCATATTTTCTTGTGGAATCAATGTGCCGATGACGCCCTTCTGTCCGTGTCTGGAAGCGAACTTGTCTCCAAGCTCAGGTGTTCGCGTGTCTCGGACACGAACTTTGACTAGGCGGTTGCCTTCGATCGATTCGCTGAGGAAGACGGCGTCTATGATGCCTTCCTCCGAGGGTCGCATTCCTACCGATGAATCGCGTTTAGTGGGGCCTTTTACTTCGAATTCGCGGTACTCTTCGAGAAATCTTGGTGGGCTGGTGCGCCCAATCAGGACGCTGTTGCCTGTGACTTCAGATTCGACGGATATGACTCCATCTTCTTCAAGGAGCCTGTAGTACCGGTCTCCCCGGTAGCCGCGTATTCCCGCCTCGGGTACTTCGAACTTGTCACGAAGGCCTCCCAAGTATTGCCTGCATTCCCCTTCGTAGACTCGGTAGAATGTTGATCGGAAGAGTCCGCGGTCGACGGATGATTTGTTGATTATGACTGCGTCTTCCATGTTGTAGCCTTGGTAGCAGAGGATTGCAAGAACGCAGTTTTGGCCGGCTGGTCTTGTATCATATTTTATGATATCCATTGGTTTGGTTCGAACTACGGGAACTTGTGGGTAGTGTAGGATGTGGGCGCGTGAGTCAGTACGGTTCGCGTAGTTGACCGCGTAGACGCCTAGCGCCTGCTTGGCCATGGCGGATTCGTAGGCGTTGCGTGGCGATTGGTTGTGTTCTGGGTATGGGATTAGGGATGCGGCGATTCCTAGAATTGTGTATGGTGCAATCTCAACGTGTGTTGTCTTTTCGTTGATGCGGCTTGGGGAGGGTGCGATCAGCGCGTTCTCTTCCTCCTCCGCGTCCAAGTATTCGACAACTCCTCGTTCGACAAGGTCACTCCATCGCATTTCGCCCCTTTGAACTGCCTCAACATGTTCTCGGGTGAGTCTTGGTTTCGAGTTTTCGATGATTATAACCGGGCGCCGGACGCGGCCCTGGTCGCAGTTAACGTATAGCTCCGACCTTCCGCCTTCAGATCGGGGTGGGGAGTATGCGATGTTAACCTCCGAGCTGATCTCACCGGCCCGCCGCATGCGGATGAGTTCCTGCGCCATCTTGTCTGCTTCGAGCACGTAACCCGCAATTAATCCGTCAACGAAGACCTTTGCTCCGGCTGCACGAAGTTTGCTATCAGCTTCGTCAACGCCAACAACACCCATCCGCCGAAGCTTAGAAACGAATTCTCGCGAATCAACGCCGACTGATATAACCGCACTCAAAGCCAGATTCTTGACTAGCCCACAGTTCGACCCTTCAGGGGTCTCGCTTGGGCATAGCCTTCCCCAATGGGTTGGATGAAGGTCACGGGCTTCGAGGTTTGGTTGGCTCCTGCTCAGGGGGGATTGAAGTCTGCGAAGGTGGCTGAGTGTTGAAGAGTAATTAGTTCTGTCGAGGAGTTGAGTCACTCCAACACGCCCGCGGACCCAATTGCCTGTCGCAATCGCGTGTTGAATCCGTTCCGTAATAATACCCGGCCGAATCGCGTTGCTGATTGAGAGTTCGGCATGTCTACGGATCGTTATTCGCTCCAACTGGTACTTGAGATCGCGAATGAGGTTTCTGAAAGAAATTCGAAAGAGCTCAGCTAACAGAGACCCCGCGAGCTTCAGTCTCTTGTTCGCATAATGGTCCTTGTCATCTTCTTCACGCATACCAAGCTTAAGCTCGATAACACGGCAACCAACCTCAGCGAGGCAAGCAGCCTTCTCCTTCCTCTCTTCGGGGTTGCGGCCGATGTGGGGTAGAAAGTTCCTATCTACCGATGCTTCAGCCTTCTTGAGTCGGTACTCTTCAACCTGACCCGGCGCTAATCTGTTACCGATGTACAGTAACGCGTCTCTCTGCGTCACTACGCCAACTGACTTCTCGAATGTGGAGGTGAGTTGATTTTGGAGTGTCTCGTCACTGGAAATCATTTCAGCGATCTTCGCGTCTTCCTCATACCCCAGCGCCTTCATCATGACAACAAGAGGGACGTCTGAGGGTACGCCTGGCATTGTGATGTAGATAGCCCCGTCAGTCTTCAGAGTCAATTCTGTTCGCGCCCTGAACCCAACTGTCGTCGAGAAGATCTTCGCCTTGTAGGTTGGGTGAACGCCGGTCTGTTCTTTATCGACTAGAATTCTATTGGCGGCGAGGTCTTCGAGCGCGACCACGACTCGCTCAGCCCCATTTACTATGAAATATCCGCCCGGGTCGATAGGATCTTCTCCGATGCTGATTAGTTCCTCTGCGGTCATGCGTGATAAGGGACAGATCTTGGAACGAAGCATGACTGGGAAGTCGCCGATGTAAACAATCTCTGTTTGCCCCTCTCTCTCACCAATTATAGGCGTCATCTCCACATGGAGTGGAGCCGCGTAGGTTAGGTTACGTATTCTAGCCTCTGTTGGAAAGATTTGACGTTCTGATCCGTCTACTTCGGTTACCCGCGGTGTCCCAATTTCTATTTTGCCAAGCTTGATTTTCAGCGGGTAGTCTTCAATCTCAATCGGTATCTCCCCAGTCTCATCGATTATTGCTTGCAGGCCACTTTCAATAAAATCGTTGTAGGAGTCAACGTGTTGCCTGACCAAACCCTTCTCTTCGAGGAAGTGCTTGATCAGTTCCCATATCTGAGGGCTAACGGTTGCGGATGTTAATGACATAATATCACCCTAATCGACAACATAACGATAAACGACAACTTCTCCTGCAGTAGCGCTCTTCCGCGTTATTCGCAGAATATCTCCCATCTTCGCGCCCAACGTCTCTGCCGCGGGGTCGTTGGTTTTGATGTACGGGAGTTGATAAGGGCGGATGTGAAATTCGTGCATCAATTCCTCGGCATCTTTCTTTGAAAGCAGTTCATGTTTAGGAACGAATTGATGCGCGAAAATATCATATGATCTCTCTTTTTCTTTCTCTTTCTTCAAACTACGCTTTCTCCACGCAGAAAAGGTTCATTCGGCCCGGAACCAGAGCTTCCCGAAACTTTCCCAGCGAAACATTCGGAGCCACGCTAATAAAGTTTCAGAGAAAATTACAGGCTCCGCTAAATACTACCGGAACACAGTCGACGCCTACTCAGCCCGAAGGCGTCCTACTCGTAAGGTAAGCCCATGCGACCTAATAAGTTCACTTGATGGAGGCCCAACTCTCGTTTTAACCTCGCAAATCCTCCCGGATCCAGCTCATCCCTAGCTCAATCGCGAACTCTTCATTCGTAATGAGGTGGCCGATCAGTGGCAGCGGAATGACTCTACCATTGTAAGGAATAGTTTGTCGAAATCTTCGGGAGCGGCGGGTGTGAGGAGTGCGTAGATGACAAAGTATCGTGACGATTTCGGGCAGAAGAGGTGGACGGAGCATGTGACGCGTGCAATTCCTTTACCTCTAGACAAGAACCCCATGGGAGTTTCATGAAATCGCACCATATTATAGAACGCCTCATGCGAATTAACGGTAAGCGTTTTCTCCGTCATCTTATCGGTCTTTGAGACATTGCGACTTTTGCCCATTGATTTGATACTATGGTTAGCAAATTCGTTGGCTGTTTGGAATTTTTTCGTCACGACCGCGAGGTCCCCCCACGAGAGGAATACTTTTTGTTTGTCTGGAAAATGTATGACTATGTCTCCTTTTTCGCGGCGGGTTTTCGGGTTGAATTCAAAGCGGCAGACTGGTGGGTACTCGATGGAGAATCGGTAAATGCTAAACCGCTCCAGTTCATCGTTTCCAATTTTTCCCTCTCCCCCCACCTCCGCCCACAACTCGCTGGCTGACTTAGTCTCAGGTTTCACGTGAATCGCTTGCCCCTCAACAAACATCTCTCTCTAGTCGCGCCGAATCAAGGGTAGCGAGGAATTAAAGCCTACGTCGTGAAAACTTACAACCTGGATGAGCCATGACCGGGAACCAAGTCTCAGCGGAACTTCATCATTCTGAAGGCCTTAAGTTCAACGTGGAACTGGGTGGCCGGAGAATTCAGCTAGACTCCTCCGAGGAGATGGGACAGGCATTCACCCCGATGGAACTGTTCCTAGTCGCACTGGCGGGCTGTACAGCGATGGACGTGCAGTGGATCATGGACAAGCAACGGCAGAAGCTCAACCGTTTCGATATCGTGATCAATGGTACTCGACGTGAAGAAGATCCAAAATATTATGACAGCATCAACATCCGGTACTCGCTTGTGGGGGATAATATTAGAAAAGACGCGGTCGACCGCGCGATACGACTGTCGGAAGAGAAGTACTGTTCGGTGCGCGCCATGCTCAAAGACTCCGTCAAGCTATACATAACCTACACTATAACGAACGGAAAACAACCCGAGCAAGAATACACACTCGCCCCTGCTTAGACTAAACTATTAGCCTCAAACCCAACCATGGCGACCCGGCCTAAGTTCCACTCTCCATTATGAGAGCCAATTCGTTTTTCTATCTGCCCTGATATCATCTATGGATTGATCTAGAATGGGCAACCCAAAAATGGTCCGTAAGCCAAAAAAGAAAGTAGAGAAACCTCCCGCTGGCGGTCACACCTCTACTGGAACAGCCTAGTAGCGGCACGCTCCTGATTTTCTAGGTGCATGCGTGGGGCCTGCATTTATCTACGCTAGACCCCCTCTTGAGCCTCTCATCAAAGCTCAAGGTGGACCCGATTGCAGAAGACGGAACCCCAAGAGAACTATCAATACGACACCGCAAAGAGGTCCATTGCAAAGAAATATGAAGACGTAAAACTGATCCTAGACTCAATAAATGGCACCCTAATCCCTATCGCGTTCTGTATCGTACTGTTCTTGTCCGGCGGCTCTGTCTTACTAAGCAGACTGCTTAACTCGCTGACGGGTTCGTATTGGATTTCGCTATGGTTGTATCTTGCCGTCTTTGTGATCGTTCTTCAGCTCGTAGCGATGCCACTTTCTTTCTACTCAGGATTCATCGTTGACCATAGGTTCAGCTTGTCCACCCAAACACTCCAAGGTTGGGTTGTTGATGAGTTGAAGGGGCTCGGGGTTGAGCTGGTGTTCGGGATTCTGGCCGGTTCAGTTCTCTACTACCTAATAGGAAATCTATCGCTATGGTGGATTGCCGCTGCCGCAATCTTTGCCGTCTTCTCCATACTACTATCCATCATCCTCCCATTCGTAATCCTTCCAATCTTCTACAAAGTCAATCCCCTCTCTGACATGAACTTGAGAGAGAGCTTACTTCAAATGAGCAAGAAGTTCGGAGCCCGCAACGTAGACCGTGTCCTCGTGGCAGATGAAAGCCGGAGATCGATTAGAGCAAACGCCTTCTTCTCAGGCGTGGGAAAAAGCAGATCCATAGTACTCTTCGATACTCTGCTGAGTAATTTCACGCATCGCGAGATCGTCACAGTAGTCGCGCACGAACTGGGACACTATGTGAACAAAGACATTTGGAAAGAGGCACTGACCTCCGGCCTCTTAATCATCCCCCCATTCTACATTGCAGATTATGCGCTAAGAGCCGCCGTAACCGCCTCCAGCCTACCCAGCATGACTGACCCGGCTGGTATCCCTCTGATTTTTGCAGTCCTGATTGGGATTAGCTTCCTCCTGCAACCAATCTCTAACGGGTTGTCTCGAATCGTGGAGCGCAAAGCCGATGAATTCGCTCTCAGGGCTGCCGATGATTCAGAGGCTCAAGCTTCAGCTGAGAGAAGGCTCGCTGACCTCAGCCTCTCGGTCGATTCACCCAACCGACTAGTTGAAGTAATGTTTTACACACATCCCCCATCGTCCAAACGCGTGCAGATGGCGGAGAATTGGAAGAAAACGAAATCGACCAGTTAGGAAAATAGAGCACTCAAACCCATTTGCAAAATGAATTTTCGAAGACGGATTTCTCGTTATCATAAAATAGCGCGCGATCGAGACATCTTCATTAGATGCAGTATCCCGTCCCAACTTGCTAAACGTATCATGAATCGGCGCAGGGATAGCAGTTGAACTCCGCAAACACGGCTCGTTCAGATAGATGGATCTATTCCGTGCTGCCGATCAACATGGCAATTGGCCCAGTTGGAACTCTGGCTCAACTCTACATCCTTGAGTTACATGGTTCAGTTCTTGATATTGGCCTGGCTGCAACGCTTTTCGCCGCCGCGAGCATACCTGCCGCGATTTTCTGGGGCTTCATTACTGACCGCATCCATACGAGAAAGTCCCTCGTAGTTTGGAGTTATATTCTCATAGCGGGAATCCTGTTCTCCTTTGTCTTCGTTCGAACGGTCTACGGAGTCATACTGGTATACACCGTTTTCTCGTTTCTTTCATCTGCATTCGCCACTCCATTGAACCTGCTCATAATGGAGACGCAACCCAAAGCTAGTTGGGCGTCGGCGTTTGCCCGTTTCTCAATGATCTCTGGCGTGGGCACCACTTTGGGCATGCTAATAGGAGTTGTATGGGGGGATTTTCTGCCACTCAATCTTCTCGTCATAGTCCTCGGAGCGTTATCGTTAGTTTCCGCTGGGCTCTCCGTGCAGATGATCAAAGAACGTATCACTGTCTTCGAGCGCTCTATGATTGTGATGGTTAGCCAGAGTTTCTACCATGGGCTCCTAGCGTTGCCGTTACTCTTTCTGAAAATCCCTAGGCTAATGGACTTCCGTCGAGTATTTCGTAGCGGGAAGTTTGGGTTAACCAGGGAACCGATACTCATCTACCTCTCGATCGGCGCATTCTATTTCGCCAGTGGGCTCTTCAACACTTCACTTGTTCCATCACTTTTCGCGGCAAGCGTATCGAACAGCGCAGTATTCGGGGTGTCGCTGGTTGGAATGATTGTTCAGACTATCGCATTCAATTACCTCGGTAAACGTATCCGAGAGGCTGGGATTAGGCGGACGGCTGTTCAGGGCCTTCTGCTCAGGGCGTTCAGTTACGGCGGTTTCGCTATCGCTGTCTTGTACTTGGCGGGGTTACGATACCTTGGTGCTGCACTATTCTTCTACCCTCTCGGAGCGGGCATAGCCTATGCGTACTACTATGCGGCCTCCAGCGTAATGGTCTTCAACACGTTAGGCCGGGCGAACCAAGGATCTTCGTTGGGTGTGTACAGCGCGATTGTGGGCATGGCCACAATGGTGGGCTCGTTCCTTTCGGGCCTTATCTCATTCTACGTTGGATATTATGCGACTTTCATAGCGGCCGCCCTATGGTTAGGGTTAGCTGCTTCCCTGACCTCAGCGATCGGTGAAGAGGTCGAGAGTTCCTAGTATGGGACCCGCTGTAACCACACTTTAGGAACTTAGAACATGTTTAGTTTCTCGAACTGTGAGCCGAGCACCTGTGACGGGTCAGTTCCGAGCCAGTCTTGCAGAACCGAGGCGTAGACCTGCCTGAAGTCGACTGTGTGTATTAGGTCGCTGTTGCTATCAAGGTTTGATAGGCTGGGGTAGTCTCCGTAGAGCCCACCACTTACCCGTCCCCCGATTAGAAACATTGGCTCAGCCGTTCCGTGATCTGTGCCCAAGCTTCCGTTCTCATTGACACGGCGTCCAAATTCGGAGAAAGTCATGATCAAAGTGTCATCCGCTTTACCCTTCGAGTCCATGTCTTGGTAGAAGGCGGCGACTCCGTCGCTCACCGTCTTGAGGAGGTTGGCTTGAGTGTTCTTCTGGTTCGCATGAGTATCAAACCCCCCTAACTGCAAGTAGACGATCATTGGACTCAAGCTAGAGGCCACGACCTGAGCTGCGAGCTTCAACCTGTTAGAAAAGTCGTTCTTGGGGTAGTTGATTGAGGTTTGGTAGTTTGACGCAGCCTGCTGAACTATGTCTGAAGCGGTCATGGCGTCGAGGCCCGCGTCCATCATTGCGGTGACTAGGTTGTTGTATTCTTGGCATGAGCTGCACTGGATTGAATCTAAAGCCTTGATTGTGGCTTCACTGGTGGACTGGCTCTGCCCCCTTGTCAGGGGCGCGATTTTGAACGTTTGCAAGCTCTCAATCGCCATCGCTCGTTCCTTCTGTCCAATCACAGCGGGGGATAGCAATGCATCCAAATTTACTGCGTTAATGGAACTGTCGACACTGCGTGCGCCGTCCAAGTATCTTCCGAGCCAGCCGGTAGTTGTTGTTTCGTCTGGCGAGGCTGTTTGCCAGATGGTCATTGACTCATAATGGGAAAGGTTAGGGTTCGGATATCCGGCCCCCTGAACGATGGCTACGTGATTGTTGTTATACAGCGATTGAAGCGCCGTCATGCTTGGGTGTAGGGCGACGTCTCCGTTGAGTTGCAGAACATCACTCTTGTTAAGCGCAAGCGTGGGCCGTGTATTGTAGTACGCTTGCTGAGAGTAGGGGACGAGAGTATTTATTCCGTCGTTGCCACCGCTGAGCTGTACCACGACTAGGGTTCGGTTCTTCATCCCTTCTACTTGCTGCGGGGACAGTAAGCTTGTCAGATCCATTATTTTCGGCCCAAAGCTTAGAGGGTTTAGCGACGGTACTTGCCCTATTGAAGTGGCCACTTGTTGGAGGAAGAGTCGGCGTGCGACATTGATTGGCATTTCATTCTCCTCAATTCAAGTTGTAATATGGGGTGGACATGGTGAGTCGAATCAGATTCCGCACTTTCTCTGCCGTGCTCGTCAGTGAATCAGTGGATTGCTGGATGACTTGCATTACATCGGACGGCAAACCTTCTGGGAAAAGTGTCCGAGTTGCCGTGTCCAGAGAATCTTCGAATGCAACTGTGGCGTTATCTGGGTTCCGTATTAGCAGAGGGAAGTTGTAGCGGTCTATCATGGTTGAAGTATTGATCCAAGCTGCACCATCAGGCCAACCGAAAACGCTGGGCGGATCGAATGGGAGTTGCCCCATGTTGTTTAGGGTAGCTACGATTGCTTTCGGATTTGCAGTTGCCCCAAGTGAGCGCAAGGCGGTAGTTAGGTAATCGACTGGACTTTTGACTAGGGCTAGGTATGCTTGAGTGGACCAGAATTCGTCTGAGTTGAGGATGGCCTCGACCACGGCCTTGATGTTGCCATCAGTTGTCGTGTACACGTTCGCGAGTCGATTTACCGTGTCGTCGCTTGGGTCATCGTAGGCGAAGTACGTGAAGAGTTTGCGGGAAATGGATTGCGCCGTGGCAGGGTGGGAGGCGAGAATGTTTACGATGTCCTCTGGCCCGAAGTTTCCTGTTTGACCTAGGAATGTCTTCATTCCATTATCGTGTTGGTTAGGGTTGAAGAATGAATTCCCAGATTTGTCAATTTGATAACCCGTAAAGGCCCTAGCTGCAGCTTTGACGTCGTCCTCGGTGTAATTACCCACCCCCATTGTGAAAACCTCCATCACCTCACGCCCATAGTTCTCGTTCGGGGCGTTCTTCTTGCTTCGGGCTCCGTCAAGCCAAATGAGCATGGCCGGGTCGTCGGTTATTCCCATTAGAAGGTCGCGGAAATTGCCCATAGCGTTGGTGCGGAGCAATTGGTTTTGGTTGAACATTAGGTAAGGGTATCTTACTTTGTAGATGGCCGTCGCAAAGTGGTTGTGCCAGAACATCGTCATCTTTTCCTCCAGAGGCCTCGGGGTGTTGATCATTCGCTCGACCCACCAGCCGACTAGGTTCACAATCTCCCCTACCGGCGGTTTTTTCGTTAGGGCCATGGTTATGCCTGGTTCACTCGCAAGGCCGCTATCGTCGATACTCTCGTAATTCAGAAGACGGTCCACCGCACTCGTCACGCCGAGGCTCTCGAAGTATGCTAGCTCAGAGGGCGAGGCGCCGAATCCAGCCCTTCGCAAAAGGTGGGGGATCTTCTGATCGTCGGTGACGAAGGATGTTGCACCAAATTGCAGTTGATTATCCAGAGATTGCACTGAAGTGTTGGCCATGTCCAGGAGTTCGGGTCCATAGTAGCCGGCGATAGCCGCACCTGATGCGATTGCTGCGATCTTTAGGAAAGCTCGTCGATTCACTTCAGAATCCTCGCATTCGCATATTGCTAAGGTCGTAATCGTTTAGTCGTCGGGCAACGACGAATACGATAAAAAGCGTTCTGGACGAATCATCCACAATCAGTTGCTGGAGGATAATCCGTGGCGATCAACCGGGGATGGCACCAAAAACATCCGATGCCAATGAAACCAACCCAAGAACAAAGAATCAAGTGGCACCTAGCCCATCAAAAAAACTGCGGCTGCAGGCCAATACCTCCAACCCTAAACCATCAAGTTAACAAGAAGAAAAACCTACGACAGAAAGACCCCTCCAGTTAACCCTCAACACCGAGACGAAAAAGAGTCCCATGCCGAGAGACCGCCAACCAATCCAATCGGTCTACGCACCTAAAGCCTGTTATCGGCCGTCGAAGCATTGTTCCAATGAATTTCATTGAAGGAATACGACGCCATCGCGATTGGGACGGGATCGGCAATGTATGTACTAGATAGCATGATACAACGGGACCCGAACATCAAGGTGGCGGTTATCGATAAGGACGAGCCGGGCGGCATATGCTTAACGCGGGGCTGCATCCCCTCCAAAATCTTACTCTACCCAGCCGAAGTCGTTCGGACGATCGAAAGTGCAGGCATTTTCGGAATCGAGGTGGACCTCAAGAAAGTCAGCTTTGAGAAAGTCATGAAACGCATGCGAACAATAATTGATCATGACATCGAATCGATAAGAGAAGGCCTCTCAAGTTCACCGAACCTCGATTACTTCCACGCCCCAGCTGAATTCATTGCCCCTTACACTTTGAAAGTCCAAGACGAGACGATAAGATCGAACATGATCCTTCTCTCGATAGGTTCGAAGGCAACCATCCCGCCAATCAAGGGATTGGGAGAGGTGGGTTACCATACAAGCGACTCGATCCTCTACGAGACAAAATTGCCGGAGAGCTTGGCGATTGTGGGCGGTGGCTACATAGCCGCCGAGTACGGTCACTTTTTCTCTGCCATGGGCTCGAAGGTCACGATAATCGGTAGGAACCCGCAATTTCTCCCACAAGAAGAACCGGAAATATCTGCATTGGCGAAACAGGAACTCGGTCAGCACGCTACAATCTTGACCGGTTATGAGGTTTTGGAAGCAACGCCTGCCGAGGGTAAGAAGAAGATTGTCGCGGTAAACCGGCACAACGGAGAGAGTACAAGTCTTCTGGTTGAGGAGATTATGGTCGCTGCCGGGCGGGGCCCGACCACTGACCTCCTTCACCCCGAACGTGCGGGAATCAAAACTGACAGTCGCGGTTGGGTTGAGGTCAACGAATTTCTAGAAACTTCAGCGCAGAATGTGTGGGGATTCGGCGATGCTAACGGAAAGTACCTGTTCAAGCACAAAGCCAATTATGAAACTACCATAGTCTACTACAACGCCGTTCTCAAGCGAAAGATCCCTGTTGACTATCACGCTGTCCCGCACGCAGTTTTCTCAGACCCCGAGATTGCTAGTGTCGGACTTCGAGAGAAGGAAGCCGTGGAGAAGTTCGGAGAGGAAAATATTCTGATCGGATTCGAACGGTACGAGGACACAGCCAAAGGTGAAGCGATGGCCGTGAAGAATTATTTCGTGAAAGTGGTAGTTGAACAGGATAGCCTCAGAATAATTGGTGCTCACATAGTAGGGCCCCAAGCTTCAGTCTTGATTCAGGAGATTATCAACCTCATGTACACCCCAGAGCAAAGCGCGCGCCCGCTTCTAGACGCTATGCACATACACCCTGCGCTCAGTGAGGTGGTTCAACGCGCTTTCCAAGGGCTCATGACTCCAAAACAGTACCACAACCAACTCCAACACGCGACGAGCCACAACGAAGATTGAGCGAACTGAACGAACAGGTCATGCAGTCGAGAAACGAGTTGGCGATATCATCCTTAGGATGGAGTCCTTACGACCATCGAATGCTAACGGCATTCTGCCTCCAACCGTGAACCCCATTACAATTCCTTCGTCACCCATAGCAACTGCCGCATACACCCGATCGGTCAAACGACCAGCGATGGGGAGCAAATCCTCAGTCTTAGACCACGAGTCACCCCACCGGTACTGGGCTTCGAAGCTCACTCCGCCATAGTATTGAGCTAGTTTCGGTTTGATATTTCGTGCCTGATAAAGTTCCAACGCCAGACGCTGACCCAGAGGGTAGAGTATATCGTACTTGTCCTCCATAGTCCAAATCACCTTGTCTTCAGGCCAAATCCCTTTGGCAGCCGCCATCTCACGACTAGCTAGAACAACAGTTGTTTCCTGCCCAAAGTGCTTCTCCAAACCATAGAACGGCTCAAGGTCAGTCGCTACCACCAAACGGTCACATTGTATTCGGGCCCGGGACGACTCAAGCGTTACGCCCTCGGGCGCTTCTGTGAATTTTAGCATAGGCGACTTTTCGTAAACTGGTACGTTGAACTTTGTCGCCAGCTCTGCTGCGAACTGCGCGGGATGAATCACGCAACAGATATCGAATGAGAGGCCCGAAGCGAACTTTGTGCCAGTGAAAGACTTCTGAATTTCATCACTAGAGTATTGTTCGGTCTGTATTCCGATGTCTCGGAGAGCTGCGTGCTCTTTTTCAATTCGGAGCTCTTCGGAGTCATTTTTCGCAACCATGATTGCGCCAGTCTTTCGAAAGCCACATGCTATTCGATGCTTTTCTATTAGTGAAACGAGATCGGTGATCGTCTTCTCCGTTTCCTTCCAAAGCGTAGTCGCATCATCCTTCCCGTACCGTTGCACTGCCTCTACGAAGTTACCCCCCGAACCGTAGTATAGAATGCCAGAGCTCGCGCCGGTGGCCGCTGACCCGACCTCTTCTTTCTCGACTACGGCAACCCGGTAACCTGCGTTTTGTAGGTGAAAGCCGCAGGAGATACCAGCGATCCCTGCTCCGACGATTGCGACGTCTACTTTCAGGTCCTTATCGAGAATCGGAAAACGAGTTTCGACCGGCCAGAGAGGATTAGCTTGCATGCTACTTCCCATACCGTCTCGTTCTAATGACTTCCATACCATACAACGAGCCATTAGGTTTCTCATCGGATTGTCAACATAACCCGGCTTGATAATCCCACACACAAGCTATTTGGGCCAGGTAACGTCCTGACCTGCGGGGAAATAGATGCAGGTACCTTTTGGCCGAGGCTCGATGAAGCTGGAGTTCGAAGAAGGCAGACCGCTCGAAACAGTCTCGCCGGCTGATGCTCCTCCTGACACTGACTCGATCCGGCGCTCTATTTCAAATCCCATTGGATCCAAAGACTTAGCCTCGTTCATCTCGGGTAAGCAGAAAATCCTCGTGGCGGTTAGCGACCATACCCGGTCGACGCCTACCGCTGAAGTCTTGAAGTATCTCGATTTAAGAGGTAAAGAGGTTACCACAGTCATCGCGACTGGATCGCATAGAGCCCCAGATCAAAGGGAGTTAGAAGAAATTATTGGGGGGAAGATCCCGCCGTACGGTGGCAGAGTCGCCGTTCACAATAGCAAGGACCCGACTTCACTTAAATCAATAGGAAAGACTAGCAGAGGAACCGAGCTATCCTTCAACTCACTACTGTTTGAGGCAGACGGCATCATTCCGATCGCGTCCGTGGAACCGCATTATTTCGCGGGTTACACGGGCGGCAGGAAATTTCTCCTACCTGCCCTAGCCGGTATCGACTCCATTACCAACAATCACTGTTTGGCTGCCGAGGAGAGTTCGAGGGTTCTAAGGTTGGAGGGAAACCCGGTACACGAGGATTTCATGGAAGCCTTGGAGACGTTTGGAAGATTCGATGACATATTCTCCATACAACTCGTTCTCAACGTGAAATCGCATATAAGCTACTCATCCTCAGGACACATTGTCCAGTCATTCAAACAGGCTGTTGAGTACGCGAGTCAAATTTACGTGCCGAAAATTTCGGAAAAAGCAGACATCGTAATCTCCGTAAACAAACCGCCCTTAGACATCGACCTCTACCAATCCCAAAAAGCGCTCCAAAGCGTCGAACTCTCCGTTAAGGATGGAGGAATAATTATTTTGGTCTCTAGTTGCCGCGAAGGCATAGGCGATAGCAACTTCTACAAACTCCTAACCTCAGAGGGCGGTGGTGGAGGTAAGGAGAACTCGCGTAAATTTGGCTATCATAAGGTGGTGAGATTGGCAAAGCTGCTCAAGAGGTTTAGTGTCTTTGCTGTCACAACCCTTCCAGAATCAGTCCCTAAGGCGATAGGCCTAACGCCTTACCAAGATCTGCAAAAGGCGTTTGCAGATGCCACCAGAATTAAAGGAACGAAGTCTCGTGTTCTCGTAGTATTGGATGGCGCGATCACGGTACCAATGCCCATGACGTAGACACTATAGGCACAGCAACCCCTGCACACCTTACTTCCCTTTGTTTCTCGCACGTTTCCTCTATCGAAAGGGAGGACCTCAACCTCTTCACGGTTTCAAGAACTTGTCATTTGGAACGAAAATAGCCTCGTGGAGTTAGCATCTTGCGATCGATAGTTATTGTGGAGGAGTTTCCAACTATTATCGTGCTCGTCATATCTATCACATGGTCTAACATTCGCTCCAACGTTGTGACCACTGTTTTCTCTCCCTTCCTTGAGTAGGCGGTTACGATGCCTACTGGCGTAGTTAATTTCCTATATTTCATGAGCATTCGGTGGACGAGTTTCAGAGGTTCTTTTCTCTGCCGGCTCTGAGGGTTGTACAGAACCAACACAAAATCCCCTTTTACGGCCGTCTTTACGCGCTCTAAGATCTTTTTTCGAGGCGTCAGTAAATCGCTCAGGCTTATGACTGCGAAGTCGTTCATGAGTGGAGCGCCGAGGCTAGCAGCTGATGCGGTAGCCGCTGTCACGCCGGGGACAATGTTCACTTCAACGTTCGTGCCCAATTTCCTTGCGGTTTCAAGGACCGGGCCGGCCATTCCGTAAACCCCCGGGTCTCCGCCGCTAACTAGAGCTACCCTCCTCCCCTTAGCGGCCAATTTCAAAGCATGTAAAGCGCGGTCAACTTCGTGACCCATACTCGAAGAATGGACTATTGTGCCTGGCCGGATTGTTCCACGGACCTGTTCGATGTAGGGGCTGAATCCTACTATATAATCAGCCGAGCGGATCTCAGCCATAGCCCTGTTGGTTAAGTGATCTATGCTACCGGGGCCGATACCGACAACGGTTACTTGTCCTCTGCTTGGAGAATCACGGTCGCTCTCTTTTGCTCTAGATTTCCTAGTGGCTATTCTCTTTCTCATCGTACGCCCTCCGGTAGATCGTGATTGGATATCATTCGCTGTTCTCCTCAGACAAGCGAGGGGGTGATTTGGGGGTGAGGATGACCACCGGCTTGGTTAAACCCTGAAGTGACAGAACAGTTGGGGCGATGACTATGCCCGCGTCATAGTCTTTTATCATTTGTTTGAGCTGATCGATGTCTGAGACAAACTTGGGATCGACGTCTTCTATTGTTGGGTAAGCTACCCCGCGAAGCGCGGCAACTAGAATCTTGAGGTCGTTTACTATCGCGGAGTTTACTGGAGTGAGGGATTCAAAGTTCACTATGGCCAGATCGTGCTCCTCAGCGATCTCTTCAACAGACCTCCTTCCGAGGAGTTCTGTGGCCGTGGTTATGATCGGTATGGCTCCGATCTCTTGGGCAATAATCTTGGCGAGCCTGTTGGCTCCACCAATATGGCCCGAGAGGAGACTGATAGCGTATTTGCCTAAGTCGTCGACGACAACAACGGCGGGATCAGTCTTCTTGTTGACAATGAGGGAGGCTATGCCCCTTACAACGATCCCGACTGCCATAACCGCAATTATCCCATCGACGTGATCAAACAGTTTGGCGAATAGGTCGCGTGGCCCCCCATCGAAAGGGCAGAACGGGTCTGAAGATAGTTGCCTCGGCGCGTACAGGTTATACTTGATCTGGGCTTTCCCCAACGCGTTCGCGATGTTCATGGACGTGTGGGTGCCCCGTTTTGTGAGTGCGATTATTGCGACGCCTCTTTCGAACGTTGGTTTACACCTTTCCTGTGGGCATGTGTGAAAAGGGGATCGTATAGTTTCGAGCGGCTGAATCCACCTTCGGAGAGGATTCTGCCAACAATGACAATTGCCATCTTGGAAATTCTTGAACGTTCCACTTTAGCGGCTATGTTGTCGATTGTGCCTTTGATTATGGTTTCTTCAGGCCAAGTGACTTTGTAGAGAACCGCGACGGGAGTGTTCCCTGGATAACCGCCTTCTACCAGTTCCTTGCATAATCTTCGAATTTGTCGGACCCCTAAGAATATGACCATGGTAGCACCGTGCTCAGCTAACCGCTTGAGGCTTTCCGACTTGAGTGCAGGTGTTCTACCGCCGGGTCTAGTGATTATTACAGTTTGAGAAACGCCGGGCAACGTTAACTCCTTTCTTAGGCTGGCCGCGGCTGCCAGAAAGGAGCTGACTCCAGCAACCACTTCGCACTCGATCCCCTGCACTTTTAGTATGTCGATCTGTTCCTGGGTTGCACCGTAGACGCTGGGATCCCCGGCACAAAGTCTAACAACACATTTACCGACCTTCACACTCTGCGCAAGTAACCCAACGATCTCGTCAAGATGCATTACGGCACTATCATACTTCTGGGCGCTTGGCTTAGCAGAGTCGAGTATTGAAGGGTTGATCAGGGACCCTGTGTAAACTATTACGTCGGCCTGTTTCAGCAACCTTAGACCCTTCAAGGTCAAGAGTTCCGGGTCCCCCGGTCCGGCCCCGACGAAGAATACCTTTTCCAACTTACGCATCGCTTGGCCTGCGTCGAACCATCATCATTGCGAAGTAATCTTCTGGTAATTTCAAGTTGAGGGCATCCAAGATATTCCCTCGCCAAATTTCCTCGTCAGAGAAAGAGCACCTCTTGGCAATCAGGATCTGTGATTTGTCAGAGAATCTCGCAGATTCTTGCAGGATCTTGATGGCTTCCGGAAGTTTCTTGATTCCTTTGATCCAAACGATATTATCAACTAAGCGGCTTTGTTCTTTCAACAGGTCTGTGTCGAGTTTTGGCATAATAAGAAGAGTTTCTTCTCCGAACGCGAGAGGTATCTGAGTCCTTGCCATACAAGCGGAGAGGGATGTGACGCCTGGAATTATCTCGATTGGAATTTCTGGGTGCTTGATCCTCAGCTCCCTTTGAACGTAGGTGAACGTACTGTACAGACTGGGATCCCCGAGAGCAACGTACGCAACCTGCTTACCTTCCTGAGCATACTTAGCAATTCTGTCTGCGTTTCCAGTCCATGCTTTCTCTAGTTCCGCCTCATCTCTGACCATAGGAAAGACGAGCGTGACAACTTCAGGAGCGGATCGTCTCGCTTCTAACACTGGCTTTGCGATGCCGAGAGCAACACTGTCTGCCGCCGAATTCGGAGTCGGAGCACATACGACATCCGCCTCCTGAAGAACACGAATCGCCTTGACGGTGAGAAGGTCAGGATCTCCCGGCCCTACACCTACCCCGATGACCATGCCGCCTTTCATTTTTGGTTTCACAGCTTCACGCCGGATATTATTGTAATCGGGTTTCTCGCCAACATCATTGTTCCTTGAGGAATTCTCCTGCTTTTAGCAATCGTGACTTGTACGGCTTCGGCATCTTTGAAATTGAGTCTATTCAACTCGGTCAATGCGGTACAACATGTCTCCAGCAGAATTGCGTTTAACACGATGCGCCCTCCCGGCTTCAGCTTTTTGAAAGACAGGCTAATTATTTTCGCCAGGTTTTCTCCTCCAGAGCCAATTAGGATCGCATCAACGGCAGGAAGTTTTTGAAGTGCGCGACTTGCCTCGCCATGTATTAACTGAACCGCGTTTCTAAGGTGGAATTTTGAAAGATTTCTCCGTGTCAATGCAATAGCCTTCTTGTCTCTGTCGATAGCGTAGACTAATCCGCCGGGTAATACTTGCCTTGAGGCTTCAACGGTGAGGCTTCCTGTTCCGCATCCTACGTCGATCACATTATCGCCGGCCTTCAGCCTGGCCTTGGAGATTGTCAGGACTCTGATTTCCTCTTTCGTCATTGGTATTTCCTCGCTGCGTTCAAAGAGTTCATCCGGAATGCCTGGCGTGCGATATTCGCTCATGAATTGCGTCTCCTACTGCATAGAGCCACGGAGTCTTCTCCGCGCCCATGCTCCGACGACCATAATACACATTGGTCCAAACTTCTTGGACGAAAGCATTAGCAGGTCGCCTTCCGTAACTCTTTCGTTAGGGTAGGTGAGGTTCTCGCATACGGCGGCCGGTGTGGTCGGATTGATCCCTGCCTCAATGAGGTACCTTGCAATTTGATCAGGTTGAAACGATCTTGGATCCGGAAGGATCACTGCCAGCTTCCCATTTCTGACGGCTTCTGCCAGCTTAGATTTCTCCGGGCCAGGGCGGCCGTGGAAGCTGATGAAGAGCCCTATCTCGTCTAAGCAAATCTGTAGACGGGAAGTAAGGATCTGAACGGAACTTATCCCAGGGACTATGTCAATTTGAAGATCGTTGGGAGACTTTTCGAGTAATGGTTTCAGAAGACCGAAGAATGCCGGATCTCCGGTCGATACAAATGCAACCGATCCGCCCTCTCGAGCGAACCTCAAGGCTCGTTGGATTAATTCGTCAAGGTTATCGGCTTTGAGAATGCAGGTCTCGCCTTTGATATCCTCCCGAAACAATTCCAGCGCCCTTCCAGCTCCTATGACTAATGATGCTCTACCTACGGTTTCCCTTGCTACAGGAGTTACATATTCTCTTGAGCCCGGCCCGGCTCCAATCAGGATGATCTTCGCCAAAAGTCCAGTCCTCTCGCGTTGGAATCGAGTCCTAGAATTTTGCCGTCGAGGGACACCATCGCGACGCTGACCTTGGCTTCGCCATTTATCTTCTCGGTGACGCGGTCTTTCACTGCATTGGCGATGAGGTTGAAAGTTACGTCAGACAGCTTGAGATTTTCTAGGATCTGTACCATTTCGTCTGTAGTATTTGCCTTCATGATCGTCTCGATGACATCTTTCGGAGCGCCAGCCATGGCAGCGTAGGCGGCTACGACCTCTTTTCTCCCGTCTCCCATGCGATAGTTGGTGTTGAAAATTCCCGCCGCCAGTTTTACAAGTTTGCCGGGGTGACCGAGTATAAGAATCTCTTTCACGCCTTTCTCGACAGCTTTCTTAATCATGTAGCCCATGAAGTCCCCGGTTTCAATGATAGTGTCTGCCGGTGTTTCCAACAGTTGCTTGGCAATACTCTCACCGATATTGCCAGGAACGAGAACCAGCCGCTTATGACCCTGAGCGACCGCCACATCTATCTGATTGACTAGGGACGCTATGAACGCGCTTCGGGAACGTGGTATCACGATTCCGGTGGTGCCTAGGATTGATATGCCTCCCGTTATGCCAAGTTTTGGATTGTAGGTTCTGTTAGCAACCTTGGTTCCATCTGGAACACTTATGACGATTTCCGCTGAGATATTGGAAGGAAGAACCTCTCTCACGGATTCAATAATCATCCTTTTCGGAACCGGGTTTATTGCTGGTTCACCCACTTTGACTGGCAACCCCGGCTTGGTGACCATGCCTACGCCTTCTCCACCTTTGACAACGATCCCAGTGCCTTGGTGAAAAGTCACTGTAGCAAGTATGTCGATGCCGTGGGTAATGTCGTACTTTTCGTCATCGCCTGCATTCTTCACAACACTAGCTCGGGCCGTACCGGGGGCGATGACTTCACACGTCTTAATCGGAATCTCGATCTCTTTTCCCGAGGGAGACCTGATCTTGACTGAGTTGACTGGATTAGTGGAGAGTGCGAGCGCCGCTGCTTTGGCGGCCGCGGCTGCGCACGCTCCCGTTGTGTAACCTGTTTTCAAACCGATTTGCATCTCTCACATTCACCCTTCGGAGCCTAGGTTAGTGAGTCATCGTGAGAAGTGCATTCATGATAGCCACGGCAACAGCACTTCCGCCCTTTGCGCCACGCGAAGTTATGAAAGGAATGGAGAGCTTCGAGACTTCATCTTTCGATTCCGCTGCCTTAACAAAGCCGACAGGTGTGGCGATGACAAGAGCTGGCTTAACAATCCCCTTTTTGACAATATCAACAACGGTCAGGGCTGCTGTCGGTGAATTTCCAACAATGACTATATCGCCATCCAAGCCCTCTTCCGCGGCTACTCGCATTGCCGCAGCTGTTCTCGTAATCTTCGCCTTGTTTGCTAAGTTTATTGTTCTCTCATCCTCTGTATATGTTCGAACCGTACCTCCAAACTTTTGGATGGCTTGAGCGTTTATTCCAGCCTCGACCATCTTCACGTCAGCGACCACATCAGCACCATTCTTGACCGCCCCAATGCCGGCCTCGATAGCACCCTTGCTGAACGTCAGCAGGTGCGCGAATTCAGGGTCGGCAGTGGCGTGAACAACTCGTTCCACGATCGGAACTTTCAGCGGGTCCATCGTTTCGAGGTCTTTGGCCAAGAGTGGCCGAATGATGCTCATGCTCTCCTCGAAAATTTCATTTCCAGCCTCGTTCACAGACTCGATTCTTGTTCCGACCGCGAAATCTTCGAGTGCAGTCCTTGCCCTATCAAGTAATATGTCGGCAAGCCGCGGGTCCGCACCGATCGGATTACAGTATGCGACTTGAACCTCACGCTCCTTGATGAGCATCGTTCCGCGACTCTGTCCCTTCTTCATTCCCAGCAGCCTAGGAATATCCTCTGTAGTATGTCGGCTGTTAGCAAGTAAGACAGGGACGACTACTACTTTCTCTGCGCCTTCTTCAACGGCACTGGAGACTGCCTCAAGAATAGTCGGGCTACTCAGCTCCATGAATCCACTTTTTACAATCATGAAGGGCGAACGTTTTCTTATAATGGCTGCAAGTTCGTTGACGTTCTCTTTATATGAACTGAACTCGCTGCCGTGACCGGCAAGGACTAAGCCTATACTTGATGTCAGGATGGATAAACCAGCCGAACGCATTTACCTTGGACATTCATTTAATGGTTGCCACCTGTTTCAAAGGGGATTCATGCAAGATCGTCGAGGTTTCAGTGGGGTTGCTGAAGATTCCAGAATTGCAAGAGCCATTGAAACCGGGGAAGAAAATGCAAGAGAATGCCGGTTATGCTTATCGACATAAGTCTACGAGGTAAAACCGTTCTCATCATCGGAGGAGGAATAGTCGGCGAAAGAAAGGCTGCGAAATTCTTGGCAGCGGGCGCTAAGGTTGTCGTGGCCAGCAAGGACTTCACAGAGAGGTTCAAGCAGTTGAGTTCTGACAATAAACTTCAGCTACTCCACGTCGATCTTGAAGTGGCTCCCCAATCTATCGGAAAGTTGGTCTCGAATGCCGACTTCGTTATAGCTGCCACTAATAACCGAGAACTAAACAAACGAATTGCCGAGGAAGCAAAGAAAAACAGAACTCACGTAAACGTCGTTGACAACCCCCACCTAGGCGATTTTACGATGCCAGTCATTTCGAAAGTCGGCGAATTCCATATCGCAATCTCCACAGGCGGTAAGAGCCCAGCAATGTCAAACCTTGTCCGAAGGAGGGTTGAAGGAATCATCCACGAGGAAGACATCATGATGGTTAGGCTACAGTCCTACGCCAGAGAACTCGCGAAGGCTCACATACAAAATCAGCAAGCACGCAAGAAAATCCTGTACACGATTATAGAGGATACGAGGATCATGCGTCTGCTAAAGAATGGTAACTATCAGGAGGCAAAGAACATTGCCAAACAAATCATCAAAGGCCGTTGAACAATTAGAGCAGCTAGGAGAGATTGAAGGAATATTCAATCTCCGCTTCACATACAAGAAGGCTACAGTTCCGTTCCTTAACGCGGTCACCTTTAAGGACCGTCGCAAAGCTCAGGCGAAGATCCGCGCTCTTTGCAACCTGAAGGAACTCGTCGTGCTTCAGACATGCAATCGAGTTGAAATCTTCGCTGCCATTAACCCGAGCGAATCTTGTAGAGCATACGACAGCATGGCAGAATGCTGGCGACGTGAAGTAAAACAGAATCCCACAGTTTTCTACGCAGGCTTGGAAAGCTCTTCTGGTTTGGAAGCCTTGATCCACCTATTCCGCCTGGCGTCTGGCTTGGAATCTATGATCGTCGGGGAAGACCAGATTCTGGGTCAGGTTCAAGACGCCTTCAACGAATCCGAGAAGCTAGGTGTCGTCGGTCCGATCTTGAGGAGAGCTTTCGACAGTGCAATAAAAACTGGTACAGAGGCCCGTAATAGGACAGGACTGAACAAGGGCGCAGTTTCCATTGGTTCAGCGGCTGCGAACCTTCTAGAACAGCTATTAGGAAACTTGGAGGACAAGAAGATAATCGTAATTGGCGCTGGTAAGACTGGAATACTTGTCGGCAAAGCCTTGGCTGTGAGAAAGCCCAACGTAATCTATGTTGCCAACAGAACTTACCAGATGGGAGTTAGGCTTGCGAAAATGCTTGACGGTCAAGCTGTGAGGTTCGATAGGATTAGGAGTTACCTCGCGGATGTTGATGCCGTAATCGTTGCAACCGCCGCTCCCCACGCCGTATTGACAGAGGGACTTGTTGCGGAGACGTTGCGAAGGCGCGGAGGGAAGAAACTTCTCATTATAGACCTGTCCCACCCCCGCAATGTGGAAGAGAAAGTCAAGGCGTTGCCGAATGTTGATGTGCGGAATATCGACGACCTCCGTGGTATAGCTGACAAAAACCTGAAGATGCGCCTTGCAGAGGTCAAGAACGCGGAGAATATCATCGACAGTGAATTGAAAAGGTTGGAAGTGCAACTCAAGTGCGAACAGGTTGAACCGATCATCTCGGCTATTTGTAACATGGCCGAAGACGTGAGGCAGAAGGAACTTGCTAAGGCTCTGAAGAAGATAGGGGAACTCGATCAGGATCAGAGAAGGGTCATTGAAGTTATGACACGCCTCATGGTTGAGCGTGTGCTCATCCGCCTAATTGACAAGTTGAGGAAAGCCGCCATCGCAGGTAACTACCAAATCGTTTCAACAGCCCAGGAGCTATTTGATACGAAACTAGAGGGAGAGGCTTGAGATTATCTTTCCAGAAATGCGAATGAGGACACTACGCTGCAGCGCGATCGCATCAACGTGAGACGATCAACTTCGGATGATGTCCATCGCCGGAACGAGAGGAAGTAGGCTAGCGAATCCTTGAAGAAAGGTAAGGTCTACCTTGTTGGGGCTGGGCCTGGCGATCCAGGTCTGCTGACTCGGAAAGCCTGGGACATACTTACTAGAGCAGATGTGATCGTTTACGATCGGCTCGTCACGAGGCAAATCCTTCAAAAGCTTCCAAAACGCATCAAGAGGGTCTATGTTGGTAAGCGCTCAGCAACCCACTCCATTCCTGGCCAAGATGGGATTCACAGAATCTTGGTTAGCAACGCCGAAGCGGGAAAATTCGTTGTGAGACTCAAGGGCGGCGATCCCTTCCTCCTCGGACGGGGGGGAGAAGAAGCCCAGAGGCTTAGAAAAGCAGGCATTAGCTTCGAAGTCGTGCCTGGAATAACGTCTGCCCTCGCAGTTCCGGCCTATGCCGGTATCCCAGTCACACACCGGGAATACGCATCGTCCGTTGCCATTGTGACAGGACACAAGGCCAGCAAGAAGAAACCGGTAAACTGGCAGAGATTAGCGACGTCTGTAGACACGATAGTCGTTCTGATGGGCATAGAAAACTTGCCATCAATTCTTGAGAGCTTGATCGAAGGGGGCCGCGACGAAGAAACTCCTGTTGCAATAGTTGAAAGAGGAACAACGAGACGGCAGAGGGTTACGGTCGGCACCATCCGGACTATGGCCTCGCAAGCTGTAGAGCGCCAGATTACCCCGCCAGCAGTGATCATCATTGGAGACGTAGTTAGGCTTGAGAAAGAACTCTCCTGGTTCAACACGTAACTACCTTCTACCTCAAAACAGCGGCCATGTAATCTCCGGGACGAAAGTATGAACCGCTAAGCTCTCAAGCACTCTCCAGCCTTGACAAAACCCGTACGTGGAGAGTTGATTAAGAAAGCCGATTATCTGGCTGACCGGCTCGTAAACAGTTGAGATGAGATTGAAAGCAACAGGCAGACTCGACCTTATGGACAGAAGATTGCTACAGGAAGCCCAAGACGGATTTCCATTAACTCTTCGACCCTATGCAAGTATAGCCAAGAAACTAGGAGTTAGCGAAACGGAAGTGCTGGAACGGTTAAACAGACTACACCAGAAGGGAATCATCAGAAAAATAGGGCCCGCCTTGAATCCCGGGCGCGTAGGCTTACGAGCCTCGACTCTAGTCGCCATGAAGGTTCCAGGTAACAGAATGCGAAAGGTTGCGAAGTTGGTTAGCAGATACGAAGAAGTATCCCATTGCTACCAACGCGACAACGAGTATAATTTTTGGTTCACTGTGGCAGCCCATGATGAAGTTGAATTGGAGAAGGTACTGGAAGAGATAAGGCTCGGAGCCAGTATTGCGGAGGACGATGTACTGGATCTTCGAGCTACCAAGATGTTCAAGGTTGATGTCCGTTTCCAACTCGTCTAGTTTCGATATACGTGAATGGCGATGGATAACCTCGACATGAAAATCCTGCTTGCCGTGCAGGATGGAATTCCCATAGTGAGGGAACCCTTCTCCACCATCGCCAAACAACTTGGACTCAAGCCTGAGGAAGTCGTAAAGCGGCTGCAAAGACTCCGGGAAGAGAAGGTCATTAGAAAATTCGAGGTGTTCATCAGGAAGAGAAAGGTGGGAATAACCGCAAACGCGATGGTAGTTTGGATGGTTCCCAGCAACCGTACTCAAGAGGTTGGGGAATTCTTCGCAGGATTCAAGGAGGTAACCCACTGTTACGAGCGTCGGACTGTACCCGACAAGTGGAGATACAACCTCTACACGGTGATTCATGGATTCAAACGGAAGACTGTGAAAGAAGTCGTTAAGAGGTTGTCCGACGCGTCCCAGGTGGAGGATTATTTGATCCTTTTCAGCGTGAAGGAATTTGTCCGACGTAGTAGTGGTCGAGTCAGGCCCGAGGATCTGAGAACCCCGAGGACTAATGGCCGGTTGCTTTCTGGAACTTAAGCAGCCTCAAT
>Ga0181521_10000647_pt1 | contig 43139 bp, 27 predicted proteins | sample PEATcosm2014_Bin_32_FD_119764 | JGI IMG/M metagenome (GOLD analysis project Ga0181521, IMG submission 119764) | Peatland microbial communities from MTU Mesocosm Facility, Houghton, MI, USA - PEATcosm2014_Bin02_60_metaG | ecosystem: Environmental > Terrestrial > Soil > Wetlands > Peat | place...
CAGCCGGATCCGCTGGCCGGCGAAGGGGCTCAGGTCGGCCACAGCGTCCTGCCACACCTTGGCGTCCGTACGCCGCTCGAACACCACTTTCCCTGAACTATCGGGTGGGGCATCGAACGGAAGCGCGCGCACGCGAAACGTCACATCTTCAGGCGACGCCGGCCCGCCCTTGGGGTTGCGGTCGCCCACCGCGACGGCAAAGCGCAACTGGATCGCGCGCGTCTTCGGCAGCTCGAGCGGATACTCGGCAATGACTTTGTCCACCCTCTTACTGAATGAGGGCGCCTTCATGCCAACCCCCATGCTCAGGCTCTCGCGCGATGCGCCGCGCTGAACCCGCACGCCATACTCGACATTGCCGCTTACCGCCTGGATTTCCTGAGTTCGGGCATCCGCCGGAAAATCCTCGACTAACTCCGCCTTGTCCCGGCGCACCGGCAAGCGCCAGAGGGCCATCCCTCCCTGGCTGGAAACTGCCACCGGCTTCCATTCAATCGGTGACGCCGGCCGGGAACGATTTGGGAAATCGGTCTCCATAATAAATACCGGGTGCGCAACCTCCCGCCGGCCTTTATATTCAAATTCCGCGTAGGCGTGAATGGGATAGTGAGCGTTATACACGGTTTCGGGAATCGTAACCTTAAACCGGATTGCCTTCCGGTTCGGGGTAGGTACGTAGTACTCGTAATATGTGCCTTCTTGTCCCTGTAGCGGACCACCTGGATTCTTTTCGAGCGTGAAAGTTTGCGGCGCGGAGGGCTCGATCCGCCAACCGTCGATCCCGTTAACCCGCAGCGTCCCGTGTAGTGGGGTATCGCCGGTGTTCTCCAGCAGCACCCCCACAGTCCAGGGGATTCCCGGACTGATCTCCGGGAACCCCTGCCCTCCTGCGTCGGCTGCGAGTCGCCGGACGGTGACGGTGAGCGGCCCCACCGTGTCAATTGCCGGCGCTGGTGGATCCTTGGCCATGGCGCCGGCTGCCAGTAGCGCCCCGCTCACCGCCATCCACAATCCCTTGCTTTTCATGGGAACTCTCTTTTCGGACTTTCGATGAGGCCCTGCATCGTCTGCAACTAGCGAATGCCTGGCTGCAATCTATAGCCGAACACTCGCGGGTCGTAGTTGAGAATGACGTCACCGCCGGCCTCTTCCAGCGGCACACTCCGGATCACCTGGCCGCTTTCATCGAGCGCTTCCGCCCGTTGCGGCTGGCTTACCTTCCACGGCAGATCCTTCCACACCAGCCGTACCTGGAATGGGAAACTGCCGGGCAGAGCGGTCATCGTCACGGTGTCCCCTTCGCGCGTCAGCCGCAATCCGCCACTGGTTGTCAAGGGGCCGAACGCGATCGGCTTCTTCTCCGGATTCATGCGCGCCACCCGCGGATCAGACGCTGCCAGATCTGGTGGCACTATGGCAAACTCGTTTACCGGTTCGAGGTGTTCCGGATCCACCGGGCGGGCATTCACGTACCACAGCGAGGGCGACCTGGACCATTCCACGATCACGCCGCCAAGCTTTTCCACGGCGCTTTCCACCGTTCCTTCATGGCCCTGCACGCGGGCGTAGTAACCGTATTCGGGCAGCACATGCCCCGCCACGTTCCAATCGCTCGTCCCCCGGTTGACCCAAACCTCGCTGCCGTTGTCCCAGCGCACAAGCTGCCGGTGCAGATTGCCGCCGGCATATTCCACCCCATCGATTCGCTTCAGCGCCAGGGCTCGCATCAGGTCGTGCAGCAGCCAGTATTTCCGCACGACATCGCGGCCAAACGGTTGACTTACCAGCGCCGGATGCCCGGACAAAACCTCCGTCGCGATGTAATCGTCGCTGTAAGGACCATGGGATCGCGGATCCATCCCCGGCGCATAACGGTCCGTGTACCCGGCGCCATGCAGGATAAAGCGGTCGTGGTGGGCCGCATCGAACCACGGCGTCCGTTCTGCATCGGCGCATTTCATCCCCCACTGGCGGTATAGCGGGAGGTTCGCTTGCACTCCCTGGAACTGGCAATCGGCCCCGTCAAAATAGCCGATGTACTGGTCGTGTCCGGCCTCGGAGATGGCCGGCGCGTTATTGCCCAGGTAGTTCCGAATCCAGGCGTAGGCTTCTCCGATATCCTTGCGCGTGGTGGTCCGGTCGTGGAACTCGCCATCCTTGGTCCAGTAATCGTAAGGCGCGCCAGCGGTCCACACGTCTATGAAGAAAGCTGTCGGCGCGAAGCTGTTCCGAAGAATGGCCAGGTTGCGTTCTACAAACGGCAGCACGCGATCCGCCCTATACCGATAAGACTGGTTCGTGAGTTGCCGGCCACCCAGCCAAGACGTCCGTGGTCTTCCATCCGGCAGAAAGGCTATGTCGTCGTAGGTAAATCCTTCCGCATCGGGGTAGAAATCGATGTAGTTGTCGTGCGGCGCAAACAGCACGCCGTTTCTTCGGCAGGTGTTCACCAGGTTCTGGAACTCCTCCACGGTCCCGAAAACCGGATTCGGCGGGTATTCGTCCGGCAGGCGGTCTCCGGCGCCCCAGCGCTGCCAATTGTGATGCACCACGATGGCATCGGTCAATCCGTAGTGGAACGCCCGCGTCAGATTCTTCGCGCACTCTACATAAGTTCCGGCGTTCACCCACAAATCGAACACGAAGCGCCCCGCCTTGGTGGCAACCCCGCCCGCCGCCTTGAGACCATTCACGTCGTGCCACACCCGCACCCCATCCCAGACGTTGGTTGCCGGTATGAAGGTCAAGGTCGGATTGAGCGCCGCGTGAATCGTGTAGGTCCGCGACCCGGGATCCACCTCGGCGTTGTTCGGTGGCACATCGACACCTTGCACCAGCGACAGGCCGTTACTGAAATCCAAGCCGATAAACGAGGTGGACAGGGTATATCCGCCAAACCCCAGGCTGAAAGCCGCCGGATCGCGCAAAACGTTGCCGTCCCCCAGGTACACCTGGGTGGCCCGCTCGCTCCACGGTCCCGCCGCTACGTCTTCCAGATAAACGTGAAACCAGGGCCGCGGCGCCGGCGCGTTCTCCAGCCAGAAGTGCGTCCACAGCGCACCCTTTTCCGTCCACATCTCTCCCACCAGGTCGAACGGTCCGGCCCAACTGCTGAACCGATGCCGCACCCGGTAACGCGGACGCGCTGCGGTCTCTTCCCGCGCCTCGAGCAGCGTGGCCACCGAATTCCAGCTTCCTAATTCATCCCCCAGCATGCGGATCCGGAAACCATGGAACATGAGATGCGCCTGGGCGCTCTTCAGATCTACGGCCGCATCCAGCATGCCCCGCTGACCCGGCCAAACCCGGACCTCATACTGCTTCCCTTGACGCTCGATGGTCCCCAGCAGGCGCGAAGGCGCATTCGCCGGCGGCGGGAACGGGGCCGCGGCCGGCAGTTGGTCCGTGACCACCGTGGGTTCGGCCCAATCGGCCTGCCTGCTGGCGCGATTCTCCGGCAGGCTCACCGCTTCCAACTGCAGCCGGATCCGCTGGCCGGCGAAGGGGCTCAGGTCGGCCACAGCGTCCTGCCACACCTTGGCATCCGTACGCCGCTCGAACACCACTTTGCCCGAACTATCGGGCGGCGCGTCGAACGGCAGCACGCGCACGCGAAAGGTCACGTCTCCCGGCGACGCCGGCCCGCCCTTGGGGTTCGGGTCCCCCACCGCGACGGCAAAGCGCAACTGGATCGAGCGCGCCTTCGGCAGTTCGAGCGGATACTCGGCAATGACTTTGTCCACCCTCTCGCTGAATGAGGGCGCTTTCATGCCAAGCCCCATGCTCACGCAGTTGCGCGATGTGCCGCGCTGAACCCGCGCGCCGTAGTCGACATTGTCGCCGATGATGTGGGTTTCCTGAGTTCGGACCACTCCCGGCAGATCCTGGACTAGCTTGCTATCGTCGCGATGCACCGGCAAGCGCCACAGGGCCATCCCGCCTTTGCTCGCTACCACCACCGGCTTCCACTCAATGGGTGACGCCGGCCGGGGACGATTTGGGAAATCGGTCTCCATGATAAACACCGGGTGCACCACTTCCCGCCGCCCGTTATACTCAAACTCCGCGTACGCGTGAATCGGATAGTGAGCGTTATACACGGTGTCGGGGATGGTAACCGTATAATAAACGGCCTTCCGGTTCGGGGTAGGTATGTAGTACTCGTAATATGTGCCTTCTTGTGCCTGTTGCACACCCCCTGGATTCTTTTCGAGCGTGAACGTTTGCGGCGTCGAGGGCTCGATCCGCCAACCGTCGATCCCGTTCACGCGCAGCGTCCCGTGTAGTGGGGTATCGCCGGTGTTCTCCAGCAGCACTCCCACCGTCCAGGGGATTCCAGGACTGATCTCCGGGAACCCATCACCTCCCGGGTGAACCGCAAGCCGCCGAATGGTGACGGTGAGTGGGCCCACCGTGTCAATTGCCGGCGCTGGCGGATCCTTGGCCATGGCGCCGGCTGCCAGTAGCGCCCCGGTCACCGCTATCCACAATCCCTGACTCTTCATGTAATTCTCCTAAGGGAAATTTTGATTCCAGCGTGCGCACTTCCACCTCCGTTCCGGAAACGTGCAGCCGCTGCCGAACCTCTACGAAAGCGTTACTCCAATCGGTTCCCTGACGCTGGACAGGGGCGCCATATCAGAATCGAAAGCGAGCCCCGAGTTGCAGGGAACGAGACGGATAGGCCGTGGTAATGGTTCCGGCGCCGACTTCATCCACATAGACCGAGGGCTGCCCGAAGTTCGCCCGGTTGGTAGAGTTGTACGCTTCAAAACGGAGCTGCGCGGAGTATCTCTCCCGGAAGCGGAACCATTTGCTGAGGGCCAGATCGACGCTCGCATAGCCGGGCCCGCTCAGGATATTGCGGCCGGAATTCCCAAACGCGTAAGAGGTGGCTGTCAGGGGAACGAACGCGCTGAGGTTGAACCACTCCTGGACCGTCGGATCAGAGACGGTTCCGCTGGCGATCCGGTTGGGCCTGGTCGCCTGGGCCAGACTGGAGTTGGTGGTGCCGAGCTGCGGAGTAAATGGCTTGCCGCTGCTCATACGTCCGGTGCCGGCGAGCTGCCAATCGCTCAAGAAGCGGCCAAACTGCCGCGGTGTCCGGTAGACGAAGTTAAATGCCGCCCACTGTCCCTGGTCCCAGTCGCAGCGGCCACGTTCGGCCGCCAAGTCGTTGGAATTCTGCGCGCCGCTGTAATTGCTCGCGGCGGCGCCGCTGATCTGCGATTGGTAGTCGATGCATTTGCTGTACACGTAATTGAACCGGACGAACAGGTTGTTGGTGAAGCGCTTGAGCACCGTCGCGGTGCCGGAATTGTAGTTCGAGTTTGAGCCGAACGAGAAATAGTCGATGACCCCGTAGCCCGTGTAAGGATAGACATAGGGCGACGGGGTGGGGGCCGGTTGGTTGATGTTGTACATGCGGCCCAGGTGGGTGCCTTTGGATCCGGCGTAAGAAACTGAGAAGAGAAGGCCGCCGCCCAGATCCTGCTCCGCGGTAACGTTCCAGCTCGCCAAGTATGACGCCGGCGTGTTCGTCGGGTACCCGTAAAGCGTGCCGGCGTTGGCGACAGCCGCCCCCGAGGTCGGGATCGGGTTTTCGAGGGTTATGGCGGTGGGAACGCTGGTTTTATTGAACTGCTGGAGCGTGACAAACGGGTATATGGCGGCCAGGTCGGAGTGTATCGCGGCGAAGGCGTCGCCGGTATAAAATATGCCGCCGCCGCTGCGAATCACGGTTTTCTTGAAGGGACGCCACGCGATACCCAATCGCGGGGCGAATTCGTGCTCCGACGTGTGCGTGAGCGACTGCGGCAAGTCCACGCTGCTCGCCACCACGACCTTTCCGGTGAGGTTCGCGGCGGCCAGTTGCTGGGCCAGATTCGGCACGCTGACGGCGCTGCCGATCACGATCTCATTCAAGCTGGGGACGAAGCTGCCGAGGCGGCCTTCCTGCGCCACCACGGCGAGAGGGAGTTCGTACCGCAAACCCAGGTTAATGGTCACGGTGGGACTCACTTTCCAGTCGTCCTGAGCGAACACGTTGTAACTGGATTGAGTGGTGTAGCTGGACTCCACGTCCGATAGCTTGGTGCTGTAGCTGAGGTATCCCAACTCGAAATCCCCTAGCGCATCGCTGGTCCAGCCCCCTTGAAAGGCGTAGTTACCACGCTCGTAGTATACGTAGGGGTCTTTGTACTGGTTCCTGTACGCCTGGAATCCAAACTTCAGGGTATGGTTGTTTTTCACCCAGGTGAGGGTATCCGAGAACGTGTAATTGTTTTCGGCGCTGATGGAAGGCGCGACAAAGCTGTCGCCGATGACCGCCTCGCCCGTGATCGCGATATGCGGGTAGCCGTAATAACTCGGGTTAACGGCAACGCCTTGCATGCCGAGATTGGCAATGTAGTTCTGATCCGGATCTGTAAGCGCCATTTTGCCGTGGTTGCGCGTGTAGCCGGCTTGCGCTACGTTCACTAGGGATGGGGTAATGGCGCTGGTCCAGTTCAGCGAAGCGATCGGGCCGTTGCCGTCGTAGTTTGTCGGGAAGTTGCCGAGATTGCTGCCGGCGCCGAACGCGAACGGATCGTGCTGTTGAATCCACATTTCGACGAGCGTCAGCGAGAGCCAGTCTTTCGACGAAAGACGCTGGTCGACCCTGAAGGTCATGGGATTGCTGAACTGGTGCCAAGGCAACTGGATCACATAGTTATTCGCGCCCGACTGGTTGGGCAGCGGAAAGGACTGCATCAGCTTCTGGGCCACCGGATCCAGGCGGTTCGCCGGTATGATGTTGCCGGGAAAGCAGGCGGCCGCGCTGCTGGCGTTGCAGCTCCCGCTGGCCAGCGGATCCTTCAGGTACACGGGTCCACCCGAGGCGGTTTTGCTCGCCGAGAAATTACCGGTTCGTTCCAGCGCCGTCGGCACGATGTCGAGCTCGGTGTTGTCGGTAATCTGGCGATTGTACTCGTCGTCGAAGAAGAAGAACGTGCGGTCGTGGCCGTTGTATAGCTTCGGCAATACCACGGGACCGCCGATGGATCCGCCGAAATCGTTCCAATGCAAGGAGCCGGCCGTCGGGGCGAAGAAGTTGCGGGCATTCAGATCGTTGTTGCGGAAGTTCTCTTCCAATCCTCCATGCAGGGCGTTCGCGCCTTGCGTGATCGCCATGGTGATCACGCCGCCGCCCTTCCGGCCATACTCGGCCGAGAAGGAGTTCGACAGCACTTTAAACTCCTGGATCGCATCCAGTCCCACGCCGGTGGCGAAACCCCCACTGGCATAGCCGGTCACCTCCACGCCGGCGATCAGGACGGAGTTGGAGGTGGGGCGCGCCCCGTCGACCGAATAGCCGGTACCGGCAGCGGCAGTACCGGTCGTGGTCTGGTACTGGTTTACCCCCGGAAGCGACACCATCAGGTCATACTCATTCATGCTCGCGATGGGCACCTCATTGAGTTCTTTATTGGTGACCACGTCGCCTTTGGTGGCGTTCTCGGTATCGAGAACGGGCAGGGGGGCGGTCACTTCCACCGTCGTCTGGAGCGTCCCAACCTCCAGAGACACATCCAGCCGGGCCTCCTGGTCCAACTGGAGTTCCAGACCATTTTCCGTCACCGGGCGAAAGCCGGCCTTCTCCACCGTCACATTGTAGATTCCAGGGGCGGAGAGGCTGGGGATCGTGTAGTTGCCACTGGTGTCCGTGCGGACCTCGCGCACACCGTTGGTGCGGCTGTTCACCACCCGAATGGAAGCACCGGGCACGGCGGCTCCGGTTGCATCGGCGACGCGGCCGACCAAAGTCGCGGTGGTGGGCACTTGCGCCAGCGCAAGTGAGCCAAAGAATAGCAACATTGAGAGTCTATTCATCGTGAATCTCCCTGACAAGTCAACGAGAAATCCATCAACCGAGGCCGTTGTTGCGGGCCGGCAGCCACCGCGCCCGGCTTGTGCGCTTTGGGCCCGCCGGTCCCAACAACAGAGAGGGATGCCGCCCTCGCCTGCGCCTCCTGGGGAAAAACAGAAGCGCGTTCACAGGGTTTGTTCGGCATCCTCAAACGCCTCAGGGAAACTCCTGGCATGGCTGAATCTGCCTCAGGCGACTGCCAGCCCCGGTCTAACATTTCAGGTTTAAACAGTGACACGTCTAGCTGATCATAAATCCGAATGTAAGCGCTGTCAAACGTTTTTGTGCGCGCCCATAATCTCCTTGTCCCAATCACCCCTGTGCGTGCCACCGTCGCCCCGCATCAGAATCGAAAGCGCGCCCCGAGTTGCACGGCGCGAGACGGATAGGCCGACGTAATGGTCCCGACGCCGACTTGATCCACATTGACTGAAGGCTGCCCGAAGTTTGCCCGGTTGGTGCTGTTGTACGCCTCAAAACGCACCTGCGCGGAGTACCTCTCCCGGAAGTGGAACCACTTGCTGAGGGCCAGATCGAGGCTCGCATAGCCGGGTCCGTCCAGGATATTGCGGCCGGAATTTCCAAAAACGTATGAAGTTGAGGTCAGGGGAGTAAACGCGCTGAGGTTGAACCAATCTTGGACGGTCGGATCAGCGAGCGTTCCCTTGGCGATCCGGTTGGGCCTGTTCGGTTGTCCCAGATTGACGGTGGTGGTGCCGAGTTGCGGAGTAAATGGCTTACCAGTGGCCATAAATCCCGTGCCGGCAAGCTGCCAGCCGCGCCCGAAGCGGCCAAACTGCCGCGGTGTCTGGTAAATGAAGTTAAAGGCCACGACGTGTCCCTGGTCCCAATCGCAGCGGCCACGCTCGGCCGCCAGGTCGTTGGAATTCTGCGCGCCGTTGTAATTGCCCGCGGCGGCGCCGTTGATTTGCGACTGGTAGTCGATGCATTTGCTGTAGGTGTAATTCACCCGCACAAACACGTTGGAGGCGAAGCGCTTGAGCAGCGTCGCGGTGCCGGAGTTGTAGCTCGAGTTCGACCCGAACTCGAAATAATTGATGACCCCATAGCCGGTATACGGATAGACAATCGTCGGACTGGGGGCAGGTTGGTTGATGTTTACCAGGCGGCCCAGGTGGGTGCCTTTGGAGCCGGCGTAAGCCAATGAGAGCAGCATGCCGCCGCCCAGATCTTCCTCCGCGGTAACGTTCCAGCTCGTCAAGTATGACGGCGCTGGGTTCGCCTGGTACCCGTAAGCCGTGGACGAGTTGGCCACAGCCGCTCCCGAGGTCGGGATGGGGTTGTCAAGGGTGAGCGCGGTGGGAACGCTGGTTTTGTTGAACTGCTGGAGGTTCACAAACGGGTATACGGCGGACAGGTCGGACTGTACCGCGCTGAAGGCGTCGCCGGTGTAGAACAGACCGGCGCCGCTGCGAATCACGGTTCTCTTGAAGGGGCGCCACGCGATACCGAATCGAGGGGCGAATTCGTCCGTTGGCGTATGAGTGAGCGACTCCGGCAAGCCTACGCTGCTGGCCAGCACCACCTTTCCCGTCAGGTTCGCGGCGGCCAGTAGCTGGGTCAGATTCGGCAAGCTGGCCGCGCTGCCGATCGCGATCTCGTCTAAGCTGGGGATGAAGCTGCCGAGGCGGCCTTCCTGCGCCACCGCCGCTAGAGGCAGTTCGTACCGCAATCCCAGGTTAATGGTCACCGTCGGACTCACTTTCCAGTCGTCCTGGACGAACACGTTATAACTGGATGCGGTGGTATAGCTGGGCTCGATCTGCTGCAGCTTGGTGGTGTAGTTGAGGTATCCCAACTCGAAATCCCCGAGCGCGCTGCTGCTCCACCCCCCATTAAAGACGTAGTTACCGCGCTCGTTGGCTGTGTAGGGCTTCTTGTACTGGTTCCGGTACGCCTGGAATCCGAACTTCAGGGTATGGTTGTTTTTCACCCAGGTGAGGGTATCGGAGAACGAGTAATTGTTTTCGTTGGTGATGGAAGGATCGCTATTGTTGTCGCCTATTGCCGTCTCGCCCGTGATTTGGATATGCGGGTAGCCGTAATAACTCGGATCGACGTTAACGCCTGCCATGCCGAGACTGGTGAGATAGTTCTGGGTCGAATCTAAAAGAGCCATTTTGCCGTTGTTGCGCATGTAGCCGCCTTGCGCTACGTTCACCACCGATGGGGTCAGGGTGCTGGTCAAGTTCAGCGACAAGAACGGGCCAAAGCCGTTGTAATTCACCGGAAAATTACCGATGGGGCTGCTGGTGTACGCAAAGGGATCGTGCGTTTGTATCCACATCCCAACGGCCATCGCCGAGAGCCAGTTTTTCGGCGAGATACGCTGGTCGATCCTGGCGGTCACGGGATTGGTGTACTGGTGCCAAGGCAACTCGATCACATAGTTATTCGCGCCCGACGCGTTGGGCAGGGGGTAGAGTTGCATCAGCTTCTGCGCCACCGGATCCAGGCGGTTCGCCGGTATGATATTGCCGGGAAAGCAGGCGGCCGCGCTGGTGGCGCTGCAGGTCCCGCTGGCCAGCGGATCCTTCAAGTACACGGGCGCCCCCGCGGCGGTTTTGCTCGCCGAGAAATTGCCGGTTCGTTCCAGCGCTGTCGGCACGATGTCGAGATCGGTGTTGTCGGTGATCTCGTGATTGTACTCGTCGTCGAAGAAGAAGAACGTGCGGTCCCGGCCGTTGTATATCTTCGGCAATACCACGGGACCGCCGATGGATCCGCCGAAATCGTTCCAATGCAAGGAGCCCACCGTGGGGGCGAAGAAGTTGCGGGCATTCAGATCGTTGTTGCGGAAGTTCTCGGTGAGTCCTCCATGCAGGGCGTTCCCGCCTTGCGTGATCGCCATGGTGATCACGCCGCCGCCCCGCCGGCCATACTCGGCCGAGAAGGAGTTCGTCACCACTTTAAACTCCTGGATCGCATCCAGTCCCACGCCGGTAGCGGTGCCCTGAGCGGCATAGCCGGTCACATCGACGCCGCTGATCAGGACGGAGTTGCCGGTGGGACGGGCCCCATCGATCGAATAGCCGGTACCGGAAGCGGCCGTTCCGGTGGTGGTCTTGTACTGGTTCACCCCCGCAACCGTCACCATCAGGTCGTACTCATTCATACTCGAGATGGGCACCTCATTGATCTCTTTATTGGTGACCACCTCGCCTTTGGTCCCGTTCTCGGTATCGAGGACGGGCATGGGGGCGATCACTTCCACCGTCGTCTGGATGGTCCCAATCTGCAGAGACAGATCCAGCCGGGCCTCCTGGTCCACCTGGAGTTCCAGACCGTTTTCCGTCACCTGACGAAAACCGGCCTTCTCCGCCGTCACATTGTAGATTCCAGGGGCGGGCAGGCTGGAAACCGTGTAATTGCCGCTGCTGTCCGTGCGGACCTCGCGCACACTGTTGGTGCGGCTGTTCACCACCCGAATGGAAGCATCGGGCACGGCGGCTCCGGTTGCGTCGGCGACCCGGCCGACCAACGTGGCGGTGGTGGGCACCTGCGCCATCGCAAATGAGCTGCAGAAGAGGAACACTAAGAGTTTGTACATGGTGAATCTCCCTAACCGATCAATCAACCAAGGCCGCTGTGGCGGGCAGGCTCTTCGCTCGCTGGTCACAGGAATAAGGAAGGATGCGGCCGTCGCGTGCGCCCGCCGCATTGGCTTGAGGCGGGCTGCATCCTCCCGGGTGGAACTAGAAGCGTTTTCATAGGGTTTGCGCGGCATCCTCAAACGCCCCAGGATGTGGCGGGGTCCCATGGAAACTCCTGGCTTGGCTGAACTCCCGGCGGGAGACGGCCGGCCTTGGCCTGACATATCAGGCTCCTTCCGAGTGTAAGCGCTGTCAATCGTGTGGTGCGCTCTCATACTCTTTTTGCTTCCTTGACCCGTGTCTCTATAATCTATCAAAGATCGAATATGTCAAGCGGTTTGTTTGGCGCCGCGCTCGCTTGCGCCTCGGCTAGGCCTTTATGCCCTTAAAAATGAACGAACTACAATCATTCAGCGCCTCTTGCCAAATACCCCATGCCCGGCTCGGCAAGCCCGCCTAGTACGTGGAGCCCGCGGACGCCGAGCGCCAGACCGGAGTTAGGTTTGAAGCGTAATCTATTATATATTCTAGTTGGAGGCAACCGATGGCCCCGCACCTCGCGCCCAACTTTCTCCGCAGCACCTGTTCCTTTTCCACCGCCCGGCTCGACGCCATGCGCGACCGCGTCCGCGCCGGCGAACACAAATCGCTCCGCTCGATGGAGCCGCCCGAAGTGCTGGCGGAGTGCGACGCCGAGGGGTTGCCGTGGCCCAAGCGTGTCGCCCGCATGTTCCGGCGCGTCTGCGAAGCCCAATATCCGGTCGTCTTACCCGGCGAGAGAATCGTCTTCACCCGCACCACTCCCGGCATCCCGCCGGTCTATCGCGACGACCAGTGGAAGACCCTCACCAGTGGCCGGACCCTTCACGAACTGGGCCCCATCAGCAACATCTGCGCCGATTGGGGATTTGTCCTCAGCCAGGGCCTGCTGGAACGGAAACGCATCGCCACCGGGACGGCATCCCGACTGCGCCAGGATGCGCTCGCGCGGGAATTCCTGGAAGCCTCGGTCGAGACCATCGACGCCGTGCTGGCGCTCGTCCGCCGCTATCGGGAGAAAGCCCTTGAGATGGGGCTCACCCCCCTGGCCGCGATGCTGGAAAAGGTGCCGGCCCAGGCGCCCGCGACTTTCCATGAGGCCCTTCAGGCTTTGCGCATCCTCCACTCCATGGTTTGGCTTGAGGGGCATTATCACGCCGGTCTCGGCCGCTTCGACCAGTACATGTGGCCCTATCTCCAGCGCGACCTCGAATCCGGTTCGATTACCATGGCCGGCGCGGAGGAACTGCTGGCGGAGTTCTTCATCTCCTTGAACAAAGACAGCGATCTCTATCCCGGAGTCCAGCAGGGCGACAACGGCCAGACCATCATGCTGGGCGGGGTGCGGCGCGACGGAGCCTCCGCCGTAAACGAGCTGACCGCCATGGCCATCCGGGTGGCGCTCTACACCAACATGATCGACCCCAAGATCAATCTGCGAATCTCTTCGGACACGGATTTGGCGCTGCTCCGGCTGGCGGCCGAACTCACGCGCAACGGGCTGGGGTTTCCGCAGTATTCCAATGACGAAGTGGTAATCCCCGCCCTCGTGAAACACGGCTACGCCCTCGAGGATGCGCGCGACTACACGGTGGCGGCCTGTTGGGAGTTCATCATTCCGGGCAAAGGGATGGAGGTGGTCAACACCGGCGCGGTCTCCCTCCCGCTGGCCGTCGACCAGGCCATCCGCCACGGATTGTCGTCGGGTGAGGGGTTCGAAGCCATACTGCTTCGCGCCGCCGGAAACATTCGGGAACGGGTCTTCGAGCTAGCCGCGGAATACCGGCGATTGCTCCTGCCGCCGGCCCCCTATTACTCCGCGCTCTTCGAGGGTTGCCTGGAAAAGGGCCGCGACCTTTCGCGGGGGCTGAAGTACAACAACTTCGGCCTGCACGCCGCCGCTGCGGCCAACGCCGCGGACGCGCTCGCGGCAGTCAGGCGCTTCGTTTATGAAGAGCGCTCGGTATCCGCGAGCGAACTATTGGACGCTCTGGACCACAACTTCGAAAACCACGAGCCGCTCCTCCGGAAACTCCGCGAGGACGGCCCGAAGGTGGGTAATGAGGAGGAGGCCAACCGGTTGATGGTCCGGCTTTTCGAGTTCGTGGCGGATGCCTGCGAAGCCATCGAAGACAACGGCCGCGGCGGTAAGATGCGGCCGGGCGCCGGCTCCGCCATGTACTACGTTTGGCTCGCCCGTGGAAAGCCGGGCGATGCCGGGTACCCTATCGGCGCAACCGCCGAAGGCCGCCGGCGGGGCGAATTCTTCTCCGCCAACCTGGCGCCGTCGCCGAATGCCACCATTCGCGGGCCGATCAGCGTGCTCCAGGCCTTCAGCCAGATCGACTATCGACGAATCTGCAACGGCGGCCCCATCACCATGGAACTCTCGGACCTGGCTTTCCGCGACGAGGACTCGATCGCCAAATGCGCCATGCTGGTGCGGACCTTTGCGCAACTCGGCTGCCAGCAACTCCAGCTCAACGCATTGAATGCCGAAAAACTGCTGGAGGCCAAGCGGCATCCCGAACTTTACCGGAATCTCATCGTGCGCGTCTGGGGATGGAGCGGTTACTTCTGTGAGCTGGCGCCCGAGTACCAGGATCACGTGGTGGCGCGCCAACTGTACGGGCTGTGAGGGCGCGTGACCTCGGGAATCATCCACGAAATACGCGAGTTCACCACGCACGACGGTCCCGGCATGCGCACCACGGTATTCCTGAAAGGCTGCCTGCTGCGCTGCGCCTGGTGCCACAATCCGGAAGGTCTTTCGCCGCAGCCGCAGGTGATGCGGACAGCCAGCGGGGAAAGGACGGCCGGCCGTCTATACACCGCCCAGGAAGTCGCGGAAATCCTGAACCGCCAGTCCGCCATTCTTCGTTCCAACGGCGGAGGCGTGACATTCTCGGGCGGCGAGCCGCTGCTGCAAGCGCGGTTCGTGGAAGAGATCATCGACCGCCTCTCGAATGTTCACGTGGTACTGGACACGGCCGGCTACGCCACCGAGTCGGCCTTCCGCCGGGTCGCTGCCAAATCCCAGCTCGTGTACTTCGACGTGAAGCTGGTGGACTGGGAGGCGCATATTCTCTATACGGGCGTCGACAACGCACCGATCCTCGCCAATTTGCGGCGGCTGAGCTCGATGGATGTGCCCTTCGTTATCCGCGTTCCACTGGTGCCCGGCATCACCGACACCAATGCCAATCTTCGCGCCATTGCCGGGATCGCAGGGTCGCTCCCGGGCCTGGTCCGGGTGGACTTGCTGCCCTATAATCGCGCCGCCGGAGGCAAGTACGCGGCCCTCGGGATGCAGTTCCGGCCAAGTTGGAACGAGGCCCAGCCCGTCAACCCCGATATCGAGCCATTTCTGGCGGCTGGGGTACCGGTGAACGTTGTCGGCGCCCGCGGCCCGCGTGAAACCACCGGAGAATAGGACAGCGGGGTCAGTTTACTTGCTGGTGAGTTTCACATTATCTCGAATCCTTACGCTGGAGTCGCATGCTTCCAGTTTGATCGCCTGTGGAACAGCCGAAGTATTTCTGTCGATCTCCGACTCACCGCACCGCTTTAGAATTACTGCTTCGGGCTCGTGACCTGCATTCCCAAGCCAGGTGCGGTCGAACCGGTTACCCGCGATCTTAAGGTTCGAGGCCGCGACGCAGTAAACCGCGGCTCCGTCCGTACTTCCGAACACGTTGTTCAGGATGCGCACATCCCGGTGTATCTTCACTTTCGGAATCGCATCCGCCGGGAACCCGGGTTCTTTGTCGAGCGTGATCACACCCCTTCGGGCGTGGGGCCACGAGTAAGAACAATGGGAGAACCGGTTGCCCTCGATTCGCACATTCCTGACGGGAGGGCCTTCCTGCCACGGCGAGTCGCAGATCAGAAGAATCCCCGCCAAAGAGCAATCCTCGATTGTGTTCCCGACGATATCCGCGTTTTCGTGGACCAGGATTGCGCGCGCTCGATTTCCCAGGAACCGGCAATCGCGCACGGTCGTCACCGGCGAACGGTTACAAACATGCACGAGCGCGCCCGGCCCGACTTCCGGCGGAAGCGCCTGAGTAAACGTAAGGTGCGAACTGGAGCCCTTAACGGAAGCGCCTTCCAGCCTGAACTTCCCAATTTCGCGGTAATCCCGGCCGTCAAACAATCGAAGCTGATCCGTTGCATGCGGCAACTCCGACGCCAGAACCGGTTGCGGGCCCCGGCCGCCGACCGCAACCGTCCTCCGGTCCACCCTGTCCTTCACTTTGAAATATAACGAATGGCAATTGATGGCATCGTCGCCCATGCCCCGGAATCGACACTGGGTTACCGACATCGAACCGGAGCAGTCCGCGAAATGCACGGCATCCACGTTCAGCGACATGAGACGTGAGCTATTCGGCGCAATGTCAACCTGCAAATCGTCGACGCCGATGTTGTCGCACCGGTCCGCCATAATGCCCATACCGGGAGCGGCAAACAGCTTCAGCCGGGAAAACCGGAAATCCGAGCCGCCCGATACCATGAAGACGTCGCTGCCGCGGGCGGGGTGCCGTAGCAGAACCAGCGCCCCTTCGTGAAGAGCGACTGGACTCTTTAGCGCGACACGCAGCGTCTGCGGAGCCACGAGGGTGAGGCCCGCAACGTTGTAGAACGAATCCACACCGTCATGGGCCATCAATTTCGTTTTGGGATCGTAGTCAGCGAAAGCATCGACTGGTTCCGCTCCGGTAACCGGGAACTCGGGATCCACCCTAAGGTCGAACGACAATCTACCGACCGCAATAACCTTGCCCTGGGAAAAGGGAGGCCGGGGATAATCGACGCTGAAATCGTGGATCGAGACACCGCGGCAATCCGTAAACTGGAAACTCGGTGTGAAGTCCCTGGGTGGATCCGTGGCCGAAATGACCGCCGGAGATCTGGTGCGGCTGGAGAAAAGCAGAGCGGATCCATCCCCGTCGATATCCAGGTCATGGCATTCCTGGAATGCCATTATCGGCCCATCCGCCGGGCCGAACCGGTAACGGCCGTTCGGAAACACGAGCGTGCCGCGGTAACCTCGCAATGCTGCGATGGCTTTGCGCACCGCGTCATTGCAGGAAGCGGCGCCGGAAGGATCGGCTCCAAAACTCGTCACGCTGACACGCTTGGCGGGAGGCGTTGCTTTCGCCAGGACAAGCGACCCGCCGCAGGCAATGGCTGAAGAGACGAAGGTGCGACGCTTCAAGACTCGGCTCCTAAACGATGTTCAATATTACAAGGCGATTCCCAGCTTCTTCTGCATCGCCTCCAGGGTGATCCCCTTGGTTTCCGGGAAGAAGAACAAGACCACGAAGAACTGCACCGCCATCATGGCGGCGAAGAAGGCGAACGGAACCCAGATATAGGAAGCGGTCAGTTGGGGAAAGGCCACCGATAGCACGGCGCAGGTGATCCAGTGGGTGAAGCTGCCCAGACTCTGGCCCTTGGAACGTACCGAATTGGGGAACACCTCGCTGATATACACCCAGATGACGGCGCCGGACGACATGGCGAAGGAGGCAATGAACCCGGCCAGCGGCCAGATCAGGAGGTGTCCTGGTCTCTCGGCGCGGAGCATGAGGAAACACGCCGTCAGGCATACCACCATGGAGACCGAGCCACAGAGAAGCAACGGCCGGCGGCCCACCTTGTCGATGATGATCATCGCGATCATCGTGAAAAAAAGATTTGTCAAACCAATGCCAATGGCCTGCAGGTCTCCGGAGACTTTGTTGAATCCCGCCCGCTCAAAGATGTGATTCGCGTAATACAGGATGGCGTTGATACCGGACACCTGGTTGAACAAGGCAACCAGAATCGCCAGCATGATGGGCTTGCGATATTTCCAGCAGAACAGCCGCTCGTCACCGTTTTTCTGAATCGAAGACATGGAGTCGACGATGTCTTGCAGCTCGCCTTCCACGTCCGGTTCCCCGATTGCGACCAGTACCTGCCGGGCCTGTTCCACGCGGTGTTTCTTCACCAGCCAACGCGGGCTGCGGGGAATCCCGAAGAGCATGGCGAAGAACAGCAGAGCCGGGAACACCGAAATGCCCAGCTTCCAACGCCATTCGGAAGCGCCCAGGCCGGCCAGGCCGATCAGGTAATTGGAGACGTATGCCACCACGATCCCCAGCACGATATTGAACTGGAAAAACGCCACCATGCGCCCGCGCCAGCGGGCCGGCGAGATTTCCGCAATGTACATGGGGCCAAGCACGGAGGAGCCGCCGATCGCCAGCCCGACAATAAAACGAAACGACAGGAGCGCACCCCAGCTCCATGCCGCGGCGCATCCCACCGCTGCCACCAGGTAGAGGACCGCCAGCCCTCGCAGACTGTCGCGGCGTCCATGGTGGTCGCCGGGCAGCCCGGCGACGATCGATCCGAGCACGGTTCCCAGGAGCGCGCTAGCCACGGTCCACCCGAGCGCCGCCGGAGTGAGTGAGTATTTTTGGGTGATGGCGTGCGTGATTCCGGAAATCACGGCCGTGTCAAACCCGAACAGGAGACCGCCGAGAGCCGCGACGATCGTACTCCTGATGATCAGCGCATTTAGCCGCTGAGGTGGAATCGTACCGAGGGTCGAAGTCATTGTTGGTTATTTTCTTGATCTATAAACGATGATTGAGTATAGACTGAGATTGACGGAGCGTCAAGCAAGACCGAGTATGGGAGGCGACGATGGCGCAGCATGACACGCTTGAGCATTGGGAAACGGTCCGTGCAGCTCAATATCTGGGCCCAGGCCGTCTCGAAGTGGTCGACTCTCCGCTGGTGGAGGCCCGCGATGGCGAGGCGCTGATCCACGTCGAGGCCTGTGGAATTTGCGGCTCCGACCTCAGTATACTGGCCGGAATGCATCCCCGAGCCAAACCGCCGTTGACCATTGGGCACGAGTTCTGCGGGCACGTGATGCAAATCCATGGCGATGCGCAAGGAATTCGCGTGGGAGACCGGGTGGCCGTGTTTCCCCTCCTCGCCTGCGGACGCTGTCACGCCTGCCGCACGGGGAATCGCCACGTTTGCCGGACTCTGCGCGTATATGGCATTGATCTGGACGGTGGCATGTCCCAGGTGGCCAGAGTGGCGACGGCGAACCTGCTGCCCATTCCGGAAGAGTTTCCGCTGGCGGTAGCCGCTTCGCTGGAGCCTTTGGCCGTCGGGGTGCACGCCGTTTCCCGCGCGCCGCTCAACCCGGAATCCACCGTGCTGGTGCTGGGCGGAGGGCCGGTTGGACTGGTAACGGCATTGATGCTCCGGCATCGCGGGATCCGCAAGCTGTTCGTCAGTGAGATTGCCCCGTTTCGCCTGGAACTGGCGCGCCGGCTGGGTTTGCAAACGCTCCCCACGGACAAGGTCCTCGATTCCATCCGGGAAGCCACCGGCGATGAAGGCGCGGATGTCCTGTTCGAATGCACGGGCGCCCCGGACGCCGCTCGCGCGATGACCGACTTGGTGCGGAGCCGCGGGTGGATTGTCAATGTGGGGGTGTTCAAGTCGCCGCCGGCCCTGGACATGCGCGCCGTCAACTTCAAAGAACTGACGGTGGTGGGCTCGCGTGTCTATACTCGGGACGACTTCCGCCAGGCCATCGAAATCGCCCCGGCTTTGCTCCTCGCGGACGTGGTGAGCCATCGCTTTCCGTTGCGCGACATTCACTCCGCGCTGGCGGCCATCGCCGCGCAAGACCGGGTTTCCAAGGTTCTCATCGAACCGGAGGGGAGACTGGCATGAGCGCCTTCAGCGTGGCGGGGCATACCGCCCTGATCACCGGCGGAGGACGCGGAATCGGCCTGGGAGCGGCCCGCGCCCTGGCCGCGGCGGGCGCCGACCTGATCCTGGTCGCGCGCAGCCAGGCCGAACTGGAAGCCGCGGCGGACGGTCTGCGGGAGTGCGGCCGGCGCGCAGCCATCGCGCCATTCGATCTGCAGGACACCGGCGGCCTGCCCGCCTGGTACGACCGGACCGTCGCGCTGCACGGTTGTCCCGACATCCTGGTCAATGCGGCCGGAATCACGCGCCGCACCCTGGCCGAGGCCGTCCCCCTGCCGGAGTGGGAAGAGATCCTCACCGTCAACCTGACAGCCGTGTTCGTGCTTTGCCAGTGCTTCGCGCGGCATCTCATCGCCGCGGGCGCCCCCGGCAGGATCGTCAACATCGCCTCGCTGGCGACGGCCGCGGCGCGCCGCGGCAACGCCGCATACACGGCATCCAAGGGCGGCTTGGGACAATTGACGAAGTCGCTTGCCGTGGAATGGGCGCGGCATGGAATCCTGGTCAATGCCGTTGCGCCCGGCTATGTCCGCACGGCGCTCACCCGCCCACTCTACGAGGACGCCGAATTCGACTCCTGGGTCCGTCAGCGTTGCCCCCTGGGCCGCTGGGCCGAACCGGAAGAAATCGCCTGGCCCGTGGTGTTCCTGGCCTCGCCGGCTGCCAGTTTTGTGACGGGACAAGTCCTATATGTGGATGGCGGCTGGCTCGCGTCGTTTTGACGGGCCCCCGATTATTGCGCGGTATAGCCGCCGTCCATCATCAGGATGGATCCCGTGAAGAAGCTGGCATCGTCGCTGGCCAGGTACGTATAGAACTTCGCAACTTCCGCCGCGGAGGCGATTCTCCCAATGGGATGTCCGTCCTTGAGCATCCGCCAATACGCTTGGGGATCTCCCGAAGCCGCGGCCGAGCGGTGCACAATCGGAGTGTCTACCGTCCCGCAGCAGATGGCATTCACCCGAATGTTGTACTTGGCATATTCCACGGCCATTTGCCTGGTCATCTGGTGGAGCGCGCCCTTCGAAGCGGCATAGGCCCCCTGTGTCGGAATGCCCACTTCGCCCGAGATGGAACCGCTGTTCAAGATCACCCCGCCGGAAGCGCGAATCATCTCCGGAATCACTTGCCGCGCCGCCCAGTACACCGCCTTTACGTTGGAATTCATAACCGCGTCCCACTCTTCGGGCGTGTGCTCATGCAGCGCCTTCACTACGCTGAGGGCGGCGTTGTTGACGAGAATGTCGATCTTCCCAAACTCGGCCAGCGCGGTGTTCGTGAACTCGATGGCGGTTTCCTCTTCCGCCACATCCCCGTGAACGAACTGCAGGCGCTTCCCGTGCTTCAGCTTGAGTTCCGCGAGCTCGGCCGGCAGGTCCCGCCGCCGGAATACCGCGACCACGCCCGCGGCGCCGCATTCCAGAAATGCGCGCACCACCGCCAGTCCGATACCCGAGGAAGCTCCCGTCACAATCGCCACTTTACCGTCCAGCGAAATGGTCATAACCTTCGCCACCCCTCCACGTCCGCCGCGATTTCTACAGAGGCCCCCTAAGCGCTCGCAGTCCACCAGCCAAGGGCATCTCAAGCATGATAGATTATAGAAGATGGATTCGCAAGTGCTCGATGGTAGAATGGGTGAAAACCGGTGAAATCTACAATGGAACGCGCGATATCAAAACGGATCGGCACGATTACCGTCCAATCGACCCCCGAGGCGGCCGCGCAGGCAATTCGCGACGCAATCATTACGGGAGAGTTAAAAGGCGGCGACAGAATTGTAGAACAGAAATGGGCTGCCAGGCTTGGCATCGGCCAGCCCACCCTGAGAGAGGCTCTCAAGGAACTGGAGTATCAGGGCCTTCTCACGAAATTGCCGCAGCGGGGAACCTACGTCTCACAACTCAGTCCGGCGGACTATCGCAGTATTCTGGAGGTCCGCATCCCCCTGGAGGCTCTTGCGATAGGCAGAGCGGCCGTCAGGTTCACGCCCGAAGTGGAAGAGGAACTGACCGCGCTCGCCATGAAGATGGCCGGCTCCGGCAGCGATATGGATGTTTCCACCTTCCACGACTGCGACGTGGCATTCCACAGGAGGATTTGGGAGGTCGCCGATAATGAGTACCTCCGTATCGCTCTGGAGGCGCTCACGTTCCGGCTCTTCGTGTTTTCGGTGGTTGGACGCTGGCCGAATGCGCCCAATGCCAGCGCGGAAAGACTCGCCTCGGTTCAACAGCATCTCGGAATCCTCGAAGGGCTGCGCACGCGCAACCCAGCCTCGGCGCGCGAAGCGTTTATCCATCACACGGTGCGATATTGGAACGCGCAGTACGGGCTGGATTTGATTGAGCCGGACTTCGTGGTTTTCGATCTCGCGTCTTCCGTGTCGGCTCGCGGATCGAGTTAGCCTGGCCGGACGCTCTCGAGGAAGATCCGAACCCTATAAGCGGATCCGCGCGGCCGGCAGGTGCATCCTGGGAAGGATTCATCGACGTGGTATTGGGCGTCCCTTTCGCAGTAGATGCAGCCGCGAAACTGGAAGTTCGATGGGGGGAATATGTATTGCCGGCAGACACGCCGGGACTGGTTGCGAATGGCCGGATCGACTGCGGCCGGGGTTTACTTGTCCGGAAAACCGCCGCTCCAGGCGGCAACCGCGCCCGCCTCGCGCGTGACGGTCGCCAAATGCGGAAGCTACGGCCGCGGCGAACTCGTGTCCACCTTGCATACGATGTTCGATCGGTTGGGCGGTTTGGGGCGGATCGTCAAGGGCAAGACTGTGGCGATCAAATTCAACCTGACTGGCGCATCCTTCTACCGGCTGGAGTACCTGCCGGCTGAAGAGACCCACTATACGCATCCCCACGTGATCGCGGCTACGGTCCACCTGATGGCCAAGGCGGGAGCGCGGCGCATTCGGCTGCTGGAGAGCCCCTGGTCGACGGCGGACCCGATTGAAGAGGTGATCCTGCAATCCAACTGGGAGCCGCGGGACATTCTGAATGCCGCGCCCCATGTGGAGTTCGAAAACACCAACTACCTGGGGAAAGGAAAGAAATACGTGCGCATGATGGCGCCGCGCGGCGGGCTCCTGTACCCCGGCTTCGAGTTGAACCACTCCTACCGGGATTGCGACGCGTTTGTGAGCCTGGCCAAGATGAAGGAGCACTTCGTCGCGGGCGTCACGCTTTCCATGAAAAACTGCTTCGGTCTGACGCCGTGCACCATTTACGGATCGGGCGCGGGCGTGGACGAACCGAGCGGCGTTCCCAAGGGCGGCCGCGAAATGATCCACAGCGGCAGCCGGCAACCTTCCAGGATCGCGCTGCCCGAGAAGAATCCGCAATCGCCGCGCGACGCCGGATACCGCGTGCCGCGCACGGTGGTGGATTTGATTTCGGCGCGGCCCATCGACCTGGCGGTGGTGGATGGCATCCATACGATGGCCGGCGGCGAAGGCCCCTGGCTCTGCGGCTGCAAAAGTGTGGCGCCGGGCGTGATCGTGGCCGGCACGAATCCGGTGAACGTGGACGCCGTCTCGATGGCGGTGATGGGATTCGACCCGATGGCGGACCGCGGTATCCCTCCGTTTGAAACCTGCGACAGCATGCTGCGGCTGGCCGAGGATGTGGGGATCGGGACGCGCGATTTGCGGCGCATCGAAGTGCTGGGCACGCCCATCCGGGAAGCCCTTTTCAATTTCGCGGAGCTGCGCAAGCAGCGCGGTTGCACCGGCTACCGGGCGTAACGGGGAGGGCTCCAGACCTGCCTCCGGGAGAAAGGCCAATCATGAATCTCAAGCGCGCATTTCCACCTATCGTCTTTCTAGGCGGCCTGACAATCGCCGCGTTCGCCCAGGATCTTCCCCCGCTGCGTCCTCCAGCGGTTCCTCTGATCGCGCACGACCCGTATTTCAGCGTCTGGGCGGCAGCCGATCGTCTCAGCGACGCCGCAACGACGCATTGGACCGGCAAACCCAACAGCCTTACGGCAGCCGTCCGCATCGACGGCCAGGTCTTCAACCTCACTGCGCCGCCGGGACGGAGCAACCGCAACCAGCCGGCGCCGGCGGTCCTCGAGCAAACGCGGCTGGAAGTGTTGCCCACCCGCACCATTTATGAGTTCTCCGGCGCGGGTGTTCAGGTGGGGCTGACGTTCTTCACTCCAGCCTTGCCAAACGATCTGGAGATTCTCTCCCGGCCACTCACGTATATCGAGTGGAGCGTCCGCTCCAGCGACGGAAACGAGCACCAGGCCGCGTTGTACTTCGACGCCGGCCCGGAGCTGGTAGTCAATACCATCGACCAGCCGGTTACGGCGACGCGCCTCCAGGTGGACGGGCAAGCTGTGCTGCGCATGGGCTCTCGCGAACAGGCGATACTGGCGCGGCGCGGAGACGACTTGCGAATCGATTGGGGATATCTCTACCTGGCCGCGGACAATCCCGCCGGTGTGGTTGCCGCCATCGGGCCCAGGCAGCAGCAGCGCGCCGCCTTCGCCGCCAGCGGCGGCCTGCCGGATTCCGACGACCTGCCGGATGCCTCCGGAGCGGGCCGCCAGCCGGATGTCTCGGGGCCGCTCCGTCCCTCCGGCGCCGTGCTGGCACTCAGCATCAACCTCGGCAAGGTTGCGTCCCAGCCGGTCTCGCGATACCTCATGATCGCTTATGACGACATCTATGCCATCGAATTCATGCAGCGCCGCGAGCGCGCCTGGTGGCGGCGAAACGGCGCGAATGCCAGCGATCTGCTCCGCATGGCCCGGCGCGATCACGATGCGCTGCTGGAAAAGAGCCGGGCCTTCGACGCACAACTGATGGCCGACCTGCGCCGCTGCGGGGGCGAAAAGTACGCGCGCCTCGCTTCCCTGGCCTACCGCCAGACGCTGGCGGCCCACAAACTGGTGGCCGATGCCGACGGCACGCCCATGTTCTTTCCCAAGGAGAATTCCAGCAACGGCGACATCTCGACCGTCGACGTGATCTACCCCAGCGCCCCCTTCACGCTGCTGTTCAATCCGCGGCTGCTCCAGGCGCAGCTCTACCCCGTGCTGGAGTTCGTGCGCACGACGCGCTGGCCCTGGCCGTTCGCACCCCACGACCTGGGAACCTATCCGCAGGCCAATGGGGAAGTGGACTTCGCCGGCGAATTTACCGAAGCCGACTTCATGCCGGTCGAAGAGAGCGGCGACATGCTGATCATGCTCGCCGCCCTCGCCAGGATCGAAGGCAACGCCTCGTTCGCCGATCGCTATTGGCCGGAATTGACGCGCTGGGCGGAATACCTGAAGAGTAAAGGGCTCGACCCCGCGAATCAGCTTTCCACCGACGATTTCGCCGGCCGCCTGGCGCACAACGCCAACCTCTCCCTCAAAGCCATCCTCGCGCTAGGCTCCTACGGCATGCTGGCGGACATGACCGGGCGGAAGCAGGTGGCCGCTCAATACCGCGCCACGTCCCGTGACTTCGCCAAGAAGTGGATCGGCCTGGCCAAAGACGGCGACCACTACCGGCTGGCGTTCGACCAGCCCGGAACCTGGAGCCAGAAGTACAACCTGGTCTGGGACCAGATCCTCGGCCTGAATCTTTTCCCCCCGGAAGTGGCGCGAACCGAGATCGCCTTCTACCGGACGAAGCTGAACCGCTATGGCTTGCCGCTGGACAGCCGCAAAGACTACACCAAGCTGGATTGGCTTCTGTGGACGGCAACCCTGGCGGACAACCAGGCCGATTTCGAGGCCCTCGCCGGGCCGGCGTATCAATTCGCCAACGATTCGCCAAGCCGCGTTCCGCTCAGCGACTGGTACGACACCATCACCGCCAAACGGCAGGGCTTCCAGGCCCGGTCCGTGGTGGGCGGACTGTTCATCAAGATGCTGTCCGACCCCGCGCTGTGGACGAAGTACGCCGGCGCGGCGGCACATCAGAGCAAGTGAGCGGTCCCGCCCATCCTGCCATTCCGTCAAGCTTCCAGTTGCAAAGCCACATACACCGGAACCTGCGGCAAATGAACCTCCACCGCATCCTTCTGCGCGAGCATCTCAACCCTCCGCCCCGGATCGCCCGGCGCCAATATGGCGGCGCTGCGGTACTTCCCCGCTACCCGCACCGTGGAAAAAGCCGGACCATGATCGGCATAAAAGATCAAATGCACGACGGCACGCCTGCGGTCTTCCGACTCCGCGAAATAGAAACCGCTGGAGCCGCCATTCCACAGCCGTACCAGATCGTAGCGATGGCTGACCATCACCACGGCGTCGTTGGCCGCCTCGTAGGCATCGTTCAGATGCTCCCTGGCCTGCGCGATTCTTCCTTTTCCACTGGCATAACAGGCGTAGCGCGGGTGCTCCGGGGCCACTGGCCTGGCGTTCTCCACCTTTCCCCACTGCGGCGCCGTGATCAGCAACCCGCCGCCTTTCACAAAATCGAGAATCTGCTCTCGCAGCGCCGGCGCGGGCGCGCCGGTATCGGCGTAGATGACACCGCGCAGACCGCGGAAGGATGCGGCTGCAACCCGGTCCTTTAACATCACCCGGCAAGGTTCCCCGGCGCGCGCCGCCAAATTGAGAATCTCCTGATTCAAGAATTCGTTTTCACCCGCGAAATCCGAGATCACGCCAATCAGGGCCCGCTGCGAATATCCCGCCCACTCCTTGTGAGCGTTGAAAAAGGCGGTGGCCGCGGACAGCTTGCCCCACGTCTCGAGCGCCTCGCTCTTTCCGGCCGCCAGAGATTGCAAAAGCGCGCCGCCGAGCGAGATGATCCAGCGGCCGCCATAAGCCGCGCTATCGGCCACGGCGACGAGGTAACCCGCGGGACCGGCGGGCTGCCCCTCCTTGGGCGAAGCCTCCACCCAGACGGCGGATTCCGGGCGCCGGGCGGCCGCCAGCAGGACTGCCCATCCATTGGAGTCCACCCATGGCACTCCCGTCGGTCCGGCCGCGACTCGATCCTGGGGCCCCCCCATCGCACCGGGCCAGACGCCCTGAACGACGGTGACTCCAGCCGGAGGCGAGCCGGGCGCCGCGACTCCGAAGCCCTGTTGCCGCGCTGCGGCGCGCACGGCGTCCAGCTCGGCATGGTTTTCGATCAGCAGGAAGTTAATGCCGGAACCTTTCAACAAGTCCAGTGAGGAAGGGTCTTGCCACGCGCTCGGCCAACGCATGGGCGCCCACTCGGGGATCATGCGGACACTATAGCACCGCGGAGCTTGTCCTTTCACCTCCCATTACAGCAATGTCAATCTGTTGCGATAGTATGTTACAATGCGCCCCGAGGAGTCGACATGAGGTCCCTATCTCGCCGCGATCTGTTTCGTTTGGCGGTGGCGCTGCCTGCCGCCGGGCTGTTCAACCGCTTCCGGGCGCTGGCTGCGCCCCACGTGAACCGCGTCAAGATCACCAATATTCGCGCCATGGCGATCAACAACATCGCGGGCAACTGCCTGATCCGCATCGACACCGACGCCGGGCTGGTGGGTTACGGCGAGGCCGGCGCCACCGGGCCCATGGCGCGCGCGCGCATCGCCACCATGAACAACCCGCTGATCGGGGTCACTACCCACGGTACGATGAAGGGCTTCCTCATCGGCAGCGACCCGCTCGCCATCGAGGTCCATTTCCAAAACATGACTTCGATGATGCACTACTACATGGCCCACATCGGGACCATCAGCGGCATCGACATGGCGCTCTGGGATCTCGCGGGCAAGATCATCGGCGCCAACGTCAGCACGCTGCTCGGCGGCCCCTTCCGCGACTCCATCCCCTTGTATTCGCACGGCGACGACCAAAACATGCTCGACAAGGCCTCCTGCCGCGACTGGGCGCAGCGCATCAAACAGATGCCGGAAGGGTTTACGGCATTCAAGAACAGAATCGATCCGCTGCTGGGCGTGGTGGCGGCCCGCTTCGCCAATACCTTGACCACCCAGCAGCTTCGCAACGTGGCGCGCGGATATGCCAACTGCCGCGAGGCGGTGGGCGATGACATCGACATCGCGGTCCACTGCCACAACGAACTCGATACGCCCAGCGCCATCGCCGTGGCCAAGGCGGTCGAGCCGATGAACCCGACCTTCATCGAAGACCCGCTCAACCCGCCGTTCTCCGAAGCCTGGATGGCGTTGCGCCGCTCCACGCGCGTGCCGCTGCTCACGGGCGAGAAACTCGAGATGGTGCGCGGATTCAAACCGTTCATCGACAACCAGGCGGTCGACTTCATTCATCCCGACCTGGCGTTTGCCGGAGGCATCACCGGGACCAAGAAAATCGCCGATTACGCGGCGTTGTTCCGCACGCCGGTGGCGCTGCATAATGTCGGTTCGCTCGTGTGCACGTTCGCTTGCGCTCAATTCGGATCGGCCATTCAGAATTTCTACCGCGCGGAAAGCCCGCTCGGCCGGCCGGGCCACTATATCGAGAGCATGGCGGCGGGAACCCCGCCCGAAGTGCGCAAAGGCATGTTGAAAGTGCCCGCCGGCCCGGGGCTTGGCCTGGAAATCGACCCCGATTTCCTGAAGAAGAACCTGACGGAAGGCGAAGAATACTGGGGATAGCCGCGACTCGGAACGGCCGCGCCGCTTGCCTGGGAGTTCGGCGTCCGGATCGCGGTTTGCCGGCGCAATTCTCCGCCGCCGCAGCGCGGGAGGCCCGGCTCCACCGTGCATGAGGCCGTCAACCCGGAATCCCGGCGGTCCTTCATCCCCCCTGTTTCCCGCCACAAGAGGCGTTTTTTCAAATCTGCCTATTGACATGATACAGAGCCGCATTGTAATATCGAGCCGCGCGGCTTTGGATTTACTCCGGTCAATACCGTGGAGACACGAAACGTCCAGCACACCACCGCCGGGCTCAACGGCCCGCAAGCACGTCTTTTCCCGCACCACAACGGGAACCTCCCGCCGGCACGGTCTCTCCCCATCCGAGAGCCGATACGATTGAAATCCCCGGCGGGCAGTTTTCATGGGTTCACCCGGATACGCTTCGGGACGAGCGCCGCTGACCGGATGAACACGGTGCGCCCATTGCAACTGGCAGTGAAACTTATCTTTGGAAAGAGCGCAATATGGAACCAATCTCGCGCCGAACGGCAGTCGAGGCCTTAGCAGTGGGAGCGTCCGCCGCCGGCATGCTGGTGGGCGCGCAAGCAACTCCGCGGGCTTCGGGAAAATTGAAGGTCGCCAAGCTCGTCTATTACAGGGCGCAACTGCGGGCGCACGATCTGTTCTTCATCGAGGTGCACACCGATGGAGGCATCATCGGGATTGGCGAAGGGACTTGCCTCGGCAGGTCTGATGTCGTCGAAGCCGCGGTGAGATGGCTGGAGCCCTACGTGCTGGGAATCGACCCAACCGGCGTCGAGAACCAGTGGGATCGCATGCGGTATCACCTGTCCTACTGGAGCAGCGGCATCATCCCCACCGCCGCGCTCTCCGCGCTGGACCTGGCGTTTTGGGATATAGAGGGCAAGCGTCTGGGCGTTCCCGTGTGGCGGCTCCTGGGCGGGCCCATGAACAACCGCCTCCGTCCCTACTTCACGCACTGGGACGACATTCACTCGGCGGCGGATGCAGCCGCCAAGAACCGGTCGCCCCAGGCTTATGCGGACAAGGCATCGGAGGCCGTCAAGCGCGGTTGGACTGCCGTGAAATTCTCGGCATTGTTCTCTCGCGACGAGAGTGAGCAGATTACGAAGCTCGTAGCGGTCCTCGCCGCCATGCGGAAAGCAATCGGGGACCGCATGGATATATGCCTGGAGTTCAGCCAGCAACTCAACGCGCGTACCGCCATCCGCATGGCCCGCGCGCTCGAGCCGTATCACCCGCTGTGGATGGAGGAACCGCTGCCTCGCGAGTATCCCGCATCCGCCTATGGCGATCTTGCGGCCAGAAGCCCCGTGCCCATCGCCACCGGCGAAGGCATCCTGTCGCGTCCCGACTATAAACCCTTGTTGGACGCGAGGGGCGCTGCCATCATCCAGCCGGACGTGGTGAAATGCGGCGGGATTACCGAGATCCGCAAGATTGCGAACCTGGCGGAGGTGTACGGCGTCGAAGTGGCGCCGCACCAATGCTACGGCCCGGTGGCGCACGTCGCCTCGCTGGCGGCCATGTCGGTATGCCGGAATTTCCTGATCCAGGAGTGGGAGGCGACTGACGAAGCCGTGTTCCAGGAACTGACCAACGGCACGTTCCCCGTGCAGAAGGATGGCTATGTCACCCTGCCGGATAGACCGGGCCTTGGGATCGAGGTGAACTTCGCGGAGTTCGTCAAACGATACCCAGCGAAGAATCCAGGGTCTCCATCCGGCAATGCCGGTAATTGATCCGGAACCGGCCGCAACCAAAGACGGTATCGGCAACCATGGAGGAATCAAGCCCCCTCTGGCTCGCGCGAGGCGCTACGCACAACAGCGGCTGGAGAAGACCGGCGCCCGGCGCTACATTTTCCACAGCGAAAAGGAGATTCGAAAGTGACTACAACCTATAGCAGAAGGCAAGCGCTCGCAGGACTTGGCACCGCGATGGGAGCGGCGATTGCACTCAGGGCGCCGCTCGGCGCAGCGGAGCCGAAGCTCCTTCGCGGAGTATTTCCGGTTATGGCGACGCCGTTCACCGGCGCCCGGATGGTAGACTTCGAAGACTTGGCCAAAGAAGTTGACTTTCTGGAGCGTTGCGGCGTGCACGGCATGGTTTGGCCGCAGAACAGCAGCTTATACCGGCTCTTGAGCAAAGAGGAGCGCATGCGGGGTATGGAGGTCCTGGCCAAGGCCGCGAAAGGAAAGAAGCCCGCGCTCGTGCTGGGAGTCCAGGGAGCGAATCAGGCGCAGATGATGGAATTCGCCGAGAAGGCGGAGTCACTCGAACCCGACGCGCTCATCGCCATGCCGCCTTACGAGGCCAAGACCATGGACGAGTATCGCGCCTATTTCACCGCCTTGGCGAAACTCGCCAAACGCCCCGTTTTCATCCAGACCACCGGCGGCGCGCCGGGCTTGGACCCCTCGGTGGAGTTCCTGGTGGGACTCGCGCGTGAGTTCCCGAACTTGGGTTACATCAAGGAGGAGCACGAGCCCGTGGTGCAGCGCATGAAGGCCCTGCTGAAAGCCAAACCGGCGATTAAGGCCGTGTTCAGCGGCAGCGGCGGCGTGGACATGACTTACGAGATGCGATTCGGCTCCGACGGAACCATGCCCTCCGCGGCCTTCGCCGACCTGCCGGCGCAGGTCTGGGACCTGTACCAGGCCGGCCGCTACGCCGAGGCCCGCACCATCTTCGAAGGCCTGCTGCTGATGTTGAACATTTTCCGCACCTTCCTGGAATCGTATTTGGCTGTGACGTCGTACCTGATGAAGAAGCGCGGCGTGTTCAAGACCACCGTGTCGCGGGGGAGCAGCGTCGAACTGGCGCCCGACCAAATCGCCGAAATCGAGTGGGCTTTCGAAGGCATCAAGCCGTACCTGAAGGCGTGAGCCCGAGCGCTGATTAAAATCGATTCGGCGGACCGCCGCCGGAGCCGCTCTTCTGGGTCCCGTTCCATTTTACCCAGGCGTTGTCCAGGACCAGCGGCTCGCCGGCAGCCACGTCGATCCGCGCATTTTCGAACACGATGTCCTTGCCGTCCTGCACGATGAAGCCGCGCGTGCTCTGGATTTTCACGTTGGTGAACGTGATGGCGTTGGCCATCTGTTCGGGCAGCCCCAGAATCCGGCCGGCCCGGGGGGAACGCGTGACCGTCAGATTGGTGACGTGTATATCGTGAAAATTGGGAATATTCTGCGTCTGCCCCGGCGCGGCCTGGCGCTGAGTCAACCCGGTAGCCGTGCCGGCATTGCCGTCGTAGAGCATGTTGATGTCGAAAGGCAGCTTCACATTCTTCATCACGATATCGGAAAAGTGGATATCGTGGACCTCGCCGCCCATGCCGCGGTAGGACTTGATGCACAAGCCGGTCTCGCCTCCATTGAAGTTGCAGCGGCGGACGATCACGTGGCTGAAGCCGTTTTGCGTGGCGCTGCCGATGCAGATGCCATAGCCGTGAAGGCAGGTGAGGTCCTCGATCAGAACGTCGTGCGCGCCGTTTTTCATGGCCACACTGTCGTCGCCGGTGTCGATTTCGCAGTTGCGGATCACGATGCGCTCCCCGCCCGGATCCAAACCGTCGGTATTGGGAGAATCGCTGGGAGCGACGATGCGCAGGTTTTCGAGGGTAATATCCTGGCCGTTCGTGTACAGGTGAAGCAGGGGCGAGTTGGTGAGAGTGACGCCATCCACGTGCAGCCGCTTGACACCCACCAGATAGACCAGAATGGGCCGGGGAATGACGGCGCGGCCGGGCGGATAACGGCGCGCGGCTTTATCCGACCACAGCCAGAACATGGCGCCCGATCCATCGATGGCGCCGGAACCGGTGATCGCCAGATCGGTTGTGCCGGCCGGGCAGGAAATCAAGGGAGCGGGCCGGTCTGGCGGCGTTGCCTGCCCCGGATGGGGTAGGTTTGGGTTGGGAATGCCGTACTCTTCGAAAGTACCCGGCGCCTTGATGGTAGCCCCTTCCTCCAGGTGCAGGTCCATGTGGCTGGTCAACTCGAAAGGCAAGGTCTTAAAAGTTCCGAGCGGCACGATGAGGCGCCCGCCGCCGGCCTTGGCGATGGCGGCTACGGCGTTTTTGAAGGCTGGCGTATTTAGAGTCTTGCCGTCTCCTTTCGCCCCGTAATCCAACAGATTGAACTTGGCGCTGGGAATCACCGGAAGAGCCGCGGTGATTTCGCGCTGCGCCGCGGCGGCGCGTTGCGGCTGTGGCGCGGCAGCGGCGATCCATGCCAGCCCGGTTAAAAAGGGAACGAGTTTGTAAGCGCGGATTTTCATTTCGGACCCCTGGGTCGCGTTCAGTATACACCCGGTAATTCTCGCGGCATAGCTTACTTGTGAAGCTTACTTGTGAGAAGCTTGATATCGTTACTGGAGGCCAGCGGATCGATTCGGCGACATAGGCGCTCTTATGACCGGTGCAACTACCACACTCAAGCCTGCCGGAGGCGAAGCTCCCTCGGTTCGCTGGGTGATCATCGGGGTGTTGAGCCTCGGCATGATCATCGCTTACGTGTCGCGTTCCGCCTTGGCGGTCCCCCTGGCGCTGCCCGAGTTCATCCGCTCCTTCCATCTCTCCATCACCGATCGCGGAGTGCTCAACTCCGCGTTCTTCTGGACTTATGCCGTGCTTCAGATACCGGCCGGCTGGGTGGTGGACCGGTACGGCGTCAAATTTCCCTATTTCCTGGGCTTTACGCTTTGGTGCCTGGCGTCCGCCAGCACGGCCCTGACGCGGTCCATCCCGCAGTTGATCATGGTGCAAGTTCTTTTGGGCGTCGGTCAGGCGGTTGTGCCCCCCGCCAGCTACCGCTGGATCCGGTACCACTTCGTGGAAAAGGAACGCGGCCTGGCGGTCGGTCTTTACATGACGGGCACCAAGCTGGGGCCGGCTATCGGAGCTCCGCTGGCCGCCTGGCTGATCGCCAGGTACGACTGGCGCGCGATGTTCGTGCTGATCGGACTCGGCGCTTTGCTGTGGCTTGTACCCTGGCTCCTGCTGGTCAAAAATGACGACCGGCAAATCGAGCGGGCCGCCGTGAAGAAGGAGGGCACAAGGCCCATCCCGTTCGGCAGGATCATGGCCAGTCCGGTGATCTGGGGCACCATCATCGCGTCGTTCTGTTACATGTACTTCGTCTACTTCTGCATGACCTGGATGCCGGCGTATTTCATGGAGAGGCGGCACCTCTCTCTCGGGAAGATGGGCCTTTACACGTTTTTCAGCTTCGGCGGCATGGCCATCGTAGCTACGGCGGCGGGGTGGGCGGCGGACCTGTTGATCGGGCGCGGGCATAATCCCGTGACGGTCCGGAAGTGGTTCACCATCGCCGGCTTCTCCGTGGCCTGCACGGAACTGATCGGAGCGCGCGCTTCTTCGCTGGAAACGGCGCTGGTCTTCGCGGTAGTTTCGCTCTCCGGCCTGGGGTTGGCGACGGCCAACTACTGGGCGCTCACGCAAACGCTGATCCCCGGCGCGGCCATCGGGCGCATCTCCGGGATTCAAAACTGCGCCTGCAGTCTCGCCGGAATCGTCGCTCCCATCCTCACGGGCTGGCTGTTGCAGAAGACCGGCAGCTACGAAGCTCCCATGATGGCGATCCTGGTCGTACTGCTGGCGGGCGTCCTTTCCTACCTGCTCCTGATCCGCGAGGAATACGCCCCCAAGGCCGCCGTCAACCTCTCTTCGGAACAAACTGCGGTGTCGTGAGGCGCCGTTTTTTGCGTATCGCCGCGAAATCGAATACGGCGTCGGTAATCGGCGTGCCGACCACCTCGATCCGTTTCAGGTCGCGCGTGCCGATGCCCACATCTTCGGCCAGTTTTAACATGCTGTCGCAATCCTCGAACGGCGGAGTGCCGCGATCGCCCATCGGATCGAAACCCATCACCGCCATCGCAACGGCATCCGTGGTCACCGGATTGCCGCCCACCAGGAGAACGCCGGGACTGACCGCGGCCACACCGGGAATCCACGGCCCCTCGCCGCCCGTCATAGTCTTGATGCCCTCGACAATCGCCAGGTCGACAGGACGGGTCGCGATCAGATCCACCACCACACGCGGCACGCGATACGTTTCCTGCCGCGGCGATTTGGGGTCTTTCTCCGGGGGCGCGCTCTTCGAAGGCTGCCGGTTTCCTAAATGGATCAGCGACCGGCCTCCTTTGGGTGTCTCGGACGGCTCATCCACGCCCGCGCTCCCGCCGTAAATCGTAGCGGGCGTCAACCCAAAGCAGTTCTTCATCGAAAGCGTGACGCCGGCCGTGACATGCTCCTTCATTTTGCACAGGCTGACGAACATGTCACAGTCGTGATAGGAGTGATTCAGGTCGAAAGCCGGAAAGATGTACCCGCCGTAGGGAACCGTCATGCGCGTATATTTCGTGGCATTCCCCAGGTAATTGGTGTTCTCGAATTCCACGTCCGGCGCGGCATTCAGAATGTCGCGCGGCTCCCAGTTCGCCTGGAGCATTTGCTCCTCCAGGGGGTCCGCCGTGGACCAGGGGCTCTCCAGCACCCGGATGCGCCTGGCTCCAGCCTTGGCCATCAAGTGCACCGTGGCTGCAATCACGGCCGGATGCGAGAAATTGGTTTCCTCCAGCGGCAGATATCCCAGCCGGTAACCGACGGGAGCGCCCAGGTTGATTTTCATCGCCACGGTCTTGCCCTTCACCAGCCGGCCGAGTCCGCCAATCTGGTCGAACATCTTTGCCAGCGTGGGCACCAGCTCGCTGCTGTCGTAGGTCTTGCACCTGGCCAGCGAGACCGGCGCGGTGGGCGCCTGCGCCGCGCGGCCGGGCGATGAACCCGCCAAGTAAGCGCCCGAAAGGCCGGACGCGGTCCTGAGCATCCATTCCCTGCGCGTCTGTGTTCCATACATACGCAAATCCCCCTCATCGGCGCCGGGCAGACGAATAGCCGCCCGACTCTAACATGTCAGAACAAAGATACACCATGTCAAGCTCATTGTCCATCGGAATCTTCCCGGCATCTCCAGGCGGGCCGATCGTTATAGCAGGTCCACGGTCACCTTGTCGATCTTGCCCGTGAAAGCAAAAGGCACGCTGTAGTCCCGGCTGACGGGAGATCCGGGATTCGCGCCGACATCCAGCGTGTCCCAAACGCCTGAAAAAGGACCGAACCGCGTGAATCGGGCTTCTCCCACAGTCTTGCCGTTGATCGAAATCCGGCCAACGCCGCCCCTGGGCGAGCCGATTAAAGCTGCCATGGGAGACTCCTTGCCGCTGGCTTCGTCCGCCTTGAATTCAAACGCCACTTGCACTTTCCCCGGCGGCAGCGGTTCGGAAGAGACCATCTTCTGGTGGTCCGGTCCGAAACCGTCGGTTTCGTACACCAGCCGGCCGTCTTTCACATAGAACGTGAATCCGCCATACCGGCTGCCTTGGGAAATGATCACACCCTGCGCGCCCTGAGACGTGATTTCAATGTCGGCGGCGATTCTCTGGGAACGGCCGGCCAGATTCGGCGTCACGCCAAACGGAAGACGCGCCACGCCGGCGGCGTATGTGAATGACGTTTTGCCGCGCGACGGATTGGGAAACGTTCCCGGAACCGGCATCAACGGATAGACATGGTTACGCCAGGCCTCGGAATCGAAGGCCTCCTGCAGCTCCTTCAGTTTCTCGGGATATCGGGACGCCAGATCGTGGGCCTGACTGTAGTCGTGCGCCAGGTCGTAGAGCTCCCACTGGTTGCCGGAGGCTTGCAGGAAACCTTTGACAAAGATCTCCCACGGCAGCATATTGCGCGCGCCGGCGAACCAGCCGTCTTTATAAATGCCGCGCGATCCAAGCATTTCGAAATACTGCAACGTGTGACGGCTGGGCGCCTCGGGATGGTCGAAGGTGTATAGCAGGCTCTGACCTTCCAGCGGAATCTGTGGCACGCCGTTGACGGCATCCGGGAAGCGGATGCCCGTGGCTTCGTAGATGGTAGGGGCAATGTCGGTGATGTGGGTGAACTGGGTGCGCAGGCCGGCGCCCTTGATGCGCGCCGGCCAGGAGACAATCAGCGGGTCCCGTATGCCGCCCAGGTGCGACGCCACCTGCTTCATCCATTGGAAGGGAGAATCGGCGCCCCAGGCCCACGCGGCCGCGTAGTGGTTGGCGAAGGTCTCGCTGCCCAGAGAGTCGATGTACTGCAAACGGACCGGTATGGCGGCGTTGGCGTCGTATGGTCCGCCCGACTCCTGGCCTTCCAGGCCGCCTTCTCCCGAAGCGCCGTTATCGCCCACAATGTAGAGCACCAGCGTGTTATCCGCCTGGCTCCGAGCCTTCACGGCATCCAGCAGGCGGCCGACTTCGTAATCGGTCTGCTCCAGAAAGCCCGCGTAGACCTCCATTTGCCTGGCCAGCAGTTTCTTTTCATCGGCGGTGAGCGAGTTCCACGCCGGCAGTTCCGGCGGTCGGGGAGTCAGTTCGGCGTCGGCGGGAATGACGCCCAGACTTTTCTCCCGTCCGAAGGTCCGTTCCCGCAAGGTGTCCCAACCTTCGTCGAACCGGCCCTTGTATTTGGCGATCCACTCTTTGGCAACGTGGTGTGGGTCGTGGGTGGCTCCGGTCGCGAAGTAAATGAAGAAGGGTTTCTCGGGCGCGACGGAGTCGTGCTGATGCAGCCAGCGGATGGCGTCATTGACCAGGTCGGTGGTGAGGTGGTAGTTTTCCGAAGGCTTGCCGGGAGGGTCGACCGGAATCGTGTTGCGGTACAGCTTTGGTTCCCATTGGCTGGTCATCGCCGCCATGAAGCCGTAGAAGTATTCGAAACCGAGGCCGGTGGGCCACCGGTCGAATGGGCCGACCGGGCTCACCTCCCAGACCGGAGTATTGTGCCATTTCCCGAACGCCGCGGTGCTGTAGCCATTCTGGCGCAGTACTTCGGCTATGGTGGCGGCGCTTTTGGGAAGCATGGAATTGTAGCCCGGGTATCCCGCCGCGAGCTCGGTAGTGCTGCCGAAGCCCACCTGGTGATTGTTGCGGCCGGTAAGCAGCGAGGCCCGCGTCGGCGAGCAGAGCGCATTGACGTGGAACCGGTTATAGCGCAGACCCGAGGCTGCCAACCGTTCGAGCACGGGAGTATGCGCGGGACCACCCATGGCGCTGGTGGCGCCAAAGCCCACGTCGTCGAGTAGAATGAGCACCACATTGGGCGCGCCCGACGGCGGTTTCGCCGCATCCGGCCAACTGGCAACCGAATCTTCGCGCTTGGGCGCCAGCTTGCCCCGGAACTGGGGGTCGGGTCTCGGCAGGGCGCTGTCCTGCGCCCATGCCGCCGCCCAGGGCGCGCACAAAAGCACGGCGTATGTAAACGGTTTCATTTTTCCTCTCACGGCAGACCGGCGGCGCGAAAGAAAAGGGAAAGTAATCTCCATTGTTTTCAGCCTATGAGATCTGGAGAACTGATAGACCGTCAAGGCTAATGCTTTCGAAGATCATTGTCAACAGCAGGCGGTTGCCGGAGTTATCCCGGAAGTCATCCGCGTGCGGCGGCTACCGGCCTCTGGCAGCCTGAATTTGCCGTGCCCGGTAGTAAGCGACCGCGTCCTGGTATTTCGGATTCTCCGGATCCAGCCCCGCCGCCCGGCGGCAAAGGGCCAGCGCTTCGGCGGGATTCCCGTTCCCGATCAGGACAGCCAGGTTATACGCCGCCGCTGCGTTCGCCCCGTCCAGCTCCAGCGTTTTGCGCAATTCCGCCTCCGCCTCGGCGCGGCCGCCCGTCTCGGCGAGGAGCAAGCCCAGGTTGAAGTGCGCCGCGGGTTGCGCCGGCTCCGCCGCAATCGCCTGCCGCAACGCGGCTTCCGCCTTCCGCATTTCCCCCAGTTGGCTGTAGACGACTGCCGCGTTCACCAGGGGCGGCGCGAACTGGGGCCGCAGCACAGCCGCCCGTTCGTATTCCGCGGCGGCCTCTTTCAGTTTCCCCCGGTCCTGATAGAAATTGCCCAGGTTCAGACGCTGCGCGTAGTCGTCCTGACGGATGTGCAGCGAGGCGATGTACTCCTGCATGGCCGGTTGGACGGCGGCCTTGGTACTCGCGTCGAGCGCGTCGAAGGGCACACGGCTGAGCGCCTCGGCGGCGCGCACGCGCACCAGCCGCGATTCATCTTTCGCGCAGGCAGCCAGCGCGCGGATCGAGCCTGCATCCAAATGCTCCGCCAACAGGTCCACCGCGCTGCCGCGGACCATGGGAGAAGAGTCCCGCAGGGCCGGCCCCACCGCGGCGAGTTTGCGCGGATCGGGGCACTGCCCCAATAGCCGGACGAGCGATGCGGCGAATACGGAGTCGTGATTCGGATCTTCGATGTAGGCCAGGATGGCCGGCAGTTTCGCCCAGTCGCGCTGGCGCGCCGCGTCGATGAGAGCCGCGCGAGCCAGCGCGGGCGCCTGGTAATCGTCCGCATGCCACCGCCGCACCTGCCCATCGGCCCAGCGCGCGTCTTGATCCGTGTGGCACCCGTTGCAGGCGTTTGGAGACCCGTATAACAGCGTCGTGGCCGGGGTGGGCGGCCGCATCGAGTGGTCGCTGCGCCGCATGCGCGCATACTCCGTCATGGGCATATGGCAGGAGATGCAGCGGTTGCCCGGGCTGTTGGCCTGGTGGTGCGTGTGCGCCGCCGCGTTTCTGACGCGTTCCGCGTGACAGGGCAGGCACGCCGCGTTGGGATCGCCCGCGGCGAACCGGTACCGCCCGCTGGAGGTGTGGCAGTGGATGCAATCCAGCTTGCCCGATTTCGCGCACGCGCTCATCATCCACGACGTGTAGGTGTAGTTCTCGCCCAAGTCTCTCCCATCCGGATAGAAGTCCGGGTTCTCAAACCCGGCCAGCGAGAAGTGGTCGAAAAACTTCTCTCCCGTCCGAAACCCTGTGGTGATCGCCTCCCGCCTGGCATGGCACGCCGCGCACGCGTCGCTGCGCTGGGCCGGGGTCAGTTGCCGGAAGCTGATGAGGCCAAGCTCGCTCGGGGTTCCGCCCTTTTTCCGGGCCGCCTCATACAGGCGCACGTGCTTCCCCGCCGGACCGTGGCAGGTTTCGCAATTGATGCCGGGTTCCCGCCAGGTAGTGCGATAGCTGTCGTCCGCCGGATCGTAATCCGTCTCGATTTGGCTGACGTGGCAGCCGTAGCACGAGGTATTGAACGTGAGCGCCCGATCGCGCCACGGCAGGGGCCGGCCGCGCGCAACGCTTTCGTGCATCGTCATGCTCATGGTCGCGTCCATCCACGTTTTCGTGCCCACGTCAAACGCCAGCGGGAGCACCTGCAGGCGGCCGCGTGCCAGCGCGGTCAGAAAATAGTAGATGTCCTTTCCGCCAAGCGTATACTCGATGGGATACCGGCGCTCGCCAGCGGCGCCGCGCTCCACAATCCACCCGCCTCTTGCGGTCAATTCGGCCTTGTATGTGGAGCCGTCAATGTGTATCTCCGGGCTGTCTGGGAACTGCGCGCGGCGCGCCAACTCCACGGAATAGGGCTGCATCGCCAGACCATGGCGCGAGGTCGACCAGAGCTGGTAGAACGGTTCGTGACAGCCGCGGCACGCTCCAGACCCCACATAACCGTCCGGCTGGATCTTCCCGGCAACGCGGTGCGCGCGCAGGAACATCGCCCCGGCGGCGATCGCCACAACTCCGAGGCCCATCAATAAGAACGGATTCGCTCGCATCGCGGCACAAACTTTCCTTCATGGTTTCACAGATACTTCCGGTGAAACAACCAGCGCCTCGGGCGTCAGCTTCGCGAGGACTCGCGGAAAAGCGCCGCCAGCGGCCTGCGCTGTCCGGGAGCGTGGACAGTTCCGGCGCCTGGCCGGCCGGCGGCCAACAGCAAGTCTGGTTCGAATCGAGCGCCAAATTGCCGGAGCAATGATCGCGCTACATTCGTATCGGACATCCGGCTTGGACGCGCCGCCCGCTCCCGTTCCCGAGCCCGCGTCGTCGCCGGAGGCGGTGTAGAGGTTGCCGGCGCCGTCGGAGTCGACCCTTCTGCTGGAGAGAGCATTGCGGTGAAACTGTCGCAGGCCGGTCCGGAATGTGCGCCGGGACCTGAAGCGGCTTGGCGGTTGAGGATCGCGCCGCAAAAAAGTGGCCGAAAAACACTCGAGCCGCCCGGTCTCCGAGCGGCTCGTGGATAGCTTTAATTTGGTTTTGGTGCGGATGAGAGGACTTGAACCTCCACGTCCTTGCGAACACTAGAACCTGAATCTAGCGCGTCTGCCAATTCCGCCACATCCGCATGTGTGTGGCACTTTTGAGTTTACCATGGACCGCGCGAGAGGCGCGGCAGCGGTTGTGGTAGCGGTTCTGGATTATGCCGTGAAACTCGCGGGTCTCCGCCCCATTCTTGACCAGTAGTTCCACGAGATCCATGCGCCGGTGTTCGACTGCCCAGGCAAGGGCCTTATTCTTGATCCTGACTTGGCTCTCATGTCGAACCAGCAGCTCGATCAGGCTTCGGAAGCCCTTCTCCACCGCGATTTGAAAGGGGGTGCCGCGGACGCCCTCCGCAATCTGGAGTGACTTTCCTGCTCTGATCCAGTCCTCGATTTCGTAGAGCCGGCCAGTTCGGCAAAGGGCCAGAAGTGCCTTGCTCTCCTCTATGGTCAGAATGGAGGCCATGTGTCTCTATTTGAGAGTATCGAGTCCCGGAATACCACGCTACGCGAGCACTCCGGCGCTCACCCGGGTCCGGGACGGCGGAGTACATCGAGAAATGAAACCGGGTCCAGGATTTGCAATTCCGGAGCATGACTCCGGATGCGCGCGCCGTCCCGGCTCGCCTGCGGGGCGAGGTCGAGGATATCGGCATCGCGGCTGACCAGGTATCTCGCACCCGCGGCAATGGCGAGATTGATGTATGGCTCGTCCTTCGGGTCACGGTCGTACACGAAGAGCCGCGGTACTGGCGAAATGAGAAGGGAATGTTTGCCCAATGCACTCAAAAACCGGTCAACCACTGCGTCAGTCAGTGCGGGAAAGCGCTGCTGTACCCTCGGGCGGGTAAGGACATCCCTGATCTCAGAGAGGATTGCGGCGGAGACGCAGAGTTCGACGACGCCCAACTCGGCGAGGAGCAAACAGGCAGCCGCGGGACTTTCTCGCCGAGCAGCGCCCTGTAGGAAGACCATGCAATCGAAGACAGCGCGGGCCTTCGGGCGGTCAGGACTCATCGATTCTCAGGTGGATTTCGCCTGCTGTAGGATTCTTCGCGAGCCTCGGAAAAAAGCCGGGCAAGCTCTTCGTCGCCGATGCCGCTCTGGGCAACCTGGTCGCGGAATGAAGAGAGAATCTCGCTGATGGAAGGCTCGCCAGCGACATCCTTTGACAGGACCGCACGGATGTAAGTGTCGCGATCAAGCCCAGAGCAGTGCGCTTTGTCGTCCACGCGACGCAAGAGTTCTTCGGGGAAGGGAATTTCGATTGTTCGCGTCATACGATTCCCACGGTCGGAGTCCACAACCATTGTGCCATAGGGCGGCAATCACGAGCTCGGCGACGGTTCGCGTCCCTCGGGCGGGATTAGAAGGGACTGCATTTCACCACGGCTGTCGCTGCGCTCCGCGGTAGCGGTCCGGTAGCGGTTCTGACAGGAAACTCTCATGGCGTGGCTTCCTCAATTGGGGAAGCCACAACCCTTCAAAGACGTGCCCGCTGGTTCCTGGCGCAAAACGCACCTGAATCTAGCGCGTCTGCCAATTCCGCCACATCCGCATGTGTGTGGCGCTTTTGAATTTACCATGGACCGCGCGAGAGGCGCGGCAGCGGTCTTCGTCAGGATACCGGCCGCGATGTGCGTGGCATTTTCGATGCTTTTATGAAATGGGGCACCGCGACCGCCAAGCAGGATCTCTCTGAACGGGCGCTCCGCCCGGACGGCATCGAGTCCTTGGATGGAGCCCGGGACCATATGTCAACCCCGAGAGGGCGCCGCGCTCGCACGACAGAAGGGTTTATTACAAAAATTGTTATAATGTGGAAGCATGTGGACTTTCCGTCCAGACCAGCTCCGACATGCGCGTGAACTCGCGGGCTTGACGCAACAACGCGCGGCTGCCCAGTTGGGTGTGTCACAGGCCTACGTCGCGCTGATCGAAAATGGCCGCCGCCGTGTGGGCGAGCAACTCGGGTCGAGAATCGTCGATCTGTACCGGCTGCCTGCGACCGCTCTGCCTCTGGACGAGGGCGACGCAGTCGCGTGGAACTCCGCGACAATTGCAAACGGGGTTGCCAATCTCGGTTACCCTGGGTTCCGACCTCTGCGCGGCGGGAGAAGCGTGAATCCGGCGGCGATCCTGCTAGCCGCGATCTCTTCGAATGATCTGGAGGTTCGGGTGGTTGAAAGCCTGCCTTGGGTGGCAATCGAATATCACGATCTCGACTGGGAGTGGCTGATCCGCGAAGCTAAATTGCGCGATGCTCAGAACCGGCTAGGCTTCCTGGTCTCGCTCGGCCGACGTGTGGCTGAAAGAAGCAACGCGATCGCAGCCTGGCGTAAGCTGCGCGCTGTGGAGGAGGCACTGGAGCATGCGCGTTTAGCGCGGGAGGACACTCTATGTCAGCAGTCGCTTTCTGAGGCGGAACGGCGATGGCTTCGGAAGGCGCGTCCCGCCGACGCCTTGCACTGGAACCTACTGACGGACCTCAACGCGGAGATCCTGCCCTATGCGGCGTAAGCGACCACCGGAGCCATGGCATTCATTCTTACGGGCTATCGACAAGGCGCTTGTTCAGCCAGTTGAACTCCGCTGCATAGGTGGATTCGCAATCGCCATGTTGTACGGCCTGCCGCGGCCGACTGTCGACATCGATTATCTGACAGTGGTTCCTCTCGGCGAGACCACCCATCTTGAAGCGCTGGCCGGAAAGGGATCGGCACTTCATGCCAAGCATGGCGTGTATGTCCAACACGTGGGCATCGTCACCGCGCCCGAGAATTATGAGCATCGACTGACGCCGATAGTTCTATCCTCGTATCGAAGGCTGCGACTCTTTGGGCTCGACCCGTACGACCTCGCGCTATCGAAGTTGGAACGGAATTCGGCGCGCGACCGCGAGGACGTGAAATTCCTAGCGGGAGTTTACTCGGATTTCGGCAGAGACACGGGCAAGTAGCTGTATTTCGTGTGTCTTAGCGGGACCGCTCTGTATTACCCACGATGGGTACTACAGAGTTGTTCCAGGCCAAGGGA
>Ga0181521_10000649_pt1 | contig 43101 bp, 35 predicted proteins | sample PEATcosm2014_Bin_32_FD_119764 | JGI IMG/M metagenome (GOLD analysis project Ga0181521, IMG submission 119764) | Peatland microbial communities from MTU Mesocosm Facility, Houghton, MI, USA - PEATcosm2014_Bin02_60_metaG | ecosystem: Environmental > Terrestrial > Soil > Wetlands > Peat | place...
CGGCCCCCGGACCACTTCTGGTACACTGGAAAAAGTTATGGCGATTCCGAATGTGAAGCGGTTCCGGCCTTTCTGCCCGACCTGCAACGACAATTTCACCATCATGGCCGTCCTGCCGAAGGACACCAATGTGGATCAGTACCTCTCCGATGCCGTGGCGCGCCACGATCACAAGGCGTTCCAGGAATCCAAGGTTTTGCACTTCAAAGTCCGCGTCGGCCAACAGAAGCAGAAGAAGGCGAAGTAGCCGGCAAATTCCAATATTTTTGCGAGGGGCGGATTGGCGGCAATCCGCCCTTTCTCATTTTGGGCCGGGCATGTTGGATGCTGGGGCGCTGCCTGCCGGCATTCATTTGTAGAGACGGCGATACATGGCGGTGTTGCGCAGGACGGCCTGCACGTAGTCGCGGGTTTCCATGAAGGGGATGGATTCGACGAACTCGGCGGGCTCGCGGTAGGCGCGCCAGCCGACCCAGGCGGCGACGCGCGCGGGTCCGGCGTTGTAAGCGGCGAGAGTCTGTACCAGGCTGCCGTTATTGCGGTCGAGCATGAAACGAAGAATCGTGGCGCCGAGCTTCAGGTTGGCATCCGGCTGCAAGAGCGTGCCGGTGGTGAAGCGCTGCAAGCCGGCCCGGCGCGCGAACTCGCGGCCGGTGACGGGGCGGACCTGGGTGAGGCCATACGCGCCGGCGTGGGAGAGCGCGGTGGGATCGAATTCGGACTCCTGGCGGATCAGGCCGGCGATCAGGTAAGGATCGACGCCGTGGGCGCGGGAAGCGGCGAAAAGCTGGTCGCGGTAAGGAAGCGGGAAGAGGAACTCCCAGAACTGGCGGGGCGCGCGGTCCAGCGGCAAGGTGAGGTAGTCGGGCGCCATGAGCTTCATGGTGTGAACGGCGAGATGGGGCGAATCGGCGGCGGAAGCCATTTCCATGCCGAGCAGGACGGGCTGGCCATCGGTGGCCGCGCCGAAGCGCAGCTCGGAATCGGCCAGGTCGGGCAAGCCGGCGGAACGCAATACGCGGGAGCGCGCGATGCGCAGGGTGGTGGGCCGGGTGGGTTCGGCGGGAAGAGGTTTGTAGGCGGGGAAAGGAATGGCGGCGAGGAAGGCGGCGGCGGATTCATCGGGCGCGGCGGCGCGCAATTCAGTGGTGGTTAAACGCTCGGCGGCAAGGGACGCGTAGTAGTAGTTTCCGAAAGCGGCGAGGATCCGATCGTAATCGGCGCGCGCGGCGGAGAGATCGTTTCGACGCTCGGCGGAGCGGCCCAGAAAGTATAGAGCGGCGCCGGCGGTGGGGTGGTTGGGAAACAGGCGGACGTGATCGCGGAGCTGCGCTTCGGCATCCGGCGCGTCGTTGAGATAGGCGTTGAAGGCCAGCCTCCAGTGGCACAGGCCGGCGGCGGGATCGGCGGGAAAATCCTGGTATGCGGTTTGATAGAGAGGCAGGTAGTCGGTGGGGCGATTGGCGGCCAGGAAGTGGCCGGCGGCGGCGGTGAGGGCTTTGAGGCGCCAAGGGGATTGGGGATATTTTTCGCGCAGTTCGGCGGCGGCGGCGAGCACGGCCTGGTCGTCATCCATGCGGCGGGCGCATTCTTCCAGGTAGTAGAGGCGCTCGGCGGCGGCTTCGGGCTGGGTGAGATCCAGCGCGCGAAGTTGGGCGGCGGCGGAAGCGGCGCTGCCGGCGGCGAGATCCACGGCCGCCAGGCGAACCAGAGCCTGCTCGCGTTCGAGGGCCTGGGCGGCGGCGAGATCGAGGGCAGCCTGGTATTCGGAGCGGGCGCCCGCGAAATCGCGCAGGGCTAACAAGCGGGCGGCGCGATGCAGCGATTGCGCGGCGAGCGGCGGCGGATAGGCCGCGCCGAGGGCCTCTTTGAGCGAGAGCAGGGCGGCGGCGGAGCTGACGGCGGCATCGCCGGCGGGATATTCGTAATACACGCGCTGGTAAAAATCGGCGGCGGCGGCGAGATCGCCGGACGCCTGGTAGCAATCGGCCAGAGCCAGCGCGCCATCGGGTTGCGGGAGCGCGGCATAATGCCCGCGCAGAATGCGGACGGCCTCGGCGGGAGTCTTGTCTTGGAGGGCGCGCGCTTCCAGCAGCCAGGATTTGCCGGCCAGCGGCGAAGGGATGGCGGTCTGCCGCACGGGAGCGAGCTGCGCGGCGATGGCGGCGGCATCGTTCTGTTCGAGCCTGGCGGCGGCCAGATAGTAGGCGGCATAATCGGCCACTTGCGGCAACCTGGCGGGGAGATTCCGCAGGCGCGCGATGGCGCCGGGGTAATCCTCCTGCTCGTAAGCGGCAATGCCGAGCCCGAGATCGACCAGAGCGGCGTCCCTGGGATGGGCGGCGGCGTAAGTTTGAATGGCGGCGAGGCGGATGGGCGAGGGCGACTGACGATAGGCGCGGACCAGCGCGGCGAGCGTGGGAGGCGCGGGAGCGGCGGCCAGCGAAAGGGCGCTGAGAAGCAGGCAGGCAAGCTGACGCCGGCCAAAGCGCCGGAGCATGCCCGGCCTACACCATGGGGCCGGGATAATCGTTGCCCAGCAGTTCGGCATCGTCATTGGCGAGGATACGGAGAAGTTCGAGATGGAGGTAATCGACCATGGTGGAGCAGGAGGCGAAGAACTCGGCGCGGAAGGCTTCGCGGGCGGCATCGATGGGGTTGCGGAGGGCGTCGTACAGATTATGGTGCGTGCGGCCGGACTGCACGCCGGCGGATTCGAAGAGCCGCAGCTCGGCGATTTTGACGCGCGCGAAGCGCTGGGCGCGCAGGTGCGTGCGCTGGTCTTCGGGCGAGAGTTTGTCCCACGCGGAAGCCGGTTCCGGTGCGGCGGCGGGCGCGGGCGCAATTGCCACCAGGGGCGCGGGGGGCACAAGCGCGCTCCACACGGCGGCGGCCACCTGGGCGAGCAATTCGACGGAAGCCGGTTGCACGGAGCCCCAGCAGTAGAGCAGGGCGGGAACCTGGCCGCGCACGACCAGGGGAAAAACCGAGACGCGATCTTCGGGGGAGTGGCCCAGCAAATCCACCAGCGCGGAGGAGACTTCCGAGGGGATGGCGGCGGCGGTGACGGGATCGCGGGTTTGGACGGCGCCGGCCAGCGCGGGCGCGGCGGCCAGCGGGAGCTCGATTTTTTCCGAGCGGGCGGAATCGCCGTCCACGCGGAAAACCAAGGCGGCGGCGGCGAATTGGGCGGCCGCGGCGGCGAGCGTGGCGGCGAGCTCATCGGGGGCGGAGGCCTGGCAGACGCGGCGCGCGGCCTGGTTGAGTTGATCGGCCATTTCCCGCTGGGCGCGCCCGCGAGCTTCGGCGCACAGACGCTCGGCTTCGTCGAGCAACTGGGTGACGCGATTTTCCAAGATTTGGCGCAAAGGTGCCGGCGCGCTGGAGGCCATTGCTGTAATCATTCTAACAGGGGGATGAAGCGCTCTCGCACGCCAGGCGCCGGGGCGCATAAAATTTGAGTATGGAAACACTTTCCGGCAAGGCGGTAATTGTCACGGGCGGCACACGCGGGATTGGGCGGGCCATCGCGGAGCGGCTTCTGAGAGAAGGCGCGCGCGTCGCGATCTGCGGGCGGTCGGGCCAAAGCGTGGAGCGCGCGGTGGAGGAAATGAAGCCGCTGGGGGCCATTTTCGGCCACGCGGCGGACGTGACTCAGGTGGATCAGGTGCGCAAGTTCTTCCGGCAGACGGACAAAGATTTCTCCGGCGCGTTGGATGTGCTGGTGAATAACGCGGGCGCGGGCGTATTCAAGAAGGTGGGGGAAATGACGCCCGAGGAGTGGCACGCCAATATCGATCTGGATCTGAACGGGCCGTTTTACTGCTCGCGCGAAGCGCTGGCGCGGTTTGGCGCGCGCGGTGGATTCATCGTCAATATCTCCAGCCTGGCGGGCAAGAACGCCTTCAGCGGCGGCGCGGCATACAATGCGGCCAAGGCCGGGCTGAACCGTTTCAGCGAAGCCATGATGCTGGATCACCGTTACGACAACGTGCGGGTGAGCTACCTGATGCCGGGAAGCGTGGATACGGAATTCGCCGGAGACCCGTCCAAGCGGGCGGGCGACACCAGTTGGATGATCGCCGCGGAGGATGTCGCGGAAGTGGTGCTGATGGTCTTGCGAATGCCGGCGCGGTCCATGGTGAGCCGTGTGGAAATGCGCCCTTCGCGGCCCAAGAAATGACCTGGCTCACGCTGTGCGGGGTTTACACGAATTTACAGTGTTAATCCCGCCTGTGGCACGAGACTTGCTCCATTCCCCAGCGAGATGACCCTAATGGATTAGGAATCGGAAGGGAAAAGGGAGTATGGGGCGCCTGAATAAGCAATTGGACCCGACGCAAACCGGGCATGAAGCCGAGAGGCTGGAGGCGGACTTGCGGAAACGAATCGTCGGCCAGGACGAGGCGATTCAACAAATTACCAACGTCTACCAAACGAACCTGGCGGGAATGTCGAGCCCCGGAAAGCCCATCGGCAGCTTCCTCTTCCTCGGCCCCACGGGCTCGGGCAAAACCCGCGTGGTGGAAGCCACGGCGGAGTGCCTGTTGGGCGATGGGCACGCGGTGATCAAGATCGACTGCGCGGAGTTCCAACACAGCCATGAGATCGCCAAGCTGATCGGCTCGCCTCCCGGATACCTGGGTCACAGAGAGACGCATCCGCTGCTCAGCCAGGAAGTGCTGAATCAATATCAGACGGAAAAAATCAAGCTGAGCTTCGTGTTGTTCGACGAAATCGAGAAGGCCAGCGATGCATTATGGAACCTGTTGCTGGGGATTCTGGATAAAGCCACGCTGACGTTGGGCGATAACCGGCGGGTGGATTTTTCGCGCGCGCTGATCTTCATGACCAGCAACCTGGGGGCGGCGGAAATGAATTGCATTCTGCGGCCCAGCCTGGGGTTCGCGGCTTGCGAGGGCGACCGGATGACGGCCGAGGGCTGCGTGGACGAAAAGACCACGGACAAGATTGCGCGCGCCGGAGCGGAAGCCGCGCGGCGCAAATTCACGCCGGAGTTCATGAACCGCATCGATAAAACGGTGGTGTTCAAGCCGCTGGGCGCGGCCGAATTGCGCAAGATCCTGACGCTGGAGTTGAACATGGTGCAACAGCGCATTTTCAGCTCGGCCAACGGCGCGCCGTTTGTCTTTTCGCTGACCGACGGGGCCAAGGATTTTCTGCTGCGCGAAGGCACCGACATGAAGTATGGCGCGCGCCACCTGAAACGCGCCATCGACCGCAACCTGGTGCACCCCATGAGCAACCTGATCGCGACCGAGCAGGTGAGCGGCGGGGACCTGATCCGGGTGGACTTGGATTGCGCGCTCAGCCGGCTGACGTTCTTCAAGGAAGCGGAAGATATGCCGGCATATGCGATGGCGCAGATGGTGGACACCTCGGTCCCGCCGCCGATGGGCACGTTCAGCGCGGGCGCGACGGCGGACACGCCGCGCGCGGCCAATGCCCGCGGGACCAGAAGATAAGGCATTTCGTGGAGCGGACCGGGGTGCCGGGCCATCCGCGCGGCATGCAGGTGTCCGGTGCGAAAGCGCCTGCCTACCCGAGGTTTGATACAATTCGGCTCGACGTGAAACTTCCGGCCGAGAAACAGGATACCCGCTTGATGCGCGCCATGTTCCACACAGTGGCGCCGCGCTACGACTTTATCACGCGCGTTTTTTCTTACGGCATGGACAAGCGCTGGAAGCGCGCCGGAGTCGAGCGGGCGCAATTGCCGGAGCATGCGGTGGTGCTGGACCTGGCATGCGGCACGGGCGATTTTTCGCTGCTGGTGCGCAGCCTGCGCCCGGGCGCGCGCACGGTGGCGGTGGACCTCACCGAGCGCATGCTGCAACTGGCGCACCAGCGCGGACTGGAAAATGCGGTGTGCGGCGACGCGGGGTTGCTGCCCTTCGCCGACGCGTCGTTCGATTGCGTTTTCATCGGCTACGGTCTGCGCAATTTTCCCAATTTGGGCACGGCCGTCCGCGAGATCGAACGAGTGACGCGGCCGGGAGGCCTGCTGGTCAGCCTGGATTTCTTTCTGCCTTCGAACGCCCTGCTGCGCAGCTTGTATCTGGCCTATCTTTACGCGCAGGGAACGTTCTGGGGGCTGGTGCTGCACGGGCGGGCAAGGGTCTATACCTACATTCCGGATTCGCTGCGGACTTTTGTTTCCATCGACGAGTTCTCGCGCCTGCTGCATCGCACCGGGTATGGCGCGGTGAACGCGCGAAGTTACATTCTGGGCGGGATTGGATTGCACTGGGCGGCTAAAAGCGAGCGCAGCGGTGGCTGAAAAGCACCAGATACGGGACGGAGCGCCGACTTTGTGAGGCCAGCCCATCGCCTGATATGGTCTGCCGCCGCGGGACCGCGGCAGACGACACAAAGCGATCGTCTGCCCCACTTTGGTCTTCAGTCTTACTTGCGCGGGGCTCCATGCGCCGCCAGGTGGTTATTGTGGGCCTCCTGGGCATGCGAGACTTGCACCGGCGTGGGGCCCTGGTGAGGCGCGCGGCTTGCCTGTGCTTCGGCGGGCGTGGGCTGCGTCGTGATTCCGCCTTTGCCATTGAATGCGTGATTGGGGCCCTTCACATCCCGAACCACGGTGCGGTCCTCGTAAGTATTGTGCACGTTGTTGACGTCCACGTTGGAGATGACCGTGTTATGGCGGAACACGCCCCCCTCCCAACGTCCGCCGGTGAAGCCGGTGCCGAAGTAGCCATTGCCGTAATTGACGCCGCCGTAGAAGCCCACTTGCGGACCCCAATACCCTTCATGCCAGGTGTATAGGCCGCCGGTAAAGCCCCAATAACCGGGGGTCCAGAGAAGTCCCACGGCGGGAGGAACAACCCACTGCCCGGGCACCCAATAGTAGCCATAATCGCCGTACTGATAGTAGCCGGGCGTCCAAATGTAGCCGTCTCCAGGACAAGGGGGCTGATCGAAAACGGCAATGGGCGGCGGCGCGATTCTCACCGAAAGCTGAATTCCGGCGAAAGCGTGCGCTGCCAGCAGGGCGCCCAGCGCCAGGGTCAAAAAAACCGTGAATTTATGTTTCATCCTGATTCTCCTTCGCGTTTTGTTTAGTCGAGACCGGGCGACCGGCTGTCCTTGAGCGCAACTGTTCGGCCGCTTCAAAGCGGAGGCGGTCGAGGTTGTCCTGCCGAGCAAGCAGTGCGGACCTCAGTGTAGCGGGGCGGATTATTTCGGCGTTGGGAAGATCGTCACCTTGTCCTGTTCAATCTTGACTTGCTCTTCGCGCGCGTCGCCGCCGCCAACGGGAACGATCTTCACCATATACGTGCCGGGGTTCAGCAGGAGCCCCTGCACCGGGTTGTTGAACTCGCCGGCGTGGCCCATGAACCTGCCGTTCACATAAACGGCCGCGAATTTGTCCGGAGACATGGTGCGCAGGCGCCCGAACGGCGGTTTCGCGGGCGGCAGGGCTTTCATCGTCTCGGCGAGTTTCGTAGTCTTGCCCGGCTGAATCGTGACCTTTGTGACGAATTCTTCGTAACGGGGTTCCAACAGTTTGACCTCGTGATCGCCAGCCGCAACCGCGTATTTCCGCCCAATCCGGAAATTCCCAGCCGGCCCCACGTACTTGCCGTCAATGAAGACTCCCGCCCTGCCCGGATCGACGTTCGTCTTGAGATAACCCGTGTTCTGTTGCGCCACAACAGGAATGCCGGCCACGGCGATCAACAGGGCTGCATTTCGTGCCAGTGAAATGATCCGCATCGCGTTTGATCTCCTTATCTGAATTCGCCGGATACGGCGCTCTCGCCAGCCCGTGTGCCGGCCATTGCGGGCAGGAGCACAACTTGAAAATCCGCTCCCACATCGCCTGGGGATTGGGAGCGCTTCTTCGCGCTGGCCGGCGCCGGCTCCGCCGGGTCGTTCCGCCACAAAACCCACGCCCTCACCGGAACGTTCTCCATGGGAGGATGGCGAAAAACCTTTGGGTATCCTTGCGCCAACAGGTTTATCATATCCGCATATCCCATCCAGCGCAATGCCGCGGCGGCGGCGCGGCGGCGGGGTGAGGGAATCGCACAGCCATGCGCAAAGGCTTGTACAATCGCATAAGCGAAAATGCTGACCACATTGAACGGCCGGGATTACCGGTTCATAGCGATCTGCGCCGCGCTGTTCCTGGCGGCGACGTGGTATTCGGCGAATAATTTTTATCGCGCCTTTCCCGAGGCTTCGATCGATTTTCGGGTGAGCCGCGCGGACGCGGAAAACGTCGCGCAGACGTTTCTCAAACGGCAGGGCGATGCAACCGCCGGTTACCGCGAAGCCTCCAGCTTCACCTACGACGACGATGCGAAAACGTTTCTGGAGCGCGAAGTGGGGCTGGAGCGGGCCAACGGCATCATGGGCAAGCGGGTGCGCTTATGGCGCTGGTCGTACCGCTGGTTTCGGCCGCTGCAGAAGGAGGAATTCCGCGCCAGCGTGACGCCGGCCGGCCGGGTGGTGGGGTTCTCGCACGAGATTGCGGAAGACGCCGCGCGGCCCGCCGTGAGCGCGGACGCGGCGCGGCAAACGGCGGAGGATTTTCTGCGCTCGCGGATGGGGCGCGATCCGGCCTCGCTCGAGTTCGTCGAGCTTGCCGAGCAGGCGAGGCCGCATCGCACGGACCGCACCTTCACCTGGAAGGAGCGCGATTTCGACCTGCACGATGCCACCTACCGGGTGGAAGTGGCCATGCTCGGCGGCGAAGTGGCGGGCTATCGCGAGTACCTGAAAATTCCCGAGCAGTGGACGCGCGATTATCAAAAACTGCGCTCGAAAAACGACCTGGCGCAGACCGTCGATACGGCGTTCCTGGCGGCGCTGGTGGTGGGGCTGATCGTGGTGATCGCCATGCGAGTGCGGCGGGGAGACGTGCGCTGGCGGCGCGCGGCGGTGGTGGGAGCCATCGGAATGGCGCTTTCGCTATGCGCCCACCTGAACGAATTCCCGCTGCAGGAGTTCGGATACCCGACCACCGATTCCTACAGCAGCTTTCTTTCGCGGCAGGTGCTGCAGGCGCTGGTGGAATCGCTGGCGGCGGGCGGATTGCTGTTCGTGCTGGCGGCGGGCGCGGAGCCGCTCTATAGGGAAGCTTATGGCGACAAGATTTCCCTGGGCAACCTGTTTCGGCCGCGCGGGCTGCGCACCAAACGGTTTTTGCTGGGCGCCATGCTGGGCATCACTTTGACGGCGGTTTTCCTGGCATACCAGACCATTTTCTATTTGACGGCGTACCGCTTCGGCGCGTGGTCGCCGGCGGACGTTCCTTACAGCGACCTCTTAAACACGCGTTTCCCGTGGCTGTTCGTGCTGATCGGCGGCTATCTGCCGGCGGTGAGCGAGGAATTCCTGTTCCGCATGTTCGCCATTCCGTTTCTGCGCAAGCTGCTGCGATGGACGCCGGCGGCGGTGGTGCTGGCGGGCTTCGTGTGGGGCTTCGGGCACGCGGGATACCCGCAACAGCCGTTTTACATTCGCGGCGTAGAAGTGGGAATCGGCGGCGTGGCGCTGGGAATCGTCATGCTGCGCTGGGGCATTTTGCCGACGCTGGTCTGGCACTATTCGGTGGACGCGATGTACAGCGCCATGCTGCTGTTGCGGTCGCACAGTTGGTACTTCCGGCTTTCGGGGGCGGCCAGCGCGGGCATCGTGGCGCTGCCGGTGGCAATCGCACTGGCGGCGTACTGGAAGCGCGGCGGGTTCGCGGCGGAAACGGGGCTGCTGAACCGCGACGAAGCGGCGCCGGCGCCGGCGGAAGAGCCGGCGCCCATGGAAGAGGCGCCCGCGAGCGCGGCGCGCCGGCCGCTGCCGGGGCGCATGCGGTGGGCGGCCGCGGCGATTTTCGCGGCGGGGTTGTTGGCCTTGCTGATTCCGGTGGAGCATTTCGGCGCGCAGCCGCGCTACGCCATCGGGCGCGAGCGGGCGCAGGCGATGGCCGATGCGTTCGTGCGCACGCTGGGGACGGAACCGGGAGCGTTCCGGCGCGTGACGTTCCCGACGGCGACTCCCGGCGAGAAAGAGGATTTCACCTGGAAATACGTGCTGGAGCGGCGTTCGCTGGCGGCGGCAAGCGAACTGTTCGCGCGCTACCGGCCGGTGCAGCGGTGGACCACGCGCTATTTCAAATCGCTGGACGAGGAAGAAATCGTGGTCCGGGTACATCCGGAAACGGGCAAAATCCTGAGTTTCCAACACACGGTTCCGGAAGACCGGCCCGGTGCGACTATTCCGGACGAGCGCGCGCGGGAACTGGCGGCCGGCTTCGCGGCGGCCCACGGCTGGGACGTCTCGGGCATGGAGTTGAAAGAAAGCGCCAGCGAGAAAAAGAAGGCGCGGCTGGACCATTCGCTGGTCTGGGAGGCGCCGCCGGGCGATCCGCGCAACGTGGACGAAGCGCATTTCCGGCTGTTCGCCGAGGTGGCCGGCGACCGCGTGACGGCGGTGCAATTCGGTTGGAAACTTCCGGAAGCGTATACGCGCGAGCGCGCGCAGCAGAACTTCATTTCGGTTGCGGTAGTGGCGCTCGACATCGCGGTAACCGCGGGCGCGCTGGTCTGGACCCTCTTCCTGCTGGTGCAGAACGTGCGGCGCGGGCTGGTGCGATGGGGCGCGGTGATCCGCATCGCGATTCCGGGCGCGCTTCTGGCCGCGCTGGCTTTGCTGCTTTCCCGCGACCGCATTTTGGCCAACTACAATACGGCGGTTCCGCTGGAAACCTTCCAGGCCCTGATCTACGTTACGGTGGTGCTGACGGCCATCTTTGGTTTTCTGCTGCTGGGCGGAGCGGTGGCGTTGACTACGTCCGCATTTCCGGGGACGCTGGACGCCTTACGGAGCGCCAGCCGGCGAGCGCTGGGAATGGACGCTGCGGCGGCCCTGCTGGCGGCCGTGGGGCTGGGACTCCTGCTGCACCAGGCGGATGCGCTGGCGGCGATGCGGTTTCACGCCCAGGCCCTGATTTCCGTGGAAGCGCCGGAACTGCTGGCGAGCGCCGCGCCGGCGGTTTCGGCCATCGCCGATGCGTTCCGCGGTTGGCTCATCAGCGCCGCCCTGCTGACGATTGCGGCGCTGGTTTCGCTGCGCCGGCCCAAGCTGCGCGTTCCGCTGGCGCTCCTGGCGATTTTCGCCCTGCTGCCCGGCGACATCCACACGCCCGGCGAGTTCGCCCTGCAATACGGCCTCGCGCTGGCCATGGTGGCGTGCATCGCGGTGGTCTCCTTTGGGTTCGCGCGCGACAATTGCCTGGCATACGCGCTCGTCCTGTGGGTATGGGCGTTGCGTTCGCCTTTGGGCGAGTTGCTGGGGATCGCCATTCCGGCAATTCGCATGCAAGGCTGGATTGTGGCGGCGGTGCTGGCGGCGACCGTCATTTGGGCGGTGGGCCCGGCGCTGGCGCGCCGGCCGGAAGCCACCGCGGCTGCGAGCGGGTCCAGGTGAGGGCCGGGGAAGGCGCCGCCGATCATCGCTCCGCGCTGCTGGCGGGCTATTTGGGATGGACGCTGGACGCGTTCGATTTTTTCCTGGTGATCTTCTGTCTGACGGCCATTGGCCGCGAGTTCCATAAGACGGACGCGCAGATCGCGCTGTCGATCACGGCCACGCTGGCGTTCCGTCCCGTGGGCGCGTTCCTGTTCGGTCTCCTGGCGGACCGTTACGGGCGGCGCCTGCCGCTGATGATGGACCTGGTGTTTTATTCCGTGGTCGAGGTGCTCTCGGGCCTGGCTCCCACGTACACCAGTTTTCTGGTGCTGCGCGCGCTGTTCGGCATCGGCATGGGAGGCGAGTGGGGGGTGGGCGCTTCGCTGGCCATGGAAAAAGCGCCGCCGAGATTGCGCGGCTTGCTCTCCGGATTCCTGCAGGAGGGTTACGCGACCGGATACCTGCTGGCGGCTGTCTGCTACTTTTTCGTGTTTCCGCGGGTGGGCTGGCGGCCCTTGTTTTTCGTGGGCGGACTGCCCGCGCTGCTGGCGCTGTTCGTGCGCTTCCGCGTGAAGGAATCGGAGGTCTGGGAGCGCGGCCGGCGGCTGGGATGGGCGGAGCTGGGAAGCAGCGTCGCGCGGCAATGGAAGCTGTTCCTGTACCTGGCGTTGCTGATGATGACGATGAACCTGGTAGCGCACGGCACGCAGGACATGTATCCCACTTTTCTGGAGCGGCAATGGGGCTTCGGGCCGCAGGCGCGCGCGGTGATGACGGGAATTTCGATGATCGGCGCCATCGTGGGCGGCCTGTTGTTCGGCGGGCTTTCCGACCGGCTGGGGCGGCGCAAGACCATGGTGGCGGCGCTGCTGGCCGGGTTGGCGGTGATTCCGTTGTGGGCCTTCGCGCCCAGCGTTTCGCTGCTGGGGATTGGCGCGTTCCTGATGCAGTTTCTGGTGCAGGGCGCGTGGGGCGTGGTCCCGGCGCACCTGGCGGAGCTGTCGCCGGATTCCGTGCGCGGTTTTCTGCCGGGCTTCGCGTACCAGGTGGGGGTGCTATTGGCCAGCGGCGTGGGATACGTGGAAGCGCTTCTTGCGAGCCGCAGCAGTTATGCGATTGCCATGGCGGGAACGGCGGCGCTGGTGGTGGTGATGGCGGTGGCTGCCATTGCGGCGGGCAAGGAGCGGGCTGGGGCGGCGTTCGGGGAGGGGTGAGCGGCGTACTCCTTGTGCGTCGTTTCAAAGAGGAAGATTGGCCGGCACGTGGAAAAGTTCGGCGAGTTTCTTCGCCTGCGCCTTGCTGATCGCCCGCTTCCCTCTCACAACCTCGGAGGCTATCCCTCGGGAACATCAGCGTGTACGCGTTGCACGACGGGATGTCATCGAAGCAGTAGATGCCATCGAGGCTATAGCGGTGGCCATTACTCCCCCCGCCCAGCGGCAGGATGCCTCCTTGTGCATGTTTCATGGCGTCTTCTAGATCCACTGTGAATCCCGACCGGAAGAATTCAAATGGCACCAAGTGCATGATGACGGTCGGACCCGGTGGCGGCGAGAGATACCCCGCAGTTCCCTGCTTTAACCCGGCGGCTCGTTCGCGACAGAACGCTGTGATTTGCTCTTCCAGCCTGGTCGTGAGGGCGAACGCAGCACGAAGTTGCGTCACATTCATGATGTCCTTCCCGGCTGAGCGGCGGTAATAGAAGCGGCTCACTTGATCCATCCGAACCATGTGGGGTTGCGCCCAACTCCATGGCACGCGCATCAGGACCACAACGTTGCCATTGTGCAGACCGATCTCCTTAATCTTGAAGGCCACTCTCGGCGCCACTTGGTCGCGCAGCAGGTTTTCGATGCGCTGCTTCTCTTGATCGACATCGATGCCTGCCCATCCTGGAGTTGCGACCGGCACGCCGCTTGACGCAGTAACACCGATGAGCAGGTCGCCGCCGATTGTATTGGCGAATGAAGTCACGCCCGCGAGGAAGTCGAGCTTATCCTGCTTATCTATGAATGCGACGGACTGCTTGTATTCGATTTGGTATCCCTCACGCACCTGGTTTTCGATCAGGGATGCCAAGTCATTCTCGGTGATCAGTTCAAGCGGCTTGTCGAAGAGCGCAATGGCGGGCAGGTTTCCATCTACAGCAGCGGCTCACGTGAATAGCGGGACTTGCTGCTCAATGCGCACATCAGCCTCGATGGCATCGAGCACGACGCGCGCGGGAATCTGGGCGAGTTCGTTTGGCTCGACTTTGTGGAGGCCCCCGCCGTACACGCGCCCTTCGGAGAGGACCTGCGCTGGCGTGATGCGCTGAAGAGCCTCGAAGACACGCGCCTCGAGACCCGGGCATTTGTTCAGCGCGTGGCGCAACGGCCCTTTCGGATAGAGCATAAGGTATACATTGTGGGCCGTAGCCTGGGAGCGATTCCAGATGAACCGAAAGGGATGCTTCCCGTTTCGTGAGCGGCCCATGTAGGTGCAGAGGAAGGGTGCGGGCGGACGCTGTTCCTGCGAATACCACGGAGCGCGGCGGCTTGCGAGATAAGACCCATGGATGTTCTGCTCTTTGCCTTGCTGAAGGTATTCGTAAAAGCGCGGCCATGTCGCTTCAATCTTTTCTTCGGGTTCATTGCAATCGAGCAGGTATAGCTGCGGCGACACACGTGGCAACCCGCCGTGCATCGCGCCCACGACGTCCTCGGTTAGGTACCGTGGGCCCGGAAGAATCGGCTTGACGAATGGGCACGGAATCCGCCAGTTTTTGATGTCAGCTTCGGTCAGGATGAAGAAATCGTTGGCGCCGGTCGCAAGTCCCCGCTTTATGGAGAAGATGTCACCAAGAGTAAGCTCGCCCGTGTCTTCCACCGCTGTGCTCGCGGGAAACTGGGTCCACTTGCGAGACCGGCGCAGCATGTCCAGGGGCACCAGCGCTTCGCTCTTTGGGCGTTCGATCGACCCGGCAAACGAGAAGCAGACGGCATGGTCGGCCGGCGGGGGGGCTTTGCGAAAGATCACGACGGCGGATGACACCAGCGCATCCGCGAACTGCACATCTGTCGGGCAAAAACGATGAATGCGGAGAAGTGTGACGCGCTCAGTGAGATAACGGCGAACGGTCGCGCCGTAGTTTACATCCATAAATTCAGACGGGATCAGCCAGACGGCCAGGGCGCCGTCTTCCATCCAATCGTGGCAAAGGAGCAGAAAATAGCAGTACAGCCCGGCCAGGCCGCTGATTTCGAGATGCAGCGATTGCCCGAGCTTCGCTCTCAGCCGGTCCTTATCGCCGGAGGAAAGGTGGTGATGACGGACGTACGGTGGGTTGGTGAGCACGAGATTGAACCGCTGCTCCGGCGGATGGTGGCGTGTGAAGTCGCCCTTCGTGATCTTCAGACCGCGGGCGCCCCAAAGTGCCGCGACGGTTTCGGCAAATAGCGGATCAAGCTCGATGCCCGCTGCGGCCGCAATACTCTGGGGTGGGGACACATGGCAAAGTGCTGAGTAGAATGAGCCCGTGCCGACCGCAGGATCCAAAAAGCGCACCGGGGCGTCGCCGATCAGTCCGCACGCGTACCGGGCGATGCTCAGGGCGAGTTCGGGTGGAGTTGCAAACTGGCCCCACCTGTTGCGCTCGGCGGCTGTCTTGAGCGCGTCCAGCCGCCCCTGCTCTTTCAGGCGGCGTTCCTCGATCGTCTTGAGTGAAGCGGTCTCCATACGGCCATCAGATCCCTAGCCGGTCAATGTCCTCAATACGATGTTCCCATATCCAGTCAATGCCTTCAGCCGCCTCGTACCCAAGATACGCCGCGTCGAAATAGCCGCACAGAAAAAGAACGAAGACCACCTGATCGCCATACGTAGCCTTGAGCTGGTTGACCTTGGTGGCCTCCTCCTTGCGGCGTTTATTGACATTGGTGAAGTCGCCGGCGGATTTTGCCTCGATGAGAAGCGGCAGGCAGGGAAGCCTAGCGCGCTTGGGCTGGATCACCGCGTCAATTGGAATCTTGACGCTTTTGGCTTCAGCGCTGGAAGGCTTGACCATCACGTTGAGCCGGAACGTGAATGTCCCCGGCTCCATTTGCGTCAGGGGCGTTGCAGCAGGAGGAGCTTTGAGCTTGTATCCGCGGTCGGTGAGGTATTTTTCAATAAACGCAAGCTGGCGCTTCTCCTGGGCGTTTCGCACGATCGGCTCTGCGACTGCGCCACAAAGCCTGTCCGCAACAATAGTCGAAGAGCGATAACGCTCCTGTTTCGTTGGGCGGCGTTTCTCTTCAAGCCACGGAAAAATATCAACGTCGAGCATCCGTGAAAGGATCGCCGAAAGGCTCCGGAGATGCTTGTCGAGCAGCTCCGAGGACATGAGCGGCGGCACCTTCCCATCCTCCAATGTGCCGACCAGGCTTTTGCTCGAATCGGCAAGGCCGATAAGCCGGTCACGGGCGAGTGGCGGGCAGGTTGACATCCGGAGCGTCGGCAGAATGGCGGGGTGGTTCTTGATCAATTCCGGCGTAATGACGGTCAGGCCCTTTGTGAGGGCAAGGCCCTGTTCAACGCGCTCGATCATCTTCTTGCGCATCTCGCGGTACGCCTTCGGCGCGAACTCCATAAACCACCGGTTGAACTGATCGACGGAGGCGCGGGTGTCTGCCTTCCACAGGTGGGGTTTATCAGCGTTGATTGGCATGGCTGTCTGGCGGCTGTTCAATGATCGGCAAGTCCCGAAGATCCCTGATTGTATTCGACTTCAGCCCCGCGTACCAGCGCGACAGCGCGGTGCCCGGCTATAGAGCCTGCGGGGTTGCGCTCGGCCCCTTCCGACCGCAACACCCGCGTTAACTAACGGGGCATATTAAATGGAGAAACGGAGAGTTCGAGGCCGGAACGTCTGGCCTTCGTGCGCAACCATCATGGTTTCACTTGCAGCCCAGACGGCGCAGCGCAAAACGGAGAAACGATGCTGGCCGCGAAGACGCGCCAGTCCTTGCGAAAACTGGCCATGAACGTCGATGGAGTGGGCATGCGGAGAGGGCCTGCGCGCAAACTTCTGGACAGGCGTTTTTCGGGTGATTTTTGTTTGGCTCCTCAGTCTGGACACGTTGCGAACTCTGCAAGTTAACTAATGCGAGCGCGGAAGGAGGCCGCGGGTTATAATCCGGGTACCAATGCCATCCCCTGGGCGGGGGTCCGGCCGCAGCGCCGCAGAGACTCGCGCCGCCATCGAGGCTTTCCTCCAGAATGCGCGCGAGCCGGCGCTGCTCGAGCCGGGCGAAGAGTTGCTTTCGATGGCGGCGGGGAATTTCGCGCTGGAAGTGCGGGGCGAGCGGCTCACGCTGCAGGCTTGGGACCGCACGCGCAATCTCACGCGGCGGGTGATCGATCTGAAAGACGCCGGCGCGGCCCGGCTGGAGCTGACCGTGCAGCGGTTCGCGGGGCGCGAGGGACAGCTTTTCCTGCTGGATCTGGGCCGGCGCGCGGGAGCGGAGATGGGGCGGCGCAGCGGCCGGCTGGTGTTCCGCGAACGCTTCCGGCTGTTTTTGCGGCGCCAGTTTCCGGAATGGAACCTGGCGGAAGTAAGCGCCGAGGCCAACCTGGAACACAGCCTTTCGCCATCTTTCCCGCGCGCGTTTCTCAAGCACGGGCAGCATGGCTGGGCGGCCATCGCCTGTCCGCTGGAAGGCGATGCGGCGGCGGTGCTGTCCTTCGGGCTGATCTGGCTTTCCTACCTGCGCAAGCGCGAACGCCGCACTACGGTGGAAGGGCTGGCGCTGTATCTGCCGGCGGGCAGCGAGCGCACGGCCGCGCTGCGGCTGCTATGCCTGGACCCCTCCGCGGCGCGCTTCGAGCTGTTCACATACAGTCACGAGGACGACATAGCGCGCGTGGACGCGCGCGACCACGGCAACCTGGATACGCGGCTGGAGCCCTGCCGGCGGCCGTCGGCCGCGGACACGGAGCGCTGGCGCCGCATCCTGGAGCTTCCCGGCGTGGAGTGCGTGGCGCGCCACGACGGGCGGGTGGGGCTGCGCGTGCGCGGCATCGAATTCGCGGAGCTGCGCGAGGGCGCGCTGTTTTTCGGGCTGGGCGAAAAGCGGCTGGCAGCGGAGCATCACGCGGCGGAAATCGAGCGCATGGTGGAGGAGCTGGAGCGCGCGCGGTCGGCGCATGCGGCCAAAGAAAACGCCTTGTACCGGCAGTTCCCGGAGGCTTGGCTGGAATCGCAGGCACGGGCGAATATCGAAACCATCGATGCCGCGTTGCTGGCGGCGCCGATTTACGGGCAGGTGCCGGCCTTTGCGGGCGGAGACCGCGGCATCCTGGATCTGCTGGCGGTGCAACGGGACGGACGCCTCGCGGTGGTGGAGTTGAAGGCATCCGAGGATGTGCACCTGCCGCTGCAAGCCTTGGATTATTGGATTCGGGTGAAATGGCACCTGGACCGAGGAGAGTTCTCCGCGGCGGGTTATTTCCCGGGTATCGAGTTGCGCCGGGAACCGCCCAGGATTCTGCTGGTTTCGCCCTCGCTGGAATTCCATGCCGCGACGGAGCTGCTCTTGAGTTACTTCTCGCCGGCCATCGAAGTGGAGCGCGTGGGGGTGGGGGCGGACTGGCGGCGGGAACTGCGCGTGATGTTCCGGCTGCATGGCGCGGAGCGTCCGTAGCGGCGATGCCCGGCAGCTAACCGCGGCCCAAGTGTCGCGGACGCGGCGGAGCTTAACCGTCATGCTTCGCAGATGGTGAGTCGAGGCTCGCGGCGCGACTGTTTTTGGTATCGGGAGGAGCAGATCCGGCCCCTTCCGGGCCATCGGAGGCGCACGCGAAGACAAATTCCCAAAAGCCCAAATTCCCAAAAGCCGGCAGAAGCGGCGGCCGTTGGGTGTATAATAGCTCGCTACGGACGGGACACCGTCCAAAAAACCTAGCACAACAGAGGAAAGGATGACAGTGAATACAAGAGTGGTTGGCCTTGCATTGATGATCTCAGGCGTTCTCGTTTTGACGAGTTCGAGCTACGCGGGAACCGTCGTCGATCAATCTGGTCCAAACAGCGGGGCCGGCGGAATCGCCGGTGATGGGGGCAATACTTATGGTGTCGGTTGGTCGCAAACCCAGGCGTATGAAAACGTTTCCGTGAGTGCGACATTGTTGTATGGCGGGTCGTACTTCGGCTCGACCTCGGGCGATTTCGAGGCGTTTCTCTCCACCTCATACGGCGTGGGAGCCACAGCGTTTGCCACGCAAACGATATCGGTACCCACGACGGTGACGAGCCCGACGACATACCTGCTGTTCAGCGGCTTGACCCTCGGCCCGGGCGACTATTACTTGACGATCGCCGCAACCGACACCTCTTCCAACCCGGCTTGGGAAACTTCGAGTGGAACCATCGTTCTAGGTTCCGGGGTGACCTACCTCGGCAATGCCCAGAGCATCGGCGCCGACCTTTCCGCTCCGTACCAGAGCTTTGGCGGTTTTGGAGGCGCGACTCCGCTGGAATTCACGGTCACTGGCGATCCGACTCCCGAACCCGGCACGTGGGGTTTCGTGTTTGCTGGCTTGGCTCTCGCGTGTCTTAAGCGCCGGCGCCCAGGCTCTCCGGCCCGGCAGTCGAGCCCTTCGGCATAAACCTCCGATATTGGGGCGGGGTGCTTATCGGCACCACGCCGATTAACCGCCGGTAAGTGGTGTCGTCCGTGTCGAGGGCGGCTAAGGCATTCGTGCCCGATGTGCCAAGTGGGCAGCATCGTCCCCCGCTGGCGCCCCGCGCTCCGGCCGCCCCGCCAGCGGGCTTGCGCCGTCCGGGCGCTAAAATAACGTTGGACACCTATGCTGAACGCTGTCAAACAGGCTCGTGCCGCTTTTTCCCTGCTGAATTCTCAAGAGGTGGTCAACCGGGCCAACCGGCCGGTGCACATCGGGCTGGTTTCGGCCAGCGCGGCGGGCTATGCGGAGATGGAAGATTTCTTCGTCCCGCGCGACCTTGCGCGCCAGGAGCGCGTGCGGCTGATGGGGATGGTGCATCGCGCGGGCGATCCGGATTCGCCGCCCGATGTGGACCTGGTGATTTACGAAGAGGGCATTCCGGCGGCGAAGGGAACCTATACGTTTTATGGGAACGATCCGGCGGCCACGGTGGAGCGGATTCTTGACGGCAATGACGATATCCACCTGGCGCTGGCGCGGCACTTCGCACCGTTCCGCAAGCCGGTGGTGGACCGGATCATTCAGGCGGTAGCGCGGGAAAACGCGATTTTCGCCATCGCCACGGCTCTGCCGGACGTGATTCCAAACCTGATGGAGCTGCCCTGGGCGCTGGGCGAATGGGCTTCGGACATGGCGTTTCTCACGGCCAACCAGGTGCGCATGGCATTCCAGATCGCGGCGGTCTGCGGCAAGCAAGTGGGGCTCACGCACCAGAAGGCGGAGATTCTTTCGATCGGCGCGGGAGCGTTCGGATGGAGGGCCATCGCGCGCGAGCTGGTGGGGAAAATTCCGCTGGGCGGCGGTTTGATTCCCAAGGGCGCGATTGCCTACGCGGGCACGGTGGTGGTGGGGAAGGTGCTGGAGCGGGTGCACCACGCGGAAATGGGATATACGCACGCAGAGCGGCGCGGCATTTACCAGCAGGCGCTGGAGCGCGGCAGACAGGTTGCGGCGGCGCTAATTCCCGGCACAAGAGAGAGTTAGGGGTGGGGCACGCGGTGGCTTGCCAAGCCGGGCCCAGCCCGGCCAGGACAGGCCGGGAGGCCTGTTCCACAATCCTGTAAACTCACGGGGCGGGCCGCGCGTCGTACAATACAAGGATAAATATGCGCCTGTTACACGCCGCTATTGCGCTTGCTCTGATTGCGTCCACGGCCGCGTATGCCGACATCATCCGCTTGAAGAACGGCCGTGTCATCAATGGTACCTATCTGGGCGGAACGCCGCGCGAGGTGAAGGTCCAGATTGGAGAGAACGTCGAAACCCTGCAGGTTTCGGACATCGTCCGCATCGAGTTCGCCGGGGCGGACCAGGGCGAATCCGAGGCGCCGGTCAACCGGCCGGTGCTGCGGCGGGCCGCATCGGCGGACGATAATTCGAATTCCAGCCAGCCGACGCTGCGCCGCGCCGATACCACCTCCTCGACCGACACGGATGCGGACCGCCCGACTTTGCGGCGATCGGACAGCGCATCCTCGACGAGCGACGATTCGTCCGGCCAGCCGACACTGCGGCGCGCGTCCAGCACGCCTCCCGCGGATGACGATGCACCCACCTTGCGCCGCTCGGACAGCGCTTCCCAATCGCCCGGCCAGCCGGTAGCGATTCTGCGGCCCAGCGATACCGGCCCGACGGCCGCATCCACAGCCGCGACGGTAGCCGCGCAACCGCAGCCCGTGGAGATTCCGGCGGGAACCAATTTCGTGATCCGCATGATCGAGGCCGTGGACTCCAGCACCGGCAGCGTAGGCCAGATCTATCGCGCCAGCATGGACCAGCCCATTATGATTGGCGGCCAGATGATAGTTCCGCGCGGCGCGGACGCCACCGTGAAACTGGTGGAGGACAAGGAATCGGGCAGACTGGCGGGGAAAACCGTGTTGACCCTGCAACCGGCTGCGGTGAAGGTCAACGGCAAGTACGTGGACATCAACACGCAGAACATTTCGAAGGAAAGCGATTCGCGCGGCAAGAAGACCGCGACCATGGCGGCCGGCGGCGCGATTCTGGGCGCGGTGATCGGCGGCATGGCGGGCGGCGGCAAGGGGGCGGCCGTGGGCGCGGGCGGCGCGGCGGGCGCGGGCGTGGAAGCCGTCACCAAGGGCGAGAAAGTCAAAATCCCTTCGGAGACGCTGCTCACCTTTATCCTGGACAATCCCGTTACCGTTACCATATAGGTTGCATCGGCAAACGGCAATTGTGACCGGCGCCAGCCGTGGAATCGGCCGCGCCATTGCGACGGAACTGGCGCAAACGCACCGCGTGATCGGAACCTATCGCGCCCGGGCGGATGCCGCCGAGAGCCTGCGCGACGAAACCGGCTGCGAGATTTTCCCCTGTGACATGGCGAGCGCCGATGACCGCGCCGCGCTGCTGCGCTTTGCCCAGGAACGTTTCGCGACGCTGGACCTGCTGGTGAATAATGCCGGGATGGCGCCGCGCGAGCGCCGCGACGTTCTGGATTCCACCGAAGAGAGTTTCGACGAACTCATTGCCGCCAATTTGAAAGGGCCGCATTTTCTCACGCGGGACGCGGCGCGCCGGATGGAGCGGCAAGGGGCCGGCCGGATCGTATTCGTCACTTCGATATCCGCCTACACGGCGTCGGTGAACCGCGCCGAATATTGCATTTCGAAAGCCGGGCTGAGCATGTCGGCGGCGGTTTATGCGGCGCGGCTGGCAGGCTGCGGGGTGGGAGTGTTCGAAGTACGGCCGGGCGTGATCCGCACCGACATGATCGCCAAAGTGGAAAAAGCCTACGAGGAGAAAATCGCCGCCGGGCTGCTTCCGCAAAGGCGCATGGGCGAAGGCGAGGACGTGGCCAAAGCGATTCGCGCGGTGGCCGATGGGCTGCTGGATTATTGCGCCGGCCAGGTGATCAACGTGGACGGCGGATTCCACTTGCGGACGCTGTAGCCGTGAGGCGGACGCCCCCGTCCCGCACTCCGATCACGGCGCGGCAAGCCGGCGAGGGCGTCGGCCGCGGGCAAGGGCGCCAGCCCTGCCCTGAGGGAGCATTGGGGGCAACACGAGATCTTCGGCGGTTTTGACGCGATCCGTGCAATTCTGGAAGGGTGCCCGCGTTTTCCATCGAGCATCCCGCCCGCATCGCGGTAGTGGTATTCGCCGTTCTGGCTGTGCTGCTGGTGGTCTTCTCGGCTGCCGTGCGCGGCGGATGGCGGCGCGTCCGCGAGCTCTACCGGCTGCATTTCGCCCAAGTGCATCGCGAGCGCCAGTTGGTGGCCGCCATTGCGTTTTATCTTTCGTTCGCGGTGGTGCGCATCCTCACGCACGCCATTCGCGCGGGACGCGGCCCGTTCCACAACGTGGAGGTGGGCGGGCGGCACATTCACCACCTGGTGTGGGGCATCCTTCTTTTGCTCACGGTGGGCTATGGCTGGCTCTTGCAGATCGGCACGGACGCGCATGCGAAATCGCGCTGGCCGGGGCGCATCATGGCATTCCTGTACGGCGTGGGCGCGGCCCTCACGCTGGATGAGTTCGCGCTCTGGCTCAACCTGCGGGATGTCTATTGGGAACGCCAGGGACGCGCTTCCGTGGATGCGGTGGTGCTGTTCGGCGCGCTGCTCGCGATCGGCATGCTGGGCGGGCGGTTCTTCCGTTCGCTGGCACGGGAAGCGCTGCGGCGCTAAAATGGTGGCCGCTGTGGCGCAACAAGATGGCCTGCCGGAATGGTTTAGATATTCCGTCCTGCCGCTCTGCTTACCAGTGGCGTCCGCCGCTTACCTGGCCGCGCACTGGAGCGAAATTCCAGCGCGTTTCCCCATCCACTGGGGTTTGAACGGCCGGCCGGACGGCTGGGCCACCAGGACGCCGCTGCACGTTTTCGCATTCTTCATCTTTGCCGAAGGGTTGTGTCTGTGGATCGTCGCCATGGCTTTGACGGGCTATCGCGGCTCGCGGCCTTCGCACGCGCGGAGCGTCACCCTGAAGGTGGCATTCGCGGTGGAGTGGTTGATGGCGATAGTTTTCAGCGGCGTGGGAATCAACGAGCTGGCGCATTTTCCCGCCTGGATTTTACCGGCTGTATTAGGGCCCGCGGCGATTGTGCTGGTCGCGATTATGGCGAAGAGCTACTCAGCGCCGGTCCCCGCGGGCGAGGCTCCCGAGAACACTCCGGACGAATGCTGGACCATAGGCGGGATTTACAACAACCCCAACGACCCGGCGCTGATGGTGCAGCAGCGTTTCGGGATGGGATATACGTTCAACTTCGGCAATCCGGCGGCCAAGCGGGTGCTGGGCGTGCTGATCGGGGGGATTGTGGGATTGGTGGGGTTTTTGCTGGTGGCGCTGCGGTAGGCCGGCGTTACCTTTCCAACTGGCGGATGTCGTGCATCAAGCGCGGCATAAACGCGTCTTCGGAAGTCATGTAATAGCCGCGGATGTGCCCGCGCCGGTCCACCAGCGCGAAGCGCGTGCTGTGGCTGAGCGAGCCATCCACGGTATTCAGTTTGAAGCCCAGCCCCACCTGGTTGAGCTGCGGCTGCGCGCCCGTCAGAAAGCTCCAGCGCGCGGCGTCCACGGCGAAATGTCTGGCGTATTCGGCCAGCACCGGCGGCGTATCGTGGGAGGGATCCACCGTAAACGAAACCAGCTTCACATCCGCCATTTCCTGCGCGGTGGATTGTTGCAGTTGGTGCATCTGCTGGCTCATCATGGGGCACGGCCCGGTGCAGGTGGTGTAAATAAAATCCGCCACCCAGATGTGGCCCGCCAGACCCCGGCTATCGAAGGGACGCCCAGCCTGGTCGGTTAATTGAAACGGCGGCGCCGCGCCGAAGTCGTCCAGCGGCTTGGGCTGGATGCAGCCGGCCAGCAGCAGCACGGACGCCAGAAGCAGCCGCCGCATCATGCCGCGCTGCGCGTGGATTTCTGCGCCGCCATCATGCCGCAAACGAGCAGCAGCACCAGGCCAAATCCCGCGGTTACCGCCAGGCTTTCCATCTCTCCCGGCGCGGCGTTGGGCAGACGCAGCACGTGGTTGAGCAGCGCGATGGAATAAGTCAGCGGGTTCACCCACATGATGGCCTTCACCCATCCGTGCGCCGTGGCCATGGGAAACAGCGAGCCCGAGACCATCCACATGGGCACCAGCAGCAGGTTCATGATGGCGTGGAAGCCGGAGGTGGAATCCATTCTCCAGGCGATCGCAAATCCCAGCCCCGTGAGCGTGAAGGAAATCAGAAAAATGGCGGCGGCGATGGGGAACAGCTCGAGGATCCCTACGCGCACGCCCGCCAGCGGCGCGAAGGCCAGAAAAATGAGTCCTTGAATCCATGCCAGTGTGGCCGCGCCCATAATCTTGCCCAGCACCATGCTGGTGCGCGGCGCGGGCGAGACCAGCATGGAAAGCAGAAATCCTTCGCGGCGGTCTTCGATAATCGAAATGGTCGAAAAGATCGCCGAAAACATCACGGTCAGAACCAGCGCTCCCGCGTAGAAGCGCGCCAGGTCGTTCGACCCGTAGCCGATCAAAAGCCAGAATACCAAAGGCGACGCCACCACCCCCAGCACGCGGCTCTTCTGCCGCCAGAAGCGCACCAACTCGCGCTGCCAGAGGGTTGCGGCGGGTAAAAAGAAACTACTCAATGGTCGCTCCCGTTTGCCGGATGAAGACATCTTCCAGGCTGGGTTTGTGCAGCCCCACGGAATCGATGGCGCCCGGAAACGCCTCCACCACTTCGGCGATAAAGCGATGGCCGTTGGGAATCTCGACGCGCACCTGCCCGTCGCGCACCACCGGCGTCAAGCCGAAGCGCTGCTGAATGCCCGCCGCCAGCGCGGCGCTATTGGCCGAATCGAGCACCACCACGTCCCCGCCGATGCACGAACGCAATTCCGCGGGACTGCCCTGCGCCACGATGTTCCCCTGGTGCAGCAGAACCAGCCGGTCGCAGCGGCCGGCCTCTTCCAGAATGTGGGTGGTGAGCAGAATGGTCACGCCTTCGTGGTTGCGGAGCATCTCGACGTGCCGCGAAACGTCGCGCCGCGCGGCCGGATCGAGTCCCGTGGAAGCTTCGTCCATCAGCAGAATGGGCGGCCGGTGGAGCAGCGCCTTGGCGATTTCCACGCGCCGGCGCAGACCGCCGGACAGCGTTTCGACGAGGTCCTTGCGGCGATCGGCCAGCCCCAGCTTGCCCATGGCGTCTTCCATGCGCTCGCGCAGGACGGCGCCGCTGAGCCCATGCAGATGGCCCTGCGCGCGCAGGTTCTCCTCGACGGTGAGCGCTTTATCCAGGCTCTGCGTCTGAAACACCACGCCCACATGGCGGCGCACCGCGGCCGCGTCGCGAACCACGTCATGGCCGGCCAGCAGCGCGCGCCCCTCGGTGGGGACCATCATGGTCGCGAGAATGCGAAAGAGAGTGGATTTTCCGCCGCCGTTCGGCCCCAGCAGGCCGAAGATTTCGCCCTTCTTCACTTCGAAACTTATATTCGAAAGCGCGACGCGGTCACCGTAACGATGAGTCAGGTTCTCGACTTGAATCACAGACCAGGCCTATCTAGGAGCATCAGCCCGTAGATCAGCGGAAGGTATAACACGGATGTGATGAGGACATTCCGCGCGCGGACCATGTTGCGTTCCACTGCCACCCGCACGCCCGAATACAGAAACCACAGACCGAGCAGTAGAGCTCCTATGAAATAGATGCGCCCCGTCATTCCCAGGATGCCGGGAACCAGGCTGACCGGAATCAATGCCATGCCGTAGAGCACGATCTGCCGCGCGGTGGAGCGGCCATCCGGCTCGACCACCGGCAGCATGCGGATGCCGGCGCGCGCGTAATCTTCTTTATACATCCAGGCGATGGAGTAGAAATGCGGGAACTGCCAGAGAAACAGAATCGCGAATAAGGCCCAGGATTCGCGCGTGATGGTTCCGGCCGCGGCCGCATAGCCGATCATGGGCGGCATGGCGCCCGGAATCGCGCCCACCGTGGTGGACCACCACGTCCGCTGCTTCATGGGAGTATACAGGAAAAGGTAGCTGGCCAGCGTGAATGCGCCGATCAGGCCGCAAAGAAGATTCACTCCCAGCCACAGTTCCAGGAAACCGGCCACGGAAAGCGCCGCGCCGAAGGCCAGCGCGCTGGCGGGCGTCATCTTCCCGGAAGGCAGCGGCCGGGCCTCGGTGCGCCGCATCTTGCGATCGGCTTTGCGCTCGTACCACTGGTTCAGCGCCGCCGTGCCGCTGGCGATCAGGCCCGTGCCGATCACCGTGTGCAACAACGCAAGGAGCGGAATGTGCTTGAGAAATTCGATCCAACCGGAAGCCCCGGCGAGCCCATAGAAATACCCCACGCCGGTGCTCATGAGAATCAGCCAAGTGATTCGCGGCTTGGTTAACTCAATGTAATCGCGTATGTGTGGAGCGCCCGCGAAAGGCGCCCAGCCGTTGGCCATAATTTACAGATGCATCCGAACCGGGGCGGGCTTCCCAAAACCCGCCCCAAATGTCATTACCCCTTGACGGAAAAATCGACAGTCTTGCTGTCCTTGGCGCCCACAGTCACCTGCTGTTCCTGCTTGCCGTACTTTTCGTGAACCATTTCGATTGTGTATGTCCCAGGAGGCAGTCCTTTTATTGTAAACGTTCCGTCGTCTCCCGTCACGGCGAAGAAGGGGCTCGCAACCACCCCAATGTAGGAACGCATCCACGGATGCACGTTGCACTTCACCGGAATCATGACTTCCTGGCGCGCGTAGGTCTTGGTGATGGGCGCTTCGCCGGGAGCTTGCGACTGGTTGAAATCGCCGTTGACCTGCGCCATCGGGTGAATGTTGTGGTTGGTCGGGTCGCTGTTCTGGATGGAAATCGGCTGGCCCGTCATCACGCCCAACACGTGCGGCTCGTACATGCAGCCCTTTTGATCGAGCTCGACGGGCGTCGTCGGAACCTTCCAATTCTTATCCGGCAGCCCCGCTTTTACCCACACGAAAACGTTCTTCAGCGTGCCGTTGCCGTTGACCACCACTTCCTGCGAATGCACCGGCACGCCGGCGTGCGCCTTCACGCAATCCGGTTTGTCGGACATATCGATGATGGCCATCTTCGGCGCCTTCCCATCGAAGGAAACTTTCCCGGTAACCGTCGCGCCGTTGGCCATGTCAGGCTCGGCCTCGCCGCCCGCCGGCGCGGCCGCGGCCGGGGTCTCGGTCTTCGCCGTATCGTTCGAACTGCTTCCACACCCGCCGAGCAGCAACATGCCGGCGAGCCCTACTCCGATCCAAATCTTCTTCATAGCTCTAAGAGCCTCCTTAAAATAAAGCCTTTCTCAATTCCGGGGTGCGGTGAATATCATGCCCCCCTACTTCGCTCCACCCGCGCTGGCGCGCATCCGGCTCAGTTCATCCGGCGTGAACTGGAACATGTAGCGCACCAGCAGATCGGCCTGGTCTTTCGTGTATCCGTTGAAACTGGCGGGCAGCGGTCCGGCGAACACCATGTGGTCGCCCTGCGCCCGGAACAGCCCGCTGGGCATAGCCGTGCCCGGCGCCATCATGGCCGGGTCCAGGATCCAGCGGCGCGTCCAGCCCGGTTTCAGCCGGTCTTTGGCGACCGTGAAATCCGGGGCCGTGGCTTTGGCGTCGTGCTTGGGGTCGCCCGTCATGTGGCACTTCAAACAGGGCGCGCCTTCGCTCGAGAACAACTGCCGCGCCATTACGCGCTCCTGGTCGGTCAGCGGATCCAGCGGCTGCGCGATGTACGGCTCGGCCTGCGACGACATGGCTTCGAAGAAGCGCACCAGCGTGCGAATTTCACCATCCGAGAAACTGAAGGTGGGCATGCGCGCGTGCAGGTACCGCCGCACGCCGTCGCGATTCGTATCCGTCTCGCTCAGCGCCGGATTATTGAGGAAGCGCATCAGCCAGCCGGGATTGACGCGCGCCCCTTCGCCGATCAGGGTAGGCGGCTTCTGCTCCACCCAGTCGGGATCCTGGTAGCGCGTCATGCTGTCGAAAATAGTGGTCTGGCCCACATGCACCTTGTGGCATCCCATGCAGTTGTACTTGCGCACCACCCACCATCCTTCGATGATGTCCTGCCGCTGGTCGGCGGGCGCGTAGAAATAGCGCGCCGGCATGGTGGAATCGACCGAGCCTTCGAGGAACGTGGTGACGGCGTCGATCTCGGGCTTCGAGAGATTGAAATTCGGCATCTTCAGCCGGTCCTGCTTGGCTTTCTCCTTGCCCTTGTCGTACACCGCCGGGTCGGCCAGCTTGTGTTCGAAGAAGCCTTTATGGGTGTACCAGCCCTGGTCTTCGGCCTGGTGGCCGAGCAGCGCGAAATCCAGGCGCTCGATGGGCTTGGAGCCTTCCTTCGTCAGCTCCGTGCCGATGCGCTGTTCTTCCTCGAGGCCGGCGATCTCATGGCATCCCGCGCAGCCATAGAACCGCACCTTCTCGAGGCCCTTGTTCTTGAGGCTCGGGTCGTCCATGAAACCGGCGTCGGCGTAAGTGGCGCCCGCGCGCTTGCGGGTCATCAGGTAACTGGCGATGTCGCGCGCTTCGTCTTCGGTCAGCCGCAGGCTGGGCATGGGGGTCATCTGCTGCACCTGCAATTCGTGCCCGTCGTTGGGGCACTTGGTGTGCTGCAGGTCGAAGACGAACGGCAGCCCGTGCCTGGCGTAATCCGCCGCGGTCAGGTCTTTCTTTTCGTACGGGCAATACGGCTCGGTGCGCTGGCGCGGATTGTGCACCCAGCGAACCAGGTAATCGTAATTGGCTTTTTCGCCTTCCCGGCTCAGGTTCGCGGCGAACGTTCCGCCCTGCTTCTGGCTGCCTTCGCCCATCGAATGGCACGCCATGCAGCCGCGCGTTTCGAAGTCTTCCTTGCCTTTTTCCGGATCGCCCGGCGCCTGGTGCGGCAAGTCGCCCTCGACGCCGGATTGCCAGATGAACGCGGAGATGGCGCGGATCTCGTCATCGTCCAGCCGGAACGTCGGCATCTTGGTGCCCTCGCGCCAGGTGTGCGGGTCTTTCAGCCAAACCGGAATCCACGCCTTGTTCAGCTTCATGCGGACTTCCTTCAGGCTGGGTCCCACCTTTTTCACTTCCTTCACCAGTTCGCCTTCGCGCATGTCGAGCTGCTCGACTTTGGCGTCGATGGTAGTGGTTCGCACGCGCAGATTGGAGGCGTCCTGGAACAGCTTCTTGGCTTCCGCGTCGCTTATGCGCGGATTGTTGGCCTTCTGATCGTCGAAACCCGCCTGCCGCAGCATTTCGGCTTTTTGCTGCGCGAGCTGCCGCAGGTCCTGATTCACGCCGGAGATCTCGTCGGCTTCGCGGTCGAACCCGTCGTAGCGATGGCAAGCCATGCAGCCGCGCAGCCGGAAAATCTCGCGTCCCGCGTTGAGCGTGTCCGCCATCTCGGTGACGATTTCCCTGGCGTGGCACTGCTGGCACCCGGCCTCGATATTCTCCTTGTGATGCAGGGGCCACAGCCAGTGCTCGTTATAGCCGTGCGCCTTCACCACGCTGGAAACCGCCACGCCGTTGCCGCCATGGCACGGCGTGCAGCCGAACTGTTCCGGGTCGTGGATCTTGAGCAGCTCCTTGTCGGGATGGCTGGTGAATACTTCGTTGCCGCCCATGGCCGCCGCCGTCAATTGCACCGGCTCGCGCGTTCCCAGGTGGCAGGATTCGCAGCGGTCCACCAGGTCCACGTCCTTGATGTGAATCTGGCGGATCCTGATGTCGAACTTGTCGAGCGAATTCTGGACGTTCGCCAGCGTAGCGCTGCTCGCCCCGGAAATGCGGTCGGACAAATACTGATCGCGCGCCGCGCGCAGCTCCGTCGCGGCCTTCATCACCTCGACGCGTTCCTGCAACAGGGCCGCTTTGCGGGCTTTCATGGCTTGCAGCAGCGCATCCATTTCGGCGAACTTCATCTCCCGCGCGTTGTCCTCGCCCGGCAGCTTCACTTTGCGGGTCCCCGCCTTGAGTTCGTCGATCTGTTTGCGCAGGGAATCTTTGCGGCCCTGGCTTTTGGAAACTTCAATTTCGTAAGTCAGCGAGCCGATGTGGCTGCGGACTTCCTGAAACGGGTCGTTGAGCGCCAGGATCTTGGGCACCAGGGTCTGGTTGACTTCTTTATCGATCTCGCCGGCCCGCGGCATGGCCTGCCGTTCCGCGGCTTGCATCTGGCGGTCCAGCTTCCGATAATCGGGGCTGCTCTTGATCTGCCGCTCCGCCTGCGCCTCGGGCGTCATGGCCTGTTTCAAATAGCGCCCGTATAACTTCTCGAATTTGGCCTGATAGCTTTTCCACGGACGGATGCCGTACATTTCGTCGTACAGCCCCCACGCCAGGGAAAGCACCAGCAGCGCCGACCAGATGAACAGCGGCCTGCTTAAAGAGGAATGAACTACCGGATCCTTATCTTGGTCGCTCATATGTTGAACCAGGGAGTCACCCACACATACTTGATTCGGAATAACTGCCGCGCCAGGATCTTCACCGGCAGCGATAACATGATGACGAGAAACGTCTGCATCACCACGTACTGCAGCACGCTCATGCGCTTGTAGATCTTACGGTTGAATTCCGTCCTGGTGATCAGCTTGTGAATCAACAGAGCCGCCGCCGCCACGTACAGCGCGATCACGATCGCGCCGAAAACGATCTTGCCGATGCGTCCCGTGATTCCGAAAATATCCGGCAGGTCGCGGTTGACTTCGAAGATCAGCCGGTTGTGATCCCAGGTAGTGCCCGGCCAGAACCACATCCACCCAGGCCCCCTGATCAGGGTGCCGATCACAATCATCGAGACCCACAGCACGATGAAGCCGAAAATGAAAGTCAGGATGGAGAACTTGCGCTGCTTGAAGGTGTAATATCCGTTGCCCAGCGGATTGGCGTCGATATAGGGAATCGCCATCAGCCCGATGATGATCAGGGAGGGCATCACCACCCCCGCCATCCAGGGGTCGAAATAGACCAGCATCTCCTGCAAGCCCAGAAAATACCAGGGCGCCTTGGAGGGATTCATGGTCAGGGTCGGATTGGACGGTTCTTCCAGGGGAGCGTTGAGGGTAATCGACCAGACAATCAGAATGACGGTGACGATAATCGCCGCGAGAAATTCGATGCGCAGCAGATACGGCCAGACGTGTACTTCCTTGGCCCACCCCTGTTTGTACGGCTGAACCTTGCGATGATGGGTCTTGGCCATTTCCGGATTGGCTTCGAGCTCGGCGATCAAGCGGTCGTTCGCGAAAGCCTGCCGCAGCCCGTACCACGTATAAAACGGCACCACGAACAACAACAGCACGATCGGAACATTATCCGGCGTACTCAGGATGGTCCAAAGTTGATGAAGGTCCATAGCTCACCGCCCCAATTCTGACAGCCTCTCCACTTACAGCTTCCTCGGCTCTTTCATCTCGCGCTCGAGCTGCACCGGCGCCGGCCCCGAGATGCCGCCGTCTTTTCTGACGCGCCAGAAATGCACGATCATGAACAGCGACGCGATGATCGGTATCGCCACGCAGTGCCAGATGTAGGCGCGGAGCAAGGCGTTCGAATCCACGATCGAGCCGCCCAACAGGCCGAAACGCACGTCGTTGAAAGGCGTCATTCCCAACTGAGGTCCGAACGGCCCCGCGTGCCCCAGGAGCGGCGTCGCGCGCGCCATGTTCGTCCCCACCGTGACCGCCCAAAAACCGAGTTGATCGTCGGGCAGCAGATATCCCGTGAAGCTGAGCAGCAGCGTCAGCACCAGCAGCAGCACGCCCACCACCCAGTTGAATTCCCGCGGCTTCTTATAGGAACCCGTCAGGAACACGCGGAACATGTGCAGCTCCACCATGATGACCATCAGGTGGGCGCCCCAGCGATGCATGTTGCGCAGCAGCTTGCCGAAGGGAACGTCGTTCTCCAGATACAGGATGTCGCGGAAGGCCACTACCTTCGAAGGGTGGTAGTAGAACATCAGCAGCGTTCCGGTGAACACCAGCGTGATGTAGACGTAAAACGTCATTCCGCCCATGCCCCAGGTGTACTTGTAGGCCACCGCGTCGCGATTGATCTTGGCCGGATGCAGGTGCAGGAAGACGTTGCTGAGCACGCCCAGCGCGCGGCTGCGCGGCGTTTCGTCGTGCTTCACGCGGAGCACGGATTTCCAGACGTCGGTTTTCTCCGGCGCCTTCAACGTCTCCTTCAACTCCTCGTGCGCCTTGGCATGCACGGCTTTGGCGCCGGCAATCACGTTCGCGAGTTTGCCGCCGCCGCCGTTGCCGTCTCCGCCGCTGTTGGCTCCGCCCGCGGGAGGTTGCCCATTATGTCCATTGGTTTCCGGCATGCTTGAACCTCACACCCTGAGAATCGCGCCCGGGTCGCCGAACTGCGAGCGCTCGCCCTTGGGCCAGGAATACGCGTGGCTCATGTCGACCGCGATCTGGCCGTCCGGATCGAGCTCGACGTGAGCGCGATCCATGGGCCGCGGCGCCGGTCCTTCGAAGTTGATGCCTTCGGGGTCGTAGCCGCTCCCATGACACGGGCACTTGAACCTGTTTTCGCTGGGTTTCCAGTCCGGGGTGCAGCCCAGGTGGGTGCAGATCGCGATGATCACGAAGATACCCTCGGTGTTGCGCACCACCCAGATGCGATGAGCGTTCTGGAATTTGGTATCGACTCCGAAGCCGAAATCGGATGGGTACCCGATTTTAAACTGCGTCTTCGGTTCGTACAGGGCGCGCGGGAAAAAGAATCGCAGGAACATCAGAAAGTTGACGCCCAGCGTGCCCAGCACGGCCGCCATTACGAAGCGCCGCCGGCGGGCAATCTTTTTGCCTTCATCGGTTTCTTCTGTTGTGGAGAATATCGCGCGGATCGCTTGCCATAGGGACGGTTTCGTAGGCCGCGGCGCCGCCGTCCCGGCGGGTTCTAACGTTGAATTCGCCATCTTGTCCCCAAAGCCGGATTGCCCGGCCTGCTCCCTCTGAGTTGACGGACCCACAACCGCGAAATCGTTCCGTCGCGCCGAATCGGCCAAGATAGCAGGCTCACGCAGGACCAGTACCCAAGATTGGGAAAAGAATGGCCTCCAAATATGACTTGATGAAACTGAGCCTGTCCCCCCTACACCGTTCTCTCGCCCAACATCCCGAATCGCTGGTTGGCGGATTGCCGCACCCGTTGTCCAGAGGTTAATCTTACACCCGAATTTCACTTTTGCAAACCAGACCGAAAAAAAATTGTCAAGCGCGGAAATGTTTGAAAACTCACCTCTCGCGGGCGCCCCGCCGGACATCCGTTGGCTTTGCCGCATGCGTGGACGCGGAGAGTAGCCGCTGCGGCCGCGTCATCGGGGTAAGGTAAGCTTCGGCTTGCCGCTAAAATAGGACTTGCGAGATCTCCTCCTGCGCGCGGCTGTGGCTCTGGGCGTCGCGGCCCTCCTCCTCACCGAAGCGTTGAGCCCGCTGCATCTGCTGCGGCGCGTCCCGCTGGCCATCGCCTGGACCCTCCTGGCCGCCGCCGCCGCATATCTCCTCTACCAGAGGCGTCCCAAATTCGTAATCCCACGCCCGCGTCCCATCGAAAGCGCCATCGCGCTCGCCATTTTCGCGATCGCCTGCCTGGTGGGCATTGCCGCCGCGCTCAGCCCGCCCAACAGCGCCGATGCCATGGCTTACCATATGCCCCGCGTGGTCTATTGGGCGCAGGCCGGCAGTGTCGCATTCTTCCCCACCCCCTACCTGAACCAGATCATGCTGCAGCCTCTGAACGAATACCTCATGCTGCACACCTACGTCCTTTCCGGCGGCGACCGTTTCATCAACCTGCTGACGTTCGCCGCCTTTCTCGGCTGCATCATGGGAGTTTCCGCTCTCGCCGGCGCCATGCGGCTGGGGAGCAAAGGCCAGGCCTTCGCGGCGTTCTTCTGCGCCACGCTGCCCAGTTTCATCCTGCAAGCCTCGGGCGCCAAAAACGATTCGCTGCTCTCGCTTTGGCTGGTGTGCCTGGTCTATTTCGGCTTGCGCGGCAATATCCCCTTCACCGCCCTGGCGCTGGCCCTGGCGCTGGCCACCAAGGGGACCGCGTACCTGTTCGCGCCCCCTCTGCTCGCTGCCCTCCTGCTTTTCCGCGCCACCGGCTGGAAGCGCCTGGCCGCCTGGTCCGCCGCCGCCATCCTTCTGCTCAACGGCCCGCAATACGCCCGCAACCTGCAACTGAGCGGCTCCCCTTTGGGCTTCGATTCGGCCCAGGGCGATGGCGTCTTCCGCTGGCGCAACGAACATCCCGGCTTAAAAAGCACCGTCTCGAACCTGCTGCGCAACACCAGCGAACAACTGGGCGATCGCCGCCAGCCGTGGAACCAAGCCGTTTACCGCGCCACTCTGAAACTTCACGCGATCCTCGGCCTGGATCCGCGGGACCCCGCGACCACCTGGCCCTGGGTACGCTTCGACCCGCCGCTCAACGCCAACCACGAAGCCAACGCCAATAACCGCTGGCACCTGCTCCTGCTGCTCCTGGCCGCGCTGTTCGCGGCCGCCACGCGGCGCCGCTTCTGGTGCATCTATGCCGCGGCCCTCTTCACCGCCTTCCTGCTTTTCTGCTTTTATTTGAAATGGCAGCCCTATCTGGCCCGCCTGGAGCTGCCGCTGTTCGTGCTGGCCGCCCCGCTGGCCGCGCTCCTGCTGGACCGCCTTCGCCCGCGCCCGCTGGCGCTCCTGGCCTGCCTTTTCCTGCTGGGCGTGGCGCGCAACGCCATCCTGCAAAACTGGACTCGTCCCCTGAAAGGCCCGCACAACCTGTTTGTTACCGCGCGCGACGATAACTACTTCAACGACATGGTCCAGTTCAACAACCGCGCCTCCTACCTTCCGGCGGTGACGCTGGCCGTCCGCTCCGGCTGCCGCACCGTCGGCATCGATATCACGCGCAACCAGCTCGAATATCCGTTCCAGGCGCTGCTGCTCGAACGCGCCCCGCTGGTCCGCTTCGTCCACACGGGCGTCGCCAACGCATCCGCGCGCTATGCACCCGCCAACCCGCCGCGGCCCTGCGCCGTGGTGTGCCTGGATTGCGCCGGCCACGCGGACAAGATTGCCCTATATCGAGCCTTTGGGCCGCCCGTCACGGTTGGAACGTTCTTGTGGTTCGAGCGGTGAAGAAAGTGGCAGACGCTTCCGTCCGTCAACCTCATGTTTCACCTGGCCGTGAAGCGCGTCCACGCGCGCGCATCCATGTCGTGCAGCACCGGCTGATACCAGGCGTATTCGGGATGCCTGGCGAGGTGCTCGGAGACTTTGAAATCGAGCCCGCAGGCGTGGCCTAATGCCGCCGTAAACGACATTTTTTCGGCGCCGGCGGCGTCGGTAATCTTGTTCTGCACGGCCCCGACGGGGGCGTAAGGGCCGACCCATCCGGCGGCGCCGCGCGGCGAAAGATCGATGTGCCCGCACAGCGTCCGCTCGCTGGGCGCGTTTTTGCCTTCGAAAGTATCGTAATGGTCGGAGAGGAATTTCTCGCCGGCGGCGATATCGATCTTGCCCTTATATTGCTCCATCAGGGTGAGCCAGCGGGCATGGCGGGCATTGGCGCTGAGACCTTTGTTGGCGGGGTCGAAAGACGTCTCCTCCTGGATGAGCTTGGGGTCGTTGGGGAAATTCGAGCCCACGAAAAAGCCGTCTTTGGTGCGCAGCAGAGTCACGTTCTTAAGACCCAGCTCCAGGCTGGCGACCTCGTTGTTCTTGCGGTCGGCCACCAGCCAGTTGTTGGCGTAACCGCCGGTGTTGCCTTCCTTCATGATGCGCGCGAAATCGTCGATGGAAGCGGAATACTGCATGGCCTTGCGGGCGCGCACGAATTCGGGAATGCCATCGGGCTCGAAGCTGTTGAAGTCGCCGATGGTGGTTTCGGTGATGACGATGCCGGCGGAGTTCACGCCAAAGTCGTCGCCCGAGTGAATCAGGCCTGGCGCGCCATCCATGATGATGCGATAGCCTTGGGCGGGCGCGATATCGAAGACGATGTTCCAGCGCTCGCCCGAGGAATAGCTGGTCCAGTTGTTGTGGGCGATGACGATGCGGCCGTCTTTGGTGTAGCTGCCGGTGGCGGCGAACGCGCTGCAATGTTCGGCGGTTCCCGCGCCGGCGGGCTGCTTGCCGTGGAGCTTGTCGTACCACTTGTCGTAATAGGGCTGCTCCAGCCAGGCGTTGAGCGCCACAATGTCCCACAGGTCGAGCTTGACGCTGCGCGCCTTCAGCCCTTCGACGATGCCCGTGATTTCGTCGCGATACTCCCGCTCCACGTGCGGCCAGTAGGTTTCCTGGGCCACCGTGCGGAAGAAGTTCCAGTCCTTCTTTTCCTCGTGCATCATTTCGGTGCTCAGGGCGTCGAAGTTGTCCTTGATTTCGGCGGCCAGCAAATAGCCGTGCTGAAAGCCGATCTGGCTGGGCGTGCCTTCCAGGTGGACCTGGATCCAGCCGTTGCGTTCCGCCGCGCGCGAGGATTTCTTGAGGCGCGGATCGCTTTGCGGATTCTTCGAGACCAGCGTGAAGGCCAGTCCCAGTAACAAGACAGCGGAGAAGACAGCCGTACGTCGCATTGCCGCTATTATAATAAGGAACCGCATCATGAATGGGACGACGCAGGGAAAGAAGCTCACGGCGCACGTCAAAGCGGCGGGTTGAGCGTCCAAGCTGAGTCCAAAGGTATTGGACAAAGTTCTGGCCGCGCTGCCGCGGTGGGCCGACGAAAACGTGCTGATCGGGTTTGAGACCGCCGACGATGCCGGCGTGTACAAACTGACGGCGGAGCTTGCCCTGGTGCAGACGGTGGATTTTTTCACGCCGATTGTGGACGATCCGTTTACTTTCGGGGCCATTGCCGCGGTCAACGCGCTGAGCGATGTGTATGCCATGGGCGGCCGGCCGCTTTCCTCGCTTTCCATTCTGGCTTACCCCGCCAAGGGCGACCTGGACGATTTGCAGGAGATCCTCAAGGGCGGCGCGAGCAAGATGCGGGAGGCGGGCTGCTCGATTTTGGGCGGCCACAGCATCCACGACGACGAAATCAAGTTCGGCTACGCGGTCACCGGAACGGTGCACCCGGAGAGGATTAAAGCCAATGCCGGAGCGCGCGCGGGCGATGCGCTGGTGTTTACCAAGCGCCTCGGGACAGGCGTGATCGCGACCGCGCTGAAGCGCGGCATCTCCCGCGAAGAGCACGTGGAAGCTTCCATCGCGCAGATGCTCGAGCCCAATCGCGCGGCCTGCGAAGCCATGCTGCGATTCGATGCGCACGGTTGTACGGACGTAACCGGGTTCGGGCTCATCGGGCATGCGCGCGAAATGGCGCTGGCCAGCGGCGTGACGCTGGAAATTGCGGTGGACGCCGTGCGCTTTCTGGATGGCGCCGTGGAATACGCCCGCCAGGGAGCCGTGCCGGCCGGTCTGAAGAATAATCGCGAGTTTGCCGGCGGCGCGGTGGAAGCGGCCCGTCCGCTGGCGGCGGAGATCGAAGATCTGCTCTACGATCCGCAAACCTCGGGCGGCTTGCTGATCGCGCTGCCGGAAAGCGATGCGGCGGAACTGGAGCGCCGGCTGGCGGGCGCGTACCGCGTGGGGCGCGTCGTGGAGCGCGCCGAAAAGGCGATTCGACTGGTATGAAACACAACCCGATTATCGTGGCGCTGGATGTGGAATCCATCGAAGAGGCGCGCTCGCTGGTAGCGCGGCTGGAAGATCGCGTGAGTTTTTTTAAAGTCGGGCTGGAACTCTACGCCGCGGCGGGGATGGAGTTCGTGCGCGAACTGGTGGGCGAGGGCAAAGACGTTTTTCTGGACTTGAAGTTTTACGATATCCCCGAAACCGTGCAACGCGCCACGGCTCAAGTGGCGCGTACGGGCGTGCGTTTCCTCACGGTGCACGCCGTGGGGTCGGTAGTGCGGGCGGCGGTGGAGGGCAAAGGATCGAGCGATCTGAAGATCCTGGCAGTCACGGTACTGACCAGTTTTGGCGCCGAAGACCTGGACGATTTGGGTTGGCAGGGAGCCGTCGCGGGACTGGTGGAGCAGCGCGCCCGCAGAGCCATCGAGTCGCGCGCCGATGGCATCGTGGCATCCCCGCTGGAGGCGGCCGTGGCGCGCCGCATCGGCGGAGCGGGCGCCATCGTGGTTACGCCGGGCGTGCGTTCGGAAGGATCGGCCGCGGGCGACCAGAAGCGCGTGGCGACGCCCGCCGAGGCCATCCGCAATGGGGCGGATTACCTGGTGATGGGACGGCAGATCACGCGCGCCGCGGACCCGGCGGCCGAGGCAAGCCGCGTGCTGGATGAAATCGCAGCGGCATGACGGGCGCGGGCAACGTTTATAGATAGGAACGCCTAAATGATCACAGCCGAACCATCCGTGTTGGTTAAGGAGACTCTGGCCGCGCGCTTGCGAGAGGCCATCGTCGAAAGGCGGCTGCGCCCCGGACAGCGCGTCATCGAGGCGGAGTGGGCGCGCGAGTTTGGGGTGGCCCAAGCGTCTGTCCGCGAAGCCATCAATCTCCTGATCCTGGACGGTTTCCTGATCAAGACCGCGGGCCGCAGCGCGCGCGTGCCGCAGTACACGCAGGAAGACGTGGCCTGCATCTACGAGGTGCGTGGCGCGCTGGAAGGTCTGGCCGCCCGGCTGGCCGCCGCCAAAGGGGCGGATCTCGGCGCGCTGGATGCGGCGTTGGCGCGCATGGAAGCCGCCTTGGCCAAAGAAGACGTAAAGGAACTGGTGGAAAGCGACCTCGATTTCCACCTTGCGCTGGCCAAGGCGGCGGATAACCCGGTGCTGGGCGAAATCCTATCGCGCCTGCTGCGTCCTCTGTTTACGTTCGTGCTGCTGCGCATCATGGAAACGCCGGAAAATATTGGGAACTGGCTGCCCGATATTCCGCGCCACCGGCAGATGATCGCCATGATCCGGGAGACCGATTCCCCGTTGGCCGGACAGTTCGTGCAACACTGCGTCAGCCGCTTAGCGGTTTCCGCATGGTCGCCCAAAGCGCGGCCGAAACGCAGGAAGAAGTCTTGACGGGCCGTCCAGCTACCCGTTGAGCGTCCAGCCCGAGCGGTAACCGCGCTTCAGCCAATCGTTGGCCGCCGCATCGTTGGTGATCCGTCCGGTGGCCCGATCGTACTCCAGCCGCTTGCCCGCGCGGTGCGCCACCAGCCCGAGCAGCATCTGCTCCATCATGGAACCGGAATAATCGAAGTCGCAGTGCGTCTTGCTGCTGGTGCCATGGGTCACGCCGTTGTTCTTGCCTTTGCAGGCGTCAATCCATTCCATTTGGAAGAGGCTGCCGCCCAGGTTCGGGCCGCGGCCGGCTTGCTCGGCTCGCAGGATCTGCTGCACGTCGGTGTTGGGCAAACCGAGAGCCGCAGGCATGCCGCCTTCCAGGAACTGCACGGCGGGGAAGCCATTGGCTAGCGGCTCGGCGTTGGGCATGGCGGTGAAGCCGGGGGGCAGCGCCGGCGCATTGCGCGCCGTCTGAGGCGCCGGGCTGGTGCGCGCGCCGGCCGGGCGCGGCGGCGCCTGAGTCGCCTGCCCGGTGCCTTCGACCAGCGGCAGCAAGTCATCCTTCGAACGCCGCCGGTAGTACGTCAGGTCGCCATCGTCGTTATTGGGGATGATGACGCGGGTGGTGAAGTCCGCCAGAACGCTGCCCTTGGTGCCTTCGAAGATGGCGCCGTTGGGGATTTTCCGTATGTCGATGTAATCTTTCGGCGGGTTGGGCTTGAGCCCGCCCTGATACCACACCACCGTCACCGGTCCGCGCCACTGGTTCGCGGGGTGCTCGAAGGAAACCTTCAGTTTGACGGGTGTAATGTCGGGATTGTATGGGTCGCTGACTTCCCGGTCCACCTCGATGGCGGTGGGCGCGCCGGCGTCAATCGAGTTCCACAGAAGATCCATGGTGTGCGCCCCCATGTCGCCCATCTGACCCACTCCGAAATCGCGATACATGTTCCAGAACAGGCAGTTCAATCCGTTGGAGCCCCCGAAATATTGCGGGCTGTAGGGATGGAAAGGAGAAGGTCCGATCCACTGCTCGTAGTGCAGGGACGCCGGCGCGCTGCCTTCGGCCCCAGGGTAACCCGGGCGTGGAAGTTGCCGGCTGTCCCAACCGTAAATCGTTTTGAGGTCGCCCACAACGCCATCCAGAATCAACTCGCGCACGCGTTCGAAATTGGGGTAGGCGTGGCGCTGCGTCCCATGCTGGGTGGCCAGCTTCCCGCTGTTCTTCAGATAAGCGGCGCGCAGCGTGCGTACTTCTTCCACGGTGATCCCCATGGGTTTTTCGCAGTAGACGTGCATCCCGCGATTCATGGCCCAGTTGGCGATGAAGGCGTGGTGGTGGTCGGCGCTGCAGATCATTACCGCGTCGATATCCTTCTGGTCCATCATGCGCCGCCAATCCCAATACGTCTTGGCTTTGGGGAAGATGGTGAGCGCTTCTTTGGTGCGCAGATCGTTGACATCGCACAGCGCCACCACGTTCTCGTTGCGCATCACGTTGTAGTGCGCGGTTCCCCGTCCCCATACGCCGACGAGGGCGATGTTGAGACGGTTGCTGGGCGCCGTCTGTCCGCGCAGCAACCCGCTGCGCAGAATGGTCAGTCCGCCGCCGGCGGCCGCTGCTTTCAGAAACTCGCGTCGTTGCATCATGAGACTCCCGTTACTCAAGTATCACGCCGCGCAGTGCCGCGCAACGGCGGTCTCGGCTGGAGACGCTCCATGCGCCGGAAGAGACCGGTATTTTCACGAAAACGTTTTCCGCCCGGGAGGCGATGAGGCGCGTTGCCAGACGATGTACCAGCCGGTACCGCGAAGGTGCGATTTTATGGCAGCAGCACCATGGGGGAACGCCAGATCGCCATGCGCTGCGCCGCCGGCTCGATCACGCTCACCTGGCAGGTGTAGCGGCCGGGAGTGAACTTGTCCAGCGGGACGCTGAAGCTCATGGGGACGGCCTTCGATTTGGCGTTCAGGCCCTCCCGGCTGGAGCGTGAAGCCGGTGTCGTACTCCAGGTTGTGCCGGGCAAGCTGGCCGGCGCTCTCGCCTTTCAGTTTGACGTCGATATCGTCGCGCACGGTGGCGGCCAGCGCGCTTGGCGTCCTTCACCTCGCCGATAAAATCCAGCCGCGTGCTGTCCGCGCCGCCGCGGCGGGCCAGTTCGATGTCGCTGCCGAAGACTCGTGCCGCCAATTTCGGGGGCCATCTCCAGCGCTTTCGGCGCCTCCGAGTCCAACGTCCATAAGCGCGCGAAGAACATTTTTCCGGCACCCACACCTTGCAAATCCGCGTCCAGCGAAACCACCCATTGCCCGTCCCAGGCGCCACTGTCGGCGATGGCGCACAGGTATCCCTCCAGCAGCACTGATCGGGCGTTTGCGCTCCGGCCATGGTTTTCACTCCGTCCAGGATGGCCAGGTGCACCGGCCGCGCAGCCGTCAGATCGGCGATAAGCATACCGGCAAGCATTTCCCGCCGCGAAACAGCACTCATTTCCCGTCCGGACCCGGCAGGTGTTGGGGCATCGCGGCCTCGATCCCATCCGCTACCTTCACCGGCTTGGATACCAGCTTGACCTGTCCCGATTTTAAGCCGGATCGGCTGGCCGTCACCGTGATGGTTCCAGGCGTGTCAGTGGAGCGCAAGAAAACCCGGTTGATTCCGTCTTCCGTGTTCAGGTAAAGGTTGTTGGTGGAATCGGTCTTGCCGCTGTTATAGCCGCCGCGCCAGACGGCGGGGCCGGAGACCGCGAAGTCCACCCGCGCATCGTCGGTGGGGCAGCGCTCGCCTTTGGCATCCAGCACTTCCACGTCGATCATCGCCACGTCCGCGCCATCGGCCTGCCAGCCTTCGGGACCCGTCATGGGCGTGAGTTTGATCTGCGCCGGCGCCCCGGCGGTCGCGAGTTCTTCTTGCGCCGCCACTTTCCCTCGGTTGCGGCCGATGGCTTTCAAGCTCCCCGGCGCATACTCCACGTTGGGGAAAGCGAAGACGTAGCCGTTGACCGGGTCCGAATTCACGCCCGCCGATTTGCCGTTCACGATCAGTTCCACCGATTGCGTGTTGGCGATCGCGTAAACGGTCTTGACCGTCTTCCTCTCTTGCGGATCGGGATAGCTCCAGTGGCCCAGAATGTGGATATCGGGCTGCTCGTTCTGCATCACGCGGTGGGCGAAATAAATCTCCTTGGGCAAGCGCGCCGCGTCCACCTTGCCGCTCACGCGGCATACTTCGCTCGAATCCTGCCGGCCGTCGGCGTCCGAATCCGAAAAATAAATGGAGCCGTATCCCGACCATTTCGAATGCGCCGGATCGGTGTTGGAAATGCGATTCTCCCAATACGCCCAGTAGCGTTTGACGCTGCCCAGCGCGAAGCTCTCGGAGGTAAACTGCCAGGTGTCGTTGGGACCCTTTTTGAAGCCGAAATAGGGCGGCGAAAAATCGTCCCAGAAACGGCGCGCGCCTTCTTCGCGGTAATCCTCGGTTTCGATCAGCGGAGCGCGGTCTCTGCGCTGCGCGCTGTAACCGCGGAACATGGCGTCGGGAGTGGCCAGTTGATCGGTGCGCGGGTCCTGGCCGATCATGATGCCAAAGTACTCGGCGATGGGGTTGATGGCGGTATTAGCCTGCACGTTGTCGTTGCCGCGCGCTCCTATCACGCGCCCGCCGTCGGGGTCCCACTGCTTGCGCAACGCCACCATCTGCTGCATGTGTTCGACGGTGACCACGGTGTTACCCGCTTCCCAGAAAAGAATGCTGGGGCTGTTACGGAAATAGATCATGGTGTCGCGCATTACTTCCAGGCGCTGGTCCCATTGGCGTCCCACCGCGTCCCGTTCCTTGTCGCCGGCGGGGCAGATCTGCACGATGCCGAAGCGGTCGGCGCTGTCCGAATCCACGCGCTGGGGCGCCACGTGCATCCAGC
>Ga0181521_10000650_pt1 | contig 43089 bp, 37 predicted proteins | sample PEATcosm2014_Bin_32_FD_119764 | JGI IMG/M metagenome (GOLD analysis project Ga0181521, IMG submission 119764) | Peatland microbial communities from MTU Mesocosm Facility, Houghton, MI, USA - PEATcosm2014_Bin02_60_metaG | ecosystem: Environmental > Terrestrial > Soil > Wetlands > Peat | place...
CGGCTTTCCCTCACCGAGACCAGCCGCAAACTGATGGATGCCTACCTGACGGCGCGCGACCGCCGGGCGCGGATCGCATTTCGCGAATTCTCTCCCGAGGAGCTGAAAAAAACCTCGGAACTTCTCGACCGGCTGGCGGGCGTTATCGTCAGCGGCGGGTCGGATCCAGGCGCCACCTGCATGCAGTGTGAAATCTACGTTCGTGACCATTGCAGGTTCGGCGAATACGGTCATCGCAATTGTTTTTATCAACGACACAAGAAGCAGATCCAGGCGCAAGGCCCGGATGCTGCGGAAGGAAAGGTGGAATAATGCCGAGCTACGTGAACCCGGAGAAGTGCGACGGCTGCAAGGCGCTGGACAAGACGGCGTGCCAGCACATTTGCCCAAACGACCTGATGGTGCTGGACAAAGAAAAGATGAAGGCGTACAACCGGGACGTTTCGATGTGTTGGGAGTGCTACAACTGCGTCAAGATCTGTCCGACGCAGGCCGTCGAGGTCCGCAGTTACGCCGATTTCGTCCCTCTGGGCGCTTCGGCGACGCCGATGCGTTCCACGGATACGATTCTGTGGACGGTGAAGTTCCGCAACGGAACCATCAAGCGGTTTAAATTCCCCATCCGGACAACCCCGGAAGGGAAGGCGGTGCCGGATGGCGGATTCGAAACCAACGGCGGCCTGGACAGTCCGCTGCTGTTTACCGAGCCGGCGTCGGTCGGAATGGACGACGTCTACCGGTTAAAGAACTGAGAGGAGAAGGATTGCAATGGCCGAATTCGAAACTGTAGTCGTAGAAACCGATTTGCTGATCCTGGGCGGCGGCATGGCCGCCTGCGGGGCGGCTGTCGAGGCCGCGCACTGGGCGATGCAAAACGGCCTCAAAGTCACGCTGGTGGACAAAGCGGCGGTGGACCGCTCCGGCGCGGTGGCGATGGGGCTTTCCGCCATCAACCAGTACGTGGGTTTGAAAGACGGCGCCAACACCATCCAGAACTACGTGGATTACGTGCGCAACGACCTGATGGGGATCACGCGCGAGGACTTGGTGGCCAATATCGCGCGGCACGTGGATTCCTCCGTGCACCTCTTCGAGAAATGGGGGCTGCCGATCTGGAAGGACGAAAAAGGCGCCTACGTTCACGAAGGGCGCTGGCAGCTCATGATCAACGGCGAGTCGTATAAGGTCATCGTGGCCGAAGCAGCCAAGAACGCGCTGCTCGGGACCGGGGTGGGCGAGATCTACGAGCGCGTGTTCATCGTGGGGCCGCTGATGGATGGCGAGCGCTGCGCGGGCGCGGTGGGCTTTTCCATCCGCGAGAACAAGTTCTACGTGTTCCAATCCAAAGCCACCCTGGTGGCCATGGGCGGCGCGGTGCACGTCTTCAAGCCGCGCAGTTCCGGCGAAGGGATGGGGCGGGCCTGGTATCCGCCATGGAACTCGGGCTCTTCCGCTTACTTCACCCTCAAGGCCGGCGCGGAGATGACCTGCCAGGAAGTGCGCTTCATCCCGGTGCGCTTCAAGGACGCGTACGGACCGGTGGGCGCCTGGTTCCTGCTGTTCAAATCGCGGGCCACCAACGCGGCCGGCGGCAACTACATGATCGAGCGCAAACCCGAGCTCGAAAAGTGGGGGCCCTACGGGCGCGTGAAACCGGTTCCCGCCAACCTGCGCAACTACCTCGGCATGCTGGACGTGATGGAAGGCAAGGGTCCCATCTCGATGCGCACCGAAGAGGCCATTCAGGCCATCGCCGAGAACCTCAAGGACGATCCCAAGGCCTACAAGAAGAAGATGAAGGAGTTGGAATCCGAGGCTTGGGAAGACTTCCTCGATATGACCATTTCGCAGGCTCTGCTGTGGGCGGCCACCAACCTGTCGCCCGAAGAAAAGAGCAGCGAGATTGCCGCGGCCGAGCCGTACTTCATCGGCTCGCACTCGGGCGCTTCGGGAGCGTGGATCAGCGGTCCCGAGGATCTGCAGACGGCCGAGACCAAGAACGCGTACTTCTGGGGCTACGCCCACATGTCGACGGTTCCAGGCCTGTTCTGCGCCGGCGACGCTTCCGGGGCTTCCAGCCACAAGTTTTCGTCGGGCTCGCACGCCGAGGGGCGCATCGCCGCCAAGGCCGCCATCAAGTTCATCGTCGAGCACAACCAACTGCCGGTAATCGAGCCGGCCGCGCTGGAGGCGCTCAAGCAGGAGATCCTCAAGCCGCTCGATACCTTCGAGAAATTCTCGAAGGCCACCACCGATCCGGAAATCAACCCCAACTACATTAAGCCCCGCATGTTCATGTTCCGTCTGCAAAAGATCATGGACGAATATGCCGGCGGCATCACCGCTCAATTCACCACCAACGAAGCTCTCCTGAAAAAAGCGCTGGAACTGCTGGCGTATTTGAAAGAGGACTCCGCCAGCCTGGCCGCCGCCAATCTCCACGAGCTGATGCGCTGCTGGGAGAATCAGCATCGCATGTGGCAGGCCGAGGCCCACGTGCGCACGGTCCTGTTCCGCGAGGAGACCCGCTGGCCGGGATATTATTTCCGCGCCGACAAGCCGCACATCGACGAGGAGAAGTGGCACGTTTTCGCAAATTGCCGGTTCGATCCCAAGGCCAACACCTGGGAAACCATGGCCCGGCCAATTCTGCACGTCTTCAGTTCGCAGCCGAAGGAGCCCGCACTAGCGCGCGTCTGAGACTGCCTAGCGGGAGCGGGAGGCACATGCGCGCCTCCCGCTCTTAAGGGCCCTACCCATGGATAGCGACCGCGCCCTGTGCCCGCATTGCGGCAGCCGAATGCCCCGATGGGCCACCCCCCAAGGCTCCAGTTGGGGGGGCGAATTCCAATATGTCTGTTTCAACGACGACTGCCCGTACTACGCCCGCGGCTGGGCCTGGATGGAGAGCCGCTACAACGTGGCCGCGTCTTACCGCTATCGCCTGGATCCCGCGACCGGCGAACACGGACCGCTGCCCGTGTGGTCGCCCCAAGCTCTACGCAGCGACATCATCCGCGACGCCGAGGAGGCCTCCCATGCCCGGTGACCCGGTCACGCCCGAAAAGATCCTGAAAGAATGCACCCGCCTGGGTCTGGACGACCGTTTTACCTTCGCCTGCAATCCGCAGTTGAGCTGCTTCGGACACTGCTGCCACGACGTCACCATCGTGCTCACCCCCTATGACGTGTTGCGCATGAAGCGCTCTTTGCGCATGGACTCCTCGGAATTCCTGGAGCAGTACACGCTGCGCCTGCAAAACGCCGAACAGAAATTTCCCATCGTGATTCTGAAGATGGAAGAGCCATCCAAACGCTGCCAGTTTCTGGGCGAAGAGGGCTGCGGAATTTATCGCGACCGCCCCTGGGCCTGCCGCATGTACCCGTTGGGCCTGGCCGAGCCGAAATCCCCCACGGCCAACGATGCGCCGTTCCATTTTGTAATCCACGAAGACATCTGCCAGGGACACGACGAGGGAGTGTCCCTTTCGGTGCGCGAATGGATCGAGTGCCAGGGCATCCAGGAATTTGAAATGATGGCCGGCGGATTCAAGGAACTGACCCTGCACGATTTTTGGAACGGCGCGCGCGCGCTGACGCCGCGGCAGTCGGACATGTTCTACATGGCTTGTTACGATCTGGACCGCTTCCGGCGGTTCGTGTTCGAAACGCGTTTCCTGAAATTGTTCGAGATTGACGAGGCGCGCGTCGAGGCGCTGCGCGGCGACGACCAGGAACTGCTGGACTTCGGCATGCAATGGCTTCGTTTCGCGATCTTTGGCGAGCGCTCCATGAAGCTCCAGCGGGGAGTTTCCTCCCAGGAGGGCCGCCAGTGAACGGGGCATGCTCCAAGCCGGCGCTCGTCATCGGCGGCGGCATCGCCGGCCTGACGGCCGCGGTGGAACTGGCGGACGCCGGATGCGCCGTAATCCTGGTGGAAAAGTCGCCCAGCCTGGGTGGCCGCGTAGCGCGTTTCCACCAATATTTCCCCAAGCTTTGCCCGCCCGCGTGCGGCCTGGAGATGCACTACCGGCGGCTGCGCGAGAGCGCCTCGATCGCCGTGCTGACGCTGGCGGAAGTCACGGAAGTAAGCGGACCGGCGGGCGATTACCAGGCGACGGTGGCCCTCCGGCCGCGTTTCGTAACCGAGGATTGCACGGTTTGCGGAGATTGCGCGGGCGTTTGCCCCGGCGAGCGGGAAGACGACTTCAACTACGCCATGGCGGCCACCAAGGCCGCTTACCTGCCGGGCGGCATCCCCTATCCGGCGCGCTACGCGATCGATCGCTCCGCTTGTCCGAGCGGCTGCCGGCGCTGCGTGGAAGCTTGCAAGTACGGCGCCATCCGGCTGGACGGGGAGACCGAAATCCGGAAATACAACGTCAGCGCCATCGTGGCGGCCACCGGTTGGAAACCGTACGACGCGGCGAAGCTGGAGAATCTGGGGTTCGGCCGGTATCGCAACGTGGTCACCAACACCATGCTGGAGCGGATGGCGGCCTCCGGCGGGCCCACCGCGGGACGCATTCTGCGGCCCTTCGACGGCAAGGAACCGCGCACCGTGGCGTTCGTGCAATGCGCCGGCTCGCGCGACGAAAACCACCTCAACTATTGTTCGGCGGTGTGCTGCGCCGCTTCCATCAAGCAGGCGGCGTACATACGGGCGTTGTACCCGGAAACCGCCATCACCATCTTTTACATCGACGTGCGGACGCCCGGGCGGCTGGAGGAATTCAGCGCGCGCGTGCAGCGCGACGCGGATATCCGCCTGATCAAAGGCAAAGTGGCGCGGGTGGAAGAGAATCCCGCTACCGGCGATCTGCTGGTTACCGCCGAAGACGTGCTGGCCAATCGCAAGAGCACCCAACATTTTGAACTGGTGGTGCTGGCTACCGGGATCGTGCCGCAAACCGAAGGGCTTCCCGAGGCGCTGGGGCGCGACGAGTGCGGGTTCCTCGACGCCCGCAACGGGCGGCCGGGGATGTATGCGGCGGGCTGCGTCCACCGGCCGGGCGAAGTTTCTTCCACCGTGCAGGATGCCACCGCCGCCGCTTTGAAGGCCTTGCAATGCGCGCGTGGAGCATGCTTCAGCTTGCCAGCCTGGCGAGGCCCGGTCGAGGCGAGAACCGGCGGGCAAGCTAAAGCAAGCCCCACCGGGAGGGTGAGCGATGCCCGCTAAGCTCGGCGTATACATCTGCACCGGCTGCGCCATCGGCGAGACCGTCGACACGGCGAAACTGGCCAAGGTAGCCGGCAGCGAATGCCATGCCGCGGTTTGCCGCACCCACCCGGCCCTGTGCGGCAGCGAGGGTCGCACGCAGATCTCGCAAGACCTGGCCGCCGGCGCGGTCGATACGGTAGTCGTCGCAGCCTGCTCGCCGCGCTTCAAGGCGGAAGCTTTCCAGTTCAATCACGGCTCCGTGGTGGAGCGCGTCAACCTGCGCGAGCACGTGGCCTGGTGCCACGCGCCGCAGGACGAAGACACCCAGATGCTGGCCGAGGATTACCTGCGCATGGGCGTGGCGCGCGCGCTGAAAATGGAGGCGCCCAAGCCGCTGGCGGAAGAGATTTCGAAAACCGTGCTGGTGGTGGGCGGCGGGGTGACGGGAATCACCGCCGCGCTGGAAGCCGCCGAGGCCGGCTACGACGTTTGCCTGGTGGAAAAAGAAAAGCGTCTGGGGGGCCGCGCGGCGCTCGTCAAGAAGCATTTTCCCATCGGGCCGGCTTACACGGCCGCAACCCCCGACGGAATCCAGGCGAACCTGGAAGCGGCCCTGCGGCATCCCCGCATCCGCGTGTTCCACCCGGCGCGGATCGTGAAGATCGAAGGGCAGCCGGGGATGTTCGACGTCGCGCTGGAAGTCGAATCCGAGCGGCACGCCATCCGCGCCGGCGCCATCGTGGCGGCTACCGGCTCGATACCATACGACGCGGCGCGCCTGGCGCATCTGGGCTATGGGGTCAGCCCCAACGTCATGAGCAGCTTCGAGTTCGAGCGCATGGCGGTCGCCGGGCCCATCCTGCGCCCGTCCGACGGCCAGCCCGTCAAGCGCGCGCTCTTCATCCAGTGCGCCGGCTCGCGCGACGAGAACCACCTGCCGTACTGCTCCTCGTCGTGCTGCATGACGACCCTCGTCCAGACCACCTACATCCACGACCAGGATGCGCAAGCGGAAGTCTACGTGGTCTATAAGGACATGCGCACGCCGGGGCAGTACGAGCGCTTCTACCGCAGCGTGCAAGCCGAGCCCCTGAATTTCTTCACCAAGGGCGAAGTGGCCTCGGTGAAAATGGCGCGCGACGGAAAACTGGAAGTCACCGTCAATCACACCCTGCTGGGCGAAACCATCGTCTTGCGGGTGGACCTGGTGATACTCGCCACCGGGATGGCGCCCAATGGCGGCGAGCAGATTCTCAACCTGGCCTACCGCCAAGGCCCGGGGCTGCCCGTGCTCCAGAACGGTTTCGCGGATTCGCACTTCGTGTGCTTCCCCTACGAAACCCGTCGCACGGGCATCTATGCGGCCGGCGCGGCGCGCGCCCCCATGGACGAAGCGCAGGCGCGGCGGGATGGCGCGGGCGCGGCCATGAAAGCCATCCAATCGGTGGAGTTGGCCAGCCGAGGGCGGGCGCTCCATCCGCGCGGCGGCGACCTTTCGTATCCCTCGTTTTTCCTGCAGCGCTGCACGCAATGCAAGCGGTGCACCGAAGAGTGCCCCTTCGGAGCGCTGGACGAAGACGCCAAAGGCACGCCCAAACCGAATCCCTACCGCTGCCGGCGCTGCGGCGTCTGCATGGGCGCCTGTCCGGAACGCATCGTCTCGTTCCACAACTATTCGGTGGACATGATCGCCTCCATGATCAAAGCCATCGAAGTTCCCGACGATGAAGACCAGCCGCGCGTGCTGGCCCTGGTGTGCGAGAACGATGCCTATCCGGCGCTCGACCGGGCCGGCCTCGAGCGGCGCCGGTACGATCCCAGCGTGCGCGTGATTCCGCTGCGCTGCCTGGGCTCGCTGAATATCGTGTGGATCGCCGACGCGCTTTCGCGCGGCATCGATGGCGTGATCCTGGTCGGCTGCAAGTACGGCGACGATTATCAGTGCCATTTCACCAAGGGCAGCGAACTGGCGCAAAAACGGCTGGAGAACGTCAAGGAGACTCTGCAGCGCCTGCAACTGGAGCCGGAGCGTTTGCAGTTGACGCAGTTGGCCATCGATGAATGGGGCAAGCTGCCGGGCGTGCTGGATGGCTTCGTGGAGCGGATGCGGGAATTGGGGCCCAATCCGTACAAGGGTTTCTAGCATGAAGGACGCCAGGGTAGTGGAGCCGGATGTCGAGCTGATCGCCAGCGTAACGGCGGCGGGCGGCGCCGATCTGAAGATGTGCATGCAGTGTTCCACCTGCACTTCCATCTGCTCCCTCTCCAGCCAGGAAGACGGCTTTCCGCGCCGCCAGATCCTGCACGCCCAATGGGGCCTCAAGGACCGGCTGATGGCGGATGTGGGTCCGTGGCTGTGCTATTACTGCGGCGACTGCTCGAAGAATTGCCCGCGCGGGGCGAACCCGGGCGAAGCCATGATGGCGCTGCGCCGCTACCTGACGGGGCAATACGATTGGACCGGCCTCGCGCGCCGCATGTACCGCAGCGAGATCTGGAACATCGGCGCGCTGGTGACCGTGGCTTTGGCGATCGTGCTGCTGTTTACGCTGCCGCACAATTTCGGCTTCGGCATGTTGCGCCAAGCGGGCCCCGCGGCGTTGTCCACCGTGATGCTGGACCAGTTCGCGCCCAAGGGAGTGGTGCACGTGGCCGATGGCATTTTGGCCTTGCTGCTGGGACTGATGCTCCTATTGAATGCGGCGCGCATGCTGCGCGCCGCCACGCGCGGCGACAAGATTCCTTTCGGCGTTTATGTGCGCTGCCTGCCGGGCTTGCTGGTGCAGGGGATCACGCAGAAACGCTGGAAGGGATGCCAGGATCCGGTGGCCGTCAAGAACTGGGTGCGCCACCTAGCGCTGGTGACGGGCTACGCCACCATTTTCATTCTGGTGGTGGTGTTCCTGCCGTGGTTCCAGGTGCAGGACCACAGCTTCCACTGGAGCAGCCTGCTGGGCTACTACGCGTCGGCGGTCCTGCTGGGAGCGACCGGCTGGATGATGGCGGACCGCTGGGGGAAGCGCGGCGAGATGCACCGCTTCAGCCAGCTCTCGGACTGGATGTTTCCGGCGCTGCTGTTTCTGACGGCGCTCACCGGCGTCCTGCTCAACATTTCCCGGCTTCTCGACCATGCCATGGCGACCTACGTAATGTATACGGTCCATCTGGCGGTCGCGGTGCCGATGCTGACGGTGGAAGTGCCATTCGGCAAGTGGTCGCACCTGCTGTACCGGCCGCTCGCCCTGTACATCGCGTCTGTGAAGAGAATTGCTTTGGAATCGCAATAACTAAGGAGAAATACGCATGGCGAAGGAAAACGGAAAACGGGCAACGCCGCTGCTGGACGAACTGGAAAAGGGTCCCTGGCCGAGCTTCGTGACGGAGATCAGGAAGACCGAGGACGTCAGCCCGATGTGCGACGACCTGCTGGGGCAACTCGAACTCTCCTATGCGGAGAAGAAGGGCCACTGGAAGCACGGCGGAATCGTGGGCGTGCTGGGATACGGGGGTGGGGTGATCGGCCGCTACAGCGACGTCCCCGAGCAGTTCCCCAACGTGGCGCATTTTCATACCCTCCGCGTGAACCAGCCCTCCGGATGGTTCTACACCAGCGACGCTCTGCGCACGCTCTGCGATATCTGGGAGCGTCACGGTTCCGGGTTGACGAATATGCACGGGTCCACGGGAGACATTATCTTCCTGGGCACGAAGACCGCCGAACTCGAGCCCACCTTCGCCGAGTTGACCGCGGCCGGTTTCGATCTGGGCGGCTCCGGATCGTGCGTGCGCACGCCCTCCTGCTGCGTGGGGCAGGCGCGCTGCGAGTGGGCCTGTTACGACACCATGAAGCTGTGCAACGACCTGACGCAGGCTTACCAGGACGAATTGCACCGTCCCCCGTTCCCGTACAAGTTCAAATTCAAGTGCGCCGGCTGCCCCAACGATTGCGTGGCGGCGGCGGCGCGCTCGGACCTGTCCATCATCGGGATCTGGAAGGACAGTATCCAGCAGGATGACGCCGCCGTGTCCGAGTACGCGGCCGCCGGTCTGGATATCCAAAAGGATGTCTGCGACCGCTGCCCCACCCGCTGCATGAGCTGGGATGGAAAGAAGCTGGCCATCGAAAACAGCGAGTGCGTGCGCTGCATGCATTGCATCAACGTCATGCCCAAAGCCCTGCTTCCGGGCAAGGAGCGCGGCGCCACCATTCTGATCGGCTCCAAGGCGCCCATCGTAAACGGGGCGCTGCTTTCCAGCGTGCTGGTTCCCTTCGTTCCCGCCGAGGACCTGCTGGAAACCATTCAAGAGCTCAACAAGCGGGTGTGGGATTTCTGGGACGAATACGGCAAGAACCGCGAAAGGGTCGGAGAACTGATCCAGCGCGTGGGGATGGCCAATTTCCTGGATGCCATCGGTCTCGATCCGGTGCCGGAAATGGTCTCCGCGCCGCGCGACAACCCCTACATCTACTTCCAAAACAAGAAGCAGGACAGCGAGGAGGCGAGCAAATGACAACCCAAACGCAACCCAAAGCCAAACGCATTACGGACATCGGACCGCCCAATTACGAGAAGTTCCTGCCGCCGATCGTCAAAAGGAACTACGGCAAGTGGAAGTTCCACGAAACCCTCGCGCCGGGAGTGTTGTGCCACGTCGCCGAGTCGGGGGAGAAGCTGTACACCGTGCGGGCCGCTTCGCCGCGCCTCTTGAGCGTGCACACCATCCGGCTGTTCGCCGGGCTGGCGGACAAGTATTGCGGCGGCTTTCTGCGCTTCACCAGCCGCAATAACGTCGAGTTCCTGCTGAGCGATTTCGCCAATATCGAACCGCTCAAGCAGGATCTGGCCAAAGCCGGCTACCCGGTCGGCGGCGCCAACAACAGCATCAGCAATATCGTTCACACGCAGGGCTGGGTGCACTGCCACTCCTCGGCCACCGACGCCTCCGGCCTGGTGAAGAGCATGATGGACGCGCTCTATCCGTACTTCGTCGAGGAAAAGCTGCCGGCCAAGCTGCGCCTCGCGGTAGCCTGCTGCCTGAACATGTGCGGAGCGGTGCATTGCTCGGATATCGCGGTGCTCGGCATCCACCGCAAACCGCCCAAGGTGCGCGCCGATATCCTGCCCAAGATTTGCGAAGTCCCCACCTTGATCGCCTCCTGCCCCACGGGCGCCATCCGGCCGGCCACGGCCAACGGCAAGCCCAGCGTGGAAGTGATCGAAGAGCAGTGCATGTACTGCGGCAACTGTTACACGGTGTGCCCGGCCATGCCGCTCAACGATCCCGAGAACGACGGCATTTCCATCTGGGTGGGCGGCAAAGTGAGCAACGCCCGCACCACTCCCAAGTTCACCAAGCTGGCCATTCCATTTTTGCCCAACCATCCGCCGCGCTGGCCGGAAGTGGTGAACGCGGTCGTCAACATCGTGGAGGTCTACGCCGCGAACGCCAAAAAGTACGAGCGCATGGGCGAGTGGATCGACCGCATCGGCTGGCCCAAATTCTTCCAGTTGACGGGCATCGAGTTCACCCGCTACCACATCGACGATTTCAAGAACGCCGGCCAGACCTACGCGCGCTCGACGCACATCCGCTTCTAAAGGAACATGCCGATGCCTACCCAAACCGCTTCCAACCCGCAAGAGCTCACCGTCATTCTGGAGAACTGGCAGGCGCTCGAGACGGCCACCATTTCGCACACCACCGAGGTCATCGCGAAGACCAAAAACCCGCTCATCCGCCTGCTCATGGAGATCATCCGGCAGGATTCGGAAATGCACTACCGGGTGCAGCAGGTGCTGCTGGATGGCATCGAGCACGAGGCTTTCACCTTGACTCCCGAGGAGTTGGGGGAGATCTGGGACATGGTGGAAAAGCACGCCGACATGGAGAAGCAGACCATCGCGCTGGCCGGGCAGGCGCTCAGCAATTGCCGCCTGTTCGTGCAGCGCCATCTGCTCACTTACCTCATCGAGGACGAAAAGAAGCACGACCGCCTTCTCGGGCAGCTCGCGGACTTCAAACGCAACATCTACCCGTACGCTTAAGGGCCCAGCCATGGCGCTATTTAAAGATGTCAAAAAGCCGGTGATCAAGCAGGCCGCTCCGGCCGGCGGGGAGATCTCTCCGTTGCGGCCGGTTTACGTGGCGAAAGCGCCGCCCTGCGCGGGCGGATGTCCCAGCGGCGCCGATATACGCGGCTGGCTGACCACCATCGCGCAGGCGGAAGCTTACGGCCGGAGCGCCGTGGAAGCCTATAAGATCGCCTGGGAGAAGATTACCGACCGCAATCCTTTCCCGGCGGTCTGCGGGCGGGTGTGCCCGCACCCTTGCGAAGACGCCTGCAATCGCACGCAGAAGGATGGCGCCGTCGCCATCAACGCGCTGGAGCAGTTCGTGGGCGATTTCGGAATTGCCGAGGGACTGAAACTGGCGCGCCTCACCGGCGAAAAACGCGCCGAGAAGATCGCCGTGATCGGCGCCGGTCCGGCCGGGCTGTCGTGCGCTTACCAACTGGCGCGGCGCGGCTACCCGGTCACGGTTTTCGAAGCTTTCGACAAGCCGGGCGGCATGCTGCGCTACGGCATTCCCCAATACCGTTTGCCGCGCGAGGTTCTGGATGCCGAGATCGGCCGCATCCTGGATCTGGGAGTTTCCCTGCAGTGCCGCGCGGCAATCGGCTCGAACATTTCGCTGGACCAGTTGCGCGGCGAATACAAAGCGGTATTCGTGGGGATCGGGGCGCACCAAGGCATCGCGCTCAGGATTCCCGGCGAGGATGCGCCCAATGTCTACACCGGAACCGCGTTCCTCAACCGCGTCAACAGCGGAGAAGAGCTTTCCGTTGGCCGCAAGGTGCTGGTGATCGGCGGCGGCGATACCGCCATCGATTCCGCCCGCGTGAGCAAACGCCTGGGCGCCGATGTCACCATTCTGTACCGCCGCTCGCGCTCCGAGATGCCGGCCATTGCGCCGGAAATCGAGGGCGCGCTGGAAGAGGGCATCGAGATCCGCTTCTTGACGGCGCCCGTGGAAGTCCTCCAGGAGAACGGCGTAGCCGCCGGGCTGCGCTGCATTTGCATGGATCTGGGTGAACCGGACGCTTCCGGGCGGCCGCGGTCGGCGCCGCGCCCCGGTAGCGAATTCGACCTGGAAGCCACCACCATCATCGCCGCTGTCAGCCAGCAGCCGCGGCTCAACGAACTGCGGGTGGCGCCCGATGGCGCGAAGTGGATACCCACCCAGGACGCAGCCGTTCCCGGCATGGAAGGCGTTTTCGCGGGCGGCGATGGCGTGGAGCTGGGGCTGGTGACTATCGCGATCGCGCAGGGACGCTTCGCGGCCGAGGCCATCGATGCCTGGATCACCGGCAAGAAAATCGAGCGGCCGGTTCCGTCGCCTTGTATCGGCCCGGAACGCGTGAAGCTGGATTGGTACCAGCCGGCGGAACGGCACGAGCGCGCGCATGTCCCCGTGGCGGCGCGCCTGGCCGGGACCGAAGTGCAAGTGGGGCTGCTCGAAGCCGAGGCGCTGGACGAGGCCAGGCGGTGCATGTCCTGCGGTATGTGCATGGATTGCGAAACCTGCTGGATGTATTGCACCAACAACTGTTTCGTCAAGCTGCCCAAGGGCGAGCATTACAAAGTCAAACTGGAGCTGTGCAACGGATGCAAGAAATGCGCCGATGCCTGCCCCTGCGGTTTTATCGAACTGAATTAATTGGAGGTAGGGACAGTGCCAACATTTGAGGCCAACGGCAAGACATACGATGTCGACGAAGACGGTTTTCTGCAGGAGCCGGAAATCTGGAACCAGGATGTCGCCTGCGATTTCGCGCTCTCCGAAGGAGTGGAGCAACTCACCGAGAACCACTGGAAGGTGATCAATTATCTGCGGAACTATTACCTTCAGTTCGGTATCGCTCCCATGATCCGCAAGTTGTGCAAGGAGACGGGATTCAAGCTGAGCGAAATCTACGCCATGTTTCCGTCGGGCCCGGCCAAGGGCGCCTGCAAGCTGGCCGGACTTCCCAAACCGACCGGCTGCGTTTAGACAGGAGGCGGCCAATGCCGGTGGGAAGCAGGGAAAACATCGCCGAACTCTGGCTGCAGCGCGCGCTGCGCGCATATCCCAGTCAGAGCGCGGAATTCCTGGCGGCGGAGCGCGACCCGTTCCGCAATCCCGCCGGCAGCACCATCCGGCGGGGACTGGGCATTCTGCTCGACGAATTGTTAGGCGGCATGGACCGGGGGCGCCTGGCGGAGGCGCTCGACTCCATCGTGCAAATCCGCGCGGTTCAGGGTCTGGAGCCCAGCCAGGCCCTGGAGTTTCTCTTCCAGCTCAAGGAGATTCTGCGCTCTCTGGTGGACGGGCCGGAGCGCGAAAAGTTGGAAAGCCGCATCGACCAACTGGCCCTCATGGCCTTCGACCTTTATCTGAAATACCGGGAACGGATCTACCAGGCGAAGGCCAACGAAGCGCGCCGCCGCCTGTTTGTTCTGGAACGCAGGCAGGAGCGAGGTGACATTTGAAAAAGCCTTTTGCCGCATTGATCGCGGTCGCTGCGATTGCGCTTGTGGCAGGCGTGGCCAGCCGGGTGGACGGGCTCAAGCCATGGCTCGCGATTGTGGCGCCCTATGGCGCGCTGGCCGTTCTTCTGATGGGGTTAAGCTGGCGGGTCGTCCGCTGGTCGCTGGCGCCCGTGCCGTTCCGCATTCCCACGGTTTGCGGCCAGGAGAAATCGCTGCCCTGGATCAAGGCTAGCGCGCTGGAAAGCCCCTGGTCGACGCGCGGCGTCGTGGCCCGCATGGGGCTTGAGATCCTGCTCTTCCGCAGCCTGTTCCGCAATACGCGCTCGCGCCTCGATCCAGGCCCCCGGCTGATTTACGGCGAGGCCCGGTGGCTGTGGCTGGGAGCCATGGCATTTCACTGGTCGCTGCTCGTCATTCTGCTGCGCCATCTGCGCTTCGTGGTGCAGCCGGCGCCTCGCCTGGCGACTTTCCTCGAAAGCGTGGACGGCTTTTTCCAGATCGGTGTCCCGGTGCTTTACGCGACCGACATCGTCTTCGTCGCGGCATTGCTGTACCTCTTGCAGCGGCGCTTGCGCGATCCCCAGGTGCGATTCATTTCGCTGTTCACCGACTACTTCGCTTTGTTCCTTCTGCTGGGAATCGCGCTTTCGGGCGTCTGGATGCGCTACTTCGCCAGGGTGGACGCGGTGGCCGTGAAGCAGCTCGCGCTTTCCCTGACGATCTTTTCGCCGGCCGTGCCGAAGAATTTGAACGCCTGGTTTTTCGCGCACCTGGCGCTGGTTTGCGCGCTCGCCGCCTACCTGCCCTTCAGCAAGCTGATGCACCTGGGCGGCGTCTTCCTCAGCCCCACCCGCAACCTGGCCAACGACAACCGCATGCGGCGGCACGTGAACCCGTGGAACTATCCGGTGAAGGTCCACACCTACGAAGAGTGGGAGGACGAGTTCCGGGAAAAGATGGAGGCGGCCGGATTGCCGGTCGAAAGGCACTGACCCATGGCGAATCCCAAACCCGAAGAACTTGTACAAATCCAATACCGGACCCCGCCCGCGGGTTGGATGAACCCGGCGGTGGAGTTCCGCAAGGGCACCTTCTGCTATAGCGCGCTGGCCAAAAACCTGAAATACCTGGGCCTGCCGAACCCCCGCGAATGGCAGCCGTTCGACGCCGATTGGAAACTTCCGCCCGACTGGAAGCGCATCATCCTGGAAGGCATGCGGGAGCGGCTGAAAAAATACCGCTCCTTCCGCCTGTTCATGGAGATCTGCGTGCGCTGCGGGGCCTGCGCCGACAAATGCCACTTCTACATCGGATCGGGCGATCCCAAAAACATGCCGGTGCTGCGCGCCGAACTGCTCCGGTCGGTGTATCGCCGCTATTTCACCCTCAGCGGCCGCTTGTTCGGCAGCCTGGCGGGGGCGCGCGACCTGACCGAGGACGTGATCAAGGAGTGGTTCTACTACTTCCACCAGTGCACCGAATGCCGCCGCTGCTCGGTCTTCTGCCCTTACGGGATCGACACCGCGGAGATCACCATGATCGCCCGCGAACTGCTGAACCTGATCGGCTGCAACATCAACTGGGTTCTGGAACCCGCCGCCAATTGTTTTCGCACGGGCAACCACCTGGGCATCCAGCCGCACGGCTTTAAGGACAGCCTGGATTTCGCGGTGGACGAACTGGAGGAGCTGACCGGCGTGCGCGTGGACGCCTCCATCAACCGCAAGGGAGCCGAAATCCTGTTCATCGTTCCCTCGGCGGACTATTTCGCAACCCCGCACTATTACACTTTCCTGGGCTATCTGGCGCTGCTGCACGAGATCGGCCTGGATTACACCTTCAGCGCGTTTGCCTCCGAGGGCGGCAATTTCGGCCTGTTCAACTCCCACGAAATGATGAAGCGGCTCAACGCCAAAGTCTACGCCGAAGCCAAACGGCTGGGGGTGAAATGGATTCTGGGCGGCGAATGCGGCCACATGTGGCGCGTGCTGCACCAGTACATGGACACCATGAACGGGCCGGCGGATTTCCTGCAAGAGCCGGTTTCGCCGGTGACCGGCACGCGCTTTGAAAATGCCCGCACCACCAAAATGGTCCACATCTGCGAGTTCACGGCGGACCTGATTCACAGCGGCAAGCTGCGCCTGGACCCCGCGCGCAACGATCGCTGGAACGTGACCTTCCACGATTCCTGCAATCCGGCGCGCGCCATGGGGCTGCTCGAAGAACCGCGCTACATTCTGCGCAACGTGTGCCGCCGGTTCCACGAAATGCCCGAAAACACCATCCGCGAGCAGACCTTCTGCTGCGGCAGCGGCTCCGGCCTGGGCACCGACGAAAATTTCGAGATGCGCATGCGCGGCGGCCTGCCGCGCGCCAACGCCGTCAAATACGTGCGCGACAAACATGGCGTGAACCTGCTGGCGTGCATCTGTGCTATCGATAAGGCTACCCTTCCGCCCCTGCTGGAATATTGGGCGCCGGGGGTGGACGTGGCGGGGATTCACGAACTGGTGGGCAACGCCCTGGTGATGCGCGGCGAAAAAGAACGCTCCACCGATTTGCGCGGCGAACCCATCGGAGAAATGGAGGCGGCCCATGCGTGACCGCGGCGCGATCTATTGCGGGCTGGCGCTCTTCCTGGCGCTGATGACTTTTCCGGCCTGGCACAACCTTTCCGCGCACGTCACGGCCAAGGGGCCGGATGTGAAACTGCCGGCGCGCGAAAAGCAGTGCGTCGCTCCCCTCGAGTTTATGCGGACCTCCCACATGAAGCTGCTGATCGACTGGCGCGAGACGGTGGTGCGCGCGGGAAGGCGCGACTATACCGCGCCCGGCGGTAAACACTACAACATGAACCTGACCCTCACCTGCCTGGAACAATGCCACGGCGCCAAGGCCGATTTCTGCGACCGCTGCCATACCTACGCGGCGGTTTCGTCGCCCTGCTGGAACTGCCATCTCGATGCCAAGCCTTTGCCCGGGCAAGTGGGACAGGCGCTTGCGTCGGTCAACCCGAGGAGCGCCCAATGAAAATCTCCAGGCATGCATTTCTGCGCTTGAGCGGCATGGCGTTCCTTGCCGGCGCGGCGCGCAAGGCCATCGGCGCCATCGGCGGAACGCGTTGGGGCATGGCGGTGGACGTGGCCAAATGCCAGAAGCAGGAGAACTGCGTCAAGTGCATCGCCGCGTGCAACCAGGCGCACAACGTGCCATCCATCCCGGACCGGGCGCACGAGGTCCGCTGGGTGTGGAGGGACTCCTTCGAGCACGCTTTCCCGGAGCAGGTCGACCAGTATTCTCCGCTGCGCGCGGCCCCCGCCATGCTGCTCTGCAATCACTGCGAGAATCCGCCCTGCGTGCGGGTGTGCCCCACGCAGGCCACCTGGAAGCGGCAAGACGGCATTGTGGACATGGACTGGCACCGCTGCATCGGCTGCCGCTACTGCATGGCGGCGTGTCCCTACGGCTCGCGCAGCTTCAACTGGATGGACCCGCGCCCCTATATCCACAATCCCAACCCTGAATTTCCCACGCGCACCAAAGGGGTGGTGGAGAAGTGCACCTTTTGCAGTGAACGTTTAGGAACCGGACGCGCCCCCGCCTGCGTGGAGGCCTGCTCGGAAAAAGCGCTGGTATTCGGCAATCTGGCCGACCCGCATTCCCCCATTCGCGAGTTGCTGGCCACCCGCAACCATATGCGGCGAAAGCCCGAGCTGGGCACCGGTCCGGATGTTTTCTATCTCACGTGAGGATGCGCCATGTTCATGTTTGAAAAAGCCGTTGGGGGCAGCCGAAGATACCGGCTCTGGATCTGCGCCCTGTTGATTCTGATGGCCATCGGTTTCGCCTGCTACCTGCGGCAATTGCAATTCGGCCTGGCCATCACCGGCCTCAGCCGGGATGTCACGTGGGGCTTATACATCGCCCAGTTCACGTTCCTGGTGGGAGTGGCGGCGTCCGCCGTGATGGTGGTGCTGCCGTATTACCTGCACAACTTCAAGGCATTCGCGCGCATTACCATCCTGGGCGAATTCCTGGCCATCGCCGCGGTCGTCATGTGCATGCTGTTCATCTTCGTGGATATGGGACAGCCCGCGCGCGTGTTCAACGTCCTGCTCTACCCCACCCCGCACTCCATGATGTTCTGGGACATGATCTCGCTGGGCGGCTACCTGGCGCTGAACGCCACCATCGCGCTGGTGACGCTGCGCGCGGAACGCGAAGACGTGGCGCCGCCGCACTGGATCAAACCGGTGATCCTGCTTTCCATTCCCTGGGCCGTGAGCATCCACACCGTGACGGCGTTTTTGTATAGCGGGCTGCCCGGCCGTTCGCTGTGGCTGACCGCCATCCTGGCGCCGCGTTTTCTGGCGTCGGCTTTCGCCTCCGGGCCGGCGCTGCTCATCCTGCTGTGCCTGCTGCTGGCGCGCGTGACGCGCTTTTCGGCCGGCCGCGAGGCCATTCAGAAGCTGGCGGTGATTGTCGCCTACGCCATGACGATCAGCGTGTTTTTCGTCCTCATGGAGTTTTTCACGGCATTCTACAGCCGCATTCCCGAGCACATGGATTCGCTCCAGTACATGTTCGTCGGATTGGACGGGCATGCCCGCCTGGCGCCGTGGATGTGGCTGTCCAGCGTCCTGGCCGTGGCCTCGCTGGTGTTGCTGCTGACGCCGCGCTATCGCCACAACCACAAGCTGCTCGCCTTGGCCTGTGGCATGGTGTTTCTCTCCCTGTGGATCGACAAAGGCATCGGCCTGATCGTGGCCGCCTTCGTGCCCTCGCCCCTGGGCGCCGTTACCGAATACACCCCATCCTTGCCGGAGGCGCTGATTGCGCTGGGAATTTGGGCCGCCGGATCGCTGATCCTGACGGTGCTTTACAAAATTGCGCTCTCCGTTCGGGAAGAGCCTCTCGCTTCCGCCGCGCCGCCGGCGCGGGTGGAGGTGCTCATATGATCCATCATCAGCAAATGAAGTTTCGTGGCTGAGAGCGAGGCGCCTGCATGCATTTTCCCGTTTCCGGCGTGGCGTGTCCCATCTGGCTTCCGCCGGTAGCCGCCTTCATCGTCGCGCTGCTGGCTACTCCCGCTGGAGTATCGGGAGCTTTTCTGTTATTGCCGTTCCAGATGAGCGTGCTCGGCTTCGTCAGCCCCGCGGTCACCCCCACCAATCTGATTTACAACGTGATCTCCGTTCCCGGCGGGGTCGCTAAATTCATCAAGGACCATCGCATGGTCTGGCCCATCGCATGGGTCATCGCGGTGGGCACGCTGCCGGGCATTTTTGTCGGCTCGGCCGTGCGCATTCGCTACCTCCCCGATCCGCGCTATTGCAAGCTGTTTGTGGGCTTCGTCCTGTTCTACCTGGGAGTGCGCCTGCTCGACGATGTGCGCCGTGGAGCAGGATGGCATCCTGCGCGCCGGTTGTCTACCGGCGCCGCCGAAGTCACGAAAGTATTCGCAACCCCCCGTCTCATCGCCTTCGACTTTCAGGGCCAACATTATTCCTTTCGTCCCGCCCTTCTAGCCGCCGTGTCGCTGGTGGTCGGGGTAATCGGAGGCATTTATGGCGTCGGCGGCGGAGCCATGATCGCGCCCTTCGCCATGACCGTTCTCGGGCTCCCCGCCTACACCGTAGCCGGCGCGGCTTTGCTGGGGACGCTGATCACCTCCGTCGCGGGAGTGGGCTTTTTCGAAATTTTGGCAGGAACTCGCCTCGCGGCCGGCGCGGCGGTGCGTCCCGACTGGGCGCTGGGAGTTTTGTTCGGTGTGGGCGGCCTGGCAGGCAGCTACTGCGGGGCTCGTCTGCAGAAGCGCATTCCGGAGCGTTGGATCCGCTTGTTATTGGGGCTGCTGGTGACCAGCCTGGCTCTCCGGTATGTCACCCAGTTTTGGATGTGAAGGACATCGGCAATGACAGCTTCAACTGAATCGAAGACCCGCGAACTCGTCTGGCGCTATCCGGACCAGGAGGGTCAACCTTTTCTTTTAACCTACCAGGGCTCTGAGGTGGGTTGGCTGCAATTTCGCGAAGCCCCCGCCGTTTCCACCGGCGGGTACGGCGGCACACGGCTGATCTTTCGCTACACCGCCGCCATGCACCCGCGCGTGACGGTGGCGAGCGAAGAGGATCCCCAACACATCGTGGCGGAATTTTTGCCGTGCTGGACCGGGGGCGGTTGGGTATCGTTCGATTCCGGCGGCCGTTACCGCTGGAGGAAAGCCCATATCTGGGGCGGCGGGTGGTGCTTCACGCGCTTCGATCAGGAGTCGTCGGTGTGCCTGTCGCAAGAGGCCGCTCCGCTGATGCGGGGCGGCAAAGTTTCGGTATGCGGCGCGGCGGCCGACCTCCCGGAGACCCAGGTCCTGCTGCTGCTGGCGTGGTTCCTGCGCATCATGGATTTCGAAATGCTGGTGGAAGGCCTCTTCCGCGTAGGGTAAAGGAAACCACGTGAACTCACTCGAATTCAGTTTGATCGTGGGCCTGTTCGGCGCCGCCGCCGGCTTTCTGGGAGCTCTCACGGGGCTCGGCGGCGGGGTTGTCATTACGCCGGTGCTGACCTTGCTCTTCGGCGTCGATATCCGCTACGCCATCGGGGCTACCCTGGTTTCGGTAATCGCCACGTCCTCGGGGGCGGCCTCGGCGTTTCTGAAAGAAGGCTTCTCCAATATCCGGATCGGCATGTTTCTGGAAATTGCCACCACCTTCGGCGCCATCACGGGCGCTTTTTTGGCCACCAGGGTCGCTACTTCGGCCCTGGGCGTGATCCTGGGACTGGTGCTGCTGTATTCCGCCTTTCTGTCCACCCGGCCCAAGAGCGAAATCCACGGCAAGGTTCGGGCAGATTCGCTGGCGGACCGCCTGATGCTCGATTCCACCTATCCCACGCCGCACGGCTGGGAGCCCTACCGGGTGCAGCGGGTCAAGACGGGATTCTGCATGATGTTCGGAGCCGGCGCGCTGTCCGGCCTGCTGGGAATCGGCTCCGGCGCGCTCAAAGTGCTGGCCATGGATCACGCCATGCGCATCCCCTTCAAAGTTTCCACCAGCACCAGCAACTTCATGATTGGGGTGACTGCCGCGGCCAGCGCCGGAATTTATTTGAACCGCGGCTATATCGACCCCGTGCTGGCCATGCCGGTGATGCTGGGAGTTTCCATCGGCTCCCTGCTGGGGGCGCGCCATCTGGCGGGCGCCGAGACCCGCGTTTTGAGAATCGTCTTCGGCGTGGTGGTGGGGGTTCTGGCCATCGAGATGATCTACAGCGGTTTGAGGGGAAAGATTTGACCCATGCAAAAAAATGAAGAACAAGTGGAACGCACCATCGGGGTGATGCTGCGCGGAGGAGTCATCTCGGCTGCTGCGGTGGTATTCGCCGGCGGCGTCTGGTACCTGACGCGCTTCGGCATGCTGGTCCCCAACTACCAGACCTTTCGCGGCGAACCGCCGGATTTGCGCAGCGTGGCGGGCGTATGGCAGGGAGTCCTCGGCCTGCAACCGCGCAGCGTGATTCAATTCGGATTGTTGCTGCTGATCGCGACGCCCATCGCCCGGGTCGCATTCTCCGCCATCGCCTTCGCCGTGCAGCGCGACGCGGTGTATGCCGCACTCAGCCTGGTCGTCCTTACCGTTCTGATTTTCAGCTTGCTGGGGTAACGCCACTGTAGGGCAGGTTGTTAACCTGCGGACCGATTGTCAATCGGTCCAGCCAGGCGGATTACCAGCCCGCCGCAGGTTTCATGCAAACGCCCTGGCGCCGCGGTGACGAGCGCGATCCCGATTCCTCAGGGTTCCGGTCTTTTCCAAGCCGGGAGCGGCATGTACTTTCCGATGTAACTTGCGGGTGCTCTCGTTTCATCGGACACAGAACCTATTTCAATGCGGTAGAATCGCGGAATCGGCCATGATTGACTTTCGCGTTCTTTTTCTGGCATTGCTGGCGGCAGCGCCATCCGTTTTACCGGCGCAGCCGGTGGATCCGAATCTCTACAGCGGCATGCGCTGGCGGCTCGTCGGGCCGTTCCGCGGCGGCAAAGCCACCATGGCGTCGGGCGTGCCCGGTAATCCCGCTGTGTATTACTTTGGCACCGCGGGCAGCGGCGTGTGGAAGACGGTGGATGGCGGCCAGGTGTGGACCTGCGTCAGCGATTCCGTCCGGCTTACCGGCATCGGCGCGGTCGCGGTGGCGCCCTCGCGCCCCGAGACCGTCTACGTGGGAGCGTCCGGTTTCGGCGCGGCGGCGGGGCTGTACCGTTCCACCGATGGCGGCGGCCATTGGGAAGTTGTGGCGCTGGCGGGCCACGGCGTCAGCTCCATTGCCATCGATCCCCACAACCCGGATATCGTGATGGCGGCGGCGGGCGATAGCGGCGTGGTGCGCACCACCGATGGCGGGAAGACGTGGAACTCCGTCCTGCCGGATGCGCACGTTGGCGCGGTGTGGCTGGCGCTGGATCCCGACGACGCCAAAAATGTCTACGCGGGCACGCGCCCTATCGCCGCCGGCGGACGCGGCGGGTTCGGCGGCGGAGGAGGCCGCGGCGCGCCGCCCCTCACTACCCCCGCCACCGATTCCGCGATCTATCGCTCCACCGATGGAGGCGTCACGTGGACCAAGACCAGGCCCGACGGCCTGCCCGGCGGCAACTACGGAACCATCGCGCTGGCGGTTGCGCCCGGCGCCCAGGGGCTGCGCGTGTACGATTACGTGGCGCAGGGCATGTTCCGCTCCGACGATGGCGGCCAGCATTGGTCGCGCGCCACCGATGATCCCCGCCTCATCGGCGGCGGCCAGTTTCATGACGTGCTGGTGGATCCGCGCGATCCCAACATTCTCTTCGCCACCCAGACTTCGCTGTATCGCTCGACGGATGCCGGCAAAACCTGGGAATCCTACGTGGGAGCGCCCAGCGGCGCCGATTTCAATTTCGTGTGGATCGACCCCACCAACGATAAATATATGATCCTCGCGGTGGACCAGGGAACCGAAATCACGATGGATGGCGGCCATACCTGGACCACCTGGTTCAACCAACCGACCGGCCAGATGTACAACGTCGCCACCGATCACGGGTTTCCGTTCTTCTTATACTCCGCGCAGCAGGATAGCGGCACCGTGGCGACGCCTATTTTCGGACGCGGCGGAGAGATCACCTACCGCGACTGGTACACCACCAACGGCTTCGAGAGCGCCAAGATCGTTGCCGATGCGGCCGATCCGAATTATCTATACGCCACCGGCTGGTACGGCTCCATACTGCGGGTGAACAAAATTACCGGGCAGACGCAGCACGTTTTCGAGCGCACTTCCAAATACCGCGAGAGCGGTTCGCCGGCCATGGGATTTTCCCCGCTGGACCCGCACACATTCTATCTCGCGACCCAGTATTTGCTGGCCACGCGCGACCATGGCATGCACTGGGAAGCCGCCAGCCCGGACCTCACCGTGGGAGCGGCTCCCGAGGAGAACGCGGGCGCGGGACGCGGCGGGCGCAGCGGCGGGCCGGCCATCAGCTCGTTGGCTTTTTCCGCTAAAGACGCCAGGGAAATCTGGGCGGGCGCCAGCAACGGCCTGGTGCAATTGACGCGCGATGGCGGGGCTCATTGGAGCAACGTGGCGCCCGGCGATGCGGGCCGCGGATCGGTCGCGGTGCTGGAGGCTTCGCCCAGCGATCCGGCGCGCGCCTTCATGGCGATGGGCGCGGGCGGAGGCGGTGGCGGCGGCGGCGGAAGAGGCGCGGCGACTGCCGCGCCGCCGCGCATTTATCGCACCGGCGATTACGGGGAAACCTGGAAGATGGTCAACGCCGGGCTGCCCAACGGCGCGGCGCACGCCGTACGCGAGGACCCCGAAAATCGCAACCTGGTGTTCGCCGCGCTGGAGAGCGGCGTGTTTGTTTCGTTCAACGGCGGGGACCAGTGGCAGTCGCTCGAGCTCAACCTGCCGGCCGCCTCCTGCCGCGACCTGGCCATCGAGCAGAACGATCTGGTCCTGGCCACTTACGGCCGCGCGCTCTGGGCCATCGACGATATCAGCCCCTTGCGCGAGCTGGCCTCCAAGGCGCCGCTGGTGGCTTCTTCCAATGCGTATCTCTTCCAGCCCGCGGACGCCGTGCGCATGCAGTGGGATACCTACACCGATACGCCGCTGAATCCGGACGTCGCGGCGGCGGAAAATCCGCCCGACGGAGCCATTATCGATTACTATTTGAAAGCGCCGCCGGCGGGTGAAATGAAGCTCGAGGTGTTCGATGCTGCCGGTAAGCTGGTGCGCGAGTATTCCAATACCGGGCCGGCAGCTCTGACTTACAAAGTGAACGTGCCGGATTTCTGGCTGGCTCCGCCGTCGTTGCTCCCCACCAAGCCCGGGCTGAATCGCTTTGTTTGGGACCTGCGCTATCCCGATCCCGAGCAGCTTCTCTACACTTATTACGGGATTCACGTGAATTACTTCGAGTACACCCTGGCCGACCATGCCATTCCGCACAACACCCCGTGGCACGAGCCGCAGGGCCCCATGGTGCTGCCCGGCCGTTACGAAATCCGCCTCACGGTGGGCGGCCAAACTTATCGCCAGCCCATCACCGTGAAACTGGACCCGCGCCTGCCCTATTCGACCGAAGACCTGCAACGGCAATTGCACCTGGCGCAAACTATCGCCGCCGGCATGCAAGCCACCTACCAGGGATATAACCAGGCGGCGCAACTGCGCAGCGAACTGGAAGAGCGCATGGCCGCGCTGAAGCAGCCGGGCAAATCGCCGGACGCGCTGGCAGCCGCCGAGGCGGTGGATACCAAGGCGCGCGGATTGACGGATGCGGCCGGTCCGCCGCCCGGCCTGGGTCCCATGAACCGCGACCTGACGCGCTTGATGATCGCCGTGGACCAATCCGATTCCCCGCCCGCCAGCGAAGTGGTCGAAGCCTTTACGGGAATGTGCCGGGACACGCAGGCCGCGCTGGCCCGCTGGGACGAACTGCGCGCCGACGCCGTGAAGTTGAACGAGACGCTGCGCCAAGAGGGCTTGCCGGCGGTGAGCCCCGGCCAGCCCGCCGCGCCGCTGGATTGCGCCGCGAAATAAAAAGGGGACGCATCTCCCCGGCGGCGTCGCGGTGCGCAGGCAGGCGTCCCGAAACACTGCGCGAACGCTGGAGTAACGTGCCGGAAGGCGGCAACTCCGCGCCCCGAAGCAACGACGCCGTCTCTCGAAGCCTTGAAAGCCTACAGCATCGGCTTGAAGGTCAACTTCACCACGCACGATGCCGCGGCCGTGCCGCATCTCCTGCGCGCGATCCGGATCGACCTGAAGTTTGCTTTCGCCTGGACGCGGCCAAACTGAGTTCCGGATGTGGAGATTTCTTTCTCCTTTGTTTTCATCGCCCGCCTCCTTTACTCGCCCATAACCCGATACACCCCCTGCTATTCTGAAATTGAGAGAGGCGCTGCGCCCCACCGCGCAGCCCGCGACAAGTTTTCTTGCTGGCCAGCAAGCGTTGCATATGAGGTGGAGCTGAACCCCCTGTAGGGCCGTTTTCCCGATCCTAACAGCCCGGTGAATAATCGGGTCGGCGGGGGGAGCTTGGGTTCGAACCCATAGGATCCTGGGGATGTGCGGATAGCTGTCATTGCCGTCCCCCGGGATATCAGAGGGCTAACATCGAAAGGGAAAGTGAGAGATCGGCCATCCAGCCGAAGGTATCCTCCTAGATGTGGCTCAATCCATTGGGCGGCAGAATACCCACGGCGATAAGTCCGCGGCCTGCCGCCCGCAACATTCTCTGTTTTCTATTCTAAACGTCTCCGTCCACCCGTAGTGTATCCGTACGAGAGGCCTCCCGGCCTGTCGCCCGCCGCCACGCACCTCGGGGGGCGCTGCATGGGTCCATCGCCTGCCTTACAATTGCGCCCCATACACCGGAATCGCCGCCCCGCTGATCTCCGCGGCCGCCTCGCTCGCCAAAAAAACCGCCAGCGCGGCAACCCGCGCCGCGCTCACGTTGCGCGCGTCCGGCGCATTTCCAGGCGTGTCCATCGTGCCCGGCAAAATGACGTTCGCGGTAATCCCCAAATCCCGATTCTCCAGCGCCGCCGTGCGCAGCAGCGCCACCAGCGCGGCTTTGGAAGCGTTATAAGCGGAAATGCCCGGCGCCGGCTCGACAGCCGCGCGGCTGCCGATCGCCACAATCCGCCCCCTCCCCGCGCGGCGCATGTGCGGAATCACGGCGCGCAGAATATGGAATGCCGCGCGCGCGTTGAGGTTCATCATCTGCTCCCACACGGCCTCCGCGGTTTCCTGAATCGGAGCGCCGCCCGCGAAACCGCCCGCCACGTGGATCAAGGCATCGATCGCGCCGCACCGCTCCATCGCCGTGTCGGCCAGCCGCGCGGCGGAAGCCGCGTCATTCAGATCGGCCGGAATCGCAATAAATCGTTCGCCGGCGAAATCGGATTGCGCAATCGACCGCGAAGAGCCGGCCACCGTAGCGCCGGTCTCCAGAAACGCCCGTGTGATGTGGGCGCCAAGGCCACCCTTGGCGCCCGTAATGAGGATCGCCGGCATCCTTACTGCAGCGCCGCCGCTTTGGCGTTGCCGTAGTAAAGGCCATTGAACAGCAGCTTGTAAGTGCCGTGCGGCTGATCGCGGAAGTTCACCTCGGGACCCAGCAGAACCACCTTGCCTTCTCCCACCGTGGCTTCGGCGACGGCCGTGCCGCCATCCAGGTATTGCTGGCCCCACGCCCAGCCGCTGTCCAGCACATCGCTTCCGCTGAACCAGCCGACCGGCACGGTGTGCTGCATCTCGACCGTGGGTTTCAGGCGAAACACCGGGCTGCTATCGAAGAACACATCCACCTGCTTGGGCATCCCGTAGGCCAGTGGGTTGGTGTTGTCCACGTTCATTTTCAGCAGCGAGCCGGGAATATAAAACTTCTCCGGCGGCAGGGCGTGTTCTTTTTTGTCGGCGCCCATTTCGGTGAGGTAGTTGCTTACCGGCAGGTTCATGAGGCTGGCGAGGCCGGTCGAGCTGCCGATGGTGACGATGGAGCCGCCCGATTCGGCGAACTGCTTCAGATTCGGAACGGTCTTCTCTTCGGTGATGCTGCCCAGCCATTCGCGGTATTCTGCGGGGACGGCTTCGTTGCCGCCGCGCCCGCCGCGTCCGCCGCCGCCGCCACCGCCGCCGCGGCCGCCGAAGCCGCTGTCGCCGCGCCCGCGAATGGCGCCCGCGACAAACACCAGGACATCGAACTTACTCTTCAGATCGCCCGCATCCAGCGTAGTCGGGTAGACCATCTGGAAGGGCATTTCGTACTGCTCGAACAAGAGGCGCGTCCAGCCGGCGGGCATCAGGCCGCCGTATTGATCGTACAGGCCGATGCGGATGGGGCGCAGCTTGAGAGCTTCGCCGGTGGGCTTCGCGGCCACCGCGTACACCGGAATGCCGAGATCCTTGGATGCCTTATCGAGAATGGTCTTGGCTTGCGGCGAAGCGGGAATCCAGATGGCGCCCGTGCCCAGATCCTTGCCGCCGGCGGAAGCCTGCGTCTCCAGCCAGTAGACGTCGCAATTGACTTTCAGCAGGCGGTTCGTCAGGATGAAGGAATTGTTGATCTCGTGACTTACCAGGTAACCCGCCGGAGCCGAAGGCCCGGTTACCGTCTGCGGCGGCGGCGGCAGAAGGCCGTTGATTTTCGCCAGCGGCAAGGATGCGTCCAGACCATCCGGAATGCGGTCGAACTGCACTCCCATCTGGTAGGCCAGCGTCCAGCCGGTGATGTCGTAAGGACGGTTGGGCGGACCGCCGGGATAGGCGAAATCGTTGGGGTGGTCCTGCGGCTCGAACATATCCATGATGTGCGGCCGGAAGGCCTGCGCGGTCTTCACCACGTAGGAACCGGCCGGATAATTCTTGCCGTCCACGGAGAACCCGGCGGTAGCCTTCTCGATCGTGATGCCGTTCTTGAGAAGGGCATCGACGAATTCGGTCGCGGTGGCAAAATCGGCCTGATCGGAAGGGATGATGAAGGCGCGCGGATCGCGCTTGGCGGGGTCGTGCAGAATCTTGGTGTAAAGATCCATGGAGACGCCGCCGCCGCGCCCGCCGAAGCCGCCGAAGCCGCCAAACGCCGCCATATCGCCGCCGGCCGGGGGAGCCGCTTCCGCACCGCGGCCTCCGCGTCCACGTCCTCCGCCCGCGGATTCGCCGGCGCTTGCGGCGGCCGCCTTGAGGGCGTCAATCTTCTTGGGCGTGATGGTCCAGTAATCCTTGCTGCCTTTCTCGATCGAGTTCATGCCCATGCGATAGATGTTGAAGAGCCAGGTTTCGCGGTAGCGCGAAGACAGATCAAGAATGGCGCGGTTGTTGGTGATTTCGTAATCGATGGATTGCCGGTAGTGCCACGGGCCGGGCGTGATGGGCATGGGCCAATCGCCTTGCGGCAACTGCTTGTCGGGAACCACCGGGATGGTGATGGGGGTGGGGTCGCCGATGATTTCCGTGAGGATGCCGATCATGTTGTGGAAGTACGTGACCGTGCGCAAACCGCCGTTCCACCACGTCGAGTAATTGGCGCCGCTGCGCATGGCGCTGCCGCCCTTGCCTTCCGCCACCAGGCGGCTGTGCATGGCGGTGCCCACCATTTCGATGCCCAGCGGCACCAGCGGATCGAAATTGTAATTGAAAGGATCGCGGAACGGCGGCATGAAGATCACGGCGCCGGCCGGCCCGGTCTGGTGGTGGTTGTACATGATCTCCGGGAACCATTCCTGAAACAGTACGCGGTTCATGTTGGTGGTTTCCGGAATATTGGACATGTAGAAGTCGCGGTTGTCGTCGTGCCCCACATACTTGTTATAGAGGCGCGGCAGGCCGGCGCTGCGGCGCTGCTCGGGCGGCACCAGCGGCGCGTTGGGATTTTCCGAGTGGCGCATGTACCAGTTGGCCACCAGGTCCTGGCCGTCGGGGTTGGCCTGGACGCACAGCAGGATGTCGTCGCGCAGGAAGCGCATGGTCTCGTCGTCGGTGCGGCTGACCATCTGGTAGACCATTTCCATGAGTTGCTGCGCCCCCACGCTTTCCGAGGCATGCAGCCCGCCGTCGATCCACACCACGGCCTTGCCTTCGCGCGCCAGCGCGTGGGCCTGCTCGTCGGTGAGACCTTCGGCGTGCGCCAGGCGCGCCGAAATTTCGCGGTAATGCTCCAGCCGCTTCATGTTATCGGGCGAGGAGATGATGGCCATGTACTGGTCGCGGCCTTCGCTGGTTTTGCCGATGCTGACCAGCTTCATGCGGTCGCTTTCGCCGGCCAGCTTTTTCCAGTAGGTTTCCAGTTGGGCGTAGCTCGCCACTTGATAATCGTCGCCGAGGTTGAAGCCCAGGGCTTCTTTGGGGGTGGTGATCTTGGGCGCCGTCTGCGCGCACAGCGAGGAGATAGCCAGGGATGCGGCTAGGGCGAGGCCCAGGGCATGCAGGGGTCGTGACTTCATATACGTGAAAGTGTACTACGACTAAGCTTTCACCGGGCGGTCGACGGCTTTCCAGCGTTTTTCGTCCCAGTAGAGGGTGCGGCCCTCGCGGTAGGACTGCACCGCCAGATTGATGGTGACCACCGCCCGGGCGCCGGTTTCCACGTCCAGGTGCGGTTTCTCGCGGGTGTGCATGCAGTGCAGGAAGTTGGAAATGTGGGCGGCCATCATGTCGGTCTGTTCGACCGGAACCTGAATGTCCTTGACGCCGAATTTCGCGGCGCATTCTTCGCCGCCCAGAGGCACGGGCGCGGCGCCGCGCGGAGCATCCCGCTTGCGCGCCAATTGCGGCTTGACGGTAATGTAGGGGACCAGGCTTTCGAACATGCCATGCTCCACCATAATGATGGTGCCGGCGTGGCCGCGGATGAGGCCCGGAATATGCGTATCGTTGGCCATGGAGGAACTCAGCACCAGCGAGTGGCCTTTGGGGAATTCGGCCACCAGGTGGAAGGTATCGGGGACTTCGCGCTCATCCTTAAAGATGTAGATTCCGCCCGAGCCGGTGACTTTGGTGGGGAATTGAGGCTCGTCCCAGCAGATGTTGAGCGGCGCGACCACGTGGTAAAAAAGATCGGTGGCGATACCGCCCGAGTAGTCCCAATATTTGCGAAAGCGGAAGAAACGGTCGGCGTCGTAGGGACGCTTGGGAGCGGGGCCGAGCCACATTTTCCAATCGATGTAGTTTTCGTCTTTGGCGTTGGGACCGGCTTCCCGATCGATGGGCCAGTTCCATTCGCCCTCGAAGGAGTTGCGATGGTAGGAACCCTGGCTCATGATCATTTTGCCGATCATGCCGTCGGCGATGGCTTTTTTGGCTTTCCACCACTGGTCGGCGGAAGTGGTCTGCGAGCCCACCTGAAGCACGCGCTTGGTTTCTGTCACCGTGTTGACCAGGAGCCGGGCTTCCTCATTGGTGTGCACCATGGGCTTTTCCAGGTACACGTCTTTGCCGCGGTCCATGGCATCCAGCGCCATTTTGGCGTGCCAGTGGTCGGGCGACGCGATGGCCACGGCATCCACATCGGGCAGCGCCAGCACTTCGCGGTAATCCAGGTAGCCCTTCACTTTGTACCGTTCGGCTCCGGCGCGTTTGCGTTTTTCGTAGACGTCGCTGACGGCTATCACTTGGCAGGAGTTGTCCTTTTGGCCTACCCGCGTGAACTCCCCGGCGAGATATTCGCCGCGGCCTCCATAGCCGATGACAGCCACGTTGATGCGATCGTTGGCGCCCAGAACGCGGCTGGCGCCGGACCTGGCGCCGGGTTTGGCGGCCCATGCCGACTGGGCGGCTTCCAGGGCGATTCCCGTGGCGCCGACGGTCTTGAGAAAATCCCTGCGATCGAGTGCGTTGTCTGACATGGACTTTGGATTCCTTTCCCGAAAGGACCATTATCTCCGATTTCGGCCCGTGAGCAGATTTCCGGGAATTCGGGTGGTAATGCGGGGCCAACTCGCGCGGACCGAACACGGCGCACGCACCCTCGAAAACACGCCTTTCATTCCTACCCTTGCCGGCGAGGTGGCCGGAAACATTCACCCGTGCGTGCGCCGCGTGCGCCACCTGCTTGCGGTACAATCTCTCCATCGCATATGGGAACGGCCCCTTCCGCCGGCGAAATCACGCGACTGCTCGCCGCCATGAAGCACGGGGATCAGGCTGCCGAGTCGGAGTTGATCTCCCTGGTCTATGGAGAATTTCATGCGCGCGCCGAGCGCTACATGCGCGGAGAGCGGCGCGACCACACGCTGCAACCAACCGCGCTGGTGAATGAGACCTACCTGCGGCTGATGCAAAACCACGCGCTCGATTTTCGAAGCCGCGCGCAATTCTTCGCCGCCGCGTCCATTGTGATGCGCCGCGTCCTGGTGGACCACGCGCGCGCCCGCGGCGCGGGCAAACGGCCGGGCGGCAAACAGAAGGTGGATCTGGACGAATTTCTGGCCGCGCGCAACCCGCGCCTGGACCAGATGCTGATCCTGGACCAGGCGCTGACGCGGCTCGGCGAGATGGATGCCCGCCAGGCACGGCTGGTCGAGATGATGTACTTCGGCGGCCTGACGGAAGAGGAAACGGCTGCCATGCTGGGGATTAGCGTGCGCACGGTGAAGCGCGACTGGCGCAGCGCCCGCGCGTGGCTGCAGGCCGCGCTCTCCAGTTCCCCCGCATGACACCGGAACGCTGGCAACAGATCCGCGCCGTTTTCGATGCCGCCGTGGAACAGCCCGGTTCCAGCGCCGGCGAGTTTCTGCGCCAGGCTTGCGGCAGCGATACCGCCCTGTATTGCGAAGTTCAGCGCATGCTGGAAGAGTGCCGGCGGCCGGGAATCCTGGACCGTCCGCTGTTGGGCCCGGCGAGCGCCGCGGCGGCGCCGCCGGGCGTGTTTCAGGATGGACAGACGGTGGCGGGCCGCTACCGCATTGTGCGCTACCTGAACCGCGGCGGCATGGGCGAAGTCTACCAGGCGCAGGACCTGGAACTGCGCGAAACGGTGGCGCTGAAAACTTTGCTGCCCGCCATTGCCGAAGACGAATCGATGATCGCGCGCTTCAAACAGGAAATCGCGCTTTCCCGCAAGATCGCCCATCCCAACGTCTGTAGGGTGTTCGACCTGGCGCGGCATGAAGGCGACGGCGAGCGGCCCGTCATCTTTCTGACGATGGAGTTCCTGGAGGGCGAAACGCTGGCGGCCAGGCTGCGGCGCGATGGCGCCATGAGCACGGCGCAAGCGCTGCCCATTTTGCAGCAGATCGGCGCGGCTCTGGACGCCGCCCACCAGGCGGGAGTGATCCATCGCGATTTGAAGCCGTCCAACGTGATGCTGGCGCCGTCGGAAGATGGGATCCGCGCGGTAGTCACCGATTTCGGCCTGGCCCGCAGTTTCGTCGCCCATGACGGCAGCACCGCCACCATGAGCAACAAGCTGGTGGGTACGCTGGATTATATGGCGCCGGAGTTGCTGACCGGCTCGGTGGCCACCTTCGCTTCCGACGTCTACGCGCTCGGCATGGTGGCGTACGAAATGGTGACGGGCGCCCTGCCCTTTGCCGCCGATACCCCCCTGGCCGGCGCGATTCTGCGCTCCAGGCGGCCGGTCCCTTCCCCGCGCAAGTTGGCCCCCGCGCTGAACGAGAAATGGGAGCGCGCCATTCTGTGCGCGGTGCATCCCAACCCGGCCAAGCGCTTCACCCGCGCCCGCCATTTCCTGGAAGCGCTGCGCGGCGAGGCGGCATCGATTACCGTGACGTGGCCGGTCCTGACGCGGCGGCGGGTTGCGATGGCCGGCCTGGCGGCGCTGGTGGTGTTGGCCGGCGCGGCGGGATGGCTGGAACGGGCGCGCGAGCGAAACCGGCTGCCGGCGGAAGCCGTGGGATTCTATCAAAAAGGGGTGGAAGACATCCACGCGGGGGCCTATTTCGCCGCCACCAAAGCGCTGGGACGAGCGGTACAAATTGCGCCGCGTTTCAGCGTGGCGCACGCGCGGCTGGCCGAGGCCTGGATGGGACTGGAAATGCCCGAGAAGGGCGGGTTGGAAATACAGTTGGCGCGGCGGCAGGACAATTCGGGACTTCCCCCGGCCGACCAACTGCAAATCGAGGCCGTGGATTTTACGGTAACCCGCGAATTTCAGGCTGCCGTCGGCAAGTATGAGGAAATCGCGCGCCTGGCGGGCCGCGGGGTAAGCGATGCGTACATCGATCTGGGACACGCGTACGAAAATGCGGGGCGGCGCGACAAGGCGATGGAAGCCTATCGGCGGGCCGCGCAAGGGTCCGCGGACTATCCCGAAGCGTGGCTCCGCCTGGCCGTGCTGTATAGCCGCGCTTCCGACGCGGGCAAGGCGGAACAGGCATTCCACCAGGCGGAATCGCTTTTTCAGGCGACCAGCAATCTGGAAGGCCTCACGGAGCTGGCCCAGCAACGGGGGATTGCCGAAAACGAAAAGGGCCAACTGGATCAGGCCGCCGGAGATCTGCGCAGAGCTCTGGAGACTGCGCGGCTGGCCAACAACACACAGCAGGAGATCCGCGCCCAGCTCAACCTCAGCACCAATGCCTACCTTGCCGGCGACACGCCGCTGGCCGAGCAGTATGCCCGCGAAGCGCTGGATACGGCCCGCGCCAACCAGATCGAAAGCCTGGCGATCCGCGGGCTCATCAGCCTGGGCAGCGCCTGCCAGCGGAAAGGCGATCCCGCGGACGCCGCGAAGTATTACGATGAGGCTCTCACCCTGGCGCGGCGCAACTCCGCGGCCAACCTGGTGGCGCGCTGCCTGCTCTTGCTCGCCTCTTTGCACGACGCGGGCAAGCAGTTTGACGACGCCGCTCGCGAGGCCCGCGAGGCTTTGGGTTTCTACCAGCCCAACCGGTTCACGCAGGAGACATTCAGTTGCCTGACGATCATCGGACGTTCTTACCGCAATCGCGGGGACTACGCCGCGGCGCAGGAGGCGTTTGGGCAACTTCTGGACATGGCGAAAAAAACTCAGGATCGCCTGCAGACGAGCCGCGCGTATGAATCCATGGGTGGGCTGTTTTTCGGCCAGGAAAGATACCCCGAAGCGCTGGATCAATATCAGAAGGAGCTGGAAGTAAGCGCCGGCGAGGAACGCCTCGCCTACGCCAGGTACCAGTGCGGCAACACGCTCTGGATACTGGGGCGGTACGGCGAAGCCGGCGATATGTTGGGGAAGGCCGCCCAAGCCGCGGAAAAATTTCCCGCCCTGAGCCTGGATCTGGCGCGCAATCGCGCGGAACTGGAACTGAGCCAAAACCGCTACGCGGAAGCCGCTAAGACGGCCCAACAGGCGCTGGCGCTCGACCAGGGTCAGAATCCCGCCGCGTTCACCGAACTTAGGCGGATTCTCGGGCTGGCGTTACTGGGCTCGGCCAATAAGAGGGCGGGACTGAAGACCTGCCGGGAAGCTTTGGATGGCGCTGCCCGGCTGGATGTTCGCGCTCTCATGCGGGCGCGCATCGCCATGCTGCAGGCGCTGCTGGAAAATGGCGACCGCGCGGGCGCTCTGGCGATGTTTCGCGCCGCCGAACCCACCTTGGGCGGGTATCCCGAATCGCGCTGGCGCGCGCTGGCCCTGGCGGCGCGCGCCGACGCCGCCTATGCCGCCCAGGCCCGCGAGGCTTTCGATGCCCTGGGCCGGCAATGGGGCCAGGAGGCGTTTCAGCTCTATGTCAAGCGGCCGGATATTCAACAGCTTTCCCGGCCGCTTTCCCAGCCGGCGACGGGACATTAGTAAGAATCGCTTCTATTCATTTCTAAGTCGTGTTATAGTCTCTCAGATATCTGCGGCCCCATTTCCGGTAAGTTTACGCTATAGGATTGTGAGGACAAACAAATGCGAACTACGTTATTACTCATCGGGGTGATCCTTCTCCCTGGCTGTCCGGGAACGGCGCCCCAGGACCGCGGGCAGGTCCACATTTTTCAGCCCGACTCCCCCATTCTGGTGGGCGACGGCAGCTCCATTCACTTCAGAAAGGACAACGGCATTTCTCCTGTCGGCAGCGCTAACAAGGAGATCAAAATGCAAATAGACCCAACCCAGCCAACCGATATAAGAGTGTACGGTTGCACCGGCACGACCATGCCCGCCGGCTGCACGGTGCACTATGTTCTTTTGGGAAACGGGTCCACTTCCTGGACCGCGGACCTGTATCACACCGACGGCACCCTCGCGGCCATCGTCAGCTTTGGCGGCGACAACGCGTATGTTCATGTGGCGATTCAGCCCGCCGACAGCACGTTTTCGGCGGATGCGAGCTCCGGCGGCACGCACTTTATCATGTCGAACTATCACTTGGGATACGCCATGGTCGGTGGACAGAAGTTGGGGTGCCCTCCTCCGCCCAATGGCACCGCGGCCGGTCAGACCGCTTGTGAAATGGCGATCGAACCACACTAATAAGCCGGCCGATCGGCGCCCCTATCCGCGCCCCACAAAGGGCATCTTGGTGGCCATCAAAGTCATGAACTGAACGTTGGCGTCCAGCGGCAGGCGGGCCATATACAGTACCGCATCGGCCACATGCCCGACGTCCATGCGCGGTTCCACGGCCAGTTCGCCATCGGCTTGCGGAACTCCTTTGGCCATGCGCGCGGTCATATCGGTGGCGGCATTGCCGATATCGATCTGGCCGCAGGCGATGTCGTATTTCCGGCCATCCAGCGAGATCGATTTCGTCAGCCCCGTGATGGCGTGCTTGGTGGCCGTGTAAGGCGCCGAATGGGGACGCGGGGCGTGGGCCGAAATCGATCCATTGTTAATGATGCGGCCGCCGCGCGGGTTTTGCTCCTTCATGATGCGGATGGCTTCCTGCGCGCACAGGAACGCGCCCGTGAGGTTCACGGCCACGACTTTGTTCCACTGCTCCAGCGTGAGGTCTTCCATGGGGATTGCGGGCGCGCCCGTGCCGGCGTTATTGAAAAGCAGGTCGAGCCGGCCGAACTCCTGGCGCACGCGCGCAAACAGGGCGCGCACGGAGGCGGCGTCGCCGACATCCGCGGCAACCGGCAGCATGCGGCCGCCGCCGGCTTGGGCCAGCGAGGCGGTGCGCTCCAGCTCGGCGGCGCGGCGTCCGGCCAGCGCCACCGCGTAACCCGCCGCTTGCAGCGCGCGAGCCGCCGCGCGTCCGATGCCGCTGCCGGCGCCCGTGACCAAGGCAAATTGCGAAGCCATGTTCAAGATCCTCGCACACCGCGGTGCGGGCGCGCTCATGCGGATAATCGGAGCTATAAATTATATGGATTCGCCTCGGCCGTTTGGGTGCGGCTTACGGCAAGTACACCACCGCGGACCGCGGCGAAATCGAGCGCCTTAACTCGATTCGCAATTTGATCGTCGGCTACCTGGGCAATCCAACCGATGCGCGTCCGCTTTCCTTCGCCGTGTTCGGTCCCCCCGGATCGGGCAAGTCGTTCGCGGTCAAATAACTCATGCGCGGCATTGCCGGCGGCGCGGTCGAACCATGCCTCGAACCCGGCGCCGGTCAGGCCGCCGTAGAGGCGTCGGACAAGCGGATGCGCGGCGCGGCGATGGATTCGCGCGATCACGGTGGCTGCGACTTAAACTAATGGTAACGGGAAGGCCGCGTTATGCAAAGCTTGTCAGTCGGATTCATCGGGCTGCGCCATTTGCACCCGCGCAGCTATATGCCCGTATTCGCGGCGGCCGGCGAGTTTCAAGTCGTCGCCGCCGCCGAATCCGATGGCGCCGTGCTGGATGCTTTTGCCGGCGAATTCTCCGTGCGTGCCTATCGCGATTGGCGCGTCATGCTCGAGACGGAGCGGCTGGACCTGGCAGTCCTGTTTCTACCGCATCGTCAATGTCCCGAAGCCGCCATCGCCTGCGCCGCGCGCGGCGTCCACGTACTGGTGGAGAAACCCATGGCGGCCGATTCCGCCAGCCTCGCCGGGGCGATTCGCGCCGCACGGGCGGCCGGCGTGGTATTGTCCTCGCCTTATGTGTGGCGCTATCACCCGGTGGCGCGCGCCATGAAGCAGTATGCGGCGGATGGCGCCCTGGGGCGGATCGTAGGCTGCGAGGGCCGCTGTGCCGCCGGGCGTCTGCACCGCTACATCGAGGGCCACGCCGAATGGATGCTCGTGAAAAGCGCCAGCGGCGGCGGTCCCATGTACAACCTGGGCGTTCACTGGATCGATCTGTACCGCTGGCTGCTGGCCGACGAAGTCGTCGAAGTCTATGGCAAGAACGTAAAGGTCAATGAGCAATACGATATCGAAGATAATTCCTTCGCCATCCTGACGTTTTCCTGCGGGACCGTGCTGGTGCTTGACATTAGTTATACCGTGCCGGATTCTTTTCCCGCGGGGCGGGACTTGTACCTCGCGCTGCGCGGCACGCGCGGGGTGCTTTCCTGGAGCCCGTCGTTCGAGGGCATCCACGAAGAACTGTTTGTGTGCGGCAATGCCGGCGCCCGGCAAGTTGGCTTCGATCTGCCGCCGCAGCCCGGCTACGCCGGCGCCTGCACCGTGGAGTTCCTCCGTGACTTGGCCGCGGCCATTCGCAACGGTACGCCTCCGGCGATTACCGGCGAGGATGGGCTGCGCGCGCTCGAGGTGGTGGAAGCGATCTATGCATCCGCCGCCAGCGGCCAGGCGGTTCCGCCCGTCCGGCGCCTCTGAGGGAGAACCTATGAAAGTTGTGGCCGCCCTCCGCCTGCGGGGTTGCCGCGCCAGGATCCCCATGGCGGAATTCGGCCGGCTTGACGGTCGCTCGGCCATGATGTTACGTGTAATACCAATCGAATGTAAAAAGCAAGTCAACGAAGCATAAAGAAAGATATCTGTGGTTGTGATGGAAAAGGGGAGCGATGGTCGCCAGGCAAATCGGGAACGTCACGGAACTCGCGGAAGAACTATCACGCCCCAGTGAAGAGGATGTAGCGTGCCTGCGGCGCCTCGAGGGAGACATCCTGATCCTGGGAGCCTCCGGAAAAATGGGGCTGTCGCTGGCCCGCCTGTGCCGCCGGGCAGCCGACGGCGCCGGCAGCCCGCGCCGCGTCATCGCCATATCCCGCAGCCCGGTCTCGGAGCCGGGAGTAGAAGCGATCTCCTGCGACCTGCTGGATCGTACGGCGGTCGCGGCGCTGCCCGAATGTCCCAACGTGCTCTTCCTGGCGGGGCGGAAGTTTGGCTCCTCGGGAAGCCCGGAATTGACCTGGGCGATGAACACGGTGGTCCCCGCAATCGTAGCGGAGCGGTTCGCCGGCAGCCGCATGGTGGTCTTCTCCACGGGCAATGTTTATCCCCTCCGCGAACCTGCGAGCGGCGGCTCGCGAGAGACGGATGCGCCCGCTCCGGCCGGCGAATACGCCCAGTCGTGTCTCGGTAGAGAACGGGTTTTCGAATATTACTCGGGGGTGCGCGGGCTGCGCTGCCTGCTGTACCGCCTCAATTACGCCGTGGACCTGCGATACGGCGTGCTGGTGGATATCGCGCGCAAGGTTTATGCGGGCGAGCCGGTCGAACTCACCGTGCCGGCATTCAATGTCATCTGGCAGCGCGACGCCAATTCGTACGCGCTGCGATCTCTGGAGTACTGCGAGACGCCGCCCCGGATCCTCAATATTACCGGGGCGCGAACCCTGTGGCTGCGCGCGACGGCGGAGTTTTTCGCGGCGCGCTTGCAGCGGCCTTGCCGTTTTTCGGGCGCGGAGGGGAGGGTGGCGCTGCTAAGCGACGCCTCCGCCAGCCACACCTTGCTGGGTGCTCCGGAGGTTGCGGAGGAAACCCTGCTGGAGATGGTCGCCGCATGGGTTTCCGGCGGCGGCGAAAGCCTCAACAAACCAACCCATTTCGAAGTGGCCGATGGAAAATTCTAATTTGATGGATTCGAGACCGCTGCTGCTGCGGGGAGGCGTGCTCGCGGATGGCGGCGGCGCGCCGCTGGCAGCCGGCGACGTGCTGATTCGCGGCGGCGTCATCGAGGGATTGGGCGAGGTGGCGGCGCCCGCAGACGCCCAAGCCATCGACTGCGCCGGGCTGACCATTGCGCCAGGCTTCATCGACGGCCACAGCCATTCCGACCTCCAGGTTCTGGAGAATCGCCCGGAGAAGCTGCTCCAGGGAGTCACCACCGAGGTGGTGGGCAACTGCGGCTTCTCGGCTTACCCGGCAGGTGAAGATCGCGGGCCGCTGCATGAGTTCGCCGGCGGCATTCTGTGCGGCAGCGGGAATTGGGGTTGGGCCACGGCCGCGGATTACCTGGCAGCCGCGCGCGAGGCGGCGCACGCCGGCTGCGTCTCCCTGGTGGGCCACGGCACGCTGCGGATATGGGCCGCGGGCCATCGTCTGGGCGCTTTATCCGCGGGCGAGATGGACCGCATGGAGGGCCTGCTGGACGACGCTTTATCCGAAGGCGCGGCGGGCTTCTCCACCGGTTTGATGTACTCGCCCGGCGCCAGCGCTCCCTTCCAGGAATTGGAGCGGCTTTGCAGGGTGGTGGCGCGCCGCGGCAAGACGTACACCACGCACATGCGCGACTACTCCGGCCGGATCATGGAATCCGTGGAGGAGCAACTGAAGCTGGCCCGCAGCTCGGGATGCCGTTTGCAGATTTCCCATTTCCAGGTGGTGGGCGAGCGCCACTGGCATTTGCAAAGGATGGCGCTGGAGCGCATCGAAGAAGCCCGGCAGCAAGGCATCGACGTGGCCTTCGACTGCTACCCCTACACGCGCGGCAGCACCGTGCTGACCCAGATGCTCCCGCAGTGGGCGCTGGAAGGCGGCATGCGCGGCCTAATGTTGGCCCTGGCGGAGCCGGCGCGGCGCACCCGCATTGCAGACGAAACGGAGGCGGCCATCGAGCAGGGCTGGCACGGCATCATCGTGGCGGCGGTAGATTCGGAAGCGAACCAGCGGCACGTCGGGCGAACGATGGCGGCGATTGCCCGGGATCGCGGCCGGCCGCCTGTCGAAACCGCCATCGACCTGCTGATCGAAGAGCGGGGCAGGGTGAACATTCTGGAGATCAACCAGAGCGAGGCCAATTTGCGGCAGACCCTTTCGCACCCCCTCTCCAATATCATCAGCGACGGATTCTACACCACCGGACGGCCTCATCCGCGACTGCACGGGACCTTTCCGCTGCTGCTGGGCGAAATCTGCCGCGAGCGGAAATGGCTGAGCCTCCCCGAAGCGATTCGCAAAATCACCGAGGCGCCCGCGGTGCGTTTCGGCCTGGAGCGGCGCGGCCGGCTGGCGCGTGGCTGGCACGCCGATCTGGTGGTTTTCGATGCCCGCTCCGTGGGCAGCCCGGCGACTTACGAAGATCCCCGGCGAGATCCTCGCGGCATCGAGTACGTTTTCCGCGGCGGCCGCTGTGTGGTGGAGCGCGGCAAGGCGGCAAAAGGCTGACAGTTGGCAGGGCGGACCCCGGGGTCCTGCTTGATCTCGGCCCGGGTAAAACGGCCGGAGCCTGATCCGGCCCACGTCTCCTCGCCGGTGCGGAGAAACTGCGGCCGGGGAAACCATATCGTCGACTTGATCCGGCCTTCAATTATCACTCAGAAAGCGCCGGCGCGCCGGGACCACGGAGATGAACTGTGAAAGTGTTGGACCGCCGCGCCGCGCCGTCAATCGCGCTGTGGTGCGGACAACCTCGGCACCCGGCCTCTGATGCAAGCGGTTCATTCCCATGTCACTGGGCTCAGGATTCAGGTTGCGGATTAATGACCGAAAAGCCTTCCCTCGCGGCCACGTTGCAGAGCACCTGATCTGCGGCGACGAAGTGGTCCACCACCCACTGGCGCCTGAGCGCGATCGCGACAGCAATCTGAATCGCGTCCATCGCGCGGAGCCGCAAATTGTGGGCATATTGTTCGATCAGCCGGGGTCATTGACGATCCGGTCCACCGCGACAGTTCCGCTTTCAGGATGGTACAACTTTGCCAGAGCACTGGAATCGAAGCAGTAGCCAACCGACGTCAACGATCCTCACGTTCGGCGATGAAGTTTCGTATACTGCGTCGACGCGCAACGGCAAACAACCATTATGGCTCAAACTTAGCCGGCCATTTCGGGTCCGGCGTTATGGTGTCTGCCGGGATGCGGCAATCGCGAACGGCAACAATTCCGGCGCCGCGATCTACGCGGACCTTCTTCGTACCGCCGCTGGTAGTAGCAGCGACGCATCTCTCGCAGCCGAACTTCGATCTGCCGGGCGAATGAATGGCACGGAAGAGCGGAGGAATCCCAGAGGCGGAATCACCATCGCAAGAGTGCCTATCACGGCCGCCGATACCCTCGCTGAGGGGGAATTCAACAGGTTCTACGCGCGGGCGCTTTGCCGGTATGCGCTACTCCATGGAATCGATGCTCTCGAAGTGGGGTAGGTCGACGTTCCACCACGATCTGGCTCCGGCTCAGCTCCGGCCAGTGCCCCAAATCCAACGTTCCAAATCGCCATAGATCAGGCAGACCAAAAGGAATGGCAGGATCAGGCAGGTGGCGGTCCAGTCTTCGCCCGTGACGCGCCGCAAAACGAGTCGCGAAGCCACGGCTAACTCCGTCATCAGGACAAGGCAGATCGATCCGAGGATGTATCGTCTTCGTCTGGATTTCGCCTGCGCCGGGCCTCCGGCCGTCGAGAGCATGTTCGATCATACCCCCTGATATTAACCGGTGATATACGGATCATCCCTGAGTTTCAGTTTTCCGAGATGGAGCGCTGGGCCAGTTCTCCAAACAGAGGGAGCGCATAGGCCTCTTCGTGAGAAGCCTTTACAATCATGAAGATAGACATGGCCAGCAGGACCGCTTCCACAATCGTGTGCAGGTGAAGGTCGGGCCCGAAGCCCACGAACATGGGCCGCAGCACCCAATCGGCCATCAGCCAGGCAACGAAGAGGTAGAGGCCCTGGAAGGCGTGGAAGCGGACGGTGCGGTCCTGGCGGAACTTGTGCGACGCCAGCACGATGATGGCGGCGATCCATCCAATCGCCGGAACGTAGCAGAGAATCGCAGCGGTGCGCGGCGTGATGCCGGAGAGCGGATCGGCGGGCGGCGGGGCGCCTGGGGAGACCGGCTGGCGCAGGCCGCAGCGGGCGCAATAAACGTCCGCCGTGGAAACCTGGTTTCCGCATTGGCTGCAAAAAGGCATCTGATTTGAAATACGCGATTTGTGCGCCGTCTGTTCCGGAGAATCCGGAAGCGCGGTCCGCCCGGCCATGATACCATTTCGCCATGAGGTGGCTGGTCCCGGCCGTTTTGCTGCTGGCGTGCGCTTCCGCGCTGCCCGCCGCGAAGGAATTGCAGATCTATGCGATCGACGTGGAAGGCGGCCAATCCACGCTTTTCGTGACGCCTTCGGGGCAGACCATGCTGGTGGATGCGGGCTGGGCGGGATTCAATCACCGGGACGCCGAACGCATCGCCGCCGCCGCCAAGGCAGCGGGCGTAAAGAAGATCGATTACCTGGTGATCACGCATTTTCACCGCGACGACGTGGGGGGCGTGCAGGACCTCAGCCACAAACTCGCAATCGTCAATTACGTGGATCACGGCGCGCAGACGGAGACCGGCAAGGACGCGGAAATCCTGTTCAACGAATACAGCGCGTTCCGCGATAAAGGGAATCACATCGTGGTGCAGCCGGGCGACACCATTCCGGTGAAGGGACTGGATGTGAAGGTGCTTTCGGCTGGCGGGAAAGTGATCGACTCCCCCCTCCCCGGCGCGGGGCAGCCCAACCCGGCGTGCGCCGGTTTTGCGCGGCCGGAGGCCGATGCCACCGAGAATTCGCAATCGGTGGGGATGCTGATTACCTTCGGCGAGTTCCGCATGCTCGATATGGGCGACCTGACGAAGGACCGCGAGTACGGCCTGGTGTGCCCCAACAACAAAATCGGCACGGTGGACCTGTTTCTGGTTTCGGACCACGGCGCCAATCCCGCCAATTCCCTGCCCTTCGTGCGCGCCATCGAACCGCGCGTGGCGCTCATGAACAACGGCCCCAAAAGGGGGGACGACCCGGAGGTGTGGCAGACCCTCCACGATACGCGCGGGCTGGCGGATCTGTGGCAACTGCACTACACCGTTACCACCGATAAAGAGCACAACGCGCCGGACACTTTTATCGCCAATGTGGATGTGGCATGCCAGGGCAAGTGGATCAAAATTACGGCCCGGCCCAACGGCGATTTTACGGTGTACAACAGCCGCAATAAATACCAGAAGACGTATACGAAGAAGTAGGGCGGACCCCCCGGTCCGGATAGCGCCGGGATAAACCGGCATGGAGTAGCGAATGAAAGAGTCGTACAGGGAAGGTCTAGCGGGAGTTTACTGAGGCGATCCTCGTAAGCGCCGGCTCATTCGTAAGAACCTCTA